>Ga0126381_100000683_pt1 | contig 37729 bp, 28 predicted proteins | sample PanSoiMetPlot_28_FD_96465 | JGI IMG/M metagenome (GOLD analysis project Ga0126381, IMG submission 96465) | Tropical forest soil microbial communities from Panama - MetaG Plot_28 | ecosystem: Environmental > Terrestrial > Soil > Tropical forest > Bulk soil | place: Panama | collected 2016-02-17 | reverse complement strand
GAAGAATAAGGTGACACTGGTGAACTGGTTGATGTGGTTCACCGCTTGCGGCCCGAGCAGAAGATGCGAAGAGGTGACCGCATTCAAGGGGACCATGCGCTGGCCGTCGTCACTCTTGATGTAAAGCTTGCTCAAGTCCTGAGGATCAGAGCGCTGATTATCGGCAACCTCCAAAATTACCTGATATTGATCGGTGGTCTTTTTGATGAGGTAACTGTAATTCTGCGAATAGGCGTCATGCAGCAGAGTGAGAATGCGAGTTTCTGAGACTCCGTAGAGCTTGGCCTGATCGCGCAAAATATCGACCTGCAGATTTGGAGTGTGATTGAAAAGGTCCGAGTTGACGAAGAGAAAGCCCGGATATTCCCGCATTTTGGCCAACATTTTGTTGGCCGAGTCGTATACCTGATTAGGCTCGATCCCGGAAAGGGCATAGGCAAATTCACCCTGCACATTCGCAGTTGCTCCGGTGCTGATTTCAAGCACGGGATTCGGCTGGAGAAAAGCCAGCGCTCCCGGCACAGAGGACATGATTCCACCCATCAGTTCTCCCGCGACCTGGTCGATCGGCGCGCGCTGAGAGGGATCCTTCAGAAAGGAGATCAGGAAGGCCTGATTAGACGGCATGAACTGGCCATTTCCACTCATGGTGAAAGTGGATGTGACGGCCGGATTCGCGTGCATGATTTTCTCAGCCGCGTCCTGATAGGCATGCATTTGTTCCGGGGAAGATCCTTCCTGCGCGACGAGCACTCCGCGGATGAACGAGCTATCGCCCACGGGGAGGAAGGATTTAGGCACGGCATAAAACAGATACCCGGTTCCGAGAAAACAAAGAAGCCAGACCAGAGCAGAAATCCAACGATGGCGAAGGAAGAACCAAAGGTATCGGCCATAGACACCAAGCACCCTGCGTTCCGCGCTGCCGATCACGCGTTCCATCCAAGTATTCTTCGCTTTCGCCCCGCGTTCGGAGAGAAGCCTGGAGGTCATAAGGGGTGTCAGTGTGAGGGAAACGATTCCGCTGGCAAGAATCGAAATCACGATGGTGATAGAGAACTCGCGGAAGATGCGACCCACGAGGCCGCCCATGAATACCAAGGGAATAAACACGGCGGCCAGAGAAAGCGTCATCGTTAAAATGGTGAAGCTGATTTCTTTCGCCGAATTCAAGGAAGCCTCGAGCGCGGTCTGTCCGTCTTCCATCAGACGAACGGTGTTTTCCAGGAACACGATGGCGTCGTCAACAAGAAACCCAATGGCCAGGGTGAGCGCCATCAGGGAGAGATTGTCGAGGCTGTAGCCAAGAACACTCATGGCCACAAAGGTCAGGAGCAAGGAAAGTGGCAAAGCCACTGCCGGAATGAGCGTGTCTGTTGCTCGGCCAAGAAAAACGAAGATCACCATCACGACAAGGACGAATGCGATATATAGGGTCGCCTGGACATCTTTGATGCCGGTGACAATGGTCTGCGAGCGGTCATAAGCCGAAACAATTCTCACGGACGTGGGAAGCTGGCTCTGAATGCTAGGAAGCAAATCGCGGACCGCTTTCGTGACCTCAACGGCGTTCGCTCCAGCACGGCGGAATACCGCCACCACTACGGTCGCGCCGGGTGTCGGGTAGCCTCGCGCCCAAAAACGCATGTCGATGCGCTCGTCCTGCACGCCTTGCTTGGCGGTTGCAACATCTTTCAAGTAGACTGGCGCACCGCCGTTCTGCCCAACGATCAACTGGTCGTATTGTTCTGCAGTGCTCAACTGGCCTTGCGGTTGCAGTAAGAAAGTGCGATGCGGGCCATCGAACTGGCCCGCCCCTGTGTAGCTCGTGCCGTTCTTAATGGCAGTCGTCAGATCCTCCAGGCTGATATTGCGCACCGCCATCGCGGAAGGGTCGGCTTTGATTCGTACCGCGGACTGCGTGCCGTAGACGGCCACCTGGCTGACGCCTGGCAGGATGCTGATGTGCTCGCCGACTTGGGTGTTGGCGTAGTCATACAGCTGGCCCTCGGTCGCCGTGTCGCTGACCAGAACCAGGTACTGAATTGGCTGGTCGTTTGGATTCGTTTTCGTAAACGTGGGCGGGCTTGGCAGATCGATGGGAAGCTGGGCGGTCGCCCTGGTGATGGCCGCCTGCACGTCCGTTGCGGCGCCGTCGAGGCTCTTCGAAAGGGCGAACTGTAGCACAAAGCTCGAGTGTCCCTGCCCGTTGTTCGAGGTCACCATTTCGAGACCGGGAATTTGCATGAACTGGCGCTCGAGCGGAGTGGCAACGTTGTTGGCCATAGTCTCGGGCGTAGCACCCGGATAGCTCACCTGGACTTGGATCACCGGGTAGTCCACGCCCGGCAGGTCGCTCACCGGCAATCGCGAATAGGCAAACACGCCAAACAAGATGACAGAGGCCGTGAGGGCCACAGTCATGACGGGACGGCGGATGAAGAGTTCCGAAAGGTTCACGAAGTGCCTCTCTCTGTACTCCGCGCCTTATCGCCATCCGATACCGAGACACTTCCAGTATCGATGTGCACCTTACCGCCGGGCCGCACCAACAGGTGGCCCGCCAGAACCACACGCTCGCCCGCCGCCAGACCGCTGCTTATGACAACATCGGGACCCTGGCGCTGCCCCAAAGTAACCTGGCGGAGTTCCGCGGTGTCATCCGTCTTGATCACGAAGACAAACGGTCCTTGCTGGCTGATCTGCGTGGCTTGGCTCGGAATCAGCACCGCCTGTTTCTGCGTAGCCAGCACGAGCTTCACGTTGACGAATTGACCAGGCCAGAAGTGATGATCAAGATTGGAAATGGTGGCGCGCAGGTTGACAGTTCCGGTGGCGTTCTGGACCGCGTTGTCGAGGAACTCCACTTTTCCCGGACGCGCACTGTTTTCTGGATCGCCCGGGAGCCGGACAAGACCTTTCAACGTGCCTCGACTCATCTCTTTTTGAACCGCCGGAAGATCTCGCTCGGTTATCGTGAAGGTTGCGTAGATTGGGTCGAGCCGCTGGATAGAGAGGAGCGAAGTTGTGTTGGGCTGCACAACATTGCCGACATCCACCAGGCGCGCACCGGCGCGACCGTCAATCGGAGAATGAATGTAGCAGTAATCCAAGTTGATCTGGGCGGTTTCGATAGCGGCCTGAGCAGCTTCCACCTGCGCCTGGTTGACGTCGACAGTATTTTTCTTTGTATCGTAGTCCTGTTTGGATATCGCCCGTGTTCCGACGAGCTCCTGGTCACGGGCAAACTGGATTTTTGCCAATTCGAGAGATGCTTTCGCCTGAGCCAGGTTCGCCTGTGCGGAGTCAAGCTGCGCTTTGAAAGGCCTGGGGTCGATCACGAAGAGGAGTTGCCCTTTCCTCAGATTCTCGCCGTCCTGGAAATGCCGTTCCGTGATTTTTCCTCCCACCTGCGGGGTTACGATCACCGACTCAAAAGCCACGTTTCTGCCGATCTCGTCCAAGTACTGCGGAACGTCCTGAGCGGTGGCTTTCACCACGGTAACCAGGGGCGGCGGCAAAGTGGCTGGACCGTCTGCCCGTGCGCTGCTTCGGTTGCACGAAACGCAGAATAGGAGCAGCGGCAGGAGCAAAATCACTTGGCAGGCTCGCTCGTAGAACGGCAATCCGCGCTTCGCCGTTGCCAGCGCTGCCGAAGTGAGCTTTCTGTGAGCATTGCGACTAATCGGCCCCATTTTCGACTCTCCCTGGTCCGTAGATTTTCTCGCGTCAGTTTTTGTCGCTCGATAAAAACATAACCGATACCTTGATTTGCCTCTTGGGTGCTCTTCGACTCACAGATTGCGAGCTGAGGCTTGATCTAGGGGATCCGAGGGGCTTCCGTCGTACCTGCTCCGTGCCTATCCGGGCGTCGGCGGAAGTCTTGAACATGAGCAACTAACCATCAATGGGCTGGAGCCCCTGTAGAAACAGGCTTCTGCATTGTTCGCGTCCTCTTGAGTTAATACGCTTGGCCGTGTTGAAGTGTTTCGAAATTTTCCGTGCCCTGGTCACGAAATGTCTTTCTTTTTTTTCAAGCACTATTCTGTTTCGCAAGGCCAACTTCACCCATAGAAACGAAATAAATCCCGAGGGTTTCTTTCATCCCAAGGTACTCGTTCGATGCAAAGATTCCTCCGAATGGTACTTGAATCAATGCGCGGCCGAAATTCAGACAGTTGGTGCCAAACCCGGATAAAAGGCACAAGCGACCTAATCCTCACCCGCTGAAGCGGTCTTGTATCTCACAAATCTCAAAGAAAAAGTCCTTGGTAGAATGTGCGGCAGAGCGCTGGGTCGGCAGTTGTCATCGTGCCCTGCTGGATCACATCATCGGCTATGAACGAACGCCATCTGAAACGGCTGCTCTCGCGCTCTCAACGCTGCCGGGAAACCGATTAGAGCGCCTGAGGGCGAATCGCTAAGGGACAGTATGGCGTTCGCGTCAACGATCAATGGCGCGTCTGCTTTGAGAGGCGCGATGGGAATGCCCGAAGTTGAGATCGTGTACTACCACTAGGAGACAGCGGCATGACAAGAAGACTTAAGCCGGTGCATCCCGGCGAAATTCGCCGCGAGGAGTTATCGTTCCCACTCGGGCTGAGAGTGAATCGAGTGGCTATGGATTTGCGCGCACCTGTGACGCGAATAGCCGATATCGTGAACGAGAAACGCGGAATTACAGCGGATACAGCGTCAAGATCAGAAGGGGAGCAGGAAGTAAATGGAACGTGCATTCATTTGGAATGGCAGGGACGACGAGACTCGAACTCGCGACCTCTGCCGTGACAGCGATGCTTTTTGGGGTTTTACAACAACTTGCAAGACATGCGGGGACTGCCAAACGCCGGGCAAGTCATCCAAGCCATCGCACTTTGTGGGTTGGAAATTTTTCTTTACGGAGAGCTCCCGGTTCGCCCGTCATCCCACAATCAGCGGCATCTCGTGAACACGGTATGCCTAGGCATTGTAGAATGCGCGCAGTGTAGGCATAAGAATGACTCATCGAAGAGGGAAGGGGCGACGGAGGTGGCGCGGCGGGTTCTGCAGGGGATGGTAAAGTTCGCACTTCAACATCCTTTCGTGGAGGAGGTGATCGCGGTATGCATCGTGCAGGGGTCTTAATGGCACTTGGCGCTTTCCTCGTTTGCAACTCCGCAGCGGAAACCGCGCAAGAACGACCCATGAGGGCGGATGCCGTCATTAGGTCGGAGACAAAATTGGTGCAGGTCGTTGTCACGGTTTGGGATGAGAAGGGCAAGCTAGCCAACGATCTTTGCCGAGAAGACTTTGTAGTTTTTGTCGATGGCGTTGAACAAAAGATAAGTTATTTTTCCCACGAGCGAGTTCCGGTTTCGTTCGTGCTTTCGACCGACGCAAGCACCAGTGTCGAGCACAAGATACCCTTCTTTCGCAAAGCCGCTTTGGATTTGCTTGCGCCTTTTCCCAACGAAAAGGAACAGTATCGGTACGGAGATGAGTTCGCCCTGGTGCGCTTCGGAAGCAAGGTGGAGTTGGTCGAGAGTTTCATGACCGGCAGGGAACTCAGCGACCGCATCGGGGGCGGGAGCGCGGACCCTTTCGTTCGGCCTGCATACGACAAAGGCAGCACTTCGCTTTTTGATGCAGTATACGCTTCCGCGGATGTCGCTAAGAGGCGATCGATGAATAAGCGCCGCGCAGTTATTCTCCTTACGGACGGCGGCGATAATCACAGCGTTTACAACTTTAAAAAAACAAAATCCTTCCTCGCGGAGATGGATACGCCCTTTTTCGCCATCGTATCGCCGCAAGTCTACCTCCTTCAAGATCTTTTTGCGCCTCCCAAGAAGCAGAAAGACCCGACATCCACAACCATCGACCACCCTTCAGCGGGAGGGTTGCCGGTCCATCTTTATGTGAGCACCGAGGCGGATCTCATTGGTCCGGCGGAGCGGCGAGGGCCGCGCAATCTGAAAGAACTCGCGGGGATATCTGGAGGAGCCGTTTTCCAAGCGGACGACGAAACAGATATCCCACGCATTGTGCGCGCCCTGGGTGCGGCTATCCGTTTTTCGTACCTCTTGGAATTCGCGCCGAGCGGATTGGGGCATATAAAGCGCCCCAAAGATTGGGATGGACTGCATACGTTAAAGGTCCAACTTATGCCAGCGGAACAATTTCGGGGTTACGCGGTTTACTTCAAACGGGGATACAACGATCCTGATCCTTGATCACTCTCATGAAAACAGATGAGGCCAACTTCGGACAGCTATGTCATTCGGCTTCGATTGCCATTTTCATGTCCCGCAAGACCGTCTTGTTGTCAGACTTTAGGCCATGCAATCTCGCGCACTCAGCAGACAATGTCATCTGCTGCTAGGCAATCCAGTGGACCTGGTGCTGCAACGAACTTGTTAAAAAATGCGACAGGAGCTGAAGCTAAAATTGTCGATCTAGAACGCTCAATGACAGGAGCCATCGTCGCTGAATTGCCCGCTTGCAGCCATGGCGCCTAGGAAACGTCCGCAAGTCATGATGCGCTGGTTTAGCTCATCGTTCTGAAGGGCATCGGGTGCGATGTAGGTCACGCTGGCCCGCATGCGCAGGTATTTATCGGCGAGTTTATTCATATTCAGATACACGTTGTTCAGCAACTGGTAGGCATCGCGGTCGGCCGGACTGGCGGCGGCGGCGGAGGCTAAGTGAAGATCCTTGGTTGCTTGCGCGCGATAAGGCTGGAGCAAACCCTCGGAAAGCGGAATACCATTCTGAATCGCGGTTTGTAAAGCGGTGTGCCATTCGCGCAGGCTGGACATCTGCTCAATACCGGCGTTTAAGAAGTCCCGCGAAAATCCAGGAGGTTGGGCGGGAACTGGTTCGGGCGCTGGGGGCGCCGTTGTTGGAGAGGGAGCGCAGTTCGCGGAACTAGGAGGAAGGCTGAGAGCGATCTTAGCACCAGAAGAACTGACTGAACCGTTGAGGGTGTTTGCGAGAGCTTCCAGGCCAACATAGGGATGCTGGTTCACGTAAATGACCGGCACGTCTGTGGATCGCCCATTGACGATGAGCATGCGTCTCTCCGCTGCGCCGAGAGAGAGTGCGGCTGCAAGAACGAACAGAAGCAGCGATAATCGCGTCGTTGGAATCCATGGTTTTTTGATCATGGCGGGGCTCCTGCGATTGCGGGTAGTCGAATTTTCCGCTGACCCGTTTCGCTTTATTCAACCGTATTCGGGCCGGTTTGCACAATCTTTATTGAGTGAACCTGATCATGGACGCCCTTGACCTCAAAGAAATCCTTGCCTTTTAGCTTTCCGTCCGTCATACCGCTTCCGGTGTTCACGCTGTCTGCTTGAATCTGAGGCGTCGTAGGCCGGCCAAGTGAATGTCACGGTGGCGCTCCACTTGTCGAGTGTGCCGGCTATTGGCACCGACGATTTCACGGTCAACTTAACCAGTCCGCCTTCCTGAATCTCGAAAACCGAAACCTCCGCAGGACTCAGTGCTAGGGTTGGTGACCGGAGCACGGCAAACGTCACGACGCAGAAAACAGCTGATCGCATGAAATGCGTTCCCAGGACAAGGCGGGCAAAACAAGATTTGCATTCGCCTATACTTTCACCAGCACTCTTCGGTTCCCATTGTCAAAATTGACAGGTCGTCCGGAGGTGGAAAGAGTTATATGCCGATCCGACTACGAGGGGGCAAATCGCAATACGGTCCGCCCATTGTCTAGAGTGCCTGAAGTTACCGCAGTCGGTTCCAGTACCCCGAGTTGCAGGTGATGTGGCGTACCGGGCCCAAACATGGACCCCACGCTGCCTTTTGAGAGCATGGCCTGTTCCTGGAATGGGTTAGCGGACTGGTTAAACCGTTTTTCCTCGCGTATCCATGCACAAAGTTCGACCTGTAACTTCTCACAGTTCCCGGCGGAGAACCAACTTGCTACATTCACAAATCGGAGGGCTGTCGCTCGCTAAAGTATCCAAGGCCTCGGATTTCGTCAGCAGAAGAACCACCAGCCTTCACACACGCTGATAGTCCCAAAGCATTTTGAATTGTGGCGGGGGGGCAGCCGCAAGTCGAAGAAAAATCCACACCCCAAAAGGAGAAAATATTTATGCCTGCAAGAACTCGAGAAGAACTCTTCGTGTTGGTACTAAGCCATCTACGACAAGGCACCGAGCGCACAGCAACTATACTTGAAGAGCTGGGCGATGCCGCTCAGAATCCTGAGGTAAAAGAAGCTCTGCATGCGCGAGCGTTCGTGACGACCAACATCCTTGCCAAGCTTGATGAAGCTTTCAAACAGATCGGTCAAAAACCGGTAAAGCTCACAGGACGTCTTCACGACGTGTTTGTTGAGGACTTCCGTAGGGAACTCGCGGAGATCGAATCCCCCGAGGGGAAGCGCCTTTTTGTCCTCGCTAGAGCTCACCAGTTAATAAACCTCCGCACGGGGGAGTACTTGGTTCTGATCGCAGCGGCCGACGCGGCAGGTTACCATGGCGTAGGCGTCTTACTAGAGAGTTGCCTCGCGGACACCCTCGCTTTCATCGAACGGAATCGCTTCCTGATCCGAAACATCTTGGAAGCAAGGGTCGCAGCGGCGAAATCAGCCTAGTCATCACGCTCGCGAATGACATGGAGTCGAAGAGCAGAATGAGCGAGCAACAAGAAAGTCCGCAAAGCCTCGTCCGAACGGGGCTTTGCGGATGATTCAAAAGCATCGCGGCCGGTCGTCGGGCATATCTCCGTTGGGGATATCACAATTGGTGGGTGGGGCTAATGGTCATCGCTTTTAGTCTTGCGTAACTGCAAACATTGCGGACTTCCACGGCAATCGAAGAACGCCGGGCCCAAGTTAGATTCAATTCCGGCTCGAAAAGCCGAAGGCTTTAACGAACTCGGACATTCGCACACAAAAGCAAGAGGGTTTTCGCTTTCATGGATTTTTTTTTGGGGGCACAGCCCATTTATCATTCGGACGACCCTTGTCCCTGAACGTGGCTCTCTCGAAAAGACGAAAGCGGGAGTTAGATGCAATGGGAAGGAGAAGTCTTCCGTGGCATCAGAGCAAACCGCGCACTACAGGCCCCAAATGAATCTGGCGCTCGAGGCGTCTCTCCACGTGGGCCTGGCGATCCTATTGGCGACCACCTGCTTACTGATCCTTCGCCCCTTTATCCCGCTGCTTAGCTGGGGCATCATCATTGCTGTCTCCGCTTACCCGCTCTTCCAAAAGCTGCAGCGCGCACTAGGCGGGCGCGAGATCCTGTCCGCGGTTCTGTTCACCGTTTTACTTTTGCTTTTCCTGACTCTTCCGGTGGTCTTGCTGGTGGGAACGCTGGTCGAGGGCATCCAGTCGCTCGCGGCACGATTCAGGGACGGGAGTTTGATGATCCCGCGGCCCCCTGCCGGTGTCGAAGCCTGGCCGATTGTCGGTGTCCCATTGAAGAGCATGTGGGATCTGGCATCCAGAGACATAACCGCGGCCGTCAGAAGTTTTTCGCCCCAGATCAAAGCGGTGGTCCCTGGATTGTTCGCTGCTTCTGCGGGAATCGGCGTCACCGTCCTGCAATTCGCGCTTTCCATCGTGTTTGCCGGAATCCTTCTGGGGAACGCTCAGTCCGCTTACGACTTGACCTGTGCCTTAGCGAACCGCGTATTCGGTGACAGGGGACCCGAGTTTCAGAAGCTGACGGGCGCCACGATCCGCAGCGTCACAACCGGAATTCTCGGCGTGGCATTGATCCAATCAGTTCTCGCCGGCCTCGGTTTTCTTGTGGCGGGACTGCCGGGCGCAGGCTTGTGGGCCGTAGTGTTTCTGATTGCCGCAGTGCTGCAGGTGGCGGTACTGATCCTCGTCCCAGCCGTGATCTACATGTTTGCGACCGCGAGCGTTACGAAGGCTGTGATTTTCTTGGTTTGGTGTGTGATCGTCGCCCTGATCGATAACGTCCTGAAGCCGCTTCTGCTGGGGCGAGGCGTTGCAGTTCCTATCGCGATTGTGTTCCTCGGCGCGATTGGCGGATTTGTGACCATGGGTATCATCGGCTTGTTTATCGGCGCCATTGTCCTATCCGTCGGTTACAAGCTCTTCCTCGCTTGGCTGGGTCAGAGTTCTGCCGCCACTCAGGAGACATAATATGCGACAGAATGGGCGTGCAATGCTATGAGCGGTGAAAGCCTTGGTTTGCGTGGTGTGCTGGGCAGTTACCTACACCGGCGCTATACGATCCTGTTCTATATGCTCCTTCTGACCCTGGTGTCAGCCCCGGTTCTCAGTGCTGCGAAGTTCACCGGCACACTCCTCGAATTGTTGCTAGCAGCGAGCTTGTTTGCCGCAATTATGCCGGTCACCTCCGTAAGAAGTCGTCCCTACCTACTCGTGGCCATGATCATTGTCTGGCTGGCGCGTCCTATGACAGTTTGGCTCAAGCACCCGTTCTTTTCTGAGATGACGCTGGGAACCTGGACGTTGGTAGGTCTGCTCGCCGCGGCGGCAGCGTTGCGATTCGCAATGGCCGCGACCCAGGTTGACACCGAACATCTCTACGCGGCGCTTAGTGCTTATTTGCTCGCCGGTATCTACTTCGGTCTTTTTTATTGGGTGCTCGAGCAAATGAACCCCGACACATTCACCTCAAATGGCAGCTTTTCTCAAACGAGCGCAATCTACTTCAGCTTCGTGACACTAGCAACGCTTGGTTATGGCGACATCGTTCCGCGCGGAGACATTGCGCGGGGCATCGCCATCGTCGAAGGTGTGGGTGGTCAACTCTTCCTGGCGGTTCTGGTTGCACGGCTTGTCAGCTTGTATTCGAAACCCACGGACCAAACAAATTGATTGTGCGCCGCTGTTGGTAGCCGCCAACGTTGGATCGTTGAATCAACGTTCTCCTCAAAAAGGGACCAACTCCCGGCAGCTAACCGGATCAAATACGATCGCCGAAAGAAACGTGATCCGGTTATGCCCGACTTGTCGAACGAGACCGTGACGCCGTCGGAGGAACGTTTCAGGTGGCCAGCTCCGTTCCTCCATTCGACGAAGTAAAGATTTCCCTTTGCTTCTCCCGGCGGTCCAGCCATATAGGCCCGGTCCCAGGCGTTTTAGGCCTGACATAGAAAGGCTTGCCGCCGTCGAAGGCCTTGCGGGCATGCGAAAAGGGTCTTCGAGGAAACTGTCAGATTTGCCAGTGGATTTACCGGGGCAAATCGATAGGGGAGACGGGGGCAGGTCATGATTAACGCTTACCGAACAAGTCGGCGGAAGACGGCCGCCGCCCTTAAAGGGCATCAAGCACGTGCAATAGAGATGGTAAACAGGAAAGACGGCGTCCACTTGCAGAGGGAACCGACGGTTGCACAAAGCGACCGCGCACGGGAAGCGAGATTGGCTGCACCAAGCTATCGATCGCTGGACGAAGAGCTCGGTGCGGAAGTGCGCGCAGAACTTGCCGAAATGGAACATCGTGTCCTTCACACGACCTCGGGACTCTATTCGGTCCAGCTGACGGGAGGTGCGAAGGGTTTCCTCCTGGAGAAGGCGAACGGCCTATCAGACGAAGGACACAAGATAAAGGGTGTGATCGAGCATTACCTCATTCGACCGCTGACAAATCCGCGATTCACCGGGCAGATTCGGCCCGAGGCTCTCGTTTTGGTCGATTGGCGGGCCGACAAACAATATCTGACCTTTGCGCGAACACCGACCGGCAAGACCTCAGCTCCTGTTTATCCTTGACGGGATTACTGGATCAAGTTGATCGCAGTACCAAGAGGTCTATTCGGGATGGCCGAACAGAGTTAGGAGGATTCGTTGGCCGTACCACTCGAGCGCTCGACTTCGATACTCTTTTGAGATCAACTGACTTTTCGACCGACGAAGGCTTAGGTTCGAACCCAGCGCAGCCGACGTGTCCGAGAGGCCCGGATGCACGCCTGCCGGCCTGTATTAGTAGTTGGCAGTCTATTTCACCTAGGGTCAAAATCCCATCGCCGTTACTTCTGCCGGTGATGAAAAAGCGTACGGAAGCCACATGCAAGAGCGGGCCTCTGCCTCAAAGCGCTTCAACTAATCGCTGAATGTCCGCTCTCTCGTTTGCAGATGACGAAAGCAAGGCCATCAAACAAAAAGCCCGATCCCCCCACGCCAAATATTTCTTGCTTTTCCGCGAGTGAGACTTACAGCCTGTAACATCCCTAAATTCGCAGCGGCCCAATGTCCGGTAACAGCGGTTTTCGTCTATGTGGATTCCTGTCGCCATAATCAGTCGACTCGCCACCGGCGTAGTCCGGAAGAGGGATCCTGCGAACGACGCGATGCGTAACATCGATCTCTGCAACCTCGCGAATGCAACGGACGTCCAAAGGTATAGAATTGTTCACAACAAATTGGCGCGGGCGGTCAAGGAGTAACTCTATGGCGCGCTTTGTCCTTCGCCACTCGGGCAAGATTTTGCTTATTGCTGCCTGCGTGCTCGTTTCTGTCTGCATGCAACCTCCCGTTGCAACGGCACAACGCGTCGGCGGCCACGTTGGCGGAGGCGTGCATCCGATGAGTGGCGCGCGCATGGCTCCCTCGCCGCGCGTGGTTGTTCCACCCGCTCCACGCACACCGGTTTCTCAGCCTCGTGCTATCACGAGTCCGCACCGGACCGTCCCGGGCGCGCGTTTCGGCCTTCGGCCGGGCCCGAATAACCTCTTTCGCCGCCGTCTTTTCTTTCGCGCGCCCTTTTTCAGGTTTGGGCCAGTGTTCGCATTCAATTCTTTTTGGTGGCAGAACTGCAGTCCGTACTGGGTCTGGGAATACTACTGCAACGGTTTGCCTTTCTATGGCTATGGGTATGGATACGGTCTTGAGAATTACGTGACCTTGCAGCCGTACGAAGTCCCCGTGTACCCATATGCCTCCGAAGAGCGCGAGCTAGTGTGGCTCTATCTGAAGGATGGCACGGTGTACACCGTGAGCGACTACTGGTTCGTCGACCGCCAAGTCCATTTCATCGCCGTCGAGCAGGGCGGCGCAAAATCCTTCGAGCAAACGATTCCGTTCGGCGACCTCGATGCGCAGAAAACGGTCGAGTTCAACGCCAGGCGTGGATTCCGCGTCGTCCTGCGAAACGAGCCCGTCGAGCAGTACACGAACGATCACCCCGATCTCACACCCCCACTGCTCGAGCCTCCCCCAAGGAACTAACGGCGCCTTTTAGCCCTAGCTGAGCTTCGACTTCACCCAGATTCTGGCACTCAGCTGGTAATCCGCAATAATGACCCGTCATTCAAGGCTTTAATGGCTTTAACGGAGTGAGAAGCCTTGCTCCCTACCATCGCCACGAGGCAACGATGCCAGGTATGGGCGCGCCGTCTCATCGGTAACAACGCGTTGGAAGCTGTCCCATCAGCGCACGGATATCTTCAGTTGCTTGACGGTAAGAATGTTGAAGAAGCAGCTCGGATTGCTCAGACTTTTAGACAAAGTAGGGAACTGCTTCACGAGGTAAACAAAGACGGCTTCCTTAGCGCGCTACCAACCCGGAAAAAAGGCGTCGGCGGAAAATCCGATTACCAAGCTCTTCCCGTCAACCATTGTGGAGCAATGTTTCATTAAACTTCTGGATCGGCTCTGGAAAAAATCCGCTGCGAATCAACTGGTCCCACACCATCTTTCTATGACCACGACCGGATTTTCTATCGATGTTGGATCTTCAGCGCAATAACAACGGCATAGAGATTTATGCGTTTCACTTCGCCAGCGTGCGGATGTGGGCGATCATCGCCTTGATCTCGTCCGGCTTCATGGTCGCGCCGTACTTGGGCATTTTGCCTTTGCCTTTTTCGAGCACGTCGGCGAGCTCCTCATCCGACATTTTCACTACCTCTGGATCCGCGAAGCTACGCACTTTTGTGGCCTTCCCGGCGGGAGTGTCGCCCTTGCCGTCGGCCCCATGGCAGGAAGCGCACTTTTGTTTATAGACCGCCGCGCTTTTGTCGTCGGACCTAGCCTGCTTGGAAGACATCGTGGCTGCCGTCAGTACTCCTGCGCTCAGTATTAGCGTTGTCCAGGCAAGCCGAGTCATCTTGTGTCTTTCCTCCCGTAGACGAGAATCGTTTCGTATCCGCGCCGACCTCAGAACGCGTAGCGCAACGAAAGCGTCACCAGATTGGCGTGGAAATTCCGCGGATTGAAGATGTCCTGTACCACGCCTGGATCCGGATCCTCATGGTACCCGTGGTAACCCCAATAGGCTTTTCCTGTCCAATTTTTTGCGAACCAATACTCGAATCCGGCGTAGGGTTGCATGAACTTCGAGTTGAGCGGACCAGACGGCGAGTTGGGTGAAATGATCAAGACCGAACCGCTGGTGCCGGTCAGGTTGGCGCCGATGTGCGTCGTCAGGCGCCGGGTCGGTTTCCAATTTAGGTCGAAGTGCCCGAAGTGGGAATGATTGATGTAAACGGAGAGTTGCTGGATCAGCGAGGAACCAGGACACTGGTTGATACCGGGCGGCGTGACGCTGGTTACGTAGCAAATGAGAATTTGTGAAAACACGTCATTGTAATCGTAGCCCAGCTCCAGTCCGAACGATTCGCGCGGCTGGATTAAAGCAGAAAACCCGTAGAAGCGGCTGTGTTGCAGGTTATTTATTTCCGGCACGTTGTTGCGGGCTTCCCAAATGGTTATGGATCCATCCAAGTTCAGCCACGGCATCAGTTTATAACTGGAGCGAATGCGATATTCCTGGGCCTGCCGCGGGCTGATGCGGGTGAAGGTGTTGTCGGCAGCCGTCAGTTCCATATCGAAGCTGATCCGCCAGGGCGGCAGAGGTTTCGCCCAAACGCCGAAGAGGCCGGAGTATTCGTTAATGAGAGTTTCGCGGGTGTCGAGTTCGATCGGTTCTGGTGTGGTGAAGGTAAATGATCCGTCGCCATTGGGGGTGCAGCCCACCGGAAGGGCCAGGTTCTCGAGGGCGCAGTCTCCACGATTGGCATTGTCCGGAAAAAAGATTTCCGTGACCCTTTCGAAGTCCTTGTCGTTGATCGAGCGGTGGCGGTAGCGAAATCCCAGCCGCGCTCCGAGCCGCGGAGAAAATTGATACTGTAGTGCGGCAAGATTGGTTTTTTCATCCTGTTTCAGGAACAGGCTGGACTCGGCGAAGGAAAAGTCGGGGCCGGACTTGGATGAGTTGTGGATGGGCGTGCCAGGTAGGGTGCCCGGGGGTGCCGTACAAGGGATCGGTGCTGCGGTCGGAAAGACATTCGGCGCCGTGAGCAGATTCGGGCTAAAGAAGGAGCACGTCGACGGATCAAACTCGACTGGATTGTGGAAATTCGAATAATGGAAGGAATCGATGAAGCTCAATTTACTGGTAAGATGCCAAGTGGCACCGAAATCCGCGCTGGCCGCCACGCGCTCGCCGAAGACCGGCCCGGTGACGGATTCACCCCGAGCGTTCGATTTCGACTCCAGACCGTTCCAATTCTCGAGCCAGTTGAACACGTTGGTGCTTCCGCTGGTGTAACTCACCCTGGCAGAAAGATCCCAGCCCGGCAGGTAGTTCGATTGCAAACTCAGCTGTTCGGTAGGCGCATCGGTGCGGGTGCGGCCGTGGCGAAGGTAGTTGAAGTAAGCGTTACAAACAGGGTTGACGAACCCTCCCGTTTGGAAGGTATTGGAGCAAGGCTGACTCGCTCCGGCGTTCAGCGCAACGCCGATATCCACTAGCGCTCCGTTTGAAAGTGCAAACAGCTGGTTCTGGTCATTCGCGCCGGTGTCGCCCTTGTAATAGCTCCAGATCTGGTCATAGCTGATGTTGGTTTTCGGCAGGATCCGGAAATCGACGCCGAGACGGTAGTTATTCTGCGTGGTCTTATAGTCTTGAAACAGCAGCTGCTCGGTGCCCTGATGGATGGAGCTTAATCCAGGACCTTCGAAAATTACACGCGAATAGCCAAAGCGGAAGCGAATCTTCGATTGCGGGAGCAGCAAAAGATCGAGGTCGCTCAGTTTGTGGCGCGTACTGAAAAGATGCGGCGAATTGCTAATAATCGGAGTAAAACCTGGAGGAGCGTTCGTAAACGGCGGCGTAGTCGGATTCAGGGGATTCGCCAGCAACGAGTAATCCCAAGCGTACTCGTTGCGACGGAACATCGTGGTGAAGTCATACCACTTGTTCTTGCTGATGCTCAGTCTGGACACATTTTGAGGATCTCCCCCGTAGCCGAAATTGCTGAAGTACAGTCGATCGAAGAACAAGCCCTGATGGTTCAGGGATCTCATCTCAGTGGTGAAGTCGAGCAACCGCGGACCTTGCTGGAGATTCACAAAGGTGTCGTAAGTCTCCTTGCTACCGGTAACATCTGTGAAGCGGTAGCCGAACTCCACCGATTGTTTGATGTTGTAGTTTCCTTCCTCAATGCCCTCTGGTTCTGGCTGCTGTGCGGACGAGCACTTTGCGGCAGCCAGCAGGAGAGTTGCGCCGAAAAGGAAGAGCGCGAGGCGAGAACTGCGACTAGAGAGGGATTTACGGCCGGTTCTGACTTTGTCCATCGCTCACCTCCTCACGGTTTAAAGAACACATTGCTCGTATTGGAGCCGTGGATGGCCACATGGCACAGGGTGCAGGCCTGATACTTCTGGTCCTGCTTATGGAAAGTGGGTATGGCGGGACCGCTCGGACCCAAACTGTCCACGGTGAGCGAATGGCATTCCAGGCACATCAGGTTCACTTGGCTGCGTTTCAGCAGCCGGGGGTTGGAGGAACCGTGCGGGATATGGCACGCTGAGCATCCTTCGGTCTTTACGACGGGATGCTCAAAGACAAATGGGCCTGCCTTGTCTGTATGACACTTAAAGCAGACCGTGTCGTCGGACGACGTGCTTCGCAGCTGTCGCGCCATGAAGCCCCCGTGCGGGTTATGACAGTCCGAGCACTTCACTAGCCCCTCGTTTACGCGATGGTGGTAAGTCCGCGAGAATTGCTGCTTCAGTTCCAGGTGGCAGCCGTAGCAAAGTTGCGGCTGCTTTTCCTTCATCAGGTACTGGCTTTCCTTGGCGTGATGCGGATCGTGGCAATCTATACAGCCCACGTTGTTCTGTAAATGAGCGGAACGCCCAAAGTTGGCATGTTCCGGTCCGTATTCATGGCAACCCAGGCATCGCGCGCTGCTTTCCGCTGCAGATGCGTCTTTGAAACTAAAAATCTTCGTTTTGTCGCCGCCGCCATCCACGTGTTCTTTCCCGGGACCGTGGCAGGCTTCGCAACCATGCCACTCCGGACCCTTTTTCGTATCCAGTGTGGTCACAAAATGCGGTGAATCCTCAAAACTCTTCGCGAATCCCTTGCTGGGCATGTCCGCGTGGCATGTGTTGCACGTTTCCGAGCCGACGTACTGTGTGGGATCCGTCACGCGCTGATAGGTCGCGGCCTTGGCCTGAGCCTTCTGCTTGTCGCCGCTTTCGGCCAGCGCTGGCAAAAATGCTGCGAGGGTAGCACCGGTTGCAAGCAACAGGAATGGTGTGAAGCGTCGACCCACGTGTGCTTTTCTGATGCACATATTTCTCTCTCTCTCACCCCAATCGACAGAGCCCGTCGTACAGTCACTCCGGAGCGCAGGGGCCTACAGTTCGTAGAGCAAAGCAGGCAACCGCTTCAGTCCACGATCGCTTGCGATAATGTCAAGGTGAAGGGAAGTCCAGTCCGCCAGTAGAAGGGGCAGATCGATAAGTCCGCCGAGCGCGAGACCAAACCCGCCACCGACGGTGGCCTTCAACCAGTCTCGAGTAACCGCAGTGTGACTAAGGGTGGGTGCGCGCCCGTTTCCTTGACTGTGCGCGAGGTCTTTGACTCCCTTGTCTTTCGCGAGATCCATAGATCTGACACCACCCTCAAAGGTGCACAGGGCACTTGCGCTGACAAATCCCAGCCGTCCGCTGACCACTCTTCGGCCCGCAGCTTCCTTCCAGAGTGTGAGTCGTTCGCTCGTTCGCGTGATTATTGTGGGAGTCTGGCAACGGAGGAACTGTCAATACTGACAGTCGCGAGACAAAACTAGGCCCCCCTAAGCTCGCACCGCCATACACCGCTCCCTATGAATTCAATGACGAATAAGCCCGCTTGGTTCGTGCTCACTCGCCATTGGCTCAGCCTTGTCGGCGCCGCCCTAGTCACGACGGCTGGTCTTTCATGGTTGTTCGTGCTGCCCGTACAGATCCGGGGACACGTCGCTAATCCCTACTTGGGAATCGTAATTTTCCTGATCCTCCCGGTAATATTTTTCACTGGCCTGTTGTTGATCCCGGTTGGTATTTACCTCGGGAAGCGCCAGATTCGAAATGTCTTGGCGGAACCTGTTTTCGACCGCAAGGCTGCGCTGCAACGACTAGCCTGGTTTTTCGGTGTCACTACTCTTCTCAACGTGCTTATCGGAACCCAGTTCACCTATCGAGCCGTCGAGCACATGGAAACGCCTCAGTTCTGCGGCCAGTCCTGTCACAGTATGAGTCCTGAATTCGCCGCTTATGCGAATTCCCCACACGCGAAGGTGGAGTGCGTGGAATGCCACGTCGCGCCGGGTGCAGGTGGTTGGGTGGCCAGCAAAACGGCTGGCATCCGACAGATGTTTGAAACCATATTGAACACCTACCGGAGGCCGATTCCTTCCGCCCTAGAAAGTAACCGGCTCGTGCCGGCGAGCCAGACCTGTGAGAATTGCCATTGGTCGCAAAAGTTCGGTTCCGTGAGGTTGCGAATCATCACAAATTACGCGGACGACGAGAAAAACACCCGCACCCAGACTGTGTTGGTGATGATGGTGGGCGGGAGCAAGTTCGCAGGTATACACGGCAAACACTTCGGCCCGGGCACGCGTATTCGATTCGCTGCGAGCGACGCCAAAAGGCAAACCATTCCTTGGGTGGAATACCGAAACGCAACGACGGGAGAGACGGATACGTTCGTGAGTGAAGGAAGCGCGCCTGACTCCATTAAGGCTCTGCAAATATACGAAATGCAGTGCGTCGATTGTCACAACCGGCCCGCGCACACTTTTGAGTTGTCTTCGCGGGGCATGGACAACGCCCTGGTATTGGGGGAAATTGCCACCGGCCTCCCCTTTATCAAAAAAAAGGGCATGGAACTCTTAAATGTGAATTACAAAACCAGTGCAGAAGCGGCTGAAAAACTGCCGCCGGCCCTGGTAAGCTTTTACCAGCAGACCTATCCAGACCTGTATGCGAAAAGATCTCAAGACATCCAGCAGGCGGCTCAAGCTGTTCTAGCGATCTACAATCGCAATGTGTTCCCCGATCTGAACGTTACCTGGAGTACCTATCCCAACAATCTTGGCCATACCGGTTTCCCAGGATGCTTTCGGTGCCACGACAGCTCACACACTTCATCGAGCGGAAAGACCATCACGCAAGACTGCAACGCCTGCCATCAGCCAGTGGCAATGGACGAAGCCACGCCGGAAATTCTGAATACACTCGGAATTGAAGAGCTTATGTCGAAAGTCCAAAAGAAATAGCCTTCAAACCTGCCGTGGATCATCGGCGGGCCATTGGTAAGCGATGTAGATCGAATTCAAACCCAACCTATGCGAAGGAGAACAAATAGGAAGTGCAAATTGTTGCGTGGAATTACACTCGCGGGGAGTTGCCAGATTTCCTTGTCCGGTAAGCGTTAGATCAGGCGCGACCTGCCCCCCCATCTGCTCCATCAATCTGCCCTTGCTTGTCTGCTAAATCTGACAGTTGCCACGTAGTTCAGAGACGGGCCTACTGCAAACAGAGCACACAGGAGCCGCAAAAGAGACTCTCGCACACACACCTCCTCCTCTTTTGCGGCCTCAAAACCCAGCGTTGTTTGTTGCGAGGGCGGTTCGGCACGGCCAGAGCTTGCGGCCCGATTTATGTTCTTACGGTTCACAAATAGCCAAATAGTCGGATAATTGGTCTGCTACCACTAGCGTTAGCCGATGGCAGTAATGGCTCGAAGGAACTGACCAATAGACGGATTACCCCGGAAAAGACTGACTGGTAGTTTTGCCAGTTGCCGAAGCCAACGGAGCCCGGATACCCTTAACCAACTTTACACTCAAGTTCGCACTTCGGCAGAAAAGGCGACTCGACCTCCTTGGGTCGCCTTTTCATTTTCGCCTTGATGTCCGTATAGTGCGTCAAGCAGGGTCAAACAACAGCTCTTCGGTCGTTGGACCAATCGCAAGCAGCAAGTCGGTCGCAACTAACATGCGCAATTCAGCGCATCCCGGGTTTCCCCGGAAGAATGAGTTCGCTATCCAGCAGATATTGATAGAGGGCGTTCAGCGGTCCGGAAGGATGCAAATTGTCAGCACTAACCATCCCATCCCTCTCTATCCATCTCCATCCGGTCAGTCCCGCCGTTTTCACCACTCTTTGCACTTCTTCCGCCGCCATCGGATATACGCTCAGCCGGACATTTTGCGTGAAGAGCCGGGCAAGTCCTTCGAGCAAGGTTCCAGCCAGGTCGTTGTATCGATCTTCAAAGACACGCACCAGCACCGATAGTCTAATTGCGAAGTGAATCCGCGATTTCGTGTGGCGATTCGCGTACGCACTCATGGCGTAAAGTTCCCGCGCACGGTACACCATCACGCCATAGCCTAACTTGTTCAGCGTCTGCACGTGCTTAACGATCTCTTTGACAGACACTCCCGTGCCTTCCTCGCTGGTGCTCGCAGTCGACAGGCAAAACAGCCCGAGTCCACCTTTGCTGTCCTTTAGCTCCTCCTCCGGCAGCTGCGCCAGAGTGTCCTGGACCAGATCCGCGTGAAGCTGACCCACGCCGCTGAACCTGCCTGCCGCCAGTACCAGCGACCGTTTGTAGAGCAGCTCGTTTGGCGGTACCAGTTGATTGTCCGCCGGGAAGACCACCGCCTCGGCGTATCCGCCAGCCACCAGGAGGGCATGAATCTCATTCTGGTCCCAATATTCGAAGGACGGCCCACTCAATTCCAGGCAGTCGATCTCCACTCGGTGCAGTCCCAGCTCCTCGAATACACTGGCGAGAAACTCCTCGGCCGACCCAAGAGAATGATGAGCCGCATAGATCAGATTCACACCGAGAATGCCCACTGCTTCTTGCTGCTGCAGATTGCTGGGATCCCGCAGACTCACATGCAGAATCACATCGTTGGGTGCCATGCCCGGTTCGCGCAGGAAGCGCAGCCCCACCCATCCGTGGCAGTCGTTCGTTCCCGCATAATTCCGTGCAGAGACCGTATCCACAAAGGAGAAAAACTTGGTTCCGGCTCCGCGGCTGGCACGCAATTGGCCTAGCAACTGCTCCCACTCGCAGTCGAGCATGGCTTTGAGCCGCGGTTTGGAGACGTAGCGTGTCCCGGCCCCGTAAAGATGGTCGCTCACCTCCTTGTCGTAGGCCGAAATGGTTTTCGCCACCGTACCGGAAGCACCGCCGACGCGCAAAAACCAGCGGGCCACCTCCTGTCCCGCGCCGATTTCCGCGAACGACCCAAAGATCATAGTATCGAGGTTGAGGGAGAGTGCTTTTTCATGTGTGTCGTGCTTCTCGTGAGTGGGCATAGGCCGTCTCCATCGCGAATAAGCCTTATCAACTCACTGTGGAGAGATCGGAAGAGGGAAACGGAGGAAAAGGGCAGAGGACCCTCGTGCGAGCAAATGATCGATCAGAGTCAACTGACCCTGGATTTTTGAACAAGTTCATCGTTGCCCCTAAATCGGGCCCTTTTCCGTCTAGTCATAAATGCAGAGTCGATCCAACTTCTAATCTACTTTAGGGTCTTTATGAACTCAGCGATGGCCTTGGCTTGTGCCTCACTCACACCAGATATGCCCTTATTGTGAGGCGCTTTTGCAGTGGCTTCGCCCGTCGTTATGTGTTGGGTGAGTTGGTCGGGTGTCTGCGTCGTGCCTTTCAGCGCAGGCGCCTTCATGGCCGGCTTTCCTTCACCGCTCGCACCGTGGCAGCCAGCGCATTTTTTCTTATAGAGGGCAGCTCCGTCCTCTGCGCCCGATGAAAGCGTTGGCAAAATCAACAGCGAGGCGGCAGCGAGCGTAATTCCAAACAACAATTTGCACTTCATGTTTGTTCTCCTCTGCATCGATCTACATCTCTTATCAATGGCCCGCCGATGATCCACGACAGGTTGGAAACCTATTTTCCTTTTGGCCTCTCGATGTATGCTGTTCAATTCCGAGTGCATTCAGCACTTTCGGCGTGGCTTCGTTCATTTGCCAGTGGCTGTTGGCTGGTAAAAGCTGATTAGGGCCGACAGCAGTTTTTCAGCCGGTTCTCTGCATTGGTTTTGTTATTCACATTTAAGAGTTCCATCCTTTTTTTGATAAAGGGGAGACCGGTGGCAATTTCCCCAATTCCAGGGCGTCGTCCATGCCTCGCGAAGGCGACTCAAGAGTGTGCGCAGGCCGGTTGTCACAATCGACGCACTGCATTTCGTATATTTGCAGAGTCTTTACGGAGTCTGGCGCCCTTCCTTCACTCACGAAAGGCGATCTGAGCTTAAAGATCCTAATTGGGTCTCGCGACTGTCAATATTGACAGTTCCTCCGTCGCCAGATCCCCAACCATCAGAGCCACGCGCATTCTGAAGGGCGCCGTGGGCAAGCCGATTTTTCGTCACATATGCATTCAAGGATCCAGGAAGCAGCGAACTTAACTGTTTCAAGGCTTTTCCTGAGGAGAGCCGCATCTCCCCGCGAGGGCTGTGCAGTTCTGAGAAGCATCTCCGGTTTCAAAGTCCGATTGCATGGCACACAATGAAACTAACGACTTCCGCCTCGCGCGCAATTTCTTCCGACTGCAGTTGAATTTGGTCTTTCCCTCCTGGGCAGCCGAGTGTGCTGTCAAGAACAACAAATTGCATTCCTGGCGGGGAGTTGGCGTTCAGCCGACTGCGCCGCCAAGCACCGGGTTCGCGTTTATCAATGCGCAGCGAAGATCCCTGACAGAAGGAGCAGGCGGCTGAACGCAGGATTTGCGCAGGGAAGGGCAGATGAAAGCTTGAGGATGTGATGTGACTTACCGTGACATTGAGGCAGAGGACGCAGGCAGGCCAGGCCACGGGGTCGACCAGGAGGGGCGGAAGGAGTGTGTTAGGTTAAAGACCGTCAAATCAATATGATGTGGACCTGGGAAAGTGGACGTGCATTCCGAAGAGCGGCTCGTAAAACCTGTGTATCCTTACTATATTATTCTATATACGGTCTGACGTATCCCGTGACGCGCGCTGTAAGGTTCGTCCCACCGTTCGCTTACCAATCGAGAATTCACTTGTATGTGTATTCGACAAGTTGCCCTGAATCGCGTCCTTATTTCCCATTAGCCGTTTCAATGACCTCCTCCACTATCGCTTGACAAGATAACAAGAGATGTTCTTACATCAACCACGCGAGTGGATGCGCTTCGACGCCGCACGTGGATGCACTTTTCGAGGTGCCGAAAACTATTACACCCCCTCTTATTCGCTCGAGCATCCAAGGTTGGCAGGCGAAATTTCCGGAGCGCTTGATGCGCCAAACGAGCACGGCACAGCACACGGTCGCAACCCAAGCAGTTTTCGCGGCGCTCGTGTGCGAACCATTGTGATCGCCTTCCTCTCAAGCTGTAGCTGCGCCGCACAAGAACGACCAAATCGGGAACCGTGAACGGCGCTAGACAGCGGCGCGAACTGAGACGGGGAAATGCTGCCGGTAAGGGGGGCATCACTCGCTTCAACTAGGGGAAACTGGCATCCAATGCTGCAATCCTGGGGTCTCAATCCTTTCGTTGCGGACCATCGAATGCTTTTTTTGGTCCGAGACGTGTTGGTCTTGTAAGTATGAGAAGGGGTATGCATGTCCAAGGTCCGGGTACTGCTGGCAGACGATAACAAGGACATGCGTGAGTATGTGTGTGGCGTTCTGTCGGCGGCAGACTACCAAATCGTTGCGACGGTAGATGACGGACAGGCGGCGGTCGAGGCTGCTGCTCGAGCGCTCCCTGACGTCGCCGTTCTTGACGTTTCCATGCCGCTCCTCAATGGAATACAAGCCGCGAGACGCATAAAACAGAACCATCCTTCCATCAAGGTCTTGTTCCTCAGCGTCGAACGAGATGCGGACCTTTGCCGTGCGGCGCTGGAGACGGGTGCCCTCGGCTATGTATGGAAGCCTCGACTAGGTCGGGACTTGTTTACTGCCCTTGACCTCGCGAAGGAAGGACGTCGGTTTGTCTCAGAAGGGTGCGAGTAGCCGCTTCTCGTCTGTGCTTGCGTGCTGCGATGTGTGCGATTTATAGATTTATATAAACTAGAAGCGTAGTATTATCCGCTTTAATACCAGAGGGCGTGTAGGCGTGTCAAGGCAGCGGTGGTCGTTCGAGCGGATTTTGGTGACCTGACGGAGGTCGTCAAAAATGTTAACCTCTCAATTAGTAGTCCCCTTGTTTAAAGTACAGTCTGCGACCGATTCTGCAAACGCCCGCAATAGAAGCGCGTTCGTTTCCCTCGCTTCCTGGTTTCGTACTCCTGCTCTCGGGCTGTTGGTTGCAAGTGGTTATTGTGCCGGATCGCAAGTCGGTTTTTGGCTGACAGCGAATAGTCCAGTTGCGACCTTTTGGCCTCCTAATGCGATCCTGCTCGCCGCTTCTTGCTGACTTCCAGTCGAGTCTGGTGGGTGCTTGTTCTTGCGGTGCTCCCGGCGCATCTATTGGGTTCAGCTGAAGGCATACCTGTGGTACCCGCATTGGGCTGGTTTGTCGGAAACACGGGCGAGGCATTGCTGGGCGCGGCGTGTATTCGACGTCAAAGTCTCCTCTCTGGAAAGCTAGTTTGACATTGTTTTGCTGCCCACAAATGTCGAATCCGCCCGCTTCTACCCGAACCAGGCCGTGGATTCAGAGATTCTGTGGCAAAGACCAAAACCATCGTGTCCTGGTCGGTTGCGAGTGCTTTGGCAAATTCTTGAGATTCTCGGCCGCGATTGGCGAGATGAAAGGATCTTTCGGATCGCTTACAGTTGGGGAGATGCACGGAAGTATTTCTACGTCGCATGCGCCGCCGTCCGCGACTGATCACCGCCTTCTGGAAACAATCTTCTTTATGGTCAGAATGACTCTATATTATGCGAGAATCAGCAGGCAACTCATGCGACGTGCTAGTCTCGGGCAGCTTCGGGGGCAGACGAGAGATGAACAATCTTGTTCACGCTGGTCAGCGCCCGTTGGCTGGGAGACCAAAGCATACTGGGCCAAATCTTGTCAATCTCCAAACGAACGGGATGTCCTGCGTCGATGATTGCTGGGCAACTCGCTTCGCAACTCGAACAGGCTACGCGTTCGCCGCAGTGGCATCATCTTTCGCAAGTACACGCAATTCAGTTTCGGGGATGGCAAATTCGGCGTTCCCACAATTCAAGCAGACCAAGAGGTCCGGAAAGACCCAGACGATGGGCTTCTCAAGACCCTTCATTCCCGGAAAATGGATGGCAATTTCCGCTGTGAACTTGCGCTGCTTGGCTGACCCGCACGACTTGCATGCCATGGTTGGTTTTCTTCCAATGCCCCTTAACTCACGATAAGTAATATCCTGCTAGAAGTTGGGAGGGTTAGCTATCAAGCATAGACGAATTAAATGGTAAAACGATTGGCTATGCAACGCAATTCACAATTCTTGAATCGAAGAGACATATAAGTCTCCGCCAACCCAGAAATGCGAGAATTTTATATGTGGAGATCGTGTCGAGATTTCCACATCTTCTGCCCAGTTTAGGACCTGGAGTTTTGAGGGGGAAAACGAGTACAGCAGGCCGGGGCAAGTAAGCTACCGGTGTCCCAATCGCTGATAAAGACAGCGGCTGGTCAACTCCCGGAGTGAGTTTTGTGCCCATCCATATCTCAGTGGCCGACGATTTTGTACCTTGGCGGCGTTTCGTTTCTTCGATTGTGCAGCAACAGCCTGGATGTAGTGGTCTGCGAAGCCTCAGATGGCCTAGAAGCAATTCAGAAAGCCAAAGAGTTCAAGCCGGACCTAATTCTACTGGACATCGGCTTTCCAAAGCTGAATGGTATCGAGGCCACTCGACAAATCCGCAAGCTTGTGCCGAATTCGAAGATCCTCTTGTTGAGCGCAGTCGGTTCACCAGACGTTGCAAGAGAAGTCTTAAACACGGGTGCGAGTGGCTATGTCGTCAAATTAGATGTCGGAAGCGAACTAGTGAGCGCTGTGGAAGCCATCTTCCGGGGCAAGCGGTTCCTCAGTCGCAGATTAAGGGACAGCCTTTCAGCAGCCGAGGATACAGAGACCACCGACAACCCCAGCCGAAATGAGGCTCTTGCCTCGCCATCGGTCATGCCGCGAAAGCCGGAGGCCACCTGCTGCCACGAAGTTCAGTTTTACTCTGATGAGGCGGCTTTTCTAGAGAGGGCTACTCACTTTATTGCTGGCGCCCTAAGAGGCGATAACCCAGCTATTGTGATCGCTACGGAGTCACACCGGGCCAGCCTTCTTCAAAGATTGAAGGGACAAGGAGTGGATGTTGACGCCGCTGTTCAACAGGGGATCTACGTTTCATTGGACGCTGCCTACACGCTCTCCACGTTCCTGATCGATGACTGGCCCGACTCCGTTCGATTTCTTAAGGGCTTCAGAGGTCTCATTGAGGCAGTCTCGAAAGAGGCGAAGGTAGAACATCCCCGCGTTGCAGTTTTCGGTGAAGGTGTTGCTCTTTTGTGGGCCAAAGGCAAAAGGCATGCAGCGAATCGGGTTGAACAACTATGTAACGACCTAGGGGAAACCCACGATGTAGACATTCTTTGCGCGTATCCAGTCAGCGGCTTTCACAGCGAGAGAGACAAACAAGCTTTCAAGGCAATCTGCGCAGATCACTCCGCCGTTTACTCCCCGTGAAGACAGCCGAGCACTGCTGACGCGATCTGCCGGCAAAACGGAAGACCCTGCCGGCTTCTGACCCGAGACACCTCGCCCCCGATTTATGCGAACATACGTGTGGTTGCCTCCGCCTTCGCCGCCAGGATCGTTCTGGCCGAGCAAGCCGCAGCAAGAATGAACACCCAGAAATGAGTAAGCCGACGCATTTGCCGTGAGTTACGATCTTCTTCCGGTATTTAAGGAAGAGTTACGGAGGAGTTTCGCAGTAGAATATGGATCCACTTGTCGGAGCCGAGGTAGGACTTAGGAAGGCAAGATTATAAGTACGGCCGCTGCACTGTCCGGCAGTCTTGTGGCCTTTATTTGAACCCTTCGTAAATGGGTAAATGGTCTGGAACCGCCATCTGAAGCACCCCCGGTGCCAGCGCTATCGCGCACAAAAACAAAGAAGAAGAATTCGAACGCCGCACTTCGATATGTGCCCCGGCGTCCCTGCGCTCGCTGCCGCTCCATTGCCTTATACACTCTCGCGATAGCTCGCGTTCAGCGAATCTATGTAAGCATCTATCTCTTTCTGGTCTGGCGACCATTGCAACGGCCCCACGCTGGTGCGTGGCGTCACGACTGGATGTTCAGCCGGCCGGTTCATAGCGGCGGGGCTGGCGGAAGTGCCAATCTTATGTCGTTCAGGTCCGCCGGGTTGACCTGTCCAGTTTTTGTTGAGTCCAACCACAGAATACTTCCGGAGTTCGGACCTCGAGGAATCGCTAAGCAACTCGCGTAACCGCTTACGAGCTTTGTGTAACTGGGACTTTGAATTCCCCATAGAATATCCGAGAAGTTTGGCGATTTCCCTGTGGTTGTAGCCTTGGACATCATGAAGAATAAACGCTGCTTTGTAGCCATCCGGCAATAGCTTGATAGCCGCCTGAAGGTTGAGACGGTCGAACAGACCGGTCAGATGGAGGTCTGGTCGGCCGATTTCACTGCAAAGGCTGCCGCCGTCCTCATCGTTCAAGCGATCGTCCAGAGATGACAGTTCATGGTTCCTCTTGCGCAAGCGCATGAGAACAAGGTTGGTTGTCAAGCGATACAGCCAGGACGAAAATTCCGAATTGCCCCGAAAGGTGTGGATTTTACGAAACAACTGAACGAATGCGTCTTGCACCACGTCCTCGGCCTTGGCGGGATCCCGTAGCATGCGCAGGCAAATGCGGTGGACGAACCCCGAATAACTTCTATAAATGAGTCCGAATGCCTCCGCGTCACCCTGGTGAACCAACCGGATGGTCTCGCTTAGGGATTTGCAGACAGGCTTTCTTGGCTTCACTGCTAACATATTTCTCCGGTGCTTACACAATAAGTGTCGAAAAATGCGAGAAACACTGCCAAAAATGACAGGTGCAGGTTGAGATTTGGGTCAACTGGTGGGAGCTCCCGGGGTTGAAGAGTGGCTCGCTTTCGATTCCCTCGATTCACACGTGCCCATGCGGAGGGACGAGACCGGAAACAATATGAAGGCTGTTTTGATATTCGATGCCATTCATCGTTAAGCCGTTTGTTTCCGAGCGTTGAATGTAGGAAGAATGGGGCGGCTCCGGCTCTCCAGCATCTTTTGCGATATTGAAAGCGAGCGCCGATTCTGGCATCTTACGTTTCAATTTACAGCAAGGCAGCTTGCGGGGAGGACTCAGGGCGTCGGAGTCTGAGGGGCACCTGGCGTTCCACTCGTGCTGGTCCACTGCGCGTCTGCAAGATTCCATCCGCCGCCGAGCGCGCGGTACAGGTCGACCAATGCCAATTTACGGCCGAGGTCGTAGGAAACCGCAGAGCTCTCAGCGGGGTACAACTGAATTTGCGCGTCAACAATCTCGAAATAGCTGGATAGTCCGCTGTCGTACCGTGTGGAAGACAGCTGGACGGATTCGCGGTATGCCTCGACCGAGCTTAGCTGTTCACGGTAAGCCTTGGCTAGTTGTTGATGTGCTGAGAGTGAAGTAGAAACCTCACCGAATGCCTGAGTGATCGCCTTTTCGAACGAGATCTTCGCTTGGTCGCGCAAAGCGAGCGATGCACGGTACTCATTCTTCAAGCGGCCCGCCGTGAATAAGGGCCCGGCCAAGTTACCGGCAAGATTCCAAGTCTTTCCGGAACCCGTGAGTTCGGACAGTTGAGGGCTTACGCCCCCAAATGCACCCGTAAGAGAAATCGTGGGGAAGAAGTTTGCTTTGGCGACTCCGACATTGGCGTTGGCTGTAATCAAGTTCTGTTCTGCTTCGCGGAGATCCGGCCGTCGCTCCAACAAGGTTGCCGGCAAGCCTGCAGGCACGTCTGGCGGGTCGTATTGATCGGCCAGCGCAGCGCCACGCGCAATCGGACCAGGATTGCGGCCAAGCAGCAAGTTCAGTGCATTCTCCTGGGCGACAGTTTGCCGCTCGAAATCCGGGATGGCGGCCGCTACGTTTGAGAGCGCTGCTTGGGCACGGGCAACTTCAAGTCCCGATGCTGCTCCGCCTTCAAATTTGCGTTGAAAGAGATCGAGAGTTACCTGAAAGCTCTTGACCGTTCGACGGGCGATTTCCAATTGCTCATCTAACGCTCGCAACTTAAAATATCCTTGTGCGACCTCCGACAGGACCAGGAGCCGAATGTCGCGCCGGGCTTCCTCGCTTGAGAAGTACACGGCCCGTTGGGCCTCATTCAGTTTGCGCAGTCGACCGAAGAGGTCAATTTCCCAAATGGTGCTGAAGCTATATGCGTAATACGTATGATTGGGAATTAGGTTCGACTGCACTCCCGAAATGCTCGCGTCGTATGCGACTTGCGGGTAATACTGAGAGCGGCTCACACCAAGCAGGGCTCGTTCCTGCTCGACCCGGGCTACTGCCGACTGCAAGTCATAGTTGGCTTTCAGTGCCTCGCGGATGAGGCCTTGCAGAATTGGGTCCTTAAACAGGTCCCACCAAGCCAGGTCGGCGACGGAATTTTCACTCGTCTGCTGCTCTGTATAGTAGTTGGCAGGCGGCTGAATCGCCGGGCGCTTGTATTTTGGGCCAACTGTGCAGCCCGCTGAGAGAAGTGGAACAAGGGCGGCTGCAATGAGTTTTCGCATCAGTCGTGGCCTCCTTCCAATTCAGCAGGCCTGAGTACCTCCACCGCCGCAGTTTCCCCTTTCTTCTTCTTGGCGAGACGTTCGACGAGAACGAATAGCACCGGGACAATAAAGACTCCCAGAACCGTGGCCGCGCCCATGCCGGTTACAACAGACGTTCCCAGCACCCTCCGACCGATAGCGCCTGCGCCTTTTGCGGTCCAGAGCGGAATGCACCCCAGAATAAATGCGAAGGAAGTCATCAAAATGGGCCGTAACCGCAAGCGGGCGCCTTCAAGAGCCGCGTCCACAAGTTCTCTCTTATTCTTGGTGTGCTCCAAGACGGCAAACTCGACAATTAGAATTGCGTTCTTGGCCGTCAGCCCGATCAACATCACCAGTCCAATTTGGGCAAACACATTATTGTCAAGTTCGCGCAATAGCAACCCAGCGTTGGCTCCCAGCACGGCGATAGGGACAGAGAGAAGCACACTGAACGGAAGCGACCAGCTTTCGTAGAGTGCTGCCAGGATCAGAAACACGCACAGAAATGACATGCCAAAAACGATTGCTTGCCCGCCCTCAGCCTTTTTTTCCTGATAGGACATATCACTCCAGGCATAACCCAAGTTGGAAGGCAATACTTCCGCCGCAACTTGTTCCATAGCGGCCATCGCCTGGCCAGAGCTGAATCCCGGAGCAGGTGATCCGTTGATCTGGATGCTCCGGAACAAGTTGAACCGGTTGGTGTACTCGGGGCCGGAAACGCGCTTCACAGTCACTAAGGAAGTCAGCGGGGTCATCTCGCCTTTCGAGTTTCGGACATAGAAACTGCCGATCTTGTCCGCACTGATGCGGTACTCAGGCTCTGCCTGCAAATAAACTTTCCACTGGCGCCCGAAGCGATTGAACTGGTTTACATAGGCGCCGCCCAAAAAGGCTTGCAACGTCTGGTAAACTTCCGCGAATTGTAGACCCTGTTTCAGCACGCGATCCTGATCAATGTCCATAAAAAGTTGCGGTACAGAGGGACGAAAGGTAGCTACGAGCGGACCCAGTTCTTTCCTCGTTCGCGCGGCTTGCGACAATTTATCGAGAGCTTCTGCTAGCTGTTGCACATTTCCAGCGGACCGATCCTGCAACATGAACGTGAAACCGCCAGCCGTTCCTAGGCCTGGAATCGCGGGCGGGCCGAAGGCAAACCCTATGGCTTCGGGAACTTCCGAGCGTATTTTCTGGTTCAAAGCTTTCATGAGTCCATTGGCGGAGAGTTCTGGACTATGGCGCTCTTCCCAGGGGTCCAGCTGGAGAAAATAAAAGCCGGTGTAGGAGGCGGAGGTGTTGGACAACAGACTGAAACCGGCGATCGCGTCGTAACCTTGAATCCCATGAGTGTGTGCGAGGATGTCATCCATCTTGCGCATGACAGCGTCGGTACGTTGCAGGGATGCAGCATCCGGAAGCTGGAGTTGGATGAACGCATATCCCTGGTCTTCTTCCGGAACGAAGCTGGCGGGCAGCTTTTTGCCCAAGCCCACGGCTATGACAGTCGTTCCCACCAGCACAAGCATGGCAATAGCTGACCGGCGAATGAGAACATGGCTCCAACTTACGTAGCCCCCGGTCATTTTTCCAAACCAGCGATTGAACCACTCGAAGAATTTTCCAACGGGACCTTTGGCCTTTTTGCGCGGGCGAAGCAATAACGCCGAGAGTGCCGGCGAAAGCGTCAAAGCGTTGAAGGCCGAGATCAGTACCGAGATAGCGATGGTAACCGCGAATTGCTGGTTTAACAGCCCCTTGATGCCGCCCAAGAATGCCATGGGGATGAATACCGAAGAAAGGACCAATGCGATGCCGACGACCGGACTGCTCACTTCTTCCATGGCTTTAAGAGTTGCATCTTTTGGCGACAATCCGTGCTCGATGTGATGTTCGACGGCCTCGACGACCACGATCGCATCATCTACCACCAGCCCGACGGCAAGGATGAGTCCAAACAGCGATAGTGTGTTGATCGTAAAACCCAGAAGCGGAAAGACGGCGAACGTGCCAATCAGCGACACGGGCACGGCAAGTAGGGGAATGAGAGTGGCGCGCCAACCCTGCAAGAAAATAAACACAACGATGATGACTAGAACGATGGCCTCTAGCAGCGTCGTGACAATCTCTTTCATCCCTTCGGTGATCGGCAGGGTGGTGTCCATGGAAACGGCGAAATCTAAGTCCTGGGGAAACTTAGACTTCAGCTCGGCCATCTGTGCTTTAACTTGGTTGGCTACGGCCAAGGCGTTGGAACCCGGCGCCTGATAGACAGCAATAATCACTGCAGGCTTTCCGTTGTATCTCCCGATCTGCTGATAGACAAGTGATCCCAGCTCGATCCGTGAGACGTCCTTGAGCCGTACCGTGGAGCCGTCGGGATTTTGGCGAACAATGATGTTGCCAAATTCCTGGGCATTCACGAGACGGCCAGGCGCGCGAACAGCGTAGGTGAACTGCTGTCCTTTGGGAGCGGGCTCCGCACCAATTTGCCCGGCGGGATTCACGGCGCTCTGCTGCTGCACGGCACTCATGAGATCGGAAACAGTGAGGCCGAGTTTGGTCAGCTGATCTGGTTTCACCCAGATGCGCATGGCATAATCCGCCGCGCCAAAATTGGTAACTTGGCCAACCCCAGAAACACGTAAAATCGCATCGTTAATATTGATGGTTGCGTAGTTTCCCAGGAATTGGCCGTTGTAAGTCCCATTCGGGGAATAGACCGAAAGTACGAGGAGCGGTAGACCCATCAGCTTCTTAACCGTCACGCCGTACTGGTTGACCGAGGTAGGCAGGTTAGGACTGGCCTGAGATACGCGGTTCTGGGTGTTCACTTGGTCGATATCTACATTGGTGCCCACTTCGTAGGTGACCTTGAGGTTCATGGTGCCGTCATTAGCGTTGGTGGACATCATGTACAGCATGTTGTCCACTCCATTCATCTGCTGCTCAAGAGGAGTAGCGACTGACTGCTCAATGGTCAGTGCATCGGCACCGGTATAAGTGGCGGCCACATTGATCTGCGGGGGAACGATATCGGGGAGCATTGCAACGGGGAGCTTGGCCATTGCCACAAGACCCAAGATTACCGTGAGAATGGAGATGACAATGGCCACGATCGGTCTATTGATGAAAAACTTCGCCATAGCTACTTACCACCACTCGGCGTGTTGGTCTGCGTGTCTTTAAAGGGTGTCGGGGCGACGGTCATGCCAGACTTGATCCGCTGTAAGCCATCGACGACCACATTCTGCCCGGCCTCTAGACCCGATTCGACCACCCACATGTCGCCGGTCTGCGGGCCAAGCTTGACGGACTTGATTTCAACTTTGTTGTCTGCAGCGACCACTCCGACCTGGTAAATGCCCTGCAACTCGGAGACAGCCTGCTGCGGGATCAGCAGCGCGCTTTTGCGCAACTCGGTGACGGCGCGAATGCGCGCGTACTGCCCAGGGCGCAGCACGTAGCCCGGGTTAGGAAACTCGCCGCGAACTTGAATCGTGCCAGTCCGCGAGTCAACTTCACGGTTCACAACCAGCGCACGGCCGCGATGCGGGAATACAGTACCGTCTCCGAGAATCAACTCCAGATTCTGGCCCGCTTTTTGGCCAGTGTCCCTACGCTTGAACCGCAGGTAGTCCTGTTCGGCAATGCTAACGTCCACGTAGATGGGATCCACACTCGATATCGTTGTCATAACCGTGCTTGGGGTCATCAAATCTCCGACACCTACTTTTGCGATACCTGCAATTCCGGAAATGGGGGAGGTCACGGTGGTCCAGCCAAGATTCAAATTGGCGTTGTCCAAGACTGCTTGATCAGCTTCCATCTCAGCTGTCGCCGCTCTTTCCGAACTCGTAGCTTTGTCGAGTTCGGCCTGGCTCACCGCCTTCTGGGCCACCAATGGGGTGTAGCGACGTACGTCAATCTGCGCCTGCATTAACGCCGCGTGGGCGCGCTCAAGCTTTCCTTGTGCTTGCTCCACTGCGGCCTGCGCTTGCCTTCTGTCAAGCTGGAACATGGGCCGGCCCTTCTGCACGTAAGAGCCTTCCTGGTAGAGACGGGTGAGCAAAAATCCTTCCACTTTTGGCCGGATGTCCGCGTCAACGTTACCAAGCATGGTCCCAACCCATTCCTGCCGAAGGGAAACGTCCTTCTGGAGAACAGGTGTAACCGTGACCCCAGGAGGGGGAGGAGCCGGCTTTTCGGTGGTCGAAGAGCAACCAGCAGAGATGGCCAGCGACAGCATGAGCGTACCGATGAGGTTCAGCCGCTTGGCAGAGAGCTGGGAAATCGCTCGCCTAAGCTGGAATGCATCACCACGGAAAGCTCTTGTCAGATCGCGGGGTCGCAAGGAGACGCGAAATTCTAATTCTTTCTTCATTGGTTTCGCCTCGGTGTTTTGGCTGAAACATATGTGAACAAAGCTTGAACGCCTGTCATTCAAAACCGTGGCGGCGGACAAAGGCTCTCCGCTTCGCAGTGACTTCTTCTGCATATTGGAAGTTCCACAAAACACACAGCGTGGGTCTAGTGGCGTTTTATGCCGCCCGCATAACCAGGCGTGCAGTTGGATGCGCTCACTCAGCGGCGATGCTAGTGCCTTAAGCAAGAGCACGGAACTGTCAAAACTAGCAGGTATGCGAAGGCTTGGCAGGACCTATCGAATTTTCAGATTATTGGCCAATATATTCAAAATAAGCGCATTAGTGAACTGCTTAAAATGGAAGATGTGAGGGGCCAATACTGGTGATCCTTGCCGGAGAATCTCTGTCGCAAAGAAATAGGAAGCCCTAACAGATCAGCTCAGGTGGAAGATCAAAAGAATACGTTAGCCGGATCAAGGGCAAAATTGACGCTTTACGAATTGCTCATGGCTCGGGAGTTTCGCCGATGGGCATTGAGACAGAAAATCGCTCGCGAATCACTGCAATCAAATCCAGAAGGGAATGATGCCCGGCATCGAAATGATGGGAAGGACGATTAAATGGCCCAGGTCCGACGCTTCCCATGGTCCATCTTCATGGCGGTTATCCCCGAAGGACATATACAGTTTCCACTTTGCAGGGCCCGCGAGGCTTGAGAGTCCTCGATCGTCAACGATTCTGTCTTTGCGTAGGTCGTGATTTTGGTGATGGTCACGTCTCTGTCTACAACACCACTTTTGCAGCTGACTGTTGCGCAAGACCTGTCTGGAGCTTCATCGATCCGGCAGGACTCTGAAGCGAATCAAATCGCACCTGCTGCAGCATAGGCAAAGGCTTCGTTACCACAAAAGATCTTTAGATTATTAGCCGATCTTTACCCCGATCACTTCGCCGGAGACGACAATTTCGACGCGGCGGTTCTGCTGCCTTCCGGCGGCGGTAGAATTGTCGGCAACTGGAGCGGTCTTGCCGAACCCTTGAGCCGTCACGTTAGCGTCAGGCAATCCCTGCTGAACCAGGTAGCTCCGCACGGTCTCCGCGCGCTTCTCAGACAGCTTCTGGTTTATTTCGTCGCCGCCGACGTTATCGGTGTGCCCTTCGACGGCCAGGCTCAAGCCAGAATGCGCCAGGATGATGCCGGAGAGCTTTGCTAGTTTTTCTCGCGCCTCCGGACGGAGGTCATACTTTCCAAAGTCAAAGAGCACGTCCGCCATATTGATAACCAAACCTCGTGGCGTGTCGCGAGTCTCCAAGATTCGATTGAACTGATCGAGGAGTTGGGCGCGCAAGTCCGCGGCAGCTTTTTGGGCTCGTTCGGCTTCGGCCCGAGCGGCTTCTTCTTTTGCCTTTAAAGCATCCGCTTCGGCCTTGGCCCTGGTCGCGGCGGCGTCCGCCTCTGCCTTCATCTGGGCTCGCTTCGCGGCCTCCAATTCAGCTTGCCGCTTGGCTTCCTCGTCCGCTTTACGCTTAGCCTCTGCAGCCTCTGCGGCAGCCTTTGCTTCTGCTTCCGTCCTGGCTTTTGTGGCAGCAGCCTCTTTCTCCGCTGCTATACGAGCCTGATCTTGTCGTTGCGCTGCGAGTGCCCGTGCGTCCTCAGCAAATTGAATTGTTTGCCGGCTGGAGGATATGATGTCCTTCTTGTCCGCCTTTGCCGCGAGGGCATTCTCGACCATTTGAAGGCTGGCCGCAGCCTTGGAAAAAATCTCCGGCGCGTCCTTGTCTGCGCTGCGCGACCTGGCAATATCCACTGCGTTGCGTGCTTCATACACCTGCAACGGAACACGCTTGAGATCCGGCGTCAACGCCAGCGGATTTCCCAGTTTTTCGTATTGGGCGCGTTTCATCAGCTTGAAGTCATTGACAGGGAAAATCTGGCCCTTGGTGTTTTTTCGGGTGTCATTTTCGAGCACCACCATCTCGCTGGGCAGGCGCACGGCAAAATAAGGTTCAGCGGTGACGATCAGAGAAAACGTCTGCGCCGGAGTGGTGGCACTCAGCTTACCCTCTCCGTTCTCGCGGATGATAATCTCACCTGTATTTCCCGTGCGGCCGTCGGGGGTAACCACCCAGACCACGTACGTCAAAAACTCCGCGCCCAGCTTCGAGGGTTGCGTCATGTTCTTGAGTGCTACCTCGATACTCGTCGCACCGGACTCAGCTTCAACCTTTGCTACACCAGTAGCCGAAGACATTAGTTCTGTGCCGTTGAGGTCAACTTTCGTGCTCGAGCCACCGACCCTGTAACCAATTGCCTTGATGGACTTGTTGACCAGGTTAGATTCGGGCACATCCTGTTGTGCCTGCGCAGAGAAAGTGCCCGCGGCCAAGCCAAGCAGCAAAGAGGAAAGGATGACGATTGTTTTATGACGCATAGGAGTCCCCGTGGTGACTTAGAAACACTCACCGACGGGAATGTTGCCGGAACAGTGAAGCAACTCCCACTGACAAAATTACCAGGGTAGTGGACCTGCCAAGTCGTCTTGTTCGCCTTCCAGGAATACCCTGAGGCAAAACGGCGTATTGGCGCATCACATTGATGAACTCGGACCTGTTTGTTTTGACAGTACCCGCGAATATGCCACACTGCAGTGTGGTCAAAGGGGCGGACCTTGCTCCAAACCAGCCCAGTTTACTCTCTCCGATGAGCCCCTCCCCTTACCAAGGGAGCTCGAAATGCCAGGGATCGGAACGCTCGTGGTCGTGAGCCCGCTTCTGGTCCTGCGCATGTTGAAGAGTTTGCCGAACTATCGGGTCCTGGGAAGAACAAGCGTTAGCCCCGACGTCTCCAGACAAAGCAGCGCGATGTGCAACAAACTTCGATTCTTTTCTTTACAGCAAAGATATTACGCTTGCGGAATGGAGACCGGCGGCTTCTGATAGATCAATTTTTTCCGATCACCTTGTCTTTTCTCAACTGTTTCACCAGCGTATTAGCGTACTCTCTGGCTAGTTTCCCAAAATTCTTAGAGTAAACAGTGTCCGTTTCTCCGCACCAGAGAAGATTCTCATCTTTGGTGTTATAAAGGTTGAACTCCGCGGTGACGTAAGTGCTTTCCTCGAGATAGGAACCGGTCGAGTAGAGCTGCTGCTGGCTCATATGCCAGTAGGGCCAGAGACTGTGATAGCCAGCTGGAGGCACGTAGAAGGCGCTGGTGCTGACTTCTTTGGTTTCTTTCCTAAAGGCCTTGGGCCGGATTACAAGGACGGCATCGTAGTCCGCTTCCAAGATGCGATGCTTGAGTTCTCCCTCCATTAGCTCGTTGCGGGGCGGAAGAACCAT
>Ga0126381_100000682_pt1 | contig 37729 bp, 32 predicted proteins | sample PanSoiMetPlot_28_FD_96465 | JGI IMG/M metagenome (GOLD analysis project Ga0126381, IMG submission 96465) | Tropical forest soil microbial communities from Panama - MetaG Plot_28 | ecosystem: Environmental > Terrestrial > Soil > Tropical forest > Bulk soil | place: Panama | collected 2016-02-17 | reverse complement strand
TGGCCTCGGCGTCGCGTAAGCGGGCGGTGTCTGCTTGTGGCAGGCAGTTGCGGTCGTTGCGCGTTGGAAGTCCAAGGCGTTTTGGATATAACCCCGATTACCACTACGATTCATCGAAATCTCGAAGAGAAACGAGGCATACGAAAGATGGGTAAGCTTGATGGCAAAACGGCGTTGGTAACCGGCGCGGGGCGCGGATTGGGACGGGCGATTGCAAAAGGCTTGGCGGCACAGGGCGCCGCGGTCCTGGTCAACGACTTTGGGGTTACGCTTGCCGGTGAAAAGGAGCCCAGCTCACCCGCCGATCAGGTGGCGGCGGATATCAAGGCCGCGGGCGGCAAGGCTTCAGTCAACCACGGCAGCGTCTCGAAATGGTCGGACGCCGAGGCGATGGTCCAGCAGGCGATCAAGGAATTCGGCAAGCTCGACATTCTGGTCAACGTGGCGGGCATCTTGCGCGACCGCATGATCTTCAACATGACCGAAGACGACTGGGACGCGGTGCTAAACGTCCATCTGAAGGGCACCTTCAACTGCAGCCGCTTCGCGTCGGTTCACATGCGCGAGCGCAAGCACGGCCGCATCATCAACATCTCCTCGGCCGCGGCGCTGGGCAGTCCCGGGCAGCCAAACTATGCAGCCGCCAAGGCGGGAATCCTCGGCCTGACTTTCAGTTGCGCCAACGCGCTCGGCAAATACGGCGTTACATGCAACGCGATCATGCCGCAGGCGTCGACCCGGATGACCGACCTGGTGCCGCGCGATCGAGGGATCAATATCCCGACCAGCGAGACTGCCGCGGGAACGCCCTCAGATCCGGCCAACGTGGCGCCGATAATCATCTATCTTGCCAGCGACGAGGCGGCGGAAATCAACGGTCAGATCTTCGGGTCCGAAGGCTACCGCCTGCTGCGCTACCGGCACATCTTCTGGGACAAGGTGGTTTACGGCAGCGGGCCGTGGGAGATCGACGATGTGTTCAAGGTGATGAAGCGAACGCTGGCCCGCGACCTCGAAAAACCGCGCATCATGTGAGCGTCCGGCGCAATCCCGGACCCTCGCTAATTCGTACCGGCGGACTGGGCGGGCACACCCAGGTACCGGGTCAGGAAAGCGCCGACGCGCCGCTCGTATTGGTCGGGGTCGGTGGCCAGTGCGGCGGCGTGTCCTGCGTGAGGAGCTACCCAAAGTGCTTTGGGTCCGCGCGCGGCCGCAAAAATCTTGCGCGCGTCGGCGGGTGGCACCAGCGGATCGTCGGCGCCGTTGATCACCATCAGCGGGCGGCCGTCAAGTTTGGCCGCGGCCTTGGCCGGCGCGACCTCATCGATCGCGCGCCCGGTCATCAAGCCCACCTCCCACAGCACGGTGCGGTCGAAGATCGGATTGAGCGAATCCAGGGGCGGTATCCGGCGCAGTACCGTGCTTAGCTCGGCATACGAACTGTCGCTGATTATCGCGGCTATCGGTGCTCCGTCCGCGCTTGCGAACAGCGCCGCCGCGCCGCCTTCCGACACGCCCAGCGCGGCAAATGTCTGTACGCCGCGCGAGCGCAGCGCCGCGATCGCGTCGAGCAGGTCGCGCCGCTGCCGCCATCCAAATCCGTAGCCCCGGCTTTCTGGCCGATTCTTTTGGTCCGGCGAGCTTGCGTAGTCGATAATCAACGCGGCATAACCTGCCGACCGCAAAACCCGGGAATAACCGACCAGAGCCTCGGCATCGATGCAGTTGGGATAGACGACGATCACGGCGGACTTGGCCGGCACGGCCGGCGTCAGCAGGGCGCGCAGCGGCTGAGCGTCGTCCTGGCGCAGCGTGATTTCATCGGACGACGCTTCCACCAACTCGCGCAGAGGCCGCGCGTCGAAGACCTGCGGTCGGGCGGGCGCGGCCGAGCCGCTGGTGCTGAAGGCCAGTGCGGGCGGGAATTGCAATCCTCGGGCGACGACGGTCGCGGCCAGGAACCAGATCAGGACAATCGGCGCAAACAGGCCAAGCGCAATCGCGAAAAGCCGGCGCCGAATCGAGTCGGGCAAGGGAGCGTCCACAGGTGCTGATGGAGTCGAGGTCATGAGGCAGGTATATCGATGTTAGATGTTAGCGGATTGCCCTTAAAAGCGTGCTACCGTTGGAGCATCAATGAGTGACTGGGACCCGGAACTTTATAACCGCTTTCGTAGCTATCGGGCGGAGCCGTTTCAGGCAATCCTGGCCCGGCTGGAGATCGATCCCGGCGAGCAATTGGTCGATCTCGGTTGCGGCAGCGGAGACAACACCATCGAACTGGCCCGCCGCGCTCCAAGCGGACGCGCGCTTGGCATCGATTCGTCTCCGGCGATGATCGAGCGTGCCGTCGCGGCCAAAAATTCGCTGTCCGCCAGGTTGGCGGCGCGCCTGGAATTCAGGTTGGGCGATATCGGCGCCGTGCAGCTGCCCGACCGCTACTCATTGGTTTTTTCCAACGCCGCTCTGCATTGGATCTGCGACCATCGGCGCGCGCTTCAGGCCTGCCATGCAGCGCTGCGCGGCGGCGGAAAACTGGTCGTGCAGATGCCCGCCAATTACGAAGAAACCGCGCAGGTAACGCTTAGACGCCTGGCAAGCGAGCCGCCCTGGCGCGAGTTGCTGGGGGGCCTCGAGGTTCCCTCCGCCACGGTGGGGCCGCCCGATTACTACGCGCGCCTGCTCGATGAAATTGGCTTCGTTGATATCGACTGTTACTACCAGGTCTTTAGGCATCCGATGAACGGGCCGGGCGACATCGTGGAATGGTCGCGGTCCACGGTGCTGCGGCCATTCCTCGACGCGCTGGCGGAAGACCGGCGCGAGGAGTTCGTCGGGCAATGGCGCCGTCGCCTCGAACGTGGTTACGGCACCAGCGGTCCGCTCACGTTCAACTTTCGGCGCATCTTTCTGTGGGCGCGGCGCAAGGCGGGCTGAGATGGTGGGGCGCGCGGCTTCTCCCGTTTTGATTATCCATGGTGGCGCCGGGATGCGCGGTCCCGCTGACGAACGGCCGGCGCGCCGGCGCGCGATGCTGGAGGCCGTAGAACGCGGCCGCGCCGTGCTCGAACGCGGCGCCAGCGCGCTGGACACGGTATGCGCAGCGGTGGTGCTGATGGAGGACCATCCGCTGTTCAACGCCGGCTATGGTTCGGCGCTGAACACGGAGGGTGAAGTGGAGATGGACGCCTCGGTGATGGTCGTCCCGTTTTCCGCAGCGCCAGGCGCCACGGACGGGGCTGCTGTCGGCACGATCGGTGCGGGCGCCGTGGCTGGAGTACGCCGGATAAAGAATCCGGTGCTGGCCGCGCGCGCGGTCATGACCCAAACTCCCCACGTCCTGATGATTGCCGCCGCGGCCGAGCGTCTGGCGGCGCGGGCCGGACTTAGTCTGTGCCGTCCCGACGAACTGGTCACGGAGCGCTCGCGGGCGCGCTGGCAGACGTACATGGGACGCGCAGCGGAGCATGGCACGGTAGGCGCTGTGGCTCTGGATCTCAACGGACAGCTGGCCGCCGCAACTTCCACCGGTGGAATCACCGGCAAGATGCCCGGGCGCGTCGGCGATTCGGCGATCGTCGGTGCGGGAAGCTTCGCTGACCGTACCGGCGCCGCTTCGGCAACCGGAATGGGCGAATCGATCATGAAGACCATGCTTTGCCGCGAGGTGGTCAGGATGCTGGCGCGGACTACGCCCGCGCGCGCGGCGGCTATGGCGATCAAGACCATGGAGTCGACCGCCGGCGGCGAGGCTGGCGTGATCGTGGTCGACAAGCGCGGCCGCGTCGGCTACGCGCACAACGCGCAAGCGATGGACATCGCCACGTTCACCCCGGCCGAAGGAATCCGCCATCACACTTTGTAGAACGGTCGAGCTACTCCATAATTTTCTCCTCCCGAACCGGCGGAGAAAAATTTGTAAAACTCGAGTCGATGGAAAACCGTTCACATTCCAATTGACGAACTATGTTCAGCAATTCGAACCAGAGGATCGCAAGCATTTTTCGACAGCGGTTTCCACCGTCGTTCCCTTGAAGAAGTCGGAATTCATTCCGGCCCACAGCTTTACCGGATTGTTGAAGGCGAAATCGCGGAAGTCCTCGGCGCTGATCGTGCCTCGCTCGACCAATTCATGGCCCTCGTGCAAGACATCTTTCATATCCGGTACGTCCCAATGTGAGATGTCGGAACTCAGCAACGCTCCGAGCCGCGCCCCGAACGCGTTCAGCCCTTGATTGAACGCGCATCCGATCGTGGGATCATCTCCCTCGCAGCCGAAGAAAAAGCGCGGCACGAACAGGTCGACAATATCTTCGGGCCGCTTAATCCCGCATCGTTCGAACTCGTCCAAGGTCTTTGGGTCTTCAAGATTTTCAAGCAGGCGCTCCTCCGCCCGCATCACCTCGTTCAGCTTTTCCAGCGCACGCTGGTCGGCGTGCTGCCGGTATAGTTCGGCGAGCATTTTCCTGTCGACATTTACCGGGTTGTAATTCTCTATTGCCTGCCGATTCCGTTTGCCCCACCTGCCGACCAGGTCGCTTAGCAGAGCGCTTGCCCACGCCGCGCCGCATTCCAAAAACGCAAACCTGAGGGCAGGAAAACGCCGCGTTACGCCGCCAAAGAACAATGCCTTGCAGGTCACGTGTCCAGTTTCCGCGAAATTGCCGAGCTGGTTGTATTGATAATTTCCGGTGCTGCGATGCGCCCATCCATACGACGACGAATGAAACGTAGCGGCTACTTTCAATTCAACGCACTTGGCCCACACCGCGTCGTAATCATAAGCGGAATCCAGCGCCAGGTTGTCGACCCAGTAGGCATAGCGGCTGATTTCCACTGGGGCCTTGCGCGCGACCGAAGGAATCGGCCGCACCACGTGCCCGGCCAGCATCATCGCCTTGAGTCCCAGTGTCTTGACGGCGAACTCCAGCTCCTTGATCGCCTCTCCCGGCTGATGCATCGGGATCGCCGCAGCCGGCGTCATCCGGTCGGCATAGTCGCGGAACTGGTCAGCCACATACATATTGAACGCGCGGCAGGCGGCGCGGCGCAGCTCTTCGTCGTCATGATGGGGCGCAAACAGGCCCATGCCCGGATACAACACCGTGAAATCCAGGCCCATCTCATCCAAACGCTCATGCATCAGGCGGGGCAGCATCGCGGTAGCCCGGTCCAGCGTGTTCCTGGCAGGGCTGCCGTAAAATGGCGGGCGCGGCGCGACGTCGGCGCGCCGGGCCTCCGGCGACATGCGATGCCATCGGTACATGCTGTGCATGTTTGCAATCATGCATTCGGTGGATGAGGCAAGCTCCTTTTGATAGCGTTGGACCAGCCGCGCGCCGCCGACTTCTTTGAGATAGTCAAAGTACACCGGCATGATCTCGGCGAAATGACCGTCGGAGTCGATGACCGGATGGCCGAGCTGCCCGTGAAGTTCCATGGATCGAGAGTTGGACATCGCTCACCCCGCGCGGTTCACTGCAACGGCGCGATTTCGACCGGAGTCCCGCGCCGCTTGGCCGGGGTAAACGCGGCGGGCATCTTCACATAGCCGTTCACCGTACCAATGCTCTCGTAGTGCTCCGCCCGATCCCGAATCAGCCGGTAGTCGGGCATCCGCCGCAGCACCTCTTCCAGCACGATCGCATACTGGGCCCGCGCGAAGTTGGAGCCCAGGCACCGATGGATGCCCAGTCCGAAAGCGGAATGGCGGTTTGGAAAGCGGTCGAGGATGATCTTCTCGGGATGCTCGAATGCGGCGGCGTCGTGGTTGGCCGCGGCCCACCACAGTCCAATCCGCTCCCCGGCCCGGATTCGCTGACCGCAAAGCTCCACGTCGCGGGTTGCCGTCCGTGCGAGCATCTGCACCGGACAATAATAGCGGAGAAATTCCTCGCCGGCGCAAAAGATCAGACTGGGATCATCTATCAGCCGTTTGCGGTCGGCGGGTGTGCGCTCCAGATACTCGAAGGTGTTGGCCAGCAGCGAAGTAGTGGTGTCAACGCCGCCATGCACGATCAGCGAGCAGATCTCGATCAGCGTCGGATCGGGAATCGGATGGCCGTCGATGCGCGCGTTTATCAGGTGGCTGATTATGTCGTCGCCGGGCTTGCGCCTGCGCTCCTTGATCACTTCGACAAAGGTGCCGCGCATCATCATGTCGCCTTCGAGCGCCTTGCGCTTGGACGGGCTGTCGGGAGGAGTGTAAACCACTGCGTGAGAAGTATCGGCGTACAGATGCCAGTGCTGCAGAGGAATGCCGAGCACGTGCAGCGTCATCATCGCCGGAACGGGGCTGGCCAAATCCAGCACCAGGTCGATCTTGCCGCTTTCGATATGCCGGTCGAGGCACCAGCTGGTGAACTCGAGCACTTTGGGCTTGAGCCGCTCTACCGCCGCGGGTGCGAACCATCGATTGAGCAAGCGGCGATAGTCGAAGAACTCCGGCGGGTCCATCTCGATCGGGGTGGAACGCGCGCGATTGCCGGGAATGGTTATGCCGCTGAACGCCTCGCCGGCGGTGGGCAAATCGTTGCGCGAGGAGAATGTGGCGTCATCTTCCGATACCCGCTTGACGTCCTCGTAGCGCGAGATGACCCAGAACCCGCCGTGCTTTTCCGTCCATGCCACCGGATGCTCGCGATGCATCTGCTGGAAAAAACCGGTGGGATCGTCGAAGACACGGCTCGCGTATTGCTTTGAATGGTGGTCGAAATCAATTACCGGACGTGCCTTTGCCACGACGAAATTCCCCGTTTTCCTGCTAGGCCGGAAGATTTGAACCAGCGTTCCATCTTTAGCTACCGCTTGGCTTGGGCGTCAAGCGAGGCAGGCGGCCGCCGCAAAAAGGATGCGCTTTTGCAAACGGCGTCAAACTGCTACAAGCACTCAAACCCGGCGCCGAGCCCTGAATCGTTAGGGCGATGGCAGGCGGGACGTGCGCCTGATTGATGAAGCCATGTTTTTTTCTTCCCTCTCCGCGACCAGGCAGAGGGTGATAGGGTAGGGGTCCTTTCGAGCACGAGCTGCGGGCATTTTCACAACAGAGGTTTTCGATGGCTGCGAACAAACCCAGGCATATTCTGGACGGAATCAAGGTTTTGGACATAACCAACGTAATCGCGGGCCCGTCGGTGGGAAATTTGCTGGTCGAGATGGGTGCGGACGTGATCAAGGTTGAAATGAGCCCGACCGGCGACCGGGCGCGCTTCATCGACGCTATCAAACCCGGCCGCGGTTCGACCTTCGTCAAGCACAATCGCGGCAAGAAAAGCCTGCTGCTCGACCTGAAGCAGCCGGCGGCGCAGGCTATCGTCAAGGAACTGATTCCGCAGGTTGACGTATTCGTGGAGAACTTCGCTCCGGGCGCGATCGCCCGGCTGGGACTTGGCTACGATGTCGTCAAAGCGCTCAACCCGCGCATCATCATGTGTTCGGTCTCCGCCTTTGGTCAGACCGGACCGCTGGCGCACGCACCGGGCTATGACTATATCGGCGCGTCGTATGCGGGCGTGCTCGACGTGCTGGGCGGCGAGCCGGATAGCGCGCCCACGATGCCCGGTGTGGCGATCGGGGACGTTATGGCGAGCGTTCACGCCACCGCGGCCATCGGATATGCGCTGTATCATCGCGAACGCACGGGAGTCGGCCAGTATCTCGATATCTCGCTGCTCGATTCTTATTTCTACGTGCACGACCGCGGGACCATCCGGCACAAGCTGAGCGCCGGCAAGTTCCGGATGAAGCGTCCCGGCCGGCTCACCTATGATTTCGTGCCGCAGGGAATCCTGAAGGGCGAAAAGCACTACCTCTGCTTCATGGTGGCGCTGGACAAAGTGTGGGGGAATCTGTGCAAGGCGATGGGCAAACCCGAACTCGGCCGCCATCCCGACTTTGCGACCAACGCCAAGCGCCAGGAGAACGCGGAACAGGTTTACAAGCTGGTCCAGGACTGGCTGGACGCGACGCCCGAAGACGAGGTGCTGCGGCTGATCAGCGAATATCACATCCCGGCCGGACCCTTGCTCAACGTCGGCGAAGCGGCGGAGCATCCGCATATGATCAAGCGGGGCACCGTTCGGGCGGTTCACGATCCGGTGCTGGGCGATATCGAGTTGCCCGGACCGCCGATGCGCTTTTCAGAATTTCCCGACCCGGTCGAAGTGCCCGCCGCGCCCGGCCTGGGCGAACACAACAGGCTGATATTGAAGGAATACCTCGGGTATTCGGACGAAAAAATCAAACAGCTCGAAGACCAGGGCCTGTTCCGCAAAAAGGGCTGACGAGCTTGGCGCACCGCTGGATTGGCGCAGGCGGCACAGGCAGGTGTCCGCGCGCCGTTTCTGTTCAGCGCCCGCGGGTAGAGAGACTTGCCGGCCTGTAGCTGGCGTTGTACAAGGCTGTTCGGGCCGCATCCCGGTCCCTAAAGTTTGCTTGAGCCTTCCCGGGTGGTCGTGGACAGTCAACCAAAACGCCTTCAAGCCGCAGTTCTGTTCCTGGTTGCGGTGGCGGCGATCGCGGGTGTTTTCGCCGCGATTTATTTTATTTATCCCCACGAACGTCAGCCACTGCTGGTAAAACGCGACTACCGGATGCTCGCCGTTATCGCCGGGCAGGTCGGCGCGCGTATCGAAGGGCTAAAGCGCGCGGTCCAGACCGCACAGGACAGCGGAGCGGATCCCTGCGGGCAGGGGATGGAAGCGGCGGCACTGAAGTGTGTGGAAGTCGATTCGCGTCCCGTCATGTCGCCGGCCCAAGGCGGGTCGGGCGTTGAAGTTCACGTCCGCAACGATAATGGAGATTTGAAGGCCTATTTCCTTGCTCATGCCGCCCAGCCACAAGAAACGCAAAGACCCAAATTGCCTTCCACCGACCTGGGAAGGTTTCTGGATGAGGCGGTGGAGCCTTACGGATACTTCGATAACGTCCTGCTCGCGTCGGACGACGGCAAAGTGCTCTACCAATCCGATATTCCGATTGTCGACGGCAGGGCGCTTTACCACTCCAGTATCAGCACCGGGCGAATCGCCACCATCCAGGATCTTATCGCCGGCGAGCAGGCGGCCCTGAACCAGGAACAAAACAAGACCGGGGACAACAAACAGTCAGCCTACGTATTCTCCCCCGCCGAAAACGAAAAGGTCCAATACCTGGGTGAAGAGTATCTGCTTTTCGCACAACCGGTGCTTTCGGAGGTCTTCGTCGCGGACGACAAGGGGGCGCAGCACAACCCGTCCCGCCTGGTGCTCTTCGGCCTGATATCCACCCGCAGCTTTGAGGCCGAATCGCGGCAAATTCCATGGGCATGGCTGGGCGGTTTGGTATTTCTGCTCGTTCTGATCTTTCTGTCCTGGCCGCTGCTGAGGCTGTGGCGAATGGGTCCGGGTGAACCCTTGCGTGGCGTCGAGGTCCGAATGATCTCGTTCGCATGTATGGCCGCGGCGATGCTGGTGACCTTCGAAGTTCTCGATCAGGCCTTCTACACGAGCATACGGGCACAGTTCGACGATCTGCTCGAGCCGCTTGCCCACCAGATAGAAACGCAATTCCAGCGCGAAATCGTCCATGCCGATCAGAAGCTTACCCAGGTTTTGGGCAACGGGGCATGCAGAAACTGTGAAGCTTCCTGCGCGGAAGTAAATGTGGAAACCGGGCGGCATTTCGCCGATCTGATTCTGGTTGATTCGGCCGGAAACCCGACCTGCACATGGTCTTCGTATCCGGAGCAGGCTCACGACACTCCGCAACTACGCCGTTCGCCCGTGCCGCATCTGCCGCTGGCCGACCGATCTTATTTCCGTGACGCATGCAGCCACGTGCTGTGGAGCATTCCGGATCCGGACCGTAAGGGCCGCGGCGTCCTTTCCCGAGTGGCGGCGGAAGTCGTGAGCTCGAGAATTTCAGGAGAAAATGTTCTGGTGGTGGCCCGGCCGGCGGGGATCATGGGCCAATGCGCGCAGCCAAACCCGCCCGGCGAGCCCCGTCAACCGGTGGTCGCCTTGATCGGAACCACGATGATGCCGTTCACGGATCCGGTGCTGCCCACCGGCTACGGCTTCGCCGTCATCGACGATCAGGGTGACGTACAGATCCATTCGCAAAACAGCCGGAACAAGCGGGAAAACCTGTTCCGCGAATGCGACGACGCGACAGGCGTGCGCGCCGCGGTCGGCGCGCGCAGGCCGGGGCGCCTCAACGTGTCGTATTCCGGGCACAACTACCGGATGTACGTCACGCCCCTGGAAAATACACCGTTGTCGCTGGCGGTGTTCAGGGACAAGCAATTGCTGTGGGCGGTTAATTCCGAAGTCGTCAGCGCCTGGGCCGTCCTGACGGTATTGTATGTCGCGCTGTGGGTCGCGGTCGTAATTGTTTTGCAGGTATGTGACGCCACCTACACGGCCGATTGGCTGTGGCCATGCCGCTATGGCGGCGGGTCCCGCTCATATTGGATGGTGGCGGCGCAGAATCTGATCCTGGCTGCTATCGCGTACCTGAGCCTGGAACGAGCCGCAGATTTCCCGCCGTTCGGACACGCTGCGCCGCTGTTGTTTCATTTCGCGATGGTGCTGATTTTCCCCGCCTTCACGCTCGCGCTTGCCATCCCGACCCTGGCTCGAAACGGCGTGCTTGGATATTGGGAAAAAACGATTGCCCGTACTTTGATTATCGCGGGTGGAGTGCTTGGCGGAGCATTCCTCGCGATGCTGATCATTGTGTTTCTCGATTCGCGATCGCCCTTCAATTACCAGATACCGGCCCTGGCCCTTTTCCTGATCCTGCTTGGCGCAGTCCATTTGATTGCCTCCGATCAACCCAGTGCCGTCGTACGTCGCACCGCACCGCCGAATTCGCCAGACCGGCGCGAAGACGAAACACGCTTTCGTTTCGCATATGTCTCGATGCTGTTTTCGTTGGTGGTGGCGCTCGCAGTGGTTCCCTCCATGGTCTTCTTTCAAAGCGCGCGCGATATGGAAATCAGAAATCTGTCCAGAATGGGGCAGGCGCGATGGGTCGAGGCGGTGGCCGCCCGCGCAAAACATCTGCGCAAACAAGCCAATGGGAAAATCCCCGCCAAAATTGTTGCAAGCCGTCTGAACGATACGAAGGATATCTATTCGGCGCAGGGTTTTCCGGCCGAAATTCGATGGCGGGACAGCGGCTCCAGTGAAGCGGTGGACCGCGAGTTGCCTTCCAAATCCGAGCGGCCCGTGCTGCTGATTCCCGAACTGCTCAACGACCTGGGGCTTCCGCAGCTCACCCCGCTGATGTCGTTTGCGGCCGAACTGCGCATGATGACGTCGGAGCGCAACACCGCTTCAATGGAGCCCTACACCTGGCGTGAGCGGGCAGGCGGCGGCGAAGTCATGCTGATTGACGATGAGAGACTGCATGATCTGATAGGCAGAGGTCAGGCCTGGAGCGAACTGGGGTTGCGCGGAGCAGGAGCTAGCGCCACGTCGTGGACGGCATATATGCGGCGCGGCTTTCCATGCTTTGAGAGCCGGCAATGCCGATCAGTATTTGCGCAGATAGCGCTCGCTGCCATCCTGGTCGGATTCGTGGGCTTTTCAGCCCTATGGTCAATCGCATGCAAGCTCTTTTTGCTTGACGCGGACATAAAGGGCGACGATTCCTCCGCCACCACGCCAGCGGACCTCTCCGACCGCGAGCAGCTTGCATTGTGGCACGCGGTTCGTCTGGGCTTTCTCAGCCCGGGCGAGACCGCGGTCGCGGAGGATCTCCTCGCGAGTGGTGTCTTGTACCGCAATCCCGCCTGGGGGGTGAGGGAGCCCGAGCTCAAGAAAATACGACAGCTCGATACCGCTGAGATGGCCAGGCGCGAGCGTGAAGCCCGGCCGCCGGCAGGTTTGCGCCTGCATCAGTTGCTACCAGCAGGCATCGGGCTGGCGATGGTGTTTTTCTTCATGACCCAGCGCGAGCTATTCAATTCAGCGATCGCCGTTGTCGCGGCGGTCGCGGCGGCGCTGCCCACCGTCTTGAATTTCTTTTCCCAGTTGGGGGGACGTCCAGAAAAATAAGAGGAGCGCGAGGTCCGGCGATGCAGAGATGAACGTCCGGCCTTAATTCATGATAAAACCGGCGTCGACGTTGAGCGTCTGACCGGTGACTCCGGAGGACTGATCGCCGGCGAAGAACAGCGCGACCTTCGCGACTTCATCTTCGCTGACCATCCGCTGCATTGCGGCGGTCGCAACAAAGCCGCGCTCGACCTGCTCGTATGGGACTCCCATCGCCTTGGCGCGCGCGCCGATCACCCGTTCGATCCGGTCGCCCAAAACCGGGCCGGGACAGATGCAGTTCACCCTGATGCCCGCCCGGCCCCATTCGCCGGCCCAGGTCTGGGTCAGGCTGATCATCGCCCACTTGGCGGCCGAGTAAGGCGCGCGAAAAGGATAACCCCTCCGACCCGATCCGGAGGATATATTGATGATGCCGCCGGATTTCTGCTGCTTCATCGCCGGCAGCACCGCGCGAGTGGCCAGCCAGGTCCCGGTCAGGTCGATATCGATTACTTCCTGCCATTCCTCCGGCGTCATCTCGGTGGTCAGCTTGGTGGCGCCTTCAATTCCGGCATTGTTGACCAGGATGTCGATCCGCCCGAAGCGGGCCAGGGTCTGCTCGGCCATCCGCGCGCAGTCGGAAACTTTGGCAACGTCGATGGTGAGCGCCGCGCACTCCGCGCCTAAGGCGGTGATTTCGGCACGCGTGCTCTCCAGCCGGTCGGTCGAACGCGCCGCCAGCACCACCTTGGCCCCGGCGCGCGCGAACACCAGACCCACCTGCCGGCCGATTCCGTAGCCGCCGCCGGTAACAATCGCGACCTTTTCCGCAAGCTCTTGCATGGTAACTGATCCTCGGATGTCATAATCGCAGGGGCAAAAATATAACCTCGGGGTCAGTAACGCGAGCATCCTGGAGGGGGCCCCTTCTGAACTTGTCAATTTTGCAGTATAATTATCCTAATCTGATCGTGTTATGAGCCTGAGAAGGCAATGAAATCCCCCGTTGCGATTCCCTTCAACAGCCGCTTCCATCTGCTGACGGTACTGAAAGTCGCGTTGATCGTGGTGCTGCTGGGCGCCACTCTCTACCTGTTCCTGACCGAGGAGGACCTGTTTCGCAATCCGCAGCTGATCAAAGTCGAAGTCCTGCGATGGGGCGTGTGGGGGCCCATCGGCTTCATGTTGCTGTACGCTTTTGGGCCTTCGATGTTGGTGCCGGGCGCCGTGATGACGCTGGCGGCAGGTCTGGCATTCGGCGCGGTGTGGGGATCGGTCTATTCCATCATCGGCGCCGACCTGGGCGCGCTGGTGGCGTTTGGCGCCGGACGCTTTTTGGGCAAGGGTTTCGTCAACTCGATGCTCAGCGGTCGTTTCGGCGAGACCCTGGACAAGATCGCGCGCAATGGTTTTCAGATCATCCTTTACCTGCGCGTGTTTCCGATTATTCCCTACAACGCGCTTAACCTGCTGGCAGGCGCCTCGCCCATCAGTTTCAAGGATTATTTCTGGGCCAGCGTAATCGGCATGATTCCGGGAACGATCCTGTTTGCTTTCCTCGGCAACGAGCTGTGGCATCCGACTTCGCCGCGCTTCATGCTGGCCCTGGCGCTCATCGCGGTGAGCTTCGCGTGCGGTGAACTGTATCGGCGCACCCGAATCGACCGCACCGCGGTGGTGGAAGAAGCGTCGGGCCTGTCGCCTGAATAAAAAATTCGCTGTCCACGCCTCCGATTACGTGCCGGTCTCCCATGACGTCAGGTAGTGCTTCTGCTCAGTTGAGAGCGAATCGATCCGGATTCCCATCGAGGCCAGCTTCAGCGATGCCACTTCCTCTTCTATCGCGCGTGGCACGTCGTGGACCTTGATATCGTGGCTCTTGGCCTCGGCGACCCAGCGCGCGCACAGTGCCTGGGTGGCGAAGCTCATGTCCATCACCTGCGCCGGATGTCCCTCGGCGCAGGTCAGATTGACCAAGCGCCCTTGGCCCAGCAGGTATAGCTTCCTGCCGTTTTTCAGATGATAAGCGTCAACGTTGCGCGTGACGTCCTTTTCGACCTTGCGGGTGAGCTTGCGCAGCGCCAACAGGTCGATTTCGACATCAAAGTGGCCCGAGTTGGACAGGATCGCGCCGTCCTTCATCAGGTTGAAGTGCTCGGCGCCGATGACCTGCTTGTCTCCGGTCACGGTGACGAATACATCCGCGACCTTAGCGGCGTCGCTCATCCGCATTACCCGGAATCCTTCCATCGCCGCCTGCAGCGCACGTACCGGATCCACCTCGGTTACGATCACATTGGCGCCCATGCCGTGGGCGCGTGACGCGACGCCCCGCCCGCACCATCCATAACCCGCCACAACCACCACCGATCCCCCGAGCAGGATTCCGGTGGCGCGCATGATCGCTTCGACCGTCGACTGCCCGGTGCCGTAGCGATTGTCGAACAGATGTTTGGTCTCGGCGTCGTTGACGGCAACGACCGGGATCTTCAGCGCGCCGTCACGCTCCATCGCACGCAACCGGATGACGCCGGTGGTGGTCTCCTCCATACTTGCAAGGACTTCGCCCGCCCGGTCCGCGTAATCGGTATGCAGCAGGCTCACGAGGTCGGCGCCGTCGTCCATCGTGATACTGGGGCGGCTGTCGAGCACGGCGCGCAAATGGCTGTAGTAAGTGTCACGATCCTCGCCGTGAATCGAGTAACAGGGAATCCCTTCATGCTTGACCAGAGCGGCGGCAACGTCGTCCTGGGTCGAAAGCGGGTTGGACGCACAGCACACGACCTCGGCGCCCCCGGCTTTCAACGCGCGCAGCAGATTGGCGGTCTCAGTGGTGATATGCAGGCAGGCGCCCAACCGGCGGCCGCGCAGCGGCTTGGTCTTGGCGAACCGTTCGCGGATTCCGCGCAAGACCGGCATTTGCTGGTCGGCCCACAGGATGCGCCGGTGCCCCTGTTCTGCCAGACCCATGTCCGCAACGTCGTAATTTTTTTGTGCGCGCCTGACGCGCAAAGTGGAAATCGCCTTCCGGCGGCTCTTGATTAAGGCCACTTGATTAACTCCGATTGATTTTGCCGGCGCTGGAAAAAGCTTCCGTCAACGGCCGTTGACACCGAATGCATTCTGAAGCGCCGCGGACATGTCAATTTTCTCCCACGTAAACAGTCCGTCGTGAGGGGTGCGGCCGAAATGGCCGTAGGCGGCGGTGGGTTTGTAGATCGGACGCTTCAGATCGAGCTTGCGGATTATTCCCGCGGGGCGGAAGTCGAACAACTCGCGCAAGGTGGAGGACAGCTTGGTGTCAGGCACGACGCCGGTGCCGAAGGTATCGACCAGCAGCGACACCGGTTCGGCCACGCCGATTGCGTAGGCGACCTGGATCTCGCATTTGCGCGCCAGCCCCGCCGCCACCACGTTCTTGGCCACATGGCGCGCCATGTAGCAAGCCGAGCGGTCCACCTTGCTGGGATCCTTGCCGGAAAAAGCACCGCCGCCATGGCGCCCGTAGCCCCCGTAGGTATCGACGATGATCTTGCGCCCGGTCAGCCCACAGTCTCCCTGCGGCCCGCCGACCACGAAGCGCCCGGTCGGATTGACGAAATACTTGGTTGACTTGTCCAGGTACTGGGGCGGGATCACCTTCTTTATTACTTCTTCGATCATCGCCTCGCGCAGGGTTTCGTACTTGACGTCCGCGCTGTGCTGGGTCGAGATGACGACGGTCTCGACTCCGATCGGGCGGTCGTCGGCATAGCGGACGGTTACCTGGCTCTTGGCGTCGGGGCGCAGGAAGTCGAATTTTTTCTCCTTGCGCACCTGGGTCAGGTGCTCCATCAACTTATGCGCCAGCAGGATCGGCAGCGGCATCAATTCGATGGTTTCATCGCAGGCAAAGCCGAACATCAGGCCCTGGTCACCGGCGCCTTGCTCTTTGAACATGCCCTCGCCTTCGGTGACGCCCTGGGAGATATCCGGAGATTGGCGCTCGATCGCGGTCAGAACCGCACAGGTGTTGCCGTCAAACCCGATCGCGGAATCGTTGTAGCCGATCTCCAGCACGGTTTTGCGCGCGATTTCGGAATACTCGATTCTGGCGTTGCTGGTGATTTCGCCCGCCAGCACCACCATCCCGGTCTTCGCGAGGCTTTCCAACGCCACGCGCGAATTCGGATCCTGCGCCAGCAAGGCGTCGAGAACCGCGTCGGAAATCTGATCGCACATCTTGTCGGGATGACCTTCGGAGACCGACTCCGATGTGAAAAGAAAATCTTTTAGCGCCATGTTTCTCCTGAACGACTACACCTTAAAAAAAATAGGGACGCCAGGCTCGCGCGCCGCGCGTCAATTCCAACCTCATCGCAAGCACGCTCGCAGCGCCAGCAAGCCATTACCAGAACGCCCGAAAGGAAGATATTAATCACGTGCGCAGGCCCTATTTCTATAACGGAAGCTGACCACATGGTCAATAATAGATCAGACCTAAGACAAGCGTATCTCGCCGATTCTATTCTTCGCCGAAGCCGTTTTTGAACAGGTCGGACAACTCCGCCATCGCCGCCTCAGCGTCGTCGCCTTCGGCGCGCAGATGCAGCCGGGTGCCCTTTCCCGCGCCGAGCATAATCAGGGAGGTGACGCTGCGTGCGTTGGCCTGGTCCTTGCCGCGAATCAAGGTTACGGTTGATTTGAATTTGGCTGCGGCCTGGGCCAGCGTAGTGGCCGCACGCAGATGCAAGCCCAGCCGGTTCTTAATCTCTACGGCTTCCTCCGCGACGTTCACGTGTTGACGCTCGTACGAAGCGATGAAGGCCCGCTGCTCATTCCGCCAATCCGCATTGAAGACCTCCCAATGCCCGCGCCTCCGCGCCCGGGCCTAAACCCGGACTTCTGTCGGTGAAACATTGAACCATTGAGGGCAACGCGAAAACAGAGGCTGGCGTGAAATTGAACTGCAAATGCGGCGGCGCGTTGAAGGTCAGCCGCGGCCGTTGGTTTCTTCTTCGGCCGGGACGATTGCGGCGCTGAACTGCTCGCGCAGGCGCGATTCGATCAGGCGGTCGGCGGTGCTGCCTTCGCGCTTGCGCCAGGCTTTCAGCGGGATCACGGCCTTGGCCATGTTGCGATGGCCGCCGGCACTGCCGATATCGCTGAACAGTTTCTTCACTACGTCGCCCGCGCTGCGCCCGGCGCCATGATTGCGTACCGCGATGACCAGGTTGTCGCCCAGCTTGCCCGAGACTGCGACCCATTCCGCGCCCTCGAATTGCAGGCAGAAATCCGCCATCTGGACGATCAGGTCGTCGCGCTTGACGGGACCCAGATGGATCGCGGCCAGCTCGTCGCGCACGATCAGCCGGCTCATCGCGCGGGCCAGGATTCGGGCAAACGACAGCGGCAGTTCGGGCCTTTCGATGCGCCGCAGTAAATTGTAATTGGCCAGCGGGTACAGATACGTGAAGGCCTGCAAGTCGTCGTCGGTAACCCGCCGCGACAGCATCAGGGTGTCGCTCTTGATTCCATACAGCAGCGCTGTGGCCAGCCGTTCGCTGATCCGCTCACCTGCGCTGATCAGGTACTCGGTCAGAATTGTGGAAGTGGCGCCGTAGCGCGTGCGAACATCTTCGAAGTCGGCATTGCCGGACGTGTAACCCGGATGATGGTCGATCACGATATCCGCATGATGCAACCGGCCGTTGAAATAAGGCGGCTGCACGTCAACCATCGCGACCTTGTCATAGCCGTCTAGCAGGTCGGTGCTCGCCTTGACCACCTCGATCTCGAGCAACTGCACCATCGCACGGTTCTCAGGCCTGGTGATCTCCGTGAAGGCGAAAAGCGGAGTGGTCTGCTTGTTGCGCCCCAGCAGGGTCCTGAGCGCGATACCACTGGCGATAGCGTCAGGGTCGGGGTCGTCCTGGAGCAGGATTGCGACCCGCTCGCTGTCGCCCACCAGGGCGCGAAGTTCCTTGAGCCTGTCCCTTGTGTAAGATTGGTCCATGAAAACCACGAGGCTCGTAGCCGGGGAGCGTCAAGAAGCGCGCCCCAGCCGCCCGCAGGAATCGGCGTTCACCAATTCTACCACTGCGAGGCGCTTAAATGTATTCTGAAGCTTCGATTCTGTACAGAGTCCCCCAAGCATGGATGACGCTCATTGCCAGATTTGTAACCGGCCGGTCAAGGAATGGTTCCTCAGGATGACCGTGGAGGACAACTCGGGCCTGAACGAAACTGCCCTGATTTGCGCGAATTGTGGGGTCAAGTTGCGGCTGGCATCGGAAAGAACGCGTGATTTGCAAATCGACCCCTGGATCCATGAAGCGGTGGCCAACGTGTTGAGAGGCAGGAACCGGTGACGAGCCAGACTACCGCTTCCAGCGAGTTGTGGCCCTTTGAAGAGGCGCGCAAGCTTGCCGAGCGGGTCCGCGGTTATGAGGCCAGCCGTCCCGCGATTATCGAAAGCGGATTCGGACCTTCAGGCCTGCCTCATCTGGGCACGATGGGCGAAGTGCTGCGGCCCTCCTACGTGCGCCACGCCCTGGAGCTCACCGATCCGGCGCGTCCCAGCCGGCTGATTGTTTTCATCGACGATATGGATGGGCTGCGCAAAGTTCCCGAAAGTGTTCCCAACCGCGATCAGATGATGGCCCATATCGGCCGGCCCGTGTCGCGTATCCCAGATCCTTTCGGCTGCTGCCAAAGTTTCTCCGTCCATATGGTCGGGCTGTTGAAAGAATTCCTGAAGCCGGTGGCCGTCGACTACGAGTTAATGCTCTCGAGCGAAACCTATGCCAACGGGCGCTTTGACGCGGCGTTGCGGCTTATCCTGAACAAGCACCGAGAAATCATCCAAATCGTCGCGCCGACGCTGCGCCAGGAAAATCGCGATCACTGGTCGCCTTTTCTGCCGGTCTGCCCAACCTGCGGGCAGGTCAATTCGACTCTGGTCACGGCCTATCATCCGGAGCGCGACAGCGTGGAGTTTTCCTGTGAACGCAGCTTCGGCGGCTCGCACGGATGCGGCTTTACGGGCGAGCAGAGCGTGCTGGGCGGCAAGGCCAAGGTCCAATGGAAGGTCGATTGGGCGCTGCGCTGGTTCGCGCTGCAAGTGGACTACGAATTGTACGGTAAGGACCTGATCGATTCGGCGCGGCTGTCCGGGGGAATAATGCGTCTTTTGGGCGGCCGTCCGCCGCTGGGCTTTGCCTACGAAATGTTCCTGGACGAGGAAGGCCACAAGGTTTCCAAGTCGGTAGGGCGCGGCGTAACGGTCGATCAATGGCTGCGCTACGCGCCAATCGAGGTGCTGAAGTATTTTCTGATTCTTAACCCGCGGCGCGCCCGCAAACTCTTCCTGGAGGCGATTCCACAGTACGTCGACGAATACCTTGGCGAATTGCGCGCCTGGTCGCAGGCTGACGCCGAGAGCCGCTTGCTATCTGGGTTGGAATTCGTGCTGCAGCGCGACAGTGTGCGCAGTTTCAAGTCGGAATTGACCTACGGTTTGATAATGAACCTGGTCGCGGCCTTGGGCACCTCCGATCCGGAATTGATCTGGAATTATCTGACCCACTATGACCCGGGGATCGCGGCTGACGCTGAAACCCGGAAGCTGGCCGGCACGCTGGTGGATTGCGCGCTGAATTTTTACCGCGATTTCGTCGAACCAACCAAGCTCAGCCACGCGCCGAGCGCTCCCGAGCAGCAGCAGATTCACGAGGTCGTCGATTTCCTCACCAGTCACCCCGAAGCATCGGCTGAGGAGATTGAAAAGGAAATCTACGAGGTGGGCCGGCGGCATTACGACAAGCCGGGCAAGATCTTCCCGGTGCTGTACAAGGTTCTGCTGGGGCAAACTCGCGGCCCGCGCCTTGGCGTCTTTATCAGATTGGCAACGCCCGAGCGGATCGTGAAGCTGCTCCAGGAAGCGCCGCACGCGAGCTGAACTCCTTACATCAGGAAAGGAACGCCGGAACGGGCCGCCAGCGCCGGCGAAGAAGCATCATTTGTTAAGCGGCACCGGGTTTGCGCGCCGGTGTTTCTTTTTTCGATTGACAGCCTCGGTCAGCGGCTCTACAACCATAAGCAATTCAGTCAAAAGCGCGGGTGCAAACTTATGCCACAGTTTGAAACTGTGATTAAGAACGGCCTCATCATTGACGGGACCCGGATGCCGCGCTTTCGCAGCGATCTCGGGATAAAAAATGGCAAGGTCGCGAAAATCGGCCGCATCGACGGCCGCGAGGGCGCCACAGTTATTGACGCCTCGGGATTGATTGTTGCGCCCGGCTTTATCGATCTGCACACCCATTATGACGCCCAAATCTACTGGGACCCGTACTGCAGCATCTCGAGCTGGCATGGCATCACCTCGGCGGTCATCGGCAACTGCGGCTTCGGCTTCGCACCCGTGCGCCCCGATGACCGCGATCGCGCGATGCTGACCATGACCCGCGTCGAGGCGATCCCCTACGCTTCGATGAAGGCCGGGATGCCGTGGGATTGGGTCACCTTTCCCGACTTTCTCGACAGCCTCGACCGCCGACCGAAAGGCATCAACGTCCTGCCCTATGTCCCGATGGCGCCGATGCTGACCTGGGTGATGGGCCGCGAGGAGGCCAAGTCGCGCAAGCCGACGCCGGCTGAGGAAGCCGAGCTATGCCGGCTGCTGGGCGAGGCGATGGATGCGGGCGGATGCGGTTGGTCGGCGCAGCGCTTCCATCCCAATGGCGGTTCCTGCGTTCAGCGCGATTACGACGGCACTCCCATGGTCACCGACGTGATGGCGGATGAAACCTCCTTTGCATTGGCCCGGGTGCTGCGGCAGCGCAACGAAGGGTTCATTCAAATGAACCTCGTGACGGGCGACCGCAAGCACGACCGCGCGCATTACGAGCAAGTGGCCGAAGTAAGCGGGCGGCCGCTCCTGTTCAACGCGGTCATCGCGGTCAACAGCGATCCTGAAATCCATCGCGACATGCTGCTGCGCTGGCTGCACTCGTGTCATGAGCGCGGTTTGCGGGTTTATGGTCAGGGCGTTACTACCGACGCGGGTATGAACTTCGCTTTTACCGATTGGAATTTGTTCGACGACGCCGCGGCCTGGTGCGAGGCGACGACCGGTCCGATCGAAGACCGTCTGATGAAGTTGAGCGATCCGGACCGCCGCCCGGGGCTGCGCAAGGCCAGACCCCGCATCATCACCAATGATCTGGCCGACATCATCGTGGTTGAGGTGCAGCACTCCGATCTCAAGCATCTGGAGGGGCAAACGCTGCGCGAGATCGGTAAGGCGCAGGGCAAGCATCCGGTTGACGTGATGCTGGATCTCGCAGTCGCGGACAGCCTGCGCACCGAGTTCTTCGCGCCGGCGCTGAATACACGAGTCGACCTGCAGCGGGAGGTTGTCGCCGATCCCTACGTGATCCCGGGAGTCTCGGATGGCGGCGCGCACACCAAGTTTTTCACCGCCGGGCGCTTCCCGACCGAATTCCTGATAAAGCACGTGCGCGAACATCAGATTCTGAGCCTCGAAGACGCTCATTGGCGCCTCAGCACACTGCCCGCCTATTGCGCCGGCTTCACCGACCGCGGTCTGCTGCGCGAAGGCTATGCCGCCGACGTCGTCGTATATGATTTCGACGCCTTGGGAATTGGACCGCTGGAGATAGCGCGCGACCTGCCCGCCGGCGAGTGGCGCAGGGTGCAGCGCGCCGAGGGCTATCGCCATATCCTGGTCAACGGCGAGGTGACATTCGCAGACGGTGAAGCGACCGGACAGATGCCCGGCGAGTTGCTGCGCCATGGCCGCGGACGTCCAGGGGGCGTCAGGCAGGCCGCCTGAACGTTTGAATCTGAATTTGAAATAGTGGAACAGACGTCTCTCCGGAGGGTGAGGCTTGAGCTTTTTGGTTCGCACCTCCGAGGCGATGCCGGTTTCATTTTGGATCCGCAGGGCGGGGTCATAGGATGATCAGTTTCGGAGGCAAGGTTGGTCTGGTGACCGGTGGAGCTTCAGGCATCGGGCGCGCTGTCGCGGCGGGATTCGCCCGTGCGGGCGGCACGATAGCGGTGGCGGACTTCAATTACGAAGGCGCGCAGCGCCTGTGCGCCGAAATCGCGGGATTTGGCGGCAAAGCGCTGGCAGTCCGGATGGACGTAACCAAACAGGCGGAATTGGAAGCGGGCATCAGCACTGTGCTCGGCCAGTTCGGCCGGCTCGACTTCCTGCACAACAACGCCTTTGGCGTGCCGGCCGAATCGACCTACGGACCGATCGGCCATCTCGACAATGCGACTTGGGACCACACCTTGAATGTCGCATTGACCGCGACTTTCAAGGGGATGCGAGCCGTGATACCCGCGATGGCCCGGCAGGGGGGCGGCGCGATCGTCAATACCGCTTCAGTGTCGGGTCTGTTTGGCGATCGCGGGATGGCGGCCTACAACACGGCCAAGGCCGGCGTGATCAATCTGACCCGGGCGGCGGCGCTGGAATACGGACGGCAGGGAATCCGGGTAAATTGCGTTTGTCCCGGTATCATCGAGACTCCGCTTACAGCCGGCCCCCTGACCCAGGGCGTGTATAGCGAAGCAATCCGCAAGCGATTGCCGTTGGCGCGCGCAGGCAAGCCCGAAGAGGTGGCTAACGTAGTACTTTTCCTGGCCTCCGATTTGGCTTCGTACGTAACGGGAGCGGCCTACGTCGTGGACGGCGGGCATACCACTCAGACCGGTCTCATGGACGATCCCACCGGCTGATCCGCATCTAAAAGGTTATCTTCAGAGCCCTCGCGATCCCGCACTCACTACCGGCGAAGGAGTTGAACAATGGCCAACATCGATTTCAAGAAGCTGCCGAAATTCTCCCAACTGCCCATCAAGCCGGGAGCACCGGAGGGTTCCAACTGGGGGGTGTTCGGCGATGACGACCAGATCGGATGCTTCAACTTCCTGACCCCCAAAGGCATCGTTGAGGCGGCAAGACTGGTGCGTGAGGGCAAGGTCTTCAGACTCGACAATCCGATCAACTATGCCAGTCCGCCGCTGGGCGGGCGCGCCACCACCAGGCAATCGGTCGTGAGCCATGAGAACCTGGGAATCCTGGGTTTCGACGACTTGCTGGACAACTACAACACTCAGGAAGGCAGCCAATGGGACGGCCTCAAGCATGTGGGTCATACACGACTGCAGGCCTTTTACAACGGCGCGACGGTTGAAGACGTCAAGCAAAACCGTAAGCTCGGTGTGGAAAACTGGAAAGATCGGATTATCGGGCGGGGTTTGTTGATCGATGTCTATCGTCACTGCATGCAAACGGGCCGGTCGATAGATCCGCTGAAAGCCGAAAAATATACGGTTGATGAGCTGAAAGACGCCTTGAAGGTGCAGGGCTCGAAACTCAAGCCCGGCAGCATCGTGGTGGTCCGCACCGGATGGATGCAGGCCTATCTGAGTGCTCCGGCGGAAGTTAAGCAGGCGATGGGTGCGCTGGAAAATGTGCGCGCCTGCGGCCTGGACGCGAGCCGCGAGATGGTCGCATGGCTGTGGGACAATCGCGTCGCCGCGATTGGCTCGGATACCTTCGCGGTGGAAGCTTTTCCATTTGACTTTCAAGATGAAGGCGCGCTGCACATCCGCGCCCTGCCGCTGCTGGGACTCTCGCTGGGCGAGCAATTTTACCTGGAAGATCTGGCGGACGACTGTGTGCAGGACAAGCGCTACGAATTCATGCTGGTATCGGTACCACTGCACGTGATCGGCGGCTACGCGTCGCCGCCCAACGCCGTGGCGATCAAGTAGCTGTGATTCATAAACGGCGGGATGGAAAGATTTATTAATACTGGAGCAAGCGTCCCCGGCTGCCGCCGGCGCACGAGCCACTTGCCCTCGCGTTGTTCAGAAATGTCGGCAATGGGAGCCTTTTTGACGGTCAGAGAAACTCCGCAAAGACCGAATCTGCCAGTTCGAGGCCGCGCTCCGTTAGCCTGACGCGACCGCCTTCGTGTATCAGCAGTTGCCCTTCGATCAGCCGCTTCAGCTGCGGACCGAAGCGCTCCTCGAACGTCACACCGAAGCGCTGGGCGAAGCGCCGCAGCTCCAGCCCGTCGCTGAGGCGCAGGTTGAGGAAGGCAAACTCCGACGCGCTCAACGCGGCGTCCGGCGTTTCGCTGCCGGCCTCGGCATTACCGTCGCGCCTCGCTTTGCTGATATAGGTGGCGGGCAGCCGCTCGTTCCACCAGCGCCTGCCCGCCGCATCTTGGGCCGCATAGCTATGCGCGCCGGCGCCGATTCCCAGGTAAGACTGCCCGTGCCAGTAGGTCAGGTTGTGCCGCGCTTCGCATCCGGGGCGAGCGTAGTTCGATATCTCGTACATCGCGTAACCCCGCCGCGGCAGCTCGCGGCGCACCATCGCGTACATTGACGCCTGCTGCTCCTCCGCAAGCTGGCGCATCCGGCCCGCCTTGAGCGCGGCACCAAAGGCCGTCCCCTCCTCGAAGGTCAGGTTATAGGCGGAGATGTGATCGGGCTGCAGTTCGGCAGCGGCGGCGATATCGAAAGCAATGTCGTCAAGGCTTTGGCCCGGAACGGCGAATATCAAATCGAGATTGAGTTGGGCAAATCCGGCCGCGCGCGCCTGCCCAACCGCGATAGCGGTTTGCTCGGCGCTATGAATCCGGCCCAGAAATTGAAGCGTTTGCGGATTAAATGATTGCGCGCCAAAGCTGACGCGATTGAGTCCCGCCGCGCGCATGCCGCACAGCTTGTCCGAGTCCACGGTTCCCGGATTGGCTTCAGCCGTGATTTCGGCGTCGGCTTGGATACCGAACAGGCGCTCGGCCTCCTCCAGAACCCGTTGCAACGAAGCAGGTTTGAACAGCGACGGCGTCCCGCCACCGAAAAAAACAGTCTTAATCGAATCGCCCGCCCAGGGCGCATCTGCGGCGCGCGCGCGCAACTCGGCCATCAACGCGTCGGTATATTCCGCCTCCGGCCAGGCCTTGACCGCGTAAGAATTGAAATCGCAGTAAGGGCACTTGGACTCGCAATACGGGATATGTATGTACAAAGAAAAGCTCACAACCGCAATTTATTCCGGCCCGGTGCGCGGTGCCAACCGCGTGGCGGAAAGGTCAACAATCCTTCGCAGACCGATTTCTCCACGGTTCGCATCCTGACGCTACACCGCAAGGCTGCGTGCGGTTATACTCAATTGACCGCGGGCGGTTAATGCGTTGAGACAAAATATCCAGTTGGGACGGGGAGCTGCGGGCGGAGCGGGAGAGGCTGGCAGCATGGCAGGCGCGGAGCAGCGCCGCGACACGGTCGCGCAATCGGGCTTCAAGATGGCGAGCCTGGTCGCCTCGGGGATGCTGCTCAGCCGGGTCGCCGGACTGATTCGAGAGAGCGTCTTCGCCCATTATTTCGGCAATTCCGACGCCGCCGACGCGTTCAAAGCCGCGTTTCGCATCCCCAACATCCTTCAGAACCTGTTCGGCGAGGGCGTTCTCTCGGCGTCCTTCATTCCGGTGTACAGCCGACTTTTGGGCGCGGGCGACGAGGAGCACGCTAACGCGCTGGCATGGACTCTCGGCGCGATCCTGAGCCTCACCATTTCCGTGCTGGTGCTGATCGGCGTCGCGGCGGCGCCCTATCTTATCGACGCCATCGCGCCCGGCTTCCACGGCGCCAAGCGCGATCTAACCACCCTGCTGGTGCGCGTGCTGTTTCCCGGTGCGGGTCTGCTGGTCATGTCCGCTTGGTGCCTGGGCGTGCTCAACAGCCATCATCGATTCTTCGCCTCCTACACGGCCCCGGTCGCGTGGAATCTCGCGATAATCGGCTTTCTGCTTTTCTACGGACCTCACAGCAGCCAGAACCGGCTTGCAGTCCTGACCGCCTGGGGCTCGGTGGCCGGATCGGCTCTGCAAGTCGGCGTGCAGCTTTCCCAGGCAATACGCCTGGCTGGACGCTTGAGGGTCGATTTTCAGCGTACGATCGAAGCGCTGCGCGCGGTGCTCAACAATTTTCTGCCCATCGTGACCGGACGCGGTGTGGTCCAAATCAGCGCCTATATCGACAATCTGCTAGCCAGCCTGCTGCCAACCGGGGCTGTCGCCGCGCTTAACTACGCCCAGATTCTCTACCTGTTGCCGGTCAGCCTGTTTGGAATGTCGGTGGCGGCGGCGGAGTTGCCCGGAATGTCGCGTGCCACCGGCACCAAGGACGAGGTCGCCCGGATACTGCGCGGACGCCTGCGGGTGGGGCTGCGACAAATCGCGTTTTTCGTAATACCTTCAGCGGCAGCGTTTCTGTTTTTGGGTGACGTGATAGCAGGAGCGATCTTCCAGACCGGACATTTCACTCGCGCCGACGCGATCTACGTGTGGGGAATTCTGGCCGGCTCCGCCGTGGGATTGCTGGCAGTGACGATGGGCCGGCTCTATTCGTCCGCGTTCTATGCCATGTGGGATACACGCACGCCGCTTAAGTTCGCCATCGTCCGCGTGATCCTCACCGTCGCCCTGGGCTACTACTGCGCGTTGAACCTGCCGCGCACGCTGGGAATCGATCCGCGATGGGGTGTGGCGAGCCTGACCGCTTCGGCGGGTCTCGCGGGATGGGTGGAATTCTCACTGCTGCGATATGCGCTCAACCGCCGCATCGGCAAGAGCGGGCTGGAGCGCACGCTGCTGCTCCAGTTATGGGCGATGGCGCTGGCCGCTTCCGGCGCCGGATACGTGCTCAAGCTCTATCTGCACGGCCACGGTCCAAAACTGGTTGCGCTGGCCGTGATCCCAATCTTCGGCGGCGCTTACTTGGGGCTCGCCTGGCTGTTCGGGATTGAGGAGCTGAATCTGCTGATGTCCAGACTCCTGCCAGGCAGACAGGTACGCGAGAACTGACGGTCTGGTTCTTCTATTGACTGCGCGGCGGGCCGTGTGAAGTATCGTCCATACACTCCGCCCGCGTGGCCCGCTTGACGTCCTGGTTTGGCGCCGCGCGGCGTGTCCAAAAGGAGAGAGCATCGCAGATGGCGCTCAGGACCGCAGAGCAATACAAACAATCGCTGCGCGACAGCCGCAGCGTTTATTTTCGTGGCGAAAAGGTTGCCGACGTCACGGCGCATCCGGTGATCGGCCTGGCCACCGAGCACGCCGCGCTTGACTACCGGATGGCGGAGGATCCGCGCTTCCGCGATCTGGCGGTGATCAAGGCTGACGGCAAGGAATACAGCCGCTACTACCATCTGCCCCGCAACTCCTCCGACCTGCTCAAGCGCAGCGAACTGATCGCGGCCTCCACCCGCGAAGCCGCCACGCTGGTCGTGCTCATCAAGGAAATCGGCACCGACGCGCTGTACGCGCTGCATCTGCTGGGTGCCGAGATGGCCGCTAGGGGCAAGCCCGAGTACCGCGAGCGAATCGCCAGGTATCACGCCTATTGCCAGGATAACGACCTTGCCCTGGCGGTAGCGCAGACCGACGTCAAGGGCGATCGCGCCCTGGGTCCCGGCGCGCAGGAGCATCCCGACTACTACGTGCGCATAGTCGAGGAGCGCGCGGACGGAGTTGTGGTGCGCGGCGCCAAGGTTCACACCTCGGTGGTGACCAACACCAACGAGGTGATCGTGCTGCCGACGCGCGCGATGCGCCCCGAGGACCGTGCCTACGCGGTGGCCTTTGCGATCCCGGTCAACACACCTGGGCTCAAGCTAATCGCGAGCCCCCACGGCAGCGCGAAAAAAGACCCGATCGAGCATCCGATCAGCGCGCGCCACAAGATGATGGAAACGCTGACCGTGTTCGACGACGTCTTCGTGCCCAAGGACAGAATCTTCCTGCAGGGCGAGACCGAGTTTGCGGTTTTTGTCGCGCTAAGCTTCGTGCGGTTCCACCGCTTCACCGCGGTCTCCTACAAGCTGCCCCTGATGGAATTGATGGCCGGCGCCGGTCACGCGATCGCCGAGGCCAACGGAATCTCGGCCGCCGGCCACGTGCGCGACAAGCTGACTCATCTGGCCGCCTACCACACCACGGTGCGCGGGCTAATCGAGCAGGCGGCGGCGGCGTGCACGATGGAGCACGGTATCGCGGTGCCCAACACCCTGCTGGTGAACGTGGCCAAGTATCACTTCGCCCATAATTACCATCAGGCAGTGCAGATCGTTCAGGACCTGGCAGGGGGATTGCTGGTCACGGCGCCCTCCGCCGAGGATTTCACCAGCGAAGCCACGCGCGAATACGTGCTCAAGTACATGGGCGGCAAGAAGGGCTTTGGAGCGGAGCAGAGGCTGCGCCTGATCAACCTGATTTCCGACCTGACCTCGTCTGATTACGGCGGCTACCAGGAAGTGCTGGCCGTGCACGCGGAAGGCGGATTCGAAGCGGAGAAGCTTCAGGCGTATCGCGAATACGACTTCAAGACCGTCGGCGCATACGCCCGCAGAGTTGCGGGGATTTGACGGCATCCGTCATTAAAGTCGGTTCCCTCTACCATTGATTGTGGGAGAGGGAACCGAAGACAAAACCTATTGCGGCTTGCCGGGAACCCCGGGAGCCCGCAGTTCGATCGTGTTTCCGTCGGGGTCGAGCACCCACAGCAACGAGCCGAACCCGTCCATTTTCAACTCGCGGAATTCGAGCCCGCGCTGTTTCACTGCGGCCTTGGCGGCTTCATAGTCCTCGACCTCGATCGCGATATGCGGGCCGGTCGGATCGATATCCCCGCCCTTCATGGGATTGTCGGCCGAGATGATATGGATGGCGCTTTCGCCGATGCCATACCATGCGCCACCGATACCCATCTGCGGACGCGGGATCTGCTTAAGGCCGATAACGTTCTCGTAGAAATCACGGGCCTTATCAACGTCTGTAACCCGGAACGCCGCATGATTAAGAGCCTTTGGCTTGGTCATGACGTGTCCTCCGAACGGTGCCTTCACGCGGCGCGCCGCGCCGTTTCGCCCGTCCTGCACGGTAAATAGCATGCTCGCCACCCGCGCGTAAGCGTTGGGCATAATCCCGGCTGGACGCAAAGCAAAGCAGCGGCAGACCCAGATTGGCTTCAGTCAAAAGCCGACATCCCCGTGATGTCGCGGCCCAGGATCAGGGTGTGGACGTCAAAGGTGCCCTCGTAGGTGTTGACTGTCTCCAGGTTAAGCATGTGGCGGATGACGGGATACTCGTTAACGATACCGTTAGCGCCCAGCATGTCGCGCGCCATCCGGGCTATTTCCAACGCCTGGCTGACGTTGTTGCGTTTCGCGAAAGACACCTGTTCCTGGCGCATCTTGCCCTGATCCTTCAGATGAGCCAGGCGCAGGCAGACCATCTGCGCCTTGGTTATCTCGGTGAGCATCGTGACCAGCTTGTTCTGCACCAGTTGATAGCCGGCGAGCTGGCGCGCGAACTGCTTGCGGGATTTCACGTACTCCAGCGCGCATCGATAGCATGAGCGCGCGGCGCCCACCGCGCCCCAGGCGATTCCATAGCGTGCCTGGGTCAGGCAAGCGAGCGCGGCGCGCAAGCCGCGTGCCTCGGGCAGCCGCTCGGCGTCACCCAGCCGCACGTCGTCGAAAGTCAGTTCCGAAGTGATCGAGGCGCGCATCGAGAACTTGCCCTTGATGTTGTGGGTGGCAAATCCCGCCTTGGTCTTCTCGACCAGGAAGCCGGCGATGCCCTGGTCGATTTTGGCCCACACGATCGCCACGTCGGCAATCGATCCGTTGGTGATCCATCGCTTGGCGCCGTTCAGCACCCATCCGTTGCCGTCACGCCGCGCCCGCGTCTCCATGCCGCCCGGGTCGGAGCCATGATCCGGTTCGGTCAGACCAAAGCAGCCGATCAATTTGCCTTGCGCCATCTCCGGCAGGTAGCGGCGCTTTTGCTCCTCGGAACCGAAAGCGTAGATCGCGTACATTGAAAGAGCGCTTTGGACCGACGCGAAGGAGCGCAATCCGGAATCTCCAGCCTCCAGCTCCTGCATGATTAGTCCATAAGCTACGTTGTTCATACCGGCGCATCCGTAGCCCTTCATATTGGCGCCGAAAAAGCCTAACTCGGCCATCCGCGGAACTAACTCGAGCGGAAAGCTCTCAGCGCCGAAATGCTTCTCGATATCCGGCAGCACCTCCCGCGCCACGAACTGCTTGACCGTCTCGCGGGTCATTCGTTCCTCGGGCGTGAGCAGATCATCGAGGCTGAAATAATCAAGGTCTTCGAGTATTTGTGACATTTTTCCACCTGCACCAGCGATTGACCCGGGTCAGCGAGGGGATTCGCCCGCATCGCATATGAAGCGGACCCTTGTGGGCGTTTTCAGTCCTCGACTTTACCACGAAGCGGTGCTCGATTAACCGCAGAAAGTCAAATTAGGGGCTACTTGCGGAGCGGTTACGGTATCAGATAAGCTTATACTAAATCACACTGATGCATATCGAAACGCTCAAAGTTTTCTGCGACATCATCGAAAGCGGAAGCTTCTCATTCGCTGCTTCGCAGAACTTTGTGACGCAGTCCGCGGTCAGCCAGCAGGTTCGCAGCCTCGAAGAAAAGTACGATTGCCGCCTTATAGAGCGCGGCCGTACGGGGGTCAAGCCTACCGACGCCGGGCAACTGCTGTACAGCGCCGGCAAGGAGATCGTGCGCCGGTTCATGGAACTGGAGAACCGGTTGCGCGAAATCGGTTCGGTAGTCGGGGGATCGATCCGGGTCGGCACCGTCTACAGTGTCGGCCTGCATGAGCTGCCGGCGTACCTGACGGAGTTCCTGCGCAGCTATCCGGCCGTGAACGTGCATTTGGAATATCTTCGCGCCAACAAGATTTACGAGGATCTGATCGAGGGTAAGATCGACCTCGGCGTGGTCGCCTACCCAGCCAAGCGCAGCCAAATCGTTTCGATCGCGTTTCGCCACGACGAATTGGTCCTGGTGGTACCCCCCGACAGCCCGCTGGCCAAGCAGAACAAGGTCAGCTTCGCGCAGTTGGAAGGGCAGCGCTTCGTAGGCTACGAGCGCGACATTTCAACCCGCAAGGCGGTGGACCGGATTTTGCGCGACCACGGAGTCAAGCCCCACTACACGATGGAATTCGACAACGTCGAAACCATCAAGCGGGCCGTGGAAATTGGACTTGGAGTGGCGATTGTGCCGCGCTTGACCGTGGACCACGAGACCGCGCGCGGGTCGCTCAAGATGCTGGAGTTTCAGGAGGGGGTCTTCACCCGCCCGCTCGCTATCATCTACAAGCGCGGGAGAGAGCTTTCGCCTGCTGTTCGGAAGTTCATCGAGGTTCTCACCAGCAGCCAGGCGTTGCCCAAGATGCCGCGGGCGGAACGAGCCGCTGCCGCTGAGCGCGCGTCCAGCGAGAACATCCGCCCCGAGCGGGAGAAGGTCGAAAAGGCGGCGTCCTAACCGCCCAGGCCCCGGCTTCACTCAGCGCTGGAACGTTCCCACCATCACGGCGTTCGCCACGACACGACCTTGCATCGCCTGCTCGACGGCCGAACCCGTGGATGACTCGGGCGCTATCTGGCTGCTCACTGCAAACAGGCGAAATCGGTAATGGTGCGGCGCGCCGGGCGGAGGACATGGGCCGCCATAGCCGGCGCGGCCGAAATCGTTGCGCCCCTGGACGCCGCCTTCGGCGAGGGTCGCATCCGGCTTGATGCCGGCTTCGATTTGCGAAGTTTGCGGCGGCAGGTTGTAAAACACCCAGTGGACGAAGGTGCCCGCCGGCGCGTCGGGGTCGTCCACGATCAGGACCAGGGCCTTTGCCGACGGCGGAACGCCTCTGATAGTGAGCATCGGCGAGATATTGTCTCCTGAGCAGGTGTATTTCGCGGGAATCTGACCGCCGGGTGCGAAGGCGCCGGTGCTGATTTCCATTTTCGACTGCGCCCGGCCGCTGCTCGCGGCAAGCACTGCAAACGCGGCGGCGGCCGCCAATGTAATCCAGCGAGGTTGTGGGACTGGCATGAGCACCTCACGGCCAGGTTGTTGGGCAAGGCTTTAAAGGCTAATTTTACCTGGCCATTTGGCCAACGCATACGAAAACTCCGCGGCTGCAGCGCCAGCATTTGCGGCGATGAAGTTGTTCTCACAGTCTTGAGAGACCCGCGAACTTTTGTCAGAAGTTTCGCCGAGGCAAGAAATTGGGCCATGGATACCAGTATGAATGAACCGCGACGTCTACCACTGATTGCCGGGATTTCTGCCGTGGTTGTTGCAGCGAATCCGGTCTTTGCGAGCAGCGCGATGGCGGCAACTCTGCCAAAAGCCTTCGCGATGGTCACACCTGCTACGAAGATTGATAGCGGCGACACCGCATGGGTTCTGATTGCGGCTGCATTGGTGTTGCTGATGACGGCGCCGGGCCTCGCACTATTTTACGGAGGGATGGTGCGCCGCAAGAATGTTCTGGCGACATTGATGCAAAGCTTCATTCTTGCGGGTCTGATTACCGTGCAATGGGTGTTGTTCGGTTACAGCCTGGCCTTTTCGCCCGATCATCACGGCGTTATCGGTGGACTTTCCTGGATAGGTCTGAATTCGGTCGGAGCCGTGCCCAATCCGGAATACGCGGCGACTATCCCGCATTCGGTTTACATGCTCTTCCAGTGCATGTTCGCGATTATCACGCCGGCGCTCATCACCGGGGCGATCGCTGAAAGAATAAGCTTCAAGGGCTTTTTCCTGTTCAGCCTGCTGTGGGCAACCTTCATCTACGATCCATTGGCACATTGGGTATGGGGAACCGGCGGATGGTTGCATCAGCTCGGCGCTCTGGATTTTGCGGGCGGAACCGTGGTGCACATCTCATCGGGCGTATCCGCTCTGGCCGCTGCGCTTTTGCTGGGTCGCAGAATGGGCTATCCGCATGAGCCGATAACTCCACACAATCTGACCATGACTGTGACCGGCGCCGGGCTTTTGTGGTTCGGATGGTTTGGATTCAACGCAGGCAGCGCGCTGGCGGCCAATGGCCTGGCGGCCTCCGCGATGGTGGCGACGCACGTTGCGTCGGCCGCCGCGTCGCTGTCCTGGATGGGCACTGAGTGGACAGTGCGGGGCAAGCCGACGGTGCTGGGCGCAGCCAGCGGCGCGGTTGCCGGGCTGGTCGCGATAACACCCGCTTCCGGCTACGTCACCCCAATGGCGGCCCTGATGATCGGGATCGTGGCGGGAGCGATTTGCTTCTTTGCGGTCGGCGTCAAGTTTCGCATTGGCTACGACGATTCATTGGACGTGGTCGGCGTCCACTGCGTAGGCGGTATCATCGGGGCGCTGCTGACCGGTATTTTCGCCACCACCCTCATCAATCCGGCCGGCGCCAACGGGCTGCTGAACGGCAATCCCCGTCAACTGTTCATCCAGGCCGTCGCGGTGGCCGCCAGTCTGGCCTTCGCCTTTGCCGGCAGCTTGATCCTGCTGAAAGTGGTGGACGCGGTCGTGGGTCTAAGGGTCGAGGGTGACGAGGAGCAGGTCGGACTCGATCTGAGCCAGCATAGCGAAGTGGGCTACGCGATGGAGGATTGATTTCAGCCGTCCGCCCGAAGCGCTGCCAAACCCTGGCCGGGTGCCACCATCCTCCCTCAGCTTTGCATCATCTGGAACAGAATTGGCCCCGCCTCGGCCATGATTTCGCGAACGACTTCCGACAGCGGCTTGCCGGGGACCGCCAGCTTGTCGGTCAATGAGGTCATGACGGCGACGTAATTGACCCGCGTCTGTTCCTCCACCATCGACAAGCGCTGCTCCATCACCTCGATATAGCGCCGGTGAATCTCAAAAATCGCCCGCGCCTGCGGGTCGCTCGGCTTTCGCTCGCGAGCCATACGCTGGTCCTTCCTCGAATCGGGCTTTTCGTCGTGACGAGAACTATATCCACTATATCAAGCGGAAGGGCTGTGGGAATTCCGGGCCGCCGTTGGACGCAAGCCCGTTCTCAATTGGACTCTTCGTCGGGAGCTTCGTCTGCTTCCTCGAAGAACAAATGGTCGGCTCCCTGATGATCCTTGAGGCGGACCTTGCACCTGAAACATATCGCGTCGGCGTGTTGGTTCAGGATGGCGAGGAAATCCTGCACCGAGATCAGATCGTCGTCTTTGCTTCTGTTGGCCATGACGGCTCCCGCTTTTCCGGTAAGCGGATCTAACGCTGCCAAACGCTCCCCTTTTTCCGGCGCGACGTGAATAGTATTTCGCGTGGAGGCAGGTCGAGCAATGGTCTCAGGCCGGCCAATCTCCCGCCGCCCCGTTGCCGGGGGTATAATGATGGAGCATGGTTGCGGGCCAAACTGCCCAGGACTGGATTTAACTCGGAGGGTCAGACAGGGGCTCCCGGGAACGCAAGGCTGCAGCCGGCGACCCTGCGGGTGTTTTGCAGGAGGCAGATTCATGAGCATCACGCTTAATCACACTATCGTACCGGCGCGCGACAAGGAGGCGTCGGCCAGGCACTTCGCACATTTGCTCGGGCTCAACTATGGGGGTCAGATGGGCCCGTTTGCACAGGTGCGAATCAACGACACGCTGACTTTCGATTTTGACGACCGCCGCGGCGAGCGGTTCGAGCGGCATCATTATGCCTTTCACGTGAGCGATGAAGAATTCGAGGCAATCTTCAATCGGGTCAAAGACGAAGGCGTCGTTTACGGCAGTTCGCCGTGGTCGCTGGAGGATGGCAAGACCAACAACTGGCGCGGCGGCCGAGGAGTGTACTTCCGCGACCTCGACGGCCACGTGTTGGAGCTGTTGACGCGCGCCTGAGCGGGGCTCCGTCAGGAAGCCGTCTGAGCGATTGGGGTTGCGCCAATCTCAGGCTGGCGGAACGATACGCACGCCATCGGCAGGAAGCCCGCGATTAGCAGAGTCACCGCGAACAGCCCGAAGATGCCGATATAGCTGCCGGTCCGATCGAAAACCGCACCCGCCACAATCGGGCCGGCGGCGCTGCCGATTACGCCCAGTGTTACCAACAGACCGGACAGCGAGCCGAAGCGGCGCAGACCCACGGCGTCGGCGAGAATCGTCGGCATCAGCGCTACTGGCGCACCCACCGAAAGTCCATAAACGAGCACAAACAGCGTCAGCATCCCCGCATGCCCGGCGTTAAGCAGCAACACGATCCCACATCCCACCAGTATGAGATTCAGTCCATAGATGCGGCGGATGCCGAATCTGTCCGCCAACGCGCCAAGCGAAGGCTTGCCAATCGCGTTCATCCCCAGGCTGATGCTCAATACGAACGCGGCCCGCTGCTCCGTCAACCCAAGCCCAATCAGGTATGGCACCAGGTGGACGATGAGCGCCGTGCCCGCGACAGCGTAAATCATGTACGAAACGGCAATGAGCCAGAATGAACGCTGGCGCACCGCGGCTCCGACTTCAAGCCCCGGCAGGCGGGACAGCTCGGGGGCGGAGTGCACACCGTGCGGTCCACGCGCCGACAGGTCCGACGCGGAAGTTCCGGGATCAGGCCGACTGCGGACAACCAGCAGCATCATTGGAAGCACGAGCAGCAACACCGGCGCCGCCAGCGCCAAATAGGCCGTGCGCCATCCAAAGCGGGCGATCAGGAAGGCCGCCGCCAGCGCCATCGCGGTGCCTCCGACCTCGGTTCCGGTATTCGCCAGCGTCATCGCCAATCCACGGCGATTGTCAAACCAGTTGCTGATCACCAGGTAGCAGGGCATGACCGCCGATGCTGCTGCGCCTGCGCCGAGTAATGCATACGCCGACACAATCCACGCCAGGCTGTGCGCGGTGCTAGCCATCAGAAAGGCCACGCCAGCCACCGCCGCACCGACCGTCGCCACCCACTTGGCCTCGACCCGGTCCAGCAGCCATCCGATTCCCGGACCGACCACGGCGGTGGCCAGGCTGATCGCAGAGGTGAGCAGCGACAACTGTGTGCGGCTCCAGCCGAAATGCTTGAGCAAAGGCGTGAAGAATACCCCCGCCGTGTCGTAGCCCGATCCCAGTATGAAGAACGAGGCCAGGAAAAATCCGCCGACTATTGCCCATCCCTGCCGGTCCCGATCGGCCATGATGCCAACCTCTCGCCTATTGCGGCAGCCCCAGGGTGCGCTCGCCGATAATGTTGCGTTGAATCTCCACGGTGCCGCCCGACACGCAATGCACGCGCGCGAGCAGCACGCGGTTGAGCACTTCGGCGCCGTCAGGCACGGCCGGCGTGGGTCCGTCAACCAGCGCATGACAGCCCAGCAGTTCGGTTACGAACCGATTGATGCGGACCGCAAGCTCGGCGCCCGCGATCTTCATCATGGAACGCTCGGGACCCGGCGGCAGACCCTTGAGCAGGCGGGTCAATGCGCGCAGGCCGGTGTACTTGAAGGCCTCGTACTCGATATGAAGGCGCGCGAGCTGTTGGCGCACGTACGAATCCTCTGCCGCCGGGCGGCCGCCTATTTCCACCGCCCGCGCAAGCCGATCCAAACGCTGCAGTTGCAGCTCGTGCGCGCGGCCGGCGGCGGCGCTGCGCTCGTAGCCCAGCGTGGTCATCGCGACCTTCCATCCTTCGTGAAGCGGGCCGACCAGGTTGTCTTTCGGCACCTGCACGTTGTCGAAGAAGACCTCGTTGAAATGATGCTCACCGTTGATGAACACGAGCGGCCGCACCGCGACGCCGGGACAGTGCAGGTCGAGGTACATGCAGCTTATCCCGCGATGCTTGGGCGCCTTGGGGTCGGTGCGCACCAGCATGTACATCCAGTCGGAGAACTGTGCCCCGGAGGTCCAGATTTTCTGGCCATTTAACAAAAAGTAGTCGCCGCGATCCTCCGCCCGCGTCTGCAGCGAGGCCAGGTCGGAACCGGCGTTGGGCTCCGAGTAGCCCTGGCACCAGCTATCCTCGCCGCTGAGCATCCGCGTCAGGAAGCGATCCTTTTGCGCCGGCGTTCCCCAGTTCATCAGGGTCGGACCCCATTGATTGATCGCGGCATGGTTGTGCGGCAGCGGCGCGCGCGAGCGCTCGTATTCGCGGTCGTAGATATGTTGTTCGATCAGTCCCGCGCCGCGTCCGCCGTACTCGCGCGGCCACCAGATTCCGATCCATCGCGCGTCGTAGAGCTTCTTTTGAAACTGCCGGCGTCGCTCGAAAACCTCCCGGTTGGGCGCTGTGATGCTGCCTGAGGGGTCGGTACGCAAGTCGGGCGGCAGGTTCGACTCAAGCCAGGTCCGCAATTGGCGGCGGAAACCTTCCTGCTCCGGAGTGAATTCAAAGTCCATCGCTGGGCAAGGCCACTCGATTTTCGAAAGCTTGCGCGACTTGTAGCACGAAAGCAGGCGGGGCGCACAATCAACCCGGGAACGGGGTTGTTGCGCCGCATTCTAAGTGATAGCAGGGGCTTATTTCCGCGGGAGATCTTCGATGAGCCTTCGATTGGAGAACAAAAACGCGTTGATTACCGGCGGCGCCGGCGGGATGGGCCGCGCGACGGCGCTGCGCTTTGCGCAGGAAGGCGCCAACGTGCTGATCGCCGATCGCTACCTGGCCCCTGCCGAAGAAGTTGCCCATCTGGTCGGCCGCGTCGGGCGCAAAGCCATGGCCTATCAGGTTGACGTTGCGGACGAGACGTCGGTCGAAAAGATGGTCGAGGCGGCGGTGCGCGGACTGGGCGGAATCGACATCGTTTTCGCTGCAGCGGGAATCTCGCACGAGCGCTATGGAGAGGCCGAAGATCGCCGG
>Ga0126381_100000681_pt1 | contig 37733 bp, 67 predicted proteins | sample PanSoiMetPlot_28_FD_96465 | JGI IMG/M metagenome (GOLD analysis project Ga0126381, IMG submission 96465) | Tropical forest soil microbial communities from Panama - MetaG Plot_28 | ecosystem: Environmental > Terrestrial > Soil > Tropical forest > Bulk soil | place: Panama | collected 2016-02-17 | reverse complement strand
CGTGTTCCCCCGAAATTACTACTTGCAATCCAACCGCAGAGGTGCTATATATGGTGCTGGTAGTCACGAGATAGTCTCCGTTGAACCTCGGTTGAACCTCGGTTGAATCGCAATACCGGGCTCCTGTGGGGACAGGAGCCCGGACTGATTTTGTAACGATTACAAAAGTGTAACAGCCTACGCCCCACCCGGCCCGGAGCGCAAGCCCCGCTATTGTACCTCATGTGTTTTCGACGATGCCAAGCTCGCAGAAGAGGTTGTGGACCTTGGTCATAACATCTGGCACAGTCCTATCTAAGCGACTTGGCACATCTATAGTATCGAGTGTCACGTATGCGAGCACGACACTATATGGTATCTCGGCAAGAGAAAGTTCTGCCTCTGCCAATTCTTCCGGTAGTGTATTGCCCAGATATGGCTCATTGTATCTCTGGTCCATCCATATGAGCCGGGCGAGGTGGTACAGATGTGGGTATTGGCGAAGCCCATCACAGCATGGTGGGTCGGTGTGTGATACTACATTCATTTGGTGTTCCCCTATTGCCTGCTACCCCCTAGCGTAATACATGGAATATTTCAACGCAAGCATGAATTGGCTCAGGGCATATCGCCCTGCTTCTTTCCGCACCTGGAGCAGACGAAGAACCACCGAAGGCCGTGGCCTGGGTGGAACTCCATCTGCCAGTTGTGCCCTATCCACCTACACATCCAGGCAAATAGCCTCATGAGCAGATGTCCAGATGCCACACTCCTTCGCGCTTGTCCATCCCCACAATTACCAGATCCTCAATGACGTGCCCCCAGATCCCATATGGGCCATCTGTCTGCACGCGGTTGAGCAAGAACCCGCCCTGTTCAGCACATGTCGGTGCGCGCTGCCCCTGGTCTTCCTCATCGTATATGCGCTTGTATCCTTTGCCGACAGCGTACAGAAAGTTGTCGAGAGTGAACCCACCCTCGTGGTGGAAGTCGAAGATGACGGGGGACCGCAGGGGATAATCAAATTGAATTTTGATTACCCCTTCGGTATCTACGATATCGGTGAGATGCTTATCGCCCAAGCCATCGGGCGGAAAGTCTGACTCGTTACCAGGGAAGTCTATCCTGGCATACTCATCATCCAAACAGTCGGCGAGAAATGCGATTGACACGTCCATAACAACCTCCTTTAGCCTGTGTTGTGCCCCATAATACTAGGATGAAATACTCAACGCAAGCGTGAAATACCCGGCTAATAACCGGATATTTCTCCGTAGGTTTCCATCGTGTCGGCATTGTCCGTGGGCTCGGCCTGCTCGCCCCACCCTATCCACATGGGCTCCAGCATCCAGCAACAAAAGATGTGGTTCCAGTAATAGTCATCTGGGAACATCATTGCTTCAGGGCCACCCACGTCGCCCTTCCATTTGGCGGCATTGTTCGCATATGTCGCCAATTGATTCGCGCTTTTCACCATACCACACCGATCGGTGTAGCAGTGTGGATCTCCGGGACCATGGCCCCAACGACATTCGGGACATATGCAATCGTCTGGCATATTTCCACAGACATCGCACGGCTGATCGTAATAGCCGGGTATATCTTTGGGGAAACAGCCCGGAGGCATATTGAATCCACTACAGAGTGCGTTGCGCATTGCTCACTCTCCTTACCTCGGCATCGCCACCCTTGCGGCGAACTTCTTCCACCAGATCTTTGGCATCCCTAACGTAGTGACACCCGCGCGGAAAGAAGTTATGCGGGTAATCGTTTTTAGATTGAAGCATGGGCTTCGTAATCACCACTTCCCACTTCCTTGCCATGGCCATTACTCCCAATCATCGGACCAGCCGGGGAACTCAACATCCATTATGGCATCGCCACGCTCTGTGCATGTGGCAATGTCCACAAAGTCGGTGACGTGCATCCGGGCACAAATGGCCTCATATTCACGCCACTTCTCCACCGTAAACTGTGAAGTACAGCCTGGAGCCGATTGCATTGTGTTGCTCAGGCTCAGGGTTAGTGTGCGAAGGGCGCAGAGCATGGGAAACTCAACCGCACCCAGCTCGTACAGCGTGTGAGTTTGTTCAATCATAACACATCTCCCTATTGGCCGCAGGTTCAGTTCGATCCGACGCAACACATTAGTCAATTCTTCCTTGGTAAGCTGGTCGGATTTCTCGATGGCTCGCTTAGCAAGCCTCCATGCGAGGTCTTGGCTATCCATCACACATGCCCCTTCGCTTTAAGGTGCTGGCCAGCTCGACCAAACGGTATCCACTCGCCGCAGGTGCAGAGATACTTAACACGATGCTTGCTACGACGGCCATCGGTAGTAGCCGGAGCGCACTTGAAGTTGCGCGTGTAACCCTCGTGTGTAACCTCGCGACACAGCCAGCCATCGGCAGGCAAATGTCCACCAGCCGGGATGCCCAGCAACGGATACAGTTCGTGCTGTTGCATGTATCGGCCCCACTTGTTCTTAAGCATGACATCTATCCTTTATATGTTCATGTATGGCTGCACAAGCCTATGGTACTACTATGAGGCATGGAATGCAAGGATGACAATATCACCTAAGCACTTCCTGCGTTAGCAGGAAGCACCGTCGAGCGTGTGGCATCCTTTGGCAACCTCGGTGGTCCCACTGGTAGCCCGAGTCCCCGGCTTTTCCAGGAACTCAATATCAATTTTGACATGGTACGGATAAGAAGCGAACTGCACTTCCGCCGACCACGTGCGCTTGCCTGACTTGAAGTAGACTATTGGTTCGGTGGACACTACGCGAACTTGGTCGCCCTTGTGCAAGACCATGCACTCCTTGGCTTCTGACGCGGCCCGGCTCACATCGAACAAGGTGCCATATTCGACAGCATGAGAAAGCTTGTTGTGCTCCTCATACGTTGAACACGACCACTTGTCCTCGGTGACCACAAATGTCTGGCCGACCATGGCATCTTGTTCACCTGCGTTTGCTGGCATCGGCAGAGAAAAGCCTAATGCCATTCCTAATGCGCCCGTGGCAGTCGCGGCGCACACGAGGAGAATTTTGGGGGTTCGTTCCATAGCACACCTCATGTGTTTGCGTTACAACCACAGTGTACTATGATGAGGTTATCAATGCAATCACATAATGCTATGAAATAATCACCCCAGCGGAGAACCCGGCTACTGCCGGGTCCCCGTATTACAGTGTGAACGACACTGCGCCGTAGTATCGGCTCAAGTGATTGTCGGACTTGGGCGTCTTGGCAGCCCACACCGTCTCACCGAGGCGGCCGCTAATCCAATCGTCGCCTGAGCCACCGCGCCGCGGGCCATGCGCAAAGTCGAGCAGCTTGAAAATGCCCACAAACTCCACTTGGTTGTCCTTGACGAAGCGAACGGCGATCATGCCGTGTTGCTTGGCAAAGGCAATGAGTTTGATGCTGCGTGGGTCCTGTTTCGTGCGTGCGGCACCCGGCTCGTGAAACGTACGAGTGGTCCAATCCACCCGATGTTCGAAGATCACCGGGATCTCCTTGGGCAGATCGGCGCGAATGAACTGGCCGTTAATCCACCAGTTCCGCCTATGGTCATATAGTCGCATAACACAACCTCCTGTTCGTGTTTACCGCGTTATGCCCATAGGGTAATATAATGAGGTTGTGATTACAATGATGATTATGTCAAAATAAAAAGGACAGCGGTGGTTTCCCACCGCTGCCCCTAACGAGGCGGTAAATCTTCCTCGTTAAGCTTCCACCAAATTAAGGGAGGACGTTGGTGAACCCAGCGCCCACACCGACGCCGACCTGGGCTCCGGCACCATTGCTGTTGGCGGTCCCGTTACCGATGCTGAAAGCACCGTTAATTGAGCCCGCGTTGCCCGCCGATGCTCCAATACCAGCGGAGGTGCTGCCAACAGGAGAGTTGACTGCGATACCAGCGCCCATCTGGGTCGTGGTGGCGGTAGAAAGACCACCCGCTGCCGCGGTTCCAGTTGTTGCAGCATGTTGAGTCGTGGCCGCGGTTCCAGTTGAGAAACCAGTGCCAATGGCGAGAGTGGAAGCAGCCTTGGCCCCCGGAGGGACAAAGGCCGCGGTCGTAGCTAACAGAGCGATAGTCAGGAACTTCATACCGTACTCCTTATGGCTGCCGTGAGATAGACGCAGAACGAGCCCAAGCGCGGCAGCGTCGCTCGGTAACGTCATAGTCGTTGCAAGTGCGGAGGCGACCTTTCCTGTCGTACACCTCAACAGGGCCGCCGGAATATTGTTGGTAGTCCGCCTCGGATGCAGGTCGGTATTCACCGTACCCTGCCGGCGAAACTGACACAGTCGTGACTGCATAGTGAGGCAGATATTGCTGGCACACCTCAGGCATCGAATTGTATATGTCGGGCATGAGACATAGCCGGGCAATTGCGGCCTTCTTCAAATTGAAGCTCCAGAGCGTGCGCGCATCTAATCGCGCTGAACAGCCCGCGTCTGGAATAGTTCCACCACCTGTAATTCCAGTGCCAAGCCACGAGGCCCCGAGGCTAACAGATCCAAGACACGTTTCCAATCCTGCTGCGGTTAGCCCTGGAGCATAGGCATTGGGGACGTTGCTGATGGACCCATGTTGATTGATATCTTGTGCCGAAAATGCTGGAGTCGTGGCCCCACCAATGTTGACAGTGGAGTTTCCATTGCCGGTAGCCGTGGCATTGGAGCGAGCGTTGCCGCCCCTTCCACCTTGCCCAGAGATAGCAACCGCGTTTGAACGAGATGCAGCCGCAGAATTAGACCTAGAGTTGGCAACCCCTACGCCAACTCCAGTCGCTGTCTGTGCCTGTACCATTGTTGGGATCGTAACGATCCCGACCAATAGAGATAGTCTCAGCTTCTGCATAAAGTGTCCCCTTATTTGTGCAGATTACAGTGTAGGTGAGGATGCCCCCGTAACGTGGCCTAACGATGGCATATTTTTGGCTGGAATGCAAATGGTTTATGCAAGGATACCACATTTTAGGCGGAGATGTGGCTATTACGCAACATGAAGATATCCCTATCTTTCTTATCACCTCCTCCCCTGTATACGACGGGCCTTCTTATAGGCTCGGTTAATGAAATGGCTCCTGGCTATCCAGCCGATGGCGGCTCCAATTGCGATATAGATGGCAGATGCCATTGCTTCCGCTCCTCTAGAGCCCGAAGGCGCTTCTCGTGGCGGTTTGTCCACGCGGCATGGACCGTGATATAGGCGGCCAATGTGCCGAACTGTATCCAAGCCCACACCACGTCGAAGTGTGTCGCCACAAACTGTTTCACCAACAATAGGTTCGACATCCGGTAAGTTTCCAGCATTGGTGTGAACACACGAGCCCGATCTTACTGAGAGTAGCACCGAAGTTACCCTCGCCGAGATGCCAGTGAGCACCCGGTTCAGGCGGAGTGCATGTCGTTCCGTTGCAGCTCCACATGTAGATCGGTTGGTGAATTTGCTCCGACATTTCGAAATTGGGCCGGGGCCGCGGCACAGATTCAGCAGCGACCGTGTGCCCATCCATATAGAAGACACACCCCGGCTGAGCCGCTATTAGTAGCGACAGGAGCTGTTTCCTCATAGCAACCTCCTTCTGTGGCGTTGTTGCCACAGTGTAAGGTACTATGAAGATGTGGTGGATACAACTTAGAATTTAAATAAATTATCACGAAAAGTAATAGGGGAGGTAAACCATTCTCCACAGACTTCAATCCTGGCTTGATAGTAATTGTAATGTAGAACGAGCATATCCTTACTATAGAGTGGGTACCACTGAGTCCATGTCACAGCATCGTCGGAACCGCGCCACTCGGCGCGGTTCCGGTTTCTTACACGATGCCGATGTTTAGGTGGCAGTTTGATGTCAAGTATCACCACGTAGCACCCTGAGTAGGAGTTCAACGTAATCGTCAAACAAGCCACCTTCCACCGGTTCATGTGATACGGCCCAGACGTGGCCGTAGATACAGATCCAGCCCATAGCGGCCACGAATGCAACCGCCATCAGCCCATATGGGATGAACCGAACCCAAGCAGGTCTGGTCTTATTATTCCTGCTGCCAGACAACATAGCAGGAACATTATCATCGCACCCCACCACACATCTCGCAGACCCGGGATTTTCGGCATAGTAGCATTGATCCAGAATCCTACAAGACTCGCCATGGCTAAGCATTGTGAGAGGTCCATTGGGGTTAAATCCATGGCTAGGCATTTTCCGGTCCTGACTCCCCACCTTCAAGGTCACCTTCACCAGATTTTTGGTTGTTCATGGCACACATCCTTTAAAACCCCCGTACCGTCAGCATATTACCACAAGCAGGTACGGAAAGCCACAAAGATATGGCCGTTATACAGCTAGATTGTGTTACGATTTTGGCAGAGTTTCCACTTGCCCCAGACCATGACCGAAGACGAGGTTGTAGATGCGATTATAACGCCAGTTCCACGCAGCTTGTTGATCTGGCGTAAGGACTCGCTCAATGCGCTGCTTAGCCGGAGCATTGCCTCTCCGGGCCTTCCTAATTAAGTGACGACGGGTCTTTTGGCTGAGTTTCTTCACGGTACCTCCTTAGCCATTTCTGTTCAGCTACACACGAGAGACATTCACACCCAGGCGAAGTTCTATTCTCAATCAGTTCTACGGCCTCGGCGAGAAGTTCAAGAAGCTGTTGCTCACTTGGGGGCATGGTGTCCACTCCCGCTTGGATCACGCGAATATATTACTCTTGTCTCTTGGACCTGCCAGAGTGTCTTAGTTTCTTCGGCAAGCTTGTTGCAGAGGGCGATAGCGACGCTAAAATCAGTGCCACCCATCTCCGCGGCTATTTCCTCGGTGCTTGGGTTTATGACACGGTAGCTGCGGTCTGTGATTTTCATGTCACCACCTTATATGGTCGGGGTTCGGCTGGGTTGTCGTGCGGTCCACGCCAATGCCGAGACCACCAGAAGATACCCGTTTTACGTGTCTTAAAGTGCCCACGAACAAAGCGCCCGCGTATTTCGGTAGCGGTACCCGCCCTCCGGTTCACCAGGCTATCCTTGTGTATTGCTCTGATCTTAAGTAGCGTGTGCGGAGCGAGTGGGTGTTTCCCTTGCTGCACACGCTTCTTATTCATCTTATCCAGGTTGCGATATATAGGATCGCCTGTTTCATATACATTCTTGGCATTAATCAGCCCAAGTATTGCAATGATGTAGCGTATCTCACCAGCCCAATCGCTACGCACCAGATCAGCAACATGCTCTGGTGTGACCTTTATATCGCGAAACATGCGACTGATGCGGGCCATACCCAGATCGACATAGCATCCTAGGTGTGTGCGCCCTTCATACATAGGGAACTTAGGGTCTACCGGTAATTCTTCGGTATCTGGCACAGGTGTCCGGGTAAAGTCGTAATGGACCATACCATCACTCATATTATGTCGGCCACCGTTGTTCGTAAAATCGGTTAGTGACCAGAACAAATAGGCATCAAAATCAGCAGCATTATCGCCCTTTTGCTTGAGCAGGTAGCCCACTCTCGAAGGTGGAAACTGCTCCTCCGGGAAGTGAAAAGTAGAACGAGCCTTCCACAACTCCCGGTCAGCATGGCTCACTTCGAACCAACACAGTGGATGTGGCAATCGGCACCACGGAGCAATACGCTCTAACTCTTTGTAGTTTTCCACTAATCCATCGGCAGCCAACGCGAAGTCTGGCCCCAGAACAAACTTTTCTGAGGCCAGAATTGCACGTTGATACTGAGCAGAACCTTGAATGCAACTTCGCATTAGCTCATCGTGAGCCAGTTCGTCGCAGAGCATCTTTTTCCCCCTTATGTTTCCCCAACCAGATCATTACGGCCTTCAGGTACGCGGGCACAGTCTTATTTTCATAGTCTTCAAGTGCCGCTACCGCGTGCTCTTCCACACTGCGCTTTTCTTTGTTTTCTAACACCATGCGATTCTCCCTCATCTCTAGTAGACGGTGATACCGCCTTCTTCTTCGCCACCACGTCGTTGAGTAGATACGCATCACGAGCCTCCGGGATGATTTTCGTTTTTCTTAGCTCGGCGATAATCAGCCTGCCACACTCCGGGCAGTAGTTGGGCAGCCGAGCACTGGTCCAACACATCTGGTGGATACAAAATGGACAAACGATAAACCGATACGTGATACGCATTACCGTACAATCCACTTAAGATAACGACCATCGTCGAAAGTGTGATCCATATGAATACACTTGGCCTCTTGAAACTTGTGGCCTTCGACAAGTCGCTTGGCCTGATCATTGCAAGTGGCTTCGCCCGGCCACCCACTAATCACTAAAGCGCCGTTTAAGATTGCGAGTAAAACCCAATCCATATAAACCTCCTAGTTGGGGTGGGGGAGGTGCTGACTCCCCCGGCTCACGCCCCACAACGCGGGATCACTGTGGCCCACCCCAGCTCGCCCAGGGACTACGATGCGCGGCCCCTAGTTCTTTTCTGCACCTTGCGTGACAGTTTTGGAGCTGTCGGTAGGTGCAATGATCACCGGTGCCGGAACCGTGATTTGCGGCTGCACGATAATGGTAGGATTGGCCTGTTGCTGAGTGACAACTGGCCCCGCATACCCGGGAGCAGGCACCACAGGAGCGGCGATTTCCGCTGCTGCTGGCTCAAGGCACGAGGTGGAAGCCCACCCGACAATGCCATGGTAGTTCACGTGGCACCATGGGGCACCGACGACAAACTGCCGCCCATTCCACCATGGGGTCATATCTTTGCACTGCCCGGTCATTACAAATTCGCCCGGAGGGATGGCACCGTGAATGGGGAAGTCCATATTGGTGCCGCTCCGAATGTTCAGACCAGTTGGGTCAGTGCAGAAGTTACGCATCCAACCGTTCGCTTGCGCCCCGGTCGCGAATACGACCGCTGCGCTCGCTAAAAGCAACCTCTTCATAGCACGTATCCTTTAACATCTTAGCCCCGTACCTTGCAACCATTATAGCAGGATGAGTATGGATTACAATGCTGAATGCCAATTCCCTGTATCGTAACAATAGAACTTGCCACTATCCACGGCCCTATGCTGACAGAATATAGGCACCATCTCCCGATGACGACACGTCGGTGATTTGGTGCCCTGAGGACATTCGCAGGAGAACTTACCCCGGCTATACCGGATAGTGTATATCGCCTCGATTTCCAGGTGCTCACTAAACTTTACCATCCGGTAGCCTTCGGGTATATTTCTCAGGTTGTACCACATAGGCTATTATAAGGCAAGGAAGCCACGAATACAACCTGGAGTTACGGTTCCCCCTCGTTTAACTCCACATACAACTCGTCGAGAATGCTCTCTAACTCGCCTACGCTCAGCTCTCGAAACGTGGGGCTAAACCGAGCACAGAATTTGATTTCTTTGAGGATACTTTCGGCTTTAGCTAAGTCCCCCTTGACCGTGCCGCGCTTAATCCGAAGAACGCGCAGTTCTGCTATATACCTTTCTGCAGTTTCTACCAATTCCATGTATTCATCTACGTTTTGTACTCCGTATTTGAAGCTGATAACTTCGCCCATGTCACATTACCCCTGTCCCCGGGTTAAGGTTTGAATCTCCCTTAGCAGTTTTTAAGTGCGTTATTATGCCACACCAGTTTTAGGGGATGCATTAGTCTTTTTAGCTTTGGGCCGTGGTCCAGGTTTAATTTTGGCAACTCGTGTAAATATACGGGACTGAGTAGTAATCGGTTCCCCTCTCACCCCTGCATTGTGAACCGCAACCAATCGGCTAATAATATCACGATGACTTGGATCAGTAACCGTTAACAAATCAATCATAATACTTCGCCGCTGCTGCTCGGTCGTGTGTTTCGCTATTGCTGCATAGATCCGATCTGCGGTGCCATGGGCATCCTGTGCTTCACGATACCGTTCCATTTCTACATCTTCACGTTGCTTTACGGCTGTACTACGGAGATCGTTACTTCCGTCACCACGTCTTCCCATGGTTTCTCCTTGTGAACCACATATTCCACAAACCCAAGTCGTTGAGCCACTTGCCCCAGATCAAAGTTATCCTTGTATCGAGCCCAGAATCCAGCACAGCACGCAGTTTTGCTACTATGGCAGATGCGATAGCCACGAAAATGGCCTTCCATGTTTGGATCTCTAACATCGTCCAACAAAGCTTCGATAGGCCAACCCAGACCCTGCTTGAAGATGCACGTATCACACTGCTTTTTCTGTACCTGTAGCATTATCGTCCCCTATTACAAACTTCACGGTTGCTGGTCCATCCTTGGTCTTAACGCAGATTACGAACTTGCCTGCCTCCATTAGTGGTCTAATCTTGTCGCATATGGACTTGGGAAGATACCCTAAACGCTTGTTCTCGTGAAATACACCGATGCCATTAGGATTTTTACGGTGTCCTTCTTTCATCATCCATAGCTGTGTGCCAGGATTCATTAGCTTTAATATCTGATGTGCGTCCCGTGAATGCACAGCAATAACTGAAAACAATTCTTTCACGGGCTTGCTCCACTTCCCGTAGAATGCTTTATCAGTGGTGGTACTCACAGTGCCACGTCTTGCCGGGAGCTTTCCCGCCGGCGACTCTGGTGCCCCCATGTCTGCATCCTCCTCCACCCTTGTGGTGATGCCCTACGACAATGCGTCGTTCGACAATAACTGTCTCCGGTGTGGCCGGAGGTGGCAGAGTCACTACTGGTTCTGGTTTCGGGATTGAAATGGTCCGCACAGGGGTCTTATCTGTCACTGGGATCGAAGTGTTCTTAGACAGATCTAGCACCGGGTCTGGTGGGAGCGCGGTTGTCTTCACGGGCTTGGGCTGTTCCAAGAACTTATAGGATCGGCTTCCTTGCTCAGGCAGCAATGCCGTGACCCCACAAGCGACCACCCCGGCAAATGCGACAATGGCAATCCACGTTATCTTAGCCATAAGCATTCGAACTCCGCGTTGCCGTAAAATTCGGTAGAATGACTAGCGAGGATGACACCATCACTGCGTCTTCCTATGCTCCAGATCCACCGCTCGGTCTGAGCATTGCAATAGTCTTTCCCATCCCAGAATTGTGGCAAAATGTAGGCTCCCCCATAACGTGGGTATCCCGACACGTCTATGCAATGGCCGGATTCCAGTTTGCGTTGCATCGCTTTGTTGTGCATCCGCGTCCCCAGCTCTGCTCTGTACGCAGATATGAAGTACTGCATTTCCGGCCATGCAAAGATAGGGATCATGCTATATAGGGATCATCCCCTCCATCATCGCTGCTTGATCTAAATGGGCGCCGCGCTACACTTCGGCTCTTGGGCGGGGTAGCTCTGGCCTTCGCCACCCACTTTTCCATACATTTCATGCAGAGAACATCTTTCCCTACGATATGCTGACCAATGGCACCGCATGGGCATCGAGCAAGAGCCTTGGCATCACGATCAATAGGCAGGTCTACCGGATAGTTGTTTCTCATGGCTCTTCTCCTATGATCAAGAGGTATATATCATCCACGATTTCGTGGGCGCGTTTGGCATCTTCGCCACCGGCCCTGATCATGCGGTTAATATCATCTTGGTCCGCACAGCAAAAATCGATTAGAAACTTGAGGCAGAGCTTACCGAGGTAGCGTTCGGCAGCTACTATGTCCCTATCTCTACCCGGTTTATATTCAAATTCACCGGGGATCGGAAAGTCATCCCCTTGGTCGTGACACAAGAAAATAACCACCGAGCGCCAGGGTTCTTGTTCCATTAAGTCCATAGCAACCTCCGTTTAACTGTACCCCTATTATAAAGTGCAGATTGCCTGGACACAACCAAGAATTAATATAGATAGAATATCAGCCCTTGCGTTCCGCGTTTGGTTGTGGCATGGTACTTTTTGCCACAGGGCCTCAACCCCGACCATCTATGTTGCACTCCGGGGCCGTGTCTGGCATCGCCCGCCTCCCCATCCCACAATTGGACTGCTCAGGGGAGGCGGGTTCTTTCAACCAAGGGAGACGGACTATGTTTGAAGAAGAGCTGCGTACTTTGATTGCGAAGCACATCGACACCGAGGGCCGGGACAAGATTTCCGAGGCTCTGGAACGTGCAGCCGGGTCTCTTCCGACACAACAGGCGGAGAAACAACCGGCTGAATAAGCTGGAGGGGTGGCTATGCTCTAGAGCTGCCACAGAACGCTGTCTCACCGATTTGCCGGTTGTTCGGTCCTCCCACACAACCGGTTTTCACCACGGGGGAACTATGAGATACCATGTCATGAATCTCACGACACAGGAAACTGTGGCGGAGATGGAAGACTATAACGCTGCGAGGGAACTGGCGGACCGAGTCGCCCGAGAAACAGAATACAAACAAGAAATCGGGGTGATTGAGTCTTTGGTTGTGTATAAGACTGAAGTGCGAGTCTAACCGATCTTCGGTTAGCCTATATTATCAGTATTGCGGTCAGCGCCGCAATTTGTTAATATTGCCTTGGTACGCGGCGTATCCGTTGCGCTTCAGGGTGGTTATATCCTTTACACTCCTAGTCGGCGCACTGCCCCCGAGCCTTGGCTGCACACCTCTGGCTCGGGGGCACGTACCCCCTCCCCTATTGCCTTCCAACAAATTTTGCAGTACCATATTAAGAGCTCAAGGGAGGAGCTTATGAATGTTGCAGCACTCAGTATCATTCTAATCACCGTTGGTACTCTAGTCTATAAAAAAGACTATTTTCATGCCGGAATATGTGTCGTCTGCTTCACAACCTTCTTCATCATAGGATTGTTACAATGAGCAACGAAGAAGACCTCTTCAACGCAGTGGCGGCTGATACTCCACAACCCACCATGGACATCAAACTCGTTCGCAGGAAAGCGGTCGAGCTCCGCGAGCAATATCTTAAGCTTGCTGACTTGATTCAGCGGGCTAATCAAGTCAAGTCCCGCATCACCAAGATTGAGCGGGATGAACTCTTACAGATGGTCAATGATGCGAAAGTCTCCGGGGTAGACGTCGACCCTATAGGCAATCACCCGGCATTTCGAGTGGAGAGATCAACTGTATATACAGCTAAAATTCCAGATGATAAAAGGGAAGAAGCGTTTGAATGGTTTGAGAGCCAGGGACATGGAGATCTAATCAAGTCTATAATCAATATCGTATTCGGTATGCAGGAACACGAGGAACGACTCCGGGTGATGCAAATTCTTAAAGCGGCTGGTATACAATATTATACCAACGAGTCTATTCACCATCAAACGCTCCGTGCGTTCGTAAAACGTGAAATCAAGGCAAATCACATAATACCCCGAGAACTTCTCGGGGTATACGTGTTTGACGAGGTCAAAATCCTTGACAATAAGATCCTGGGGGATAAAGATGGACAGGGAAAAGCTAATAAAACTCCTGCTTATGACGACGAGTGAGCATGATGGGGAATGCCTCAATGCGATTCGTATGGCAAATGCTGAACTAGCGAAATCTAATCTAAATTGGCGGGAATTTATTGAAAGACTGAACCCGTATAATCCCCATAATGATGGCAGAGCCGAGGATAGTCACTGGGAGTACCATGGTCCCCGGTTTGGCCGGGAGCATTTTGTTCCGGAGATGATAGCTTATCTGCTCGAAAACGTAAATCCGGCACATAGTTTCTATCAATTTGTTGTGAGTATTTCTGAGTCTTATCTGGCAAATGCCTATCTGACCGAGCGTCAGTATGCTGCAATCAAACGTGCCTACAGCCGAACCCCGAAAGGTGGCATGGGGCAGCAGCGATAGTGACCGGGGCCTAAGCCCCGGTCCCTCTCTTTACTGTCGTGTGGTTGGAGCTTCCCCAAAAAACTCGGGAGACACATATCCTCCGGCAGCTCTGCTCTGTAGCGTAGCAGCCCGAACCAGGAAGTTACAGCCATCACGCTCATATCGTAAGGCTTTTTCAGCAACGTGTAAATCCCCTGCCTCAAAAGCCTTTTCAAAGAGACGGACTGACCTTGCGATCAGCCCGTTTAGCGTTTCCTGTATGCTCATGTAGTTTCCTTCTTAACCCTTGGCTTACGAACACGTTTAGGAGGTGGTGCCAAGGGAAGTACCACGCCCCTATTCTTTTGTTTGGTTTCCGTTAAGTCCGGTAGGGTGATGTCTCGAACATAGCGACTAACTGGTTCGATAAACTGTTCGAGGTGATAACCCCTTTTCCAAGCCCCATATATTTTCACCGATTTTCGGTGTATACCAAGAGCTTTGAGCCCAGCCCGCATTGCTTGAATGTTAAAGCCTTTCAGTGCTTCCCAGTCAGTTGACCTTGGGCTTCTGTCAGTACCAAGGTCCTGTAGCCAAGCAAACATTTCCTGATCAGTAAAAGTCAGCCGCTTAAACTCGATTAAAGCTTCAGCAGCACTACGAAGCAGTTGCCGGTTGCCATAGGGCTTCCTTTCAGATGCTTCGATTTTTATAGCCATTTCACGGGCTAAATCCCCTATCCCAAAGCTATCGGCTATAGCTATGAGCACCCGCCATTTATCGCGTGACCGTTGGCGAAGAGTCCCCATTTCTGGAAAGGGGTTTAATTGAACTTGTTCGGCCCACACTGCCATTTTGACTTGTAGTTCCAGTAACTGTAGTTCGAGTTCGGCATGAAACACTAGCTCCGGTATTTCAACCCCGGTTATAGGCGGCTCGATTTGAATGACAATGGCTCGCGATACGGTGGTTCGGGGCAACTGTGCATCGAGATCGATACCACACAGGGCAACGGGAGTGAATGCTGGCGGCTTAGGTTTGAAGCTTCTTTTGAGCCCACTGCGTCCCCAAGGTTCAAACCCAGCATTTATGATAGAGATAATAGCACCAGGAATCTTAATATTGTCCAGCTCATCGAACAATATGGTTGACCTTTCAGCACATTCATCTCGGAAGTATGCAGTTGTAACCGGAGGAATCATATATTCGGGCCTTGGCACCAGTTTAAGGAGTAATTTAAGAATGGCTGATTTGCCAGTTTCACTTTCTCCTGATGTAACTATGAGCTTAGGTGTATGCCGAAACTGCTCAAACACGTGACAGTGGAGTGCCCACAATGCCATTACCGGATAGTTCTCCTCCTTGTCCGTTTTGATATAGTATTGAAACACATCGGTTAATTCATTGTACAGGTTCTTTTCCATAGCTTTCTCCTTCGTAGCAAAAGTGGCAAAAGTAGCAAAAGTGGCACCCAAAAACGGGGCCATGGTGGGGCCACCCGCGCGCCGCGGGGGCCGCGCGCAAAAGGGTGCCACTAATGCCACTAATGCCACTTTACGCCACCGAAATACTAGGAGCTAGGCTGAATTGTTAAGATGTTTTTCAACAGCCTCCTCGGCTGTCTTACGATCTGGGTAGTCACCAATTATGTACCTACCCCAATCTTTTCTGTGTTGCGTTTCTTCATCGGGGTAGTAATCTATTGCTCCTCCCGTTTTGGTACCCTTCTCCAAGATGTGAGCACCCCGTTCATTAGAGCACAGGATAAGACACATAGCGGCTTTCTCATTCTGTGTTGGGAGTACGATCCCAAAATATCTCTTACCTGACATAAGTATTCTCCCTATTACTATCACCTTAATTATACCACACATATATAATGAACACTAGCAGGATTGTCTCCCCGCTTGCGCTCCGTCTACCCGTAGGCTATAGTAAACGCTGCAGAATCGCTCTGCATGAACCAGGAGCTAGGATCTATGGCCCAAGAAGTGGCAACCGTTAATGTGAGGGATATGGCCCTCCCAGAAGATGCGATTGATATCACCGCGCAAGACGCAGGGAAGGGTGTCAGTTTCAAGGCAGAAGATCAGCTTCTGCCTCTGATTTATGTGTTGCAGACGAACTCCCCGGCTGTGAACAAACGCGGTGAGGCGTATGTAAAGGATGCTGAGCCGGGTGACTTTTGGTTTCGCGGTGCATTGGATCCTGTCAAGAAGGGAGAAGAAGGATTCACTGCCATACCGTGTATGATGGTACGCACTTGGATTGAGTGGCGGCCGAAGAGGCAGGGGTTCGTTGCCCGGCACGATGCCGAGCCAGCAGACACCGAGGATAAGATCATCCACGATGATGATGGCAAGGAGAAAACTATTCGGGTGCGGAAGAGCACCGGCAACCACATCCAAGATACTCGTGAGTTTTATCTCATGGTGAACGGGCAACCTTTCGTTCTGCCCTGTGCTGGAACCAAGCACACATTCGCCAAGCAATGGAATACGATGTTCACTCAATTCCACAATCCCAAAACCAATGATGTGATGCCAGCCTATAGTCGTAAGTACAAACTGAGTACATGGCCTCAAAGCAATGCCGTTGGCGATTGGTTCGGCATTAAGTTTGAAGACCTCGGATGGGTGGATTTTAAGACTGAATATCCGGCTTGTCGTAAGTTTTACGATCAAGTCATAAAGGGTGAAAAGCGGGCTGAAGCACCAATAGCTGAAGGCCAAAGGGGTGAGGACGGGGACATACCCTTCTGAGCTTGCCTTCATAATATTAAAGTGCAATACTAGCATACCCGCGCGGCAAGAGGCCGGTTCGCAAGGTAAAACGCTCTGGCTCACGGCACAAGTACCTCGTTGTACGGAGTAATCCGCGAACAGGGAGTCCGTGGTGGGTGTTCCCGGCCTCGCTTGGGGGTTTCATGTTTAAGCCAGTCATATTTCTTGGCCCACCTGGAACTGGTAAGACCAATACTCTCTTAGACACTGTAGAAAAGGAAATGGAACACGGTGTTCCACCTGATCGCATTGGGTTTATGACATTTACCAAACGAGGCGTAGAGGAGGCCATTAATCGTGCGGCAGCAAGATTCGGCATACATGGAACTAAGTTTCGCTATTTCAATACTCTCCATGCAGCAGCCTTTCGACATCTTGGCCTGCAATCCAGCCAGACATTTACTGGCAAACTGGTTCGAGAATTTGGACAAGAACATGGGCTTGAATTACACGGTGGGCTGTCGTCTGACGATGGAACTTATACCAACTTCTACGGGGATGACCTTGTTCTGTTCCTTGAAAACTTTGCTCGTATTACCCGCCGACCAATAGAAGAAGTATTAGTCGCTTACGACCAAGTTATACCTGATATGGAACGAGCATGGCGCATAATCAAACAGCTTAAAGAATGGAAAGAAAACCAAGGTCTTTATGATTTTACTGACATGATAGAAGAGTTTATTAAGCTAGACGACCCACCCCGGCTAGAAGTATTATTCATTGACGAAGCACAAGATCTTAGTGAATTGCAATGGCGGATGGTTGAAATACTGGCTCGCTGGGTCAAGCGGCTCTACATTGCTGGGGATGATGATCAAACCATATTCACCTGGGCTGGTGCTTCTGAGCGGTTTATCACCTTAGAGGGTGATGTTACCCAATTGAAGCAAAGCTTCCGGGTACCTCGCAAAGTTCATGATCTAGCTAACCGGGTGATTGGTGGGGTTCTCCGACGGCGGCCGAAGGTGTGGTCACCTCGGGATGCTGAAGGGTCTCACAGCACACTCGGAGATATATCAAACCTAGACCCCGGCTTATTGGATCCAGGGTTAGGTTCAGTTATGATGCTAGGCCGCACGGTCAAGTCTCTGCGGCAACTGGTCCAGTTCTGCCGTCGGAATGGGTTACCATACCGATACTTTGAGAACCAAAGTATCAAGCAAACTGAAGCACTGGCAATCGATGCGTGGAACCAGCTACAGAACAAGCTGTCGATACCCGCCGACCAAGCGGTGCGAATATATGACTTGCTGCCGTCGGAAGGGCATAAGAAAAAGAAGGGGTTGGTCAAGCATGGATATAAGGTTGCGCTGAGACGCTTAGCTGACCAGCCAGAACCGCCTAGCCTGAACATGCTGGAACTTAGAAATGAATGGGGGCTCCTGGCCGAGGGGACGTGGGAAGAAGTGTTTACGGAAGTACATCCTAATGATGTGGCCTACATTCAGCGGGTGTTATCCAAGGGGTACAACATCCTGCAGAGGCCCAACATCCACATTTCCACGATCCATCGAGTCAAGGGAGGGCAAGCCGACACAGTAGTTCTCCTGTCAGAAACGGCGAAGGCAGCGGATAAAGCCTTCACCACCACTAACGACGAAGAAACCCGCGTGTTCTACACCGGCATCACCAGGACCTATGAGGACCTGATAGTAGTACAGTCAGACAGACGGCGGCATTTCGGAGGCTTGTTCGAATGAACCTCAACAAACGCATAGCTGAAATCGGCATCCCCAACCAGATGAAGCACCTACGTATCTCTGAAGAGGGCTATCCAGTGCCCTGGTTCGTGCATTGGGTAGACGAAAACACGCCCGACTTCCGAGTGTTCAACGAAGAAAAGTTTAGGTCAGCATTTCAAAACAACCGATGCTGGCTTTGCGGCAAGATCCTCGGTAAATACAAGACCTTTGTGATCGGACCTATGTGTATGATCAACCGGGTTAATGCCGAACCACCGAGCCACCGGGCTTGTGCGACCTATGCCGCGATGACCTGCCCATTCCTAACCCAACCCAAGATGCGCCGCAACGAGGTCAGGGAGCTACCAGAAAACAAGAAGATTGCTGGTATCCCTATTATGCGCAACCCTGGTGTCTGTGTCTTGTGGACTACCTACGACTTCAAACCAGTCAAGGTCAATGGTGGCATCCTATTTGAGTTGGGTAAGCCAGAGGGCGTGGAGTTCTTTGCCCAAGGTCGCCCAGCTACCCGTGATGAGGTTCTAGCCTCCATAGTCACGGGACTTCCACTACTACGAGAAGCCGACAACTACGACCCAACAGCCATGCGTATGATCGATGAGCGGGTGGCTGAAGCCATGAAACTTTTACCGGAGGCTGCATGATGTTCCGTCCGATACTTCTTATGGACTTCGACGGCGTAATCAACAGCTATTCCAGCGGATGGAAGGGTATTGAAGTTATACCCGATCCACCCGTGCCGGGGGTATTTGAGTGGATGGCTGATGCAATGCTACACTTCGACATAGCCATCTACTCTAGCCGGTCAGAAGATCCACATGGCCGAAGGGCCATGTTCGAATACATTCTAAAGCATACGTCAGAAGAGTTTGTGCGGCAACTCGACTTCCCAATCACCAAGCCGCGCGCCTTCCTTACCATCGACGATCGCTGCATAAGGTTCGATGGTGACTGGGCCAACCCACTGCTCAACCCCGCCCTCTTGCGAGAGTATAGGTCATGGTATCAATCTACGAAATAAAGGACCCCTTTGAGCGGTACTGTGCCTTCCTCTGGGAGCGCAACAACATCTACCACCAGAAGTCGAGACATGAGCCAAAGCCATGGACTGATGACCCTATACTTCAAGAGTTCAGCTTCACCAATGTGTACCGCGAAATCGATAAGACCTCCATCCACTACCAGAAGACCGTCCGGGACTACTACGGACAGGAGAACCCCCTGGTACTCCCGGCTACAGTCCTATATCGGTGGTTTAACCGGATAGAAACTTGTGCTCGTCTGTTTAACGAGCCCAACATCGGTAACCGTTCTGTCTTCGAAGAGTACATTGACAGCGGGTGCCAGAAGCCCAGCATCCTATTCGAATTCATTAACAAGCTACCCTTCCCTCACGTGACCGGGGCCTATATCATCAACGGTGAGTCGGGGTTTCCAAAAGGCATCGGGGTTGCTCGGTACTTCCACCATTGGTGCCAGAAACCATGGGAGGCTAAGTGGGAAGAATGGCTAAAGAATCCACCTCTTCTACAATCAATGTATGTATGGTTGCAGGAAAGTGCTTCTGGACTAGGGTCTTTTATGACGGCACAATTAGTTGCGGACCTGAAATACTTGCCATTCATGATGCAAGTGGAGGATTGGTGGAGCTGGGCTTCCCCTGGTCCGGGGTCACAACGTGGTTTGAATGCTGTTTTAGGCCGTATGATGAGTGAGAAGTGGCTACCAGGAGAATGGATAGATCAATTGCTGCAATTGCGGGCTAAGGAGAATGCTATCTTAGCCCAGAATGGCATGGGTCCATTCCATGCCCAAGACACACAGAACCATTGCTGCGAGTTCAGTAAGTATGAAAAGGCCCGCCTGGGCGGGAGGCTAAAGAGGCGATACAATGGATCATGATATGCAAATTTGCATACCTTCACGTTCTCGCCCACTAAACCAGAAGACTATCAAGGGTCTTTCTGAGGAGCTGTGGCCGTACATCACATTGGTCGTGCCCTTCGATCAGTACATTCAGTATCGCCAAGTAACCCCTATGGATGTCAAGATCTTACCATTTGATGGATTCGGCATTGCCGCTAAACGCCAGTTCATGTTACGCTTGAAAGAGTCTGGTAAGATACTCATGCTAGACGACGACTTGAAGTTCTACCGGCGCATCGAGGATGGCAGTCGCTTCTTACCCACTAAGCCTGAACAAACTGTCGAGATGATTAACAATATCTGCACTTTACTCGGCAAATATACTATGGTAGGCTTAGCGGATAAGTTTATGAGCCAGAGCCTCCCGCGTGGACATATCGAATGCCACCGTTTCAACCAGACGTTATGTTTCAACCGAGATCGGTTCCCCAAGCCTTGGCCCGAGTTCCGTGGGCTGATTGCCGAGGAGCATGACATCATGCTCCAACTTATTACTCGCGGTCACAAAACCGCCATAATTACTGAATATAGTAAAGTCGATCGGCCGTACAGTAAGGGAGGTTGCAGCGACTGGCGTACCACAGAAATCATGATGTCAGAGATTGAGCGCATGGCACAGCTCTGGCCGGGTATCGTCACATATACCGAGTATCCTGCGAGGAAAGATGGCACACGCCACCCGCAAGGATACAAGGTTCGATTTGATTGGAAGGCAGCCGTGAGACAGGGAGAAGAATATGTACATGCACATCATAATTCCAACCAGGGGTCGAACCAACCAACAACTGACACTCAGCCAACTCCCAAGTGAACTAAAGAAACGAACAACTATCGTATGCCCAAAGAGTGAAGTCTTCACGTTATCTGGGTTGAGTGAAGACGTTACAGTTATGGAACAACCTGATCCAAGCTGGACTATTGCCCAAAAGCGTAAATGGATCATTGAAGAGTGGGCTACAATGGGTTACGAAAAGATCATTATGCTCGACGATGACCTACGCTTTGCCACCCGTATGAGTGATACCGACTGGCACCTTAAGGAAATCAGAGGCAAGGAACTTATTCCTGAGTTCGAGCGGCTGGAACTAATGCTTAGCCGGGAGGTTCCACACGTGGGGTTCGGTCCTCGCCAAGGCAACAACACGATGGAAGAGGTGGGTTGGAAATCACCCGGCAAGATGTGCTACTCCTTGGGATACTACCTCCCGGTAGTAGCCCAAGAAGTTGAGCTCGGGCGCATTGAAACTAGGGAAGATATGGATGTCACACTGCAACTTTTGCGGAAGGGATACCCCAACGCCATCTGGCATACGACAGTTAATGACCAACGTAAATTCGATGCTCCGGGCGGAGCGACTGACGAGCGAACAATGGAACGCTCGAATGATGACGCTATTAAACTCTCAGAACTACATCCTGGATATGTGTCCACGGTCAAGAAAGATTATAAAGCTTCTGTGCCTCGTGTCGAAGTGATCGTGCAGTGGCAAAAGGCACTAGAGGATGGTGTCAGGTCGAGGAAGCCATGAACATCTGGTTCGCACTTCTCCAGGTGTTCTTTAGTTTTATCATAGGGGTAGCCTTTGGTCGTAACCACGCCTCCTTCATATGGCCGATGGGGGCATCAATCGTTGCCCTAGTCCTACTACAAGTCACCTACTTCCTCAGTCTAAGGTAAACCACCATGAAGCTGCCAGATCTCCTTAATACTGTGAGAGAGCTATCCCGCATTGCTCAGTGGTATACGCCCGACTTCCTCCCGGTTGTGTTGGATGGATATAACTTTGAGATGCGGGGCTATGGACATTCTCAGTTGACCCTGGCAGTTCACAAGACGACGCAGCCACCTGAGTTCGCCGGGGAGCAGGCTGCGTTCATGCTTTTCCTTGGAGAGAAGGTGTGCCCACGGATATTGAGTACCAACGATGTTAGTTTTACGATGGAGTATCTGCAGCCAATTGCAACCTCCAAAGGCACCCTACTCATGATCGAGCAACTCCTCGACTGCTATGTGTGGAACCGGCCACTGGAAGATAGCCCCTTCACCAAGGAGTTAGGTGATACTTCTTGGGCCGCGGCACTCTACGATACCATTGGGATAAATGTTCCAGTGTGGGTCATGGATACTCCCTGCATTATCCATGGTGATCCAACCATTGATAATACCTTGGTCACTAAAGATGGGCATGTGAAAATAGCAGATCCCATACCACCTCACCGATTGGTGCGTCCCTCCATTCGTGCTATAGACCATGCCAAGGTACTCCAATCCCTACTTGGGTGGGAAGTTGTCCTGCGTGGTATGCCAGAGATCGAATACTCAATGCCTAGCTTCATGCTTGAATATGAGACAGCACGGAGGGCTGTGTTCTGGTGTATCGTCGCTCTACGACGTATTGCGCTCCGCAATAATACATGCCATGCTGGTATGTGGGCAGAAGAAGTTGCAGGAAGGTTGATGCAATGCGCGCTATAATTCTTGCCGCGGGCCTGAGTCATCGGTTTGTTGAAGCTGGATACAATACTCCCAAACCATTCCTCAAGATTGATTACCGCGGCAATATCCAAACCATGCTGGACCATGTGATCTGTACCGTACCATGTGGGTTCAGTGTGGCTGTCGCCATCCCTACAGGCTATATGCGAATTGGCACAAAGATCCTTACAGGTCGTTCCGTTTACTACCATGAGATTGCTAAGACAAGAGGCCCGGCTGATACAGCTTTGCAGATATTGAATGTACTCGGGGGCACGGGGCCAGCTATGATTATGGATGCCGATGTCCTAAACTTTACCAATGATTTAGTTCGATTGAGTATCCAAGCTTGTGGCGTACTGGTGAGCGAGAGTGCCAACCCGGCATTCTCCTATGTGGATAAGCTGGGCAAGTTCAGCCGTGTCGAGGAGAAGAAGCGTATATCCAAATACGCGGTGCGCGGGGCCTATTACTTCTCCGAAGAAGCAATGCCAGATCTTATGCACGGGCTCAACGAGGTCACTTCATTCCATAAGGAACCCTACGTTAGTCAAGTATTCGAGTACATTAAGGTGAACACCACCGCGGTACTCACCACCTATACGCCGATGGAGTGGGGTACACCACGAGATATTACACTCAGCGGGGCACACATCATAAAGGAGAAGTAAGATGTACGTGATTGTAGCACAGAATGTCCGTGAAGCATTACCGATGGCTGTTCAGTATCTCATGGACGAAGGCTACCCAGAAGATACCCGGCTAGGTCATGCACTCGTAGCTCCAGGCCCTGTCACCATTCATTACACCAACCCCACAGAGCGAGTGCTGGTCAACCCAATTAGGGATGCTAACCCCTTCTTTCATATTATGGAAGCCATGTGGATGTTAGCCGGTAGAAATGACGGGGCGTTTCTGGATCACTACATCAAAGGGTTCAGTGAAAAGTATGGGGTGGGCGGTGTCATCATGGATGCTTATGGATACCGCTGGCGCCACGGCTTTCCATTCGACCAGATTGAGGAAGTGGTTCGCCAACTTGAACGTAACCCATACTCCCGGCAAGTGGTCTTGCAGATGTGGGGAGCGGGGCTGCCCGACCTAATTAGTGAAATGGATACCAAGCCCTGCAACCTCGTAATTACGTTTCGTATACACGATAACCGATTAGATATGACCGTATTCAATAGGTCTAATGATTTAATATGGGGAGCTTGTGGGGCCAACGCAGTTCACTTTTCATTTCTTCAAGAGTACTTAGCCGGGAGGCTAAAGGTTGAAGTTGGTGGATATTGGCAGGTCACTACTAATCTGCACCTATATCGTTTTCATATGGAACAACTAAACGAACGTTGTCAGCCTATAACCCCGGCTGATATTGTTCCCTACCTGTGGACCCGGGATACATACGAACAGCCCTATCCATTGTATGCTGATGATGGCTTTGATTCAAACCTCCATTGCGCCATGCAAGCTATTGATGATATACATAACGACATGGGAGCTCGGTGGGCACACGTAGAGAACCCGTTCTTGGCCGGGGTGGTTATCCCTATGGCCGTTGCACATCAACTATATAAGACAGGAAATACCACAGAGGCGATACAGTGGGCCTCTTCGATAATCAGTCACGATTGGCGCAGAGCAGCAATGGAATGGTTGGAGAGACACCATGCACAGCGAAGATCCCGCGGACCCGGTGAGACTTGATACCCGGTTAGCTGGGCAGATCAAACGCTATCATACTTGGCCGATCATCGGTGGTCAGACTATAGCTGACCACTGCTGGAACTTCCTTCGCATCTACCTAATGGTGGATGAAGAGCCCGATATCCATTTGGTGCGGGAGATAATGTTCCATGACATAGGGGAACATTACACAGGAGATCCTCCCTATCCAATGAAACGGGACAACCCTAGTGTGAAAGAGTCGTTGGATAGGCTCGAGCACTGGTCCTATGCCACACAGTTGGAACACTGGAACGCTTTCTTTCCAGTGGCAGTATCACCAGAAGATAGAATCCTACTAAAGCAAATCGAACACGTTGAGTTTGCCGAGTTCGGTATGGATCAAATCTTACTCGGTAATAACCATGGCATGATCGTAGCTGATCGGTGCCTAAAGGCTGTGTATAACTGGAACCCGCCCCCTTGCCCGAGGCTGGCGGATTATGTTACTATTAGGCTGAAGTTGTTTTACCGACAGTACCTTAGCCTGAGAGGTGACCATTCTAAAGATGAATGGTGGAACCCATTATACTGGGAGGTGAGATATGGGGGCAAACGAGACGCAAGTTGGCGGGAGCCACTACAAGACGGAGTATGAGCATTGGGACTTAGCCATCGTATGCCAGCTCCCTTATATGGAAGGCACTGCCACGAAATATGTGGCTCGGTGGCGTAAGAAGAATGGTTTGGAGGACCTGCAAAAGGCCCTCCATTATCATGATAAGTTATTGGAAGTGGCGACCTGTACATGGTCACCACGGGTTATGAAGCAGGCAGAAATTACCAAGGAGGTTCAACGGTTTGCTCTAGCCAATAAGCTCTGTAGAGAAGAGGAGGAATACATTCATTTGCTTTGTTCCTATAGAAGCAAACTTGAATTGGAATTAGCGCGCGGTATCTTGTGCGCGCTAATCGAAGTTGCCAAGGCTGCTGACTTCATAATTAATGAGACCAAGAAAGTTGAGCCCAACTATCCCGGCACACCGGAGAATGGAGGACACCATGAACAAGGAACAAAGGAAGAAGATTGAAGCTGCGGTTAAGGACCTTATGAATGCCAAGGCCGTACTTGAGAAGGTGGACTGGCAGCTTGTCACTTCGGCTATTGCCGATGCCAAGACTACCTTCGAAGGGCTTCGGGATGAGATACAAGAGAAGTTTGACGAGTTGGGGGAGAAGGCACAGGAGGGTGAGAAAGGTACCGAGCTATCTGAAACAATCGAAAAGATGGAAGAGGTAGTAGGTAGCTGTGAGGAACTAGAAGGGGAGCTTGAGAAAACTGAGGGTTGGCCCGGTAACTTGGATGAACTTATTACGGCCGCAGAGGAATCAGCCGGGTGAGTCCGCAGTTTTTCAGGGGCTTTCTTACTGGGATGGCGTGCCTATTCCTTATGATCCTGTTTGCTGTTGTGGTCAGCAGGTGTGCGGAGTGGCCGCCATCCAAGGCCCGTACAGGCGCGTTGATGGCCCCGTGGGCTTGGCCACCTGAGCCTCCTTGTGTGCGCATTACAAGGCAGTATTTTAGCTCTGTAGACTCGTTCCACGGGGTGGGCTAATGGCCACGCGCAAGCAGCCCTCGTTCGCACAAGGGCTACTATTCGCACCTGAGAGCCCATGGGTATGTCCGGCAGAATTGCCGGACTTGTCGAATGTAGAGGAGATCGCAATTGACACAGAAGAAAAAGACCCGTCACTCGCAAAAGATAAAGGACCGGGTTATTACGCATACGAAAGGACAAACGACAAGACTGGATTTATATGTGGATTATCCCTCGCCTGGGGAGGCGAGTGTGACCTTAGTAAAATCTACGTCCCATTACGACATCCAAATACACAATGCTTCGATTATGATAATGTTAGACGGTGGCTTCAAGCACTTGCAAAACAAAGACGTACTCGATTTGTTTTCCACTCTTTTCAGTTTGATTGGGGTTGGATTCAGGCTACGTTTGGGATTGAGCCGCCGGAACAGATCGATGACATCGCAGCAATGGCCTCAATGGTAAATGAGAATATACCCTCATTCAGCTTAGATTACATTGCACAATGGTTAGGATATCCCGGTAAAGATGAGCGCCTCTTAAAGGAAATAGCTGCTCAGTATAGGGTACCAGAGAACAAGATCAAAGAAAACCTTTGGCAATACGAAGGCAAATACGTCGGGCCATATGCTGAAGAAGATGCCGGACAGACGCTGTTATCCGCCCGCAAACTACGGCCTATGATAACGGCAGAAAACCTAGATCATGCCTACAATGTTGAACGTAGGCTGATGCCAATAACCTTGAAGATGAAACAACGGGGTATACGAGTAGATACCCTACGAGCCGAAGAACTAGCAGACCAGATAGATAAGAAGGTAGAAGAGGGACTGTACCGGCTCAGTTCAAGCATAGGTGAAAAGGCAACCATAAAGAATGTACGTCAGAACGCATGGTTAAAACGACAGTTTGAAAAGTACAACCTCTACTATCCCAAAACACTATCCTCCAAGAAGCACCCCGAAGGCCAAGCAAGTTTCGAAAAAGAGTTCCTCAGTAATCACCAGCACTGGTTCCCCCGCGAAGTCCACGCAATCCGCCACCAGAAACAGTTAGCTGATAAGTTCTTACGCAAGTACATCTTAAATTATTCTCACAATGGCCGCGTTTATCCAACAGTTAATCAGTTTAGGAACGAAGAGGGTGGGGCCAGATCTCATCGGTTTAGCTACAGTGATCCACCACTTCAACAAACTCCTAGCCGGGATGATCAATACGCCGCTCTTATTCGGCAGTGCTTCCTTCCTGAAGAAGGTGAATATTGGTGTAGCATCGACTACCGGCAACAAGAGTATCGGCTCATAGTCTTTATAGCCGAGCTGTTACACAAGCGAGGTGCCAAAGAAGCTGCGGATATGTACCGCAAGGATCCTAATACTGATTTCCACAATTACGTGATGGCCCTCACCCGGCTACCACGACCCAAGGCCAAGGATACTAACTTCGCAAAGAGCTATGGGGCAGGTAGAGACAAGTTCGCCCTTATGACTGGCATGGATTTAGCTGAAGCAATAAAGACTATGGATATCTATGATGAAAACCTGCCATTTGTGAAGCAGGCTGCTGAACATTACAACCGATATGCGGCCAAGAACGGCCACATTAGGATGATTGATGGGGCGCGTAATCATTTCAATTTATGGGAGCCAGTGTATCGAGACTACTCTAGGGAAGCTGAGTTTAAGGATAACAACCCAGAGATCACTACAGAGCCCTGCTTTATCGAAGAGATGCAGCGGCGTAAAGATAATCCCAATCATCCATGGTATGGTGAACGATACAAGCGAGCCTTCTGTCATAAGGCTTTTAACAGAATGATCCAGGGTAGCGGCGCTCGGCAAATGAAAGAGGCTATGGTCCAAGTCGACGATGCCGGGTATTTTCCGCTCCTGCAAGTACATGACGAACTTGGATTCAGTTTCAGTAATAAGGCCGATGCTTACGCGGCTGCCAAGATTATGGAAGAAGCTATGCCCGTGATCACTATTCCAATGCTTACTGACATTAAGTGGGGAAATAATTGGGGATTCCTCGAATTAATTAATCTATAAGGGGGGTTGCATTCCTCTGCAAGTTGTGCTATATAAAGAAGGTACAGGAAGATTACACTCATAGGGAGATGAACAATGTCGAATGGAACTCCGCAGACTCACACCACCGACAAGCCGAAGGCTGTTAAGACTGCGCCCGGCGAGGCGAAGCCCAAGAAGGAAAAGAAGGCCAAGGATCCGGCGGCTGTGACTCGGCCGCGGCTTCCCAAGCCCCCGGAGGACCATGTCTTCACGATTTTGAAGCCGGGTTCCAAGGCGCGCGGCGCCCACGACCGGTTCATGGAGTACAAGGACAACCAGACGGTTCGGCAGTATGTCGACCTCATCAAGGAGAAGTTTGGCCGCACCGAGGGCCAGACCTTCGCCGACATCCGCTGGGACCTGGACCACGGTTTTATCGCCGTAGATTCACGGTTCCGTCCGGACCTGAAGCCTCAGCCTGCTCCGACGCCTGCTCCGCAGTCGTGAAATAAAAGACCCCAGCTTCCGGCTGGGGTCTTTTTATGCTGGGGGATTGAGATATGGTTGGACAATCGCTTCGGATCGGGGACATCATCGAAATCAAGGGGTTAGACAAGCGCGGGGCCATGGTCCATGAGGTCTGGCTCCCGGCTAGGATTGAAGATATTGGGGAAACGTCTTACGGGGTGCTGCTCCTAAAGGCGAATATGTGCCTACGTGTCCCCATTCACGAGTATGGAAGGATGTGGCGGTGAACCTACTGGTAACCGATACCGAAACCTCCAACTTACCTGAGAAAGGCGGCCAACTATTGGAACTGGCCTGGAACAATTTGGAGTTGCAAGATGGAAAATGGACCTCAACCTTCGCCCACGAAACTTATGTCCAGTATGCCGGGCCTATTGATCCTGTGGCTCATGCTAGTCACCATATTGATCCCCAACGATTGGCTCCAGAATCAGGTGCGATCACTCGTGAGAACGCCATCATACTTCTTAAACGACATATACGCGAAGATACGTACTTGGTCGCCCACAATTCTCCCTTTGATGCCGCAGTGCTCCCTGAAATCGTCGCCAAGTGGCTCGATACCCTTAAGATTTCAAAGCGCATTTGGCCCGAGGCACCAGCCCACTCTAACCAAGTTCTCAGATATTGGCTTGGAATTAAACCAGATCTCACCATTGCCACGACCATTAAGCAGCGAGCTCCACATCAAGCTCTCTACGACGTCGCCACCACCACCGGCATCGTTCTCAAGATGCTTGAGCGACACACCCCCGATGAGCTCTATCGCATCTGCTATACCCCACAACTCCTAAAGATCATGACGTTCGGCAAGCACAAAGGACTCGCTCCAAGCGAGGTAGTGACGAAAGACCCCGGCTATTTCGACTGGCTTCGTAAGCAAAAGGAGCTTGAGCCAGACGTGATCTTCACGCTGAAGCACATGGGCTATCACGTGATCTATGCACCTTAAAGACGGTGGACTAAGAGGCATATTTCAGAAGCAGTTTCCAGGTTGGCACTGGTCCACTATTGAGGTTGGGTCCACGGCCGGAGGCATACCGGACAACGAGTTCTGCACACCAGATGGTGTGCAGGCTTGGATTGAATTGAAGTGGACCGACCGATACTATACCCAGATTAAACCCCTTCAAGTAGCATGGCTTATGAGGCGCTGGCGATATAACCGCGGCTGCTGGATTGCTGTCCGTCGTACCCCCAAAACGAAACAAGAAGCAGGCGTAGATCAACTCTGGTTTATGGACGGAGGTCAAGCTGAGTCATTACACGACTATGGTCTAGATGGAGTGTCGGCTTGGCATTGGGATGGGGGTCCTTCCAACTGGAACTTTGCTGAAGTCGAAAGTATAATCAAGCTTTAAATCCACAAAAATACCGGCTATAATACTTTACACTGTAACAGGAGGTTGCTGTGGAGCTGAAGATTGATGCCTGCATCTGTGGCAGCGGTAAGGAAGCATGGCTTGAGTTTGATGCCAAGCGCATTCCACTCGGCTATATGTGCGATGATTGCCGGGTGAAGCGTCTACGTGGGTATCGGCGTGAGGTGCTAACGAACCCCAACTATTTAACAATTGAACCAGTGGAGCCAGAATGAGCAAGTTCGATTACCGGCAAATGGTCTGGGGGACCATTAGGGATTACGATAAGTACCCGGCACCCGCGGTGTTTCGGGTCCTTGTCTATGGGGTAACAATGCAGGACATCTGCATTGTGGGGGAAGGACCGGATGTAATCGGCTCCAAGCCATTCTTCAAGGCAATTAACCGGGTAGGTGAGGGGCTCAATCATTCTGCATGGCCGAAGAACACCCTGTCCACCGCCTATAGGCCGACCATGTGGGAACTGGTGGAAGAGCGCAGAACGAAGAAGAGGGTCTAATGCTCCCGGCATATCAGCACCAAGTGATCGCCAGAGAAAAGCTGCATATGTACGACTTCTATGCCCTGCTGATGGAGCAGGGCACCGGAAAGTCCCGGCCAATAATCGAGGATTGGCTCATACGGGTGGCTGATGGCAGGGCACAGGACCTTGTCGTCTTCGGCCCCAAGGGTTGTTATATGAATTGGATAGGCACAGAGGAGGAGCCAGGAGAGATTGAATTGTGGACTCCACCACAGATGCGCAAAGACATCCGTGTCATGCCATGGATTAGTGGTGGGAATACCACGATCAAAGCAGGGTTGCAGAACTTCCTTCGGGTCCAAGGGCCACGGTTTCTCACCATGAACATTGAAGCCTTTAATCTGAGTGGCCCTGCAAGAGAATATCTCCACAAATTCTGTAGTGGCCGGAAGGTAATTGGGGTCGTCGATGAATCAACTACCATTGCTCATGAAACGGCAGCTAGAACCAAGTTCTTTATGTACCATAACGGATACTTTGTTGCTCGGCGGATTTTATCTGGCATGGTGGCGCCTGAAAGCCCTGGCGACTTGTTCACACAGTATTGGTTCTTGCACCCTAACATCATTGGCGTAAAGGATTGGTGGAACTTTAAGGTCCGTTACGCCGAGATGAAGAAGGTGGACTTCCGTCCCAGAGCCAAGCGTGAAGAGGATGAGAAAAATGGTGTCAGGGCCAAACTCACCAATGTGGTTGTCGCATGGAGAAATATTGAAGAGCTTCGAGGAAAAATTAACCGGCGAAGTTATCGAGTGACCAAGGATCAAGTCCTTGATCTGCCTCCAAAAATCTTCCAATACTGGGATGTTGAACTTACCCCTGAGCAAGAACACCACTACAACCAGATGAAAGAAAAAGCATTCACACAGCTTGAAGCAGGCGTCTTTAGCACGGCTAAAATCAAGCTGGACCAACTTGGGAAGATGCAGCACATTCTATGTGGACACGTGCGCCAAGAAGATGGGGAGACCCTGTACGATATTCCAGAGAACAGAACTGAAGCCGTAGTTGAGATACTGCATCAACACACGGGCAAGGCTATAATATGGGCGCCCTATCCGCAAGCACTTCGCAAGATAGTGGAGAGGTTAAGAGAGGAGTTTGGGCATGACAGTACGGTGGGATTTTGGGGCGAACATAGGCTGGCTGACCGGCTGGCTGCGAGGGCGCGTATTCAAAGAGATGATCTTACGCGCTTCATCGTCAGTAACCAAAGCGTGGGAAAGTTTGGCAACACATGGACGAGGTGCGATATGGTTATATATTTCGCCAATAGTTTTGATAATGAGGATCGGCAGCAAAGCGAAGACAGAGCCCACAGAATCGGACAAACCAAATCCGTCACATACATCGACTTGCGTGCGCGGGGTACTCTGGATGAGAGATTGATCCAGGTACTACGTAAGAAGCTACGCATGAGTGAGACACTGGTTGGGGACGAATTCAAAAAGTGGTTAGAATAAATTCAACCATGCATCTGTAATGGGGTTGTGCTATAATACCATGAAGTTAAGGGGTAAGTGTCATGCGCAAGAAGACTGGAAGACCACGCGGGAGAGTGCCGGGTGTGCAGATTGGTCCCTTGGGTACACCAAGGGACCCGGCTCTGGTTAAAAAGATCATTCGCCTGCGTGATGATAAAGACTGGTCTTGGCGAGAGCTGGCTGCAGAAGTTGGTCTCAGCCACATGGCAGTCAAGGATGTTTATGTGAGGTGGAGGAACAGGCCGTGGTATCTCAACCAGAGCTAAGAAAATTTATCGATGATGAACTGTCTCTGGTGCGGGAGTTCTTTTCCCGGCAAGGGAGCTTTCATCCCATGGCTGTTTTCATTAAGGAAGGGCATCGAATTATTTGTGACCTACCACCTTTCAATAATAGTATAGAAAAAGATATGATAAGCATGGAACTTAAGAGATTGGTTAGAGATATGATGCCTGATACTGTAATTATGATAGCTGAGGCTTGGTCTGGAGAGTTAGATCAGCATGGTGAGATGCCCAAGAATAGGCGTGAAATAGTTCATGTCCAAATAGAATTCAGAACAGGGGAGAAATACTGCGGGGATGCCGATATTATTAGAGGGCCCGGAAAACCAAGCCTGGGGCCGTGGACAGTTGAGGACACAAGCCGAGATAGCGGCCGGTTTGTGGACTTTTTTCCGCCAAAGCACCTACATTAGGAGATTCTAGGGGTAGGGGTGCCTGGGGGCGCTACTAGGCCCCATGGGAATCATTTTATGCGCATTACAAGGCAGTTATGGGGCAAGGAGACTGGTATCTACGTAGCCTACTTGCACTTTTCTAACATTTTTACTATGATAGCGTCAGATCGCTCAAGGTCCGCAGTAGTCCTAACATTTAGTGCTGAGAATAGCAGATAGAACACTGCAAGAAAGACTAAGTTAAGAACAACAAGGCCGAGGGCAATGGGCTGGGCCTTCATGCCCTCGACAATTGATTGAGCTACCTTGCTAACATCTTCAGAGATACCTGGGTTCATCTTGTATACATCCAGGGCGGGTGCGGCATCGTTGGCCTCTTAATAACGAGAGCCCTCTGCACTACCGCCAAGGGCGGAGGGTTGACCCAGACTGGAGCGGGTTGCGGGGCCACCGGACTGGTGGCCGCGTCTTGTTGGATATTTGGCTGTGTTTGCGGAAAGGCTCCGCCGATAGGGGGTACTCGACCCTGCATTATACGAACTCCCAGTCTACCTCCCCCATCCCGTCAACACCGAGCTGCTTTGCGAGGGCTGGAGACAAATCAATTCCTGCCCCATTAGTCTTACGCCCCGACATATCAGTACCAGATTCGGCTTGGGGCCGGGTCCCCTTGTCCCAATACGGATCGTCAATGTTCCAAGGGCCGACGTCCCATATCTCCGCCACCGCACTCTTACCTGTCTGCCGGTTATGCACTCGGACTTCAGGGCGATTGTCTTCGAACCTATCTGGCAGCGCGATGTAAAGGTCTGTATCATTGAGCATCTTGTCTTCATCGTAAGCACTACAGTTAGGATCAGACTCTCCTCCAAAGACTGAGGCAGTGATACCCTTCTGGTTGTCAGGAATAGTAGCCGGACGGCTGACCTGTTTCTCCGGGTCAAGGGGTCGGACCAAGTCCGCCAGCGCGCGGGCCACGGCACTCTTTTTGCTTTTCCATAGATTCGCGTCGGCGCTACTATCGACAAAGCACACCTCAATCAGGATGGCTGGCTCCTCCGTGTTGTTAAGAAAGTAGAGATCAGTGCGCTTCTTGGCTCCGCGAGGCTTGAAACCAACCCCGGCTATCGCGGAGGCGACTGCCTGAGCAATTGCACTCTGGGTTACGTAGAGACACTCCGTGCCCATGGGCTTGGATGTGGTTTCATAGGCGTTGAAGTGGATGCTGATATCACCCACCCGCTTCTTGCTGTTGTGCCAGTTGACAATGGTCTTGAGGTTCTGGTCTTGGGTGGTGGATGTAGTGTCGAAGAATGTGTCCACGGTTGCGCCGCGCTTTTCAATCTCCTTTTCCAGCTCACCCACAAGCCACTTGGCCTCGTCCACCTCATCGATATATCCCTTGGCGCCACGGACCTTGAGGCCGTGGCCCACGCTGATACAGTAGTTATCCATGTGTCTCTCCTATGTGATACCGTAGATTTTCATAACACCGGATGAAATATTACCTGTGCTAAAGAAGACTTGAACTCCAGTTGTCAATACACTTGCATTATATCCTCCACCAAATATTACAGGAATAAAGATTGTACCATTAGCATGTATACATTGTCCAGTAAATTGACAATATCCTGTTACAGCCATATTGTAGATGCGGCAATATCCATTAATGCCAGAACCAGACACTGTATTCGTTTGCGACATCTGAACAGCCGAAGTCGGTATAGCCGCAGATGTAGTGCCTGATGTACCAAATGAACAAACTGAACCTAAATAGCTCGTATTCTGAAAGGCACCACCAGAATAAGCCCGAAGATTAAACGAATTGGAAGTTGTAACTGGAATAAGGGCTTCAAAAATCAGCTCATAAAACGTATAAGCAGTTGTGAAGCTGGTAGTGTCTTGAAGATTAGCAGAGTTACTAGCAGTCAAAGTATTCAGCAAAACTTTTGCAGGCTTAACTTGTGCCTGAACAAATGCTGTCGTCGCAACGTTAGTCGAATTGTCAGATGTAGCCGGAGTTGGAGCAGTTGGTGTTCCCGTGAAAGCGGGAGACGCCAATGGTGCCCGGCTCGTATCTATAGGGTGTACGTGGTCTCCTCGTGAATAGTTTGCTGAGACACCCGGCGCGGCCGTGCCGTTCATAGCCGGGTTGGAGGTGTAGGGCGCCGGAACTGCGGCGTTCAGTATCGCGGTTACAACAAAAGCGGTCGTTGCCAATACGGTGGAGTTCGTTCCAGCCGTAGCCGTGGGAGCCGTTGGGGATCCAGTAAGTGCAGGAGACGCAAGAGGAGCCCGACTAGTATCCGTCGGATGAATGTGATCTCCTCTTGAGTAAAGAGCTGATGTACCTGGAGCCGCGGTGCCATCCATACCCGGATTGGCATTGGATGGTGAAGCACCTCCACCTGCCACGACCGCGGCAGTAACGAATGCAGTCGTCGCAATATTGGTGGTATTATCTCCTGGGCTTTGCGTCGGGGCAGTGGGTGTCCCGGTGAGCGCAGGAGAAGCGAGTGGAGCATAGTTCTGATTCGTTGCTGCTGTAACCAGACCCTTGGCATTGACTGTGATGCCCTGGTAAGTTCCAACATTGGCATTCACCGTAGCAAATGTGACAGTGATAGTGGTAGTACCAGAACCGCTGGCATCACCAGACAGGGTTATGGATTGGTTTCCAGTGATGTATCCTTGGACTTTAACGAAAGCAGTCGTCGCAAGATTAGTGCTATTATCACCAGTAGCAGGAGTTGGAGCAGTTGGACTCCCAGTGAAACTAGGGGAAGCCAATGGAGCTCGGCTAGTATCTGTTGGGTGGACGTGATCGCCTCTTGAATAGGTGACTGCAACACCTGGAGCTCCTGTTCCGTTCATAGACGGGGTTGTGCTACTTGGCGCTGGGATCGATACAGCGTCCACGTAGGCTTTTGTTGCGGCATGTAGTGACGCAGTCGGGGCTCCTGACAGTGTCAGGAGCCCCGTCATAGTGTCACCGGCCCTATTGACTACGTTCACCCACGTGGCGTTATATCGGCCATACGTGGTCCCATCAGATGGGGCATCTGGAAGGCCTCCGCCTCCACCAGAATGCGCATCTACGTATGCTTTGTTCGCCGCATCTCCTGGGTTGACTGGGGTTGGGAGGTTTGTGACTAAGAACCCGTTGGCGTTCTTAGTGGTTCCCGAAGTATTATGGACTATACTAAGGGCATTCCACACTGCAGAATAAGAAAAGAGAGTGCCGTCAACATTTCTGGTAACAGACTGGCCGTCTGTCCAAGGTCCATTAGGAGTATAATCTGCATAGCTCACCAGTTAGTTCCTATTTGGACCCAAGTGTTGGAATCTTCGTAAACGTATAATCCAAATGTATTAGTGTTGAACCAGAGCCACCCTGTTTCAGGGTTATCTGGTGGGATCAAACCATACCAAGTCCCTCCGAAATTGACTGCCGGAGGGGTGACATATGGATCTTGTACATGAACACGAGGAGGCTGTTCACCATTGCTCATGGCGGCGGTTCTGGCTTAGGGCTCCCTGCTTCTTTCCAAAGCCGCCCGATCTCGCCATCGATATCCAGGGGTTGGTTCTTTTCAGAGTCCCAAGGAATGCTCATAGCAGTCTCAGTATCATAAGCTTCCTTGAGTCGATTGTCATGATAGCGGAGTTTCATGGCCCCTCACATACGAGCGTTGACTATGTATTTCGCGCTCCAAGCAACTGACCCAGTTGTACTTGTCACAGCCGTTCCAACAAAGCTTTGTTGTGATATATACGCCATAGAAGGTGGCATCGTAAATCCACTTGATGAATTTGTCTGAAAATATGCGACTGTTGGCGGAGCTCGCATAACAACAGGAAGATTAACAATAGCTCCCCACGTCTGACCAGCGAGCGCTCCAGCAACATAGATACCCCCATCAGCATACATGGCATAACGATAACACCGAAATGTCTCATCACTAATGGGTCGAAAAAGCATGGGCAGATTAGCTGAAGAAGGAGCCAGATTCCCTGGCAACATCACCATGCCAGTCATATACACGGTACTGAGTGCAGCAAGCCAAGCCCCAGATGTATTTGGTGTAAGATACCTACTCTGTCCAGCAACCCATTGACCAATTTGTCCGGCTGTACATTTCCAGTTAGCTCCACCACCGAAGGCGAGAGCAACTGTCATTTGCCTCTGACCACCACCAAGACTATAGGCAGAACCAGTATCAGGAGGCACAAGCACACTAAAGAACTGCCAAACATTCGCGGCTGTAATAGTGATATCAAATACAATAGATGATGAGGCTTGAGCATTATTAATTGAAAGAGCGTATGTTCCAGCAGCAGTTGAATTGAGCCAAAAGCAAATGACAACTGGCTGTGGACTTGGAAACGGGCCTTGAGATTGGTTGCCCCAATCTAAACGCATCATATAAGTCGAGTCTACCGGCTGAAATATATAAGCAAGATCAGCAGCCGCCGGAGTTGCAATAGTCTTTTCATTAACCATTGCCAGACAATTCACATAACCAGTGTTCGGTGGCTGTCCTGTAACCTGTCCTCCAACCTGTGCGTTATTATTCGCACTCAGACACCATTGATCAGAATAATATTTAGAAGCTCCAGCAGTAAGACCACCTGAATAACCCGGCTGAAACTGATTAACCGCATGGTCAGGATTTAGTAGAATATTACCGACACCACCTGTCGAAAACAATGGGACTTGAGAATAAGCATTCCACTGAGATGGGCTAAAGGCTCCAGGTGTCACCGCACTTGGGTTCGTATAAAGCAGACCTCCATAGTTAACTGTGGAATTAGCCGGGTAGCTCGCATTGGCCGAAAATATTGGAACGCCGATTAAGTCCTGGGCACCACCAGAGTTGTTGATAATGCCGAGCTGACCATCAGCCAGATTCACATATGGCTCACCATAAACACGGCCAGAAGGCCGGTTGCCCGCGGTTAGGGAACGCAGGAGCTTAATAGGATTAGTCGCCATTAGAATGTTCCTGCATCAATAACATTGGACCACGCACCATTCAACCGGCCGTAGGTAGAACCATCTGACGGAGCATCTGTAAGACCACCTGGAGCCACGGCCCAGGCAAGATTATGTCGAGTATAATACTGACCATCATTAGGTGCATCAACAGTAATTGGAGTGCGTCCGTCCACGTAGGCTTTGGTTGCGGCACCGTTCGCAGCACTGGGAGCCCCTGATAAAGTGAGGAGACCTGTCATGGTCACCCCACCGGCTATCG
>Ga0126381_100000680_pt1 | contig 37756 bp, 31 predicted proteins | sample PanSoiMetPlot_28_FD_96465 | JGI IMG/M metagenome (GOLD analysis project Ga0126381, IMG submission 96465) | Tropical forest soil microbial communities from Panama - MetaG Plot_28 | ecosystem: Environmental > Terrestrial > Soil > Tropical forest > Bulk soil | place: Panama | collected 2016-02-17 | reverse complement strand
TCCCTCGTTCGACCGGAATCGTATCACAGTTGAAACATGACGCTAACGGATGACTGTGGTAGTCGTGAGTAGTGCCGGGCGGCGGTTCACGTTCCACTTACGAGACAGCGGCGGGGCTTTTTTCGCGAGCCCTGGCGGTCATTTACCTCGTGGCATTCGCGTCGTTCGGAATGCAGGCCCGGGGGCTGATCGGCACGGATGGCATTCTCCCGCTACCCACTTATTTCGGGATCGCGCGGTCGGAACTGGGGCCGTCGGCGATGTGGAAGGTCCCGACGATTTTCTGGTGGGGACCCGGCGATGCCGTCGTGCTGACCATCACCTGGAGCGGCGTGGCGCTGGCGGCAGTTGCAATTCTGGCCAAGCCGCACAGCCTGTGGCATCGGATCATCTTCGCGATTCTTTTCGTTTACTACCTTTCGATTGTTAGCGCGGGGCAGATTTTCATGTCCTACCAGTGGGACATGCTGCTGCTCGAAGCAGGGTTTCTGGCGATCTTTCTGCGCCCGGCGTTCGCGCGGGTATGGCTGTTCCAGTGGCTGCTGTTCCGGCTGATATTCGAGTCGGGCGTAGTGAAGATTACCAGCCACGACCCTTCGTGGCGGAATCTCACGGCGCTTTCCTTTCACTACGAGACCCAACCACTGCCGACGGTGATCGGGTGGTTCGCGGCGAAGCTGCCGATGTGGTTCCAGAAGATCTCGACGGCGATGGTATTCGTTATCGAACTGGGATTCCCGTTTCTGATCTTCGGAACGCGGCGCATGAAGCAAATTGCGGCATTCGCGATTACCGGGCTGCAACTGCTGATTTTTCTGACCGGCAACTATACCTTCTTCAATCTGTTGACGATCGCCTTTTGCCTTTTTCTGCTGGACGACGAGTTTCTCCGGCGCACCCGGCGGAGCGAACCGGAACGGGCTCCGAAGGCGAACCGGTGGGTATCGGTGGCGCTACTGGCGTTTATCGTGCCGGTTTCGCTGACGGAGATGATTGGGATGTTCGGGGTGCGAGTGCCGGGTCTGGACCAGGTGGTGGAGGCGCAGGCTCCGTTCGGGATCGTGAACCAGTACGGGCTGTTCGCGGTGATGACGCTGACGCGTCCGGAGATTGAGGTCGAGGGGTCGAACGACGGACAGAACTGGGAACCCTACATTTTCCGGTACAAAGCTGGGCCGCTGAACCGGGCGCCGGGTTGGGTGCAGCCGTTTCAGCCCCGGCTGGACTGGCAGATGTGGTTCGCGTCCCTGGGGAGCTACCGAGAGAATCCGTGGTTCGTGCGGTTCCTCGTGCAACTGCTCGAGGGGTCAAAACCCGTGCTCGCTCTGTTAGAACGGGACCCATTCGGGGGGAAGCCGCCGCGGCAGATCCGCGCCACGGTTTACGAGTATCACTTCTCGAGCTTCGACGAGTTGCGGAAGACCGGGAACTGGTGGCGGCGGGAATTGAAGGGGGCGTACTTTCCACCCGTTAATCTCAAGGGGCCTGCGCAGGGACGGTAGGGAAACGAAGCGTGAATACCGTACCCTTACCGAGTTCGGACCGCACGCTGACAGAGCCTTTTTGCAGGCGCATCAGATCCCGGACGATGGCCAGACCGAGACCGGCGCCGCTGGGCTTGGTGGTGTAGAAGGGCTCGAATACGCGCTCGAGATCTTCCGGCGGGATGCCCGGGCCCGAGTCACGGACTTCGATCGCGCCGGGAGTCGCATAAATGAAGATTCGGCCGTGGCCGCGCATAGCGTCGGACGCGTTGGAGATGAGGTTTGTGAGGACCCGGCGGAGGGCAAACCGCTCAGCGAGAATGTCCGGGAGGGCGTCTTCGAAATCGATGTGGATGCGAACCCCAGGCGCCGGAAGCGAAGGAGCGAGATTCGCAAGGTATATCGGGAGTTCGATTCTTTCGAGACTAAGACTGTCGCCTTTACAAAAGGACAGCAGATTGGAAGCGAGGCGCGCGCAGCGCCGGACAGAAATTCGCATCAGGGAGATATCCGGATGTTCGAGGTGATTGAGAATGAGGGTGAGCTCGTTGTTCATATCATGCGCAATACCCGCGGCAAAATGACCGACCATCCGCAGCCGGGCTTCCGCGCTCATCGTCTCTGCGGATTCGTTGACCAAAGTGGCTTCTCCTGGCATGATGCTAGACACGGGGCGGGCTGGCGAAGTCCTGAAAAGCGCGTAAACGATTGAGCCATGGGCAAAAAAGGGCTTACAATTCCTGTTACTCTCGCAATGACTACACTCCTTTCGGCGGCCGACCCGAATATCGAAGAACTGCGGCGGATGACCGCGCGCCTGGCGCCTGTGGAACTTCGGGCAGATGTCAGCAACCTTTCGAAAGGGGACCGGGAGGCGCTGAAGAAGCTGGTCGAAGCGGCGCGGGTGATCGACCGGATTTTTCTCGAGCAGTTGTGGGGTGGGAACCTCGCGCTCGAAACGAAGCTGAAAGCCGACAACACTCCGTTAGGCAGGGCGCGTTTCGATTACTACTGGCTGAATAAGGGGCCGTGGTCGGATCTCGATGCGCACAGGGCGTTCCTGCCGGGCGTTCCGGATGTCAAACCGCAGGGAGCGGCGTTTTATCCGGACGGTTTGACGCGCGAGCAGTTCGAGGCATGGGCGAAGAAGCTGGATCCCGAGGCGAGGAAGCAGGCGGAGGGATTCTTCACGGTGATCCGGCGAAACGGGTCGGGAGAACTAAAGTCGATTCCCTATTCGGAGGCGTATCGTCCGGAGTTGACGCGCTGCGCGGAGTTGTTGCGCGAAGCTGCGAAGGCGACGAGTAACGCAAGTCTGAAGCATTTCCTCGAGAGCCGGGCGGCGGCTTTTCTTTCAAACGATTACTACGCGAGCGATGTGGCGTGGATGGATCTCGACGCGCCGGTCGATGTGACGATCGGGCCCTACGAGACGTACAACGACGAGTTGTTCGGATACAAAGCGGCTTTTGAGGCCTACGTCAATATCCGGGACGACGCTGAAACGGCGAAGCTGAAGTTTTTCGGCGATCACATGCAGGAGGTGGAGGACAACCTGCCGATCGACCCACGGTACCGGAACAAGAAGATCGGGGCGCTTTCGCCGATTCGCGTGGTGAACGAAGTGATTGCGACCGGCGACGGCGCGCACGGAGTGCAAACCGCCGCGTACAACCTGCCGAACGACGAGCGGGTGGTGCACGAAAAGGGCAGCAAGCGGGTGATGCTGAAGAACGTTCAGGAGGCGAAGTTCCGGACCACGCTGACGCCGATTTCGAAAATCGTGCTGGCGCGGCGCGCGCAGGGTTCACTGAGCTTCGATTCGTTTTTCACGCATATCCTGGCGCATGAAATGAGCCACGGAATCGGGCCGCACCAGATTGTCGTGAACGGACGCGAGACGACGGCGCGGCAGGAACTGAAGGACCTCTATAGTTCGATCGAAGAGGCAAAGGCGGATGTGCTCGGGCTGTTCATGCTTCAGCATTTCGAAGATCGCGGATATCTGAAGCACGATGAGACGCAGCTTTATACGACTTTCCTTGCGTCGTCATTCCGGACGCTGCGCTTCGGGTTGAATGAGGCGCACGGCAAGGGCATGGCAGTGCAGTTCAACTACATGACGGACAAAGGCGCGTTCGTTTCTCATGATGGTGAATGGGAAGTGGATCTGGCGAAGATGCGAGGCGCGGTGCGCGATCTCGCACGGGATCTGTTAACGATTGAGGCGACTGGGGATTATGCGGGCGCGAAGAAGATGCTGGATACGCTGGGCGTGATGCGGCCCGCGATGGAGCAGACGATCAAACGCGCCGCGAACGTTCCGGTGGATATCCGGCCTGTGTTCGTGACCGCGAACGAAATCGCGCCCGAGGGGGGCGATCGGTGACACGCGAGGCGATCCGGGCGTTCTGCCTCGGGCTGCCGCACGTGACCGAAAGATTTCAGATCCATCATCTCGGATTTCAAATCGGCGGAAAGACCTTCGCGATGCTGAATCTGGAAGTGGCGGGAATGCCGCTCTCTTTCAAGTGCACGGTGGAAGACTATAACGAACTGGTGGAGCGCGAGGGCGTGATTCCGGCGCCGTATATGGCGCGGAACAAATGGGTTAGCATCACCGAGTGGGATTCGCTCCCGGCGGCGGAACTTAAAGAATGTCTGCGGCGATCGAGAGAGGCCGTGCGGCTGAAATTGCCGAAGAAGGCGCAGGCGCAACTGGCTTGAAAGGACGCGGCCTTGTTTTCGCGGCGCTGGCGATTCTCACCGGCTGCTATTACGAGTGGGGCGTGCGCGCGACCGGAACCGAATTCCAGTGGCGCACGGCCCTGACCGGTTATTACGACCTGCTGGCGCGCGGTTTCGCGGAGGGCCATTTGCACACATCGTACGAACCTGACCCGAAGCTGTTAGCGTTAGCAAATCCGTGGGATCCGAATATTTCGGAGGACGTTCCGAAGATGTTCGACGCGGTGCTTTATAACAGGCACTATTACCTCTACCACGGCGCAGGGCCGGCGGTTCTGTTGTTCCTGCCGTGGTTCCTTCTTTCGCATCACGATTTGCCAGAGGGGTTCGCGGTTTTTCTCTTTTGCTTCGGCGGATATTTGTTCGTGGGGTTAACGCTAACAGCGCTGCTTCGAATGGGGCAGTTTCGAATCGGCCCGGCGCTCTATGGGCTGATGCTGCTGGCGCTGGGATTCTGCACTTCGATACCGTTTCTGCTGAATCGGCCGCTCGTTTATGAGGTGGCGATTTCGGGTGGGTATTTCTGCGTCGCAGGCGGATTTTATTTTTTGGCGAAGACATTCGAGTCGCCGGGATGGCTCTGGCCAATTGCGTCGGGGCTGATGTTCGGACTGGCCGTGGCGTGCCGCCCGCACATGATTATTGCGGGCGGTTTCGCGCTGCTTACTATGGTTCTCGCGAAGCGGCGCACGCTGGCGTTTTTAGCGCCGTTCGTGGTGGTAGGGCTGCTGATCGCAGTCTATAATTTCGCTCGGTTTGGAAACCCGGTTGACTTTGGGTTGAAATACCAGATCACGGGGCCGAACCAGGGCGCACTGCGTCCACGGCTGGCGAACGTGTTGCCGGGCATTCACTACATGCTGTTGACTCGCCCCGTGTTTACAAAAGTATTTCCATGGGCGCTGCTGGCGTGGCCTCCCCCGGAGTTTCCGCGACCACCAGAGTATTTCATCGAGCCGATCATTGGCGCGTTTTTTCTGGCTCCGTTTTTGCCGGGAGCGGTCGTGGCGTTGTTTGCGCGGCGGCTCGGATCGGTGCGATGGACCCTGGTTCTTTCGGGATGCTCCATTTTCGCGTTTCTGATCCTGACGGGGCTGAGCACGCAACGGTATGAGGTCGATTTTTTGCCGTGGCTTGCTCTGGCCGCGGTTACGGGATTCGCGGCGTTGATTGGACGATCGGCCGGTGCGGCGCGATGGGCGGTTTGCGGGGTGTTCGCCGCGGCAGTTGCTTTCGGCGTGTTTCTCAATGTGGCAATGGCGATTTCCGGGCCCTTCGACGATTTGATGAAGAACAAACCGGCGAGGTACGTGACAATCGCGAAATGGCTGAGTCCATTCGCGGAGTATCGGCCGCAGTTGAACCCACCGTTATCGGCGGATTTTTACGCGCCCATCGCCCAGAAGCCCGATCATCAGCGGGAGGATTGGTTTCTGGCGGGGCGGCATCTCTGCCGCTATGAGTTGTTTCTGGATCATTTGAACGGGAAGCCTGTGCTCGTGTCGCGGTTCTGCGGTTCGGATGTTTCGAAAGAGATGGCTCCGGATGATAAGCCTGCATTGATTCAGGTGCGGTATGCGACGGAATCGCATGAGATGGTGGTGCGGGCTCGCGGGGATGAGGTTTTACGACAGAAGGTCGACGGGTTGATTACTGCTCCGGCGCAGATTGTGCGACAGTGAGTCCGCTCTCGTAATTGCGCGGATTCGCACGATAGGCTCGTCCATTCAGCGGGCAAAACAAGCCGCGGGCCGTATGATTCGGTTATAAGCTTATGCCCGACACGCAGACACTTGTTCCTGCCGAGCAGCTTGCCTCAACTAACGAGTCCCACTTTCCCAATGAGGGTCTGGAGTACCGCAACGCCCGTAACGCGCTTCTCGCCGAAGAAATCGAATTACGCCGCCACATCGAGCGCGTGGCCGCTCAGCGGCGTGCGCTGCCGCCGGGCGGCGAGGTCTCGAAGGATTTCGAGTTCACGTCGGAAAGCGGTCCCGTCCGGTTATCCGGTCTTTTCGGCGATCGAAGGACGCTGTTGATCTACAGCATGATGTACGGTCCACAGCGCAAGGGACCGTGCCCCATGTGCACATCGTTCCTGACGTCGTGGAACGGCACCGCTGTCAACCTGCGGGAGCGCGTCGCGATTGCGGTGACCGGGCGTTCGCCGATTGAGCGGCTCATCGAATACAAGAAACAACGCGGCTTTGCCAACCTTCTGTTCGTTTCCGATGCGTCCGCCGAGTACACGCGCACTTATGTGAGCCACGAAGACGCCGACGTTCCCGGCTTCAGCGTTTTCACGCACCGCGATGGGGTCGTTCGCCACTTCTATAGCGGCGAAATGAGCGCTACGATGGCCGACCCCGGACAAGACCCGCGCGGCAGCCCCGATCTCGATCCTCTATGGCTGATGCTGGACTTGACGCCGGAAGGCCGCGGCGCGGATTGGTATCCGCAGCTGGAATACCCGCGCAAATAGTCCGCGACACGCTGCGTCGTCAATCTCCGACCTGCACGGAGTGAAGCGGGCCGAATCTCGGTATCACAGGTGGAGTTGCGGACGGAGATTTACGGCATCGTGACCTATCATCGGCATGAATCCGATGCAGGGCTTTCGCTGATGGCCGCAGGTACGAGGGTGGCGGGTACCGAAGCGGCTGCCGACTTCGTGCTTGACGACCGGCGTATGATTCCTGCCTGCGAAAGGCTGAGGCTCACGGCGAGTATCGCGGCTTCGATATTCTGCTGCGGGGGCGGAATCCCGCCGGCCCGGCCCCATGCGCCGAGGTAGTCGCGTTTCACCTGGAAAGATAAGAAAAATCTCCCATCTGTTGTCATCTGTTGGCTCCGAAAATGCCTGAGGTTCAGCAGGGCTGAAGCCCGTATTAGGAGTGGCTTGATGACTACTTTGGATATTGTTCTGATCGCAATTGCAATAGTCGCTGTCGCTTTCGGCGTGATTATGTTTGTTCAGTATCAACGATCGAAGCGGCTGCGCGGGCAGTTCGGTCCGGAGTATGACCGTCTGGTCCAGGACCGGGGCAATCAACGAAAAGCCGAAGAGGAGTTGCTTCGCCGACAGAAGCGAATCGAGAAGTTCCACATTCGCGAACTGAATGGCGGTGAGGTCGAACGATTCTCCGACTCCTGGCGCAGAGTGCAGGCGCGATTTGTGGATGCGCCGAGAGAGGCGGTTGGGGAAGCCGATCGTCTGGTACGCGATGTGATGTCGACGCGCGGCTACCCGATGAGCGATTTCGACCAGCGCGCGGCGGACATTTCGGTTGATCACCCGCGTGTGGTCGAAAACTATCGCGCGGCGCACGATATTGCGGCGCGCGATGCGTCCGGGCGCGCAAACACGGAAGATCTGCGTCAGGCGATGGTGCACTACCGCGCGCTATTTGAGGAATTATTGGGCGCCTCCGCGCGCCATCTTGAGGAGGTAAAAAAATGATTCCTGAAAGTCAGGTAATCGAAGAACCGAAAGAAGAAAAGATGGAACGGCCGCTCAGCACGGCTGATGTGGCGCGAAGCCTGAACGGTGAGCCGAGAGATGAGGCATCCATCCCGGCGAGCGGCTCACACGCGCCGCTTTTTGCGGACAACGAACTGGGTGAGTTTCGCCGACGTTGGCAGGACACGCAGACGAGCTTTGTCGATGATCCGCGAACGGCGGTGAAAAACGGTGATGAACTGGTCGCCGCAGTGATGGCCCGCCTCGCGACGTTGTTTTCGGATGAGCGGGCCAAGCTGGAGCGTAGCTGGGATTCGGGGGAAAATGTTTCCACCGAAGATCTGCGAGTAGCGCTGCAGCGGTACCGGTCGTTCTTTGATCGGCTGCTTTCGGTGTAGACGGATAAGGGGACGGCGGAAATCGCTCTGGCATCGCTCCGGCGATACCCAGCGTGCGGGGGCCGCCGTGTCCGTTTTTGATAAGTTTTTGTAAAACATCCGAGAATCGCCGGCATCGGATTCGAGCTATGCTCACCTACCAATACACCGGGATGCCGTTCGACACCAGCCATTGGGATCCCACATTCGGGCCGCCCCCCACCCAAATGACCGCAAGGATCCAGGTGGCCCGTCCGTTTCCTGAGGACGAGAACTTTGTCGGCGGGTGGATCGGCGGCGTCACGACTGGGGCCCTAAGCGGGATCATATCGGCTTCCATCAGCGACGGAGTGAGAACATTTACGCCCGATGTCGTTTTCCTGTCCGGTTACGGAACCAACATCAGAGAGTGGCTGATCGGTGGAGGTTTTCCCACGGACCTGGGAGCATCTGACGTACGCAATGTCGCCAGCGCAAATATCTCCGCCCGTGGACAGGTCCTTGTCGGCGATCTTGCGCGTTTTGAAGTGTCCAACCCGGCGGGCGAGAACAAGACTTCCGTGAGAACAGGGGCGGCTGGCCAGTGGACTGCGATGTGAGATAAAAATCAAGGGTTAGTGGCGCGCCAAGGCTCCAATCCGATCAGGCTTGGTCCCGATGGTAAACAGAGCAGTGTCACTTAGCAGAATCTCCGCATTCTGGTCCGCGGCGAGGGGAACGCGAACCGATGAACGTCGGATACAGCCCTGACGAGAACTACCAGTAACAAAGCCCACAGAGAAGCACAATCTGTCCCGCGGTTGATCGATCGAGCCCCAGATTTGGCGTTTTCGCGGCTGATTGTGGCCAAATCAAACCCACATCGCTGAACCCGGATGTTGTGCGTTGCTTCCCGCGCGTCCGGGTACCCTCTCCATTGCGGCATTTGGCCTTTCTTGCCGGATTTCGAGGATATTCTGGGAGTTCCTCCGGAACTCATTTCGGATTTTCGGATGCGAGGTTATATCAGTTGAGAAGGCGACGCGGACTTGTTGTCAGGTCGGACCGTCTTGGATTCTTCAGGATGCCGCAGACGCAAAAGGCCCAAGCCCACTTGCTACCAGTAAGACTGAAATATAAATAGCAGCCGCGACGGATACGGTCGCGACAACTGTACCGACGAGGCGGAACACATAGAGAGGAACGTCGTCGTCCACTGATGATATTGGTTCATCTACTATTTCAGTCAGTCCGCTCATGGCAAGGGAGTGTAACAAGACGACTAGGAGCGGGCATAAAGATTTCAATTCAGCTAGCACCATGGGTACCAGCGCCGGATTCAGTTTCTTCCGAGATCGCTATCGCACCAGATCGAGAGTGAACACTCTGTGTCGTTCTGGCCCTTCGAGCGGAGGGGCATGATTTCGGGTGAAGGCGATGGATTATTTTTCCGATAGCCGAGGAGTTTCCGTTTATTATGAACGAACCAGAGCCGGAGTCAGGTAAAATCCCCCAAACCGACAGGCCGGGCCGGTCCGCCGTTACGGGCTCATGGTCTCGATACGGACGAGCTCGCGTCGAAGATCCGGAAAGACGCGACGTGTCGATGTTCAGCGCACGTCCGGAGATCGCCTGCGGCGTTACTTTGATTGGTTCCCCGTGACGATTCGTCTCCAGATTTCCGGGCCGCGTTCGCCCATAGAACCGTCTCCCTTCGGCGGATCGGCGAAACGATTCGCCAAGTCTCTCGAAAGCGCAAGCGCTGCGCTCAGGGAATCGCGCGCGGACGCGACCGACGGATCCGGGTTGGGAATTGCAGCCAGGACAAGGTCGGCTTGGTTGACGAGAGTATAAAGCGTCTCCAAGTCGTGTTGCGTTGATTGCATGAATACATCGTAGACGAGATCAACCCTTGTTCGTTCGCAGCGGACGAACTTGCCGCGTCCGAGATCTGGAACGAAGCGATGGCCGAGGTGATCGAAGCGGATAAGCGGCAGCCGAGCCGGAGTGTAGCAAAATCCAGCGTAGTTCGTGATCGCGTGGACGCCGTTCAGGCTGGCCAACGCCTGGTTGTCGCCGAACTGCGGGACTTCCGAATGAACCTCCCGACCCAACGGCGTCCGGTATCGCCTCCGACCGAAGAGATCCACGTTCTCGCGACAGGGAAGCGCCGTGATGGCCTGTGCCTCTGCTGTCAGGAAACGCCCGTGGTGACCGCAACGGCACGCCTGGATGGATCCGAGATTGATCACTGGTAGAGCCGGGATCAGAACCGCGTGACACAGACGTGGATCGTATGCCGCACATGCAACGCGAATCTGAACAAGACAGATTTCAAGGCCGCGGCGCGCTGCCTTCGAGAGCTATCAGGCCGCGCTCAAACCTTCCTCAACGCCCGTCAGATCGCATTGGGGCCGACAGCGTAAGCACTGTGCTCCCAAATCGGGAATTGCCTAAGACCGAACCCTTCTCCTCGCGTCAATGGGGTCCGGATCCCGCGGGACGGAGTAGTCTACAAGCTGAATCGTTACTGTGTGGCCGCTCTCCAACATGCTGTCGACCGTGGCGAGCCATTCGGGCGAGTCCTTAAGCGGCCTGTAGGGCCTGTCCCCGACCGCCGTGAGCACCCCGCGCTTAGACGCTTCCACCCTCATCATTTTCGCTGCGGCCGGGCTCATTTACGGCAGAGTCTATCGCGAATCCCGAGATTCGAATGATCGGAAGAACACTGAGAAAGTGACGGCCATTACCTGTTCGGGATGGGCTGCGTTAACATCCTCTCAGAGATGGACCTCGCCGCCGTCCTCGCCGCCCTCTATGAAAGCGAACTGAACTGGTCGATCTCCTGCATATCGGATTCCTGATGGGACGTGAAGCTCGGTCGACGAACTGAGCGGGTTTGGCGCCGAGGCGAACGATGCCATGCACGATGTGATCGAGCGAATAAGCGGCAGCCGAAACGGAGTCCAGCAGAATCCAGCGCGGAAGGTAGCGAAAAATCGGAAATAGTTGAAAAGAATAAGGGATCAGTGGCGGGGACGACGGGGCTCGAACCCGCGACCTCCGACGTGACAGGCCGGCGTTCTAACCAACTGAACTACGTCCCCGCTTTGTGTCGGAACTGAAATTATCTTAGCATGCGAGGGCCGTCGAAACGGTCCGGCGGCCCCCGAGCACGATCAGAAATCGTAACGCAATGCGAGTTGCAGGGTACGCGCCGATGTCGATCCGTTCTGCGTTCCGAGCGTGGTGCTGAATTTGCCGAATGAGGCGGGCGTGGTGATGTTCAGGTTCGACGACGTGAATCCGAAGTTCGGGTGATTGAAGACATTGAACGCTTCCGCGCGGAACGAAACGCTTTGCCGCTCGGTGATCCTGAACGATTTGATCAGTGACAGATCGAGCTCGTTAAACCATGGGTTGCGGAAGACGTTGCGGCCTGCGTTGCCGACACCGAAGGCGGGAGTCGTGGTGAAATCCGCGACCTGCGCCGGAGTGTAGTAGAACGGGCCCGATCCGGTGTAGTAGAGTCCGCCGAAGCTGGTCGTGCTTGAGCCGCTGAAGGTGGCGTAGGTCGTGCCGCCAGGCAGAGTCGAGTGCTGCGAGGAAACGGAAAAGGGATTTCCGCTCTGGTCAATCAGGTAGCCGCCGAGATTCCATCCGCCGATTAGCGTATTGAGAACCTTTGGCATATTCCCGCCGAACTTCTGCCCGGCTCCGATGGGCAGCGTGTACGTGAAGTTAGCGTTGAGCGAATGCGGGCGATCGTAGTCGCTGACCGCGCGGTTGAGCCGTAAGTTGTAGTTATCCACCACGGACGTGAAGCCATTTCCTTCCACGGAAATGTTGTCCATACTCTTCGACCAGGTGTAGTTCACGGCCACCTGAAGGTTTCTCGAGTTGTGGGCGAACCGAACCTGAAGCGAATTGTAGTAAGACCGGCCATCGTTCGTGCCGAGGTACACGTTCTGGAACTGCGGATAGTGGCGGAAGTAATATTCGGAAAATCCCGCGGCCTGAAGTTTGGCGTAACCGGAGACATCAAGCGTGTTGATGACTGTGCCGACATTGGCGAGACTTAGATTGCTCGACCCGACAGCAGAGACCGCGGCGGCGGGCGTTCCGTAGACCTGAACGAACAGGTTGCTCGCCGGAACAGCCGTGGAAGTGTTCGCGGCATAGGCGGCCAACTGGTTCCACGATGTCACGAAGTCCGGCGTGATCACGGGCTGGTTTACGTTGCGGTTGAAGAAGAGCTTGATCCCTTCGTTCCCCACATACGCGACCTGAAGAGTATTGTTCCAGGGAAGCTGGCGCTGGATGGTGAGGTTGTAGCTTTCCACATAGCCGGAGCGGATGTTGGGATTGATCAGGTAAACCGACGTGATGCCGCGCGTCGGGGCAGGCTGCAGCGTCGGCGTGGGAGAAGGCGGGGTGGGCGTGGGAATGCCCTGCGAATATCTCAGATCCGCGCCGTTCGCGTCGGGGAAAGTCGTCGCCGCATAGGAGAATCCGGGAGTGGTCTGATCGACATCGGAAACCGCGGCGCCGATGGTGCGATCGAAAAAGAATCCGTATCCGCCGCGAATCGCCGTCTTTCCGTCACCGAAGGGATCGTAGGCGAATCCGAGGCGCGGAGCGAAGTTGTTGAGATCACGGTTGTACCACTGGCCCGATTTCTGAATAGCCAGATTGTCGATATTGTTTACGCCGTTGACCATCGAGGCGCCGCTGAGAACGCCTTGCTGCCCATTGATCTCGTGGGGACTTCCGTAGTAATCCCAGCGAAGGCCGTAGTTGAGAGTCAGCTTGCGATTCAGCCTCCATTCGTCCTGAGCGAAATACCCGAAGTAGTTGTAGTTGAGGGTGTGGGAAAGCGGCGTCCCCGGCTGCTGATAGGTGGCTAGATTGCTGTAGTAAGTCAGGGCAACCGAACTGACGCGGCCCAGCAGATCGTTATAGAGATTGTTGAAGTTCGTCGACTGGGAGGCAGTCAGGCCGGCGGGGGCGATTCCCGCGGGAACCGAAGCGCCATTCGCGACTGCGGTCGACACGTTTGGATAAACGCCCTGATAGTTGTAGCCGTATTGCTGGGTGAACTCGAGGCTCGCGCCCACTTTAAATGTGTGCTTGCCCCAGGTCTTGGAAAGCGCGTCATTGAACTGGTTGACAGGAGAGTTGCGGCCCTGCGCGAAGCTGGTGTACGGAATGCTGGTCCAACCGGACTGGAATAGGAACACCGGGCCAGCTGGCCGGTTGGGGCGGTCGAACATCACAGAGGCGCTTTGATGTCCGGCCGTGAAGTTGTTGACCATCGTGGATCCTATAGTGGCGGTGTAGCCTGCCGAAAAGCCCCAGCGGTGACCGCCTTGCGATCCCTGAACCTGACCGGGGAATGTGGCGTCAGCGCTGTTCAGGTTGTCGATTGAGGAGTTCCGCTGCCAGCTCCAGCGAAGGAAAAGTGAGTTGTTATCGGTAACCCGGTGGTCGCCTTTGATGGTGAACTGATCCTCGAGCGATGGCACGGGGTTGTTGAACTGAAAGCCGGCGGTGTTCAGTCCGTCGCCCACGTTGTTGTTGTTGGGGGCCGGATACTGAGCGAGCAGTTTCGCGACAGCTGGATCGATGCCGATGTGAAGGGGATCCGCGGCTGCGATGTTGAACTGCTGGACCGCGCCGCTCGAATCGGCCCATTCGAAGATTCCCTGGCGGGCGGTCGTGGTCGGTACCGTCCGTTCATGGACGGTCTGCTGATGGGTTCGACGCCCCTGGAAGTTCCCGAAGATGAAGGTGCGGTTTTTGCGGATGGGACCACCGAAACTGCCGCCGTAAATGTTCTGTATGAACTGGGGCGTCGCGCCGCCGGACTGATTGTTGAACCAGTCGTTCGCGTTCAGATCGGTGTTGCGAAGGTAATCGAAGGCGTTGCCGTGATACTGATTGGTGCCTGACCGTGTGACGAGCTGAATTTCGCTTCCGGCGCTTCGGCCGTATTCGGCGTTGAAGCCCGAGGTCAGTACATTAACCTGCTCGACGGAATCCGTGTTATTCGCGGTGAGCGAGAGGCCCATTCGGGGCGCAACGGAGTCGTTGACATCGACACCGTCGAGGGTGCTGTTGCTGCTGCCCTGGCGGAGGCCGTTGACGTGGGAGAAGCTGGCGTCCTGCCCGGCGCGGACGTCGATCTGAACGCCCGGCTGAAACATGGCGAGCGTTATCGGAGTGCGCGCAAGCTGCGGCAGATTGTCCACCGCCTTCATGTTGATGGCAGAGCCGACCTGCGAATCCGTGGTCTGAACCGCCGGAGCGATGGCATCAATGGTAACGCTGTCTCCCACCTGACCAACCTGGAGCTTGATTGTTTCCGAAACCGTCGCACCGACGGTGAGTTCGACACCGTTGAGAACTTCTTTGCGAAATCCCTGGGCTTCGACCACCAGATCGTAGAAACCGGGCTGAAGCGCGACGAACGCGAATGTGCCCTCGGGACCGCTGGTCGTGTTAGCGCTAACCTGGGTGCGAGTTTCGGTGGCGATTACTTTCGCCCCCGCGATCACGGCGCCCGACGGGTCCTGTACGACGCCGTCGATACGACCGGTGGTCACCTGCGCGAACGCGGTCAGCGCGATCGACGCAATAAGCGTGGCTTGTAAGGAATTCCTAAACATCTTTACCCCCAGCGAACGCGGACAAAGCCCCTGTACTTCCAAGAGCTTATGAAAAACGGCCCAATTGGATTTCGATAGCGTAGCATGATGCGGCCCTTGATTTGTAAAGACTTTGCGCGCCTCAGTAAGTTCGCCAGTGTGATACTGTCAGGCGATCATGCAGACCAGCGCGAGGCGGGAATCGATCGGGCGGCAGGTTCCGGCGCATTGAACCGGACGGCGTTGCTGCGGAAACGGGAGTTTGCTCTTGCGGCTCTCGCGATCGCCTTGGCGTTCATAATCCTGAATCTCAGGGCCTACGACGGTTTTTTCCAGGATGACGAGATCGATACTCTTTCGTGGTCGCCTTCGCGACATTTGTCCGAGTATGTGATTGCTTTTCTGAAGCCGACCTTCGATGTCTCGAACTTCCGGCCGGTAGGACATATCTACTATCTGCTGATGGGACGGGCGTTCGGGCTCGATTTTCCGCCCTACGTTACGCCTCTGTTCGTAATTCATCTGCTCAACGCGGCGCTGCTGTTCCTGCTGCTGCGCAGGATTTCGATCGGGCAATGGGCGGCGCTGGCGGGCACTGCTTTCTTTACCCTCAGCGCGTCTGCTTTCGATGTCTATTGGAAGCCGATGTACGTGTTCGACTTGTTGTGCGCCACGTTTGCGCTGGCGAGCATGTTGCTCTACACGCAGCGGCGATGGATTCTGAGCTTCGTCGCGTTCTGGTGCGCCTACAAAGCAAAAGAAATCGCCGTAACGCTTCCCCTTGTTCTGCTGGCATATGAGTATTGGTTGGGCAACCGGCGTTATCGGCCGCTCATTCCATTCTTTGCCGTAGCCGCATCGTTCGGATTGCAGGGAATTCTGCTCAATCCGAACAAAGACAACGAATACACGTTTCGATTCACCCCGGCGGCGCTGCTCGCAACGGCGCCGTTTTATGCCGGCAGGTTTCTGCTGATCCCTTTTAGCGGGTTCGCGCTCCTGGCGCTCGCGCTTCTCCGGGACCGGCGGGTGTGGTTCGGGCTGATAACGGGCGGCGCGTTCCTGTTTGTGCTGCTCTTTTTGCCGGGGCGGCTGTTCGAAGCCTATGCCTATTTGCCCCTGGCTGGCGCCACGATCGCGATGGCCGCCTCGGCGACACACATTCGCCCGGTATGGGCGTGGGCGGCGCTGGCGCTGTGGATGCCGTGGAACATCCGCGACCTGCACAGGGAAGCGCGAATAAAGCTGGCTCTTGACGATGAGGCAGCGGCCTACGTTTTCCAAATGCAGGAATGGGCTGCCCGGCATCCAGGCACGCCGGGCACGCTTGTCTACTCGGGGCTGCCGCGCGGATATCATCACTGGGGTGTGAACGGAGCCTGGAACATCGCCCATAAGACCCTCGGACTGTCGGCCTATTATGTGGGCTGGCCCGAAGCCGCGAAGGCAGCCGCCTCGGGCCCGGTCACGGTGGGTACGTGGGGCTGGGACGGACGCACGGGCAGACTTGTCCTTCATACGCAACCATGAAAATTCCGAGACTGCGGTGGATTCTGGCGGGTCTGCTGTTCCTTGCGACTGCCATCAACTATGCCGACCGGCAGGCGCTGGCGGTGGTTTCCGACCGGATTCGAACCCAGTTCGGAATGACCGAGATCGATTATTCGCGCATTCTGGCCGGGTTCTTTCTTGCGTACGCGATTATGTACGCCGGCTCGGGGTATGTAGTGGACCGGCTGGGCGCCAAACGGAGCTTTTCGTTGTTTATCGGGGTGTGGTCGTTCGCATCCGTGATGCATGCGTTCGCAAGCGGCGTATGGACCTTCGGAATCGCTCGGTTCGTTCTGGGGCTGGGAGAGCCGGGGAACTGGCCCGCCGCGACGAAAGCGGTTTCGGAGTGGTTCGCGCCGAAGCAGCGGGCGCTGGGCGTCGGGATCTTCAACGCAGGGTCTTCGGTGGGCTCGGCGTTGGCTCCGCCGGTGGTTTCGTGGTTGACGATCGAATACGGTTGGCAGTTCGCGTTTATCGCGGTGGGCGCCGCGGGATTCCTGTGGCTGATTTTGTGGTGGATTCTGTATGACTCGCCGCACCGCAGCCGGTTTTTGAAGGAGAGCGAATACCGGGAGTTCAAGGACGAAGTATTGCCGCCAACCGAGAGCAAGCCCGCGTCGGCGGAACGGGTGGACTGGGGCCACGTGGTACGGACGCGGGAGGCGATCGCTCTGTGCCTTGCGCGAACATTTACCGATCCGGTGATTTACTTTGTGATTTTCTGGCTGCCGGCTTACCTGGTGAAGGAACGGGGATTCAACCAGAGAATGATCGGCAAGTATTCGTGGCTGCCGTTTGTGTTCGGCGGCATCGCATATCTGCTGGGCGGATGGCTTTCGGGGTGGCTGATGAACCGAGGATGGATTCTGCCTCGCGCGCGCAAGCGGATCATGCTGCTCGGAGCGATGTGCCTGCCCGTGGCGATTCTGGCCCCCTTCGCGCCGAACGCGGGGCTGGCGATCGCGGCGACCTGCTTCATCACGTTCGGGCACGGCTTCTGGACGGCAAACCTTCAGACGCTGCCCGCGGACTTGTTCCCTGGGCATGAGGTGGGCACGGTGGCCGGGTTCTCGGGGATGGGCGGAGCGATCGGGGGGCTGGTGGCGAACCTCTGGACCGGGTACATCGTGTCGCGGTTCTCCTATGCGCCGATTTTCATCACGGCCGGGCTGATGCACCCGATGAGCATGTACATCATTTTTCGCATGTTGCCGGATTCGAAGTTCGCGCGGCGGAACTGATTAGCGGAGCCAGATCGACCAGACCGTGTCCACCGTGGCGTGAGTGATTGAGGAGGTCAGGATGCGGCGGCGGTCGAGCCAGGCGCGTCCGTAGAAGAACCCCGCGATCGCTGCGAGAATCACGTAGCGCCAGTTGAAGTATGCGGCTCGCTTGTTGAAGTGAGCCAGTCCGAAGAGGAGCGATGTGATGATCAGCGCCTTCGGGATGCCGATTTTTCTGCTGAGCAGATTGAGAAGGAGGCCGCGGAAGAAGAGTTCTTCGGGGACTGCGATGAAAAACAGGGTGAAGATCCAGCCGGCCGCGGCGGCCGAAGGCGCCGGAATCGTTTTGTGCGCGTGGAGGAACGCGAGGGCGAATCCGAGCGCGATTGCGACCGGCGTGAAGAAGAGGAATTCGCGGAGCCCGATTGCGAAATCCCGAAGGCGGGGGCGGAAATCGTATCCGATATCGCCGATGGGGTCGAGAACGAGAAATCCGTAGAGGCCAGCGTCTACGAACATAAGCTTCATCATACTGTTCAGACCCGGCACGGGCCATGCCGCGTCGAAGAAGCGCAGATCGACCGAGATGCCGAGAATCGCAAGGACGATCCAGCGATGGCTTCGCGCGAGCAACAGGCCAACGGCGAGAACGATGGCCGCCATGCCGAGGAACATGTCCCACCGAAAAATTCCGCGTGGAAGCGCGAAGAGCGGATATGCCGCCACGAGAATCAGGGGCAGATACGGCGATTTCGGAAGGCGTTCGGCCAGACCAAAGCCAAAAGCCCAGAACGGCGCGAGGAGCAGCGCGGCTGCCGCGATGGCGGAAGGAGTGAGTAGCGGAGCTACGCCGAAGGTCCGCGCCGTTAGCCAAAGAGCGGCAAGGAGTCCGAAAAAGGCAACGGTTGCGGCGGCGCGCAAGCAGGCATGTTAGCAAGGCCGTAACGGTCGCGAATGGCGGCAACGCGGTCGCGGATCATGTCGCGATAAGGGCCTTTGATGTAGGCGACAGATTCGTAGCGTTCCTGATAGCGGCGGAGCAGGTGCGGGAAGTGCTGCTCGACAAACGGGAAGAAAACTCGGCGCGAGCAGGGCATGAGGAACAAAACGCCGCCGCCAAAGTAGGAAGCGCCGTGGTCGCGGGCGGCTTTGGCCAGGCGGTCGAGGCGGGCTTCCTGGTCGGTGATCAGTGGCATGATTGGGTTCGGAAAGACTCCGACGGGAATGCTCGCATCGGCGAGCGCGCGGACAGTCCTGAGACGCAGGTCGGGACGCGGAGCGCGCGGCTCGAGTTTGCGGGCGAGTTCAACATCCAGAGTCGTGATCGTCATGTTGACGCTGATGGCGTTGCGCTCGGCGATGCGCCGGAGGATGGGGATATCGCGGGCGACGAGGTCGGATTTGGTGGTGATGTGAACGTTGAGGCCGCTTTGTTCGGCGAAAACTTCGAGCGCGGCGCGCGTCCGGCCGAAGCGGCGTTCCGCGGGTTGATACGGATCGGTTGCGGTGCCGATGGCGATGCCGCCCGACGCGTCGATTTTCTTCAACTCGCGGCGGAGAATGTGACCAATGTTTGATTTGGCGAAGATCTTGTCTTCGAATTCGACGCTTTCCCGGAGTTCCATGAACTCGTGGGTGTAGCGGGCGTAACAATAGCGGCAACCGAATTCGCAGCCTCGGTAGGGGTTCAGGGACCAGTCGAACCCCATTCCTGGTCTGGTCCGGTTCAACAGGCTGCGACAGTCGATTTCGAAATACTGGACGACCCGTTTGGACTCCAGGACTTCGCTGTGGGCCGCAAGCCGCGCGATCCCGACCAGACCCGGCGAGGGAGAATCGCCGAACAACACCTCCTAATATTCGCCTTTTATTCGCCTTTTTGTCAAGCCGCAATCAGCTTACCGATGGTGGTGACCAAAGACCTATCTGGTGAGCTGGGTCAGCGCGAATATGACAGCGGGCCGACAACGGGCAGCCAGAACGACAAGCGCCCGCTAATCAACCGAGAATTTGCCGTCCGTACCCGAATGTGTCGATAGCCTAATTCAGAGCCGAACTGATGAATCGGAACAGGGCGTAGATGGCCGCCGCGCTGACTATTGCCGTGACACACAAAACCGCGACGCTGATCAGGGACAAAACGGTGTCATCCGCCGCACGAGAAATTCTCTCGCTGAATGTCACGGTGGGTTGTCGCACAGCGGAATTGTAACAGTATTCACCGTAAATTCCATGAGTTTAGGAACAATGCGGTACTAGGACTATCGAACGGTAGATGAAATCAACGGGAAGACGCGGGGTCCACGCGGGTTTGCAGGGTTCTCAGGTTCGATTCCGCGGCGCTTCTGGTGTTCCCGATAGCCACGATGCGCCAGGGAATCAGGAGGGGCGTCTTCGATTCCCAGCCCGTCTTGAAGCGAGTGGAGAGCTTGCCGTCCGGCTGCCGGATCAGATTCATCTGAGGGTACGCTCCGGAATTCGCCTCGCCGATCGCGATTTCTACTCCTGAGTTGGGAACGATGGCGAATTCGGTTTCCTCGTCGCGAATGGGGATCTCGATCAATGGAGTCGTCTGAGGAATGACGAATCGAAATGCCACGCCCTCATCCATCGCCTTTGCCTCGAGGTTGATGCGGCGGCCGATGGAGCCGTTTTGCATGTATTCAACGACCAGGGCGCTTCCTTTTTCGGACCAAGCGGTGACGCCGTCGTTCTCGCCGAGAAGCGGCTCCTGGTCGGCTATGTCAAAGCCGATGAGGGAGGGGCCAATGACGGGCTTTCCGCGATAGAAGATCTGATAGGCGATCCGCGATAGGCCCCCGTCGGGGGACTGGTGTATGAAGGCGCGGAACTCAACCGCGCCGTCCGGCGAGCGGACGGCGTGGGGGTCCTGCGCAAAAGCGGCTACGGCTAAGGCGAGTACGAGAAAAACTACGCCCAAGAGAAGCCGGATTTGGAAATCGGCAAATGCCGCAAACGCACTCCGGTCGCCGTGAAGATTGCATTGCTCACGGCAGGCAGGATCGGCGGCAGCGCGGGCTCACCGAGACCTGTTGGCGAATAGGTCGATTTTACGTAGTCTATCTGGATCTCGGGGGGCGCCTGCGCCAGGCGCACCATTGGGTGCTGATGGTAGTTGTTCTGAACAACCGCGCCCTTTTCGACCGTAATCTCCTGGGCCATCAGTTCGCTGAGGCCGTCGATAACGCCGCCCTGAACAATGTTCTCGGCGCCGCTCGGATTGATGATCTGGCTACCGACGTCAGCTCCGACCCAAACCTTGTTGATTTTCACGCGCTTCTGGGCATCAACCTTCACTTCGGCGACTTCGGCGAAGTAGCCAAGGTGGCTAAAGTGGAACGCGACGCCTAACGCCGTGCCCTTCGGGAGGGATTTCGAGCGCTTGGCCCAATCGGAGGTCTGGGCGACCAACTGAAGGGCGCTCTTCATGCGGTCCGGAACAATGCCGGGCGTGCCCTCTTTCCATGGCGCCGAGTTCAGAATCTCCATGCGGAAATCGACGGGATCTTTACCAGCCTCGTGGGCCAATTCGTCGATGAACGACTGAATGACGAAAGCGAAGGCATTGCTGCTGGGGGCGCGGAGCGCGCCGGTGCGGATGCACAAGGGCTGCACAGAGGCGTGCAGCGCGTAGTTCGGAACGAAGCGCTGCGGGAATTCGGTCGGGCCCATCGCGCCCGAGGCGACGAAGTTCTTGTTATCGCCGTAGCTGATGAAGTGGTTGCGCCACGCGACGAGTTTGCCCGAGGAATCGAGCCCGGCTTTGAGGTATTGGAAGCCGCCGGGGCGATAGTAATCGTGCGTCATGTCGTCTTCGCGGGCCCAGAGGAGTTTCACGGGAACGCCATTGGCCTGCTTCGCGATGTACGCAGCTTCGACCATGTAGTCATTCATGAGGCGGCGTCCGAAACCACCGCCGCCGCGAACCATGTGCTGTGTGATGTCGCTGTCTTTAATACCGAGTGTCTGGACCACTAGCTGACGGCCGCGGCCGGGAATCTGGCTGTTGCTCCAGATCTCGAGCTTGCCGTCTTTGAACTGAGCGGTAGCGCCCTGAGGTTCGAGCGGGCCGTGCGCGATGAAGGGATAGGAGTAGTTGGCCTCGAGAACTTTCGCAGCGGATTTGAGCGTGCCTTCGGCGTCCCCATCGTTGCGGATGGTCCACTGCGGGGCTTCCTTGCTCATCTTGTCGGCGTTCTGGGCGAAGAGAGCGCTGCCGAGAGCCGCGCGGGGGCCTTCATCCCACTTGACCTGAAGCTTGCGGCGAGCGGACTGCGCGTACCACCAGTTCTCAGCGAGGATGGCGATGCCGTTTTCAAGACCCGGTTCGCCCGGGATTACGGTGTCAGTGATGACTGGACGCTCGACGACAAACGCGTCTTTAATGCCCGGCATCTTCTTGATTTCGTCGAGATTCGCGCTGACAACTTTGCCGCCGAAGACCGGGCACTTCTGGTAGGCGGCATAGACCATTCCGGGAAGCTTGACGTCGATGGCGAAGATGGGCTGGCCCGTAACGATCTTCTTGAGATCAACGCCGGGCTGCGAGTGGCCGATGATCTTGTACTCGCTCGGGTCTTTCAGTTTGAGCGAGGCAAGGTTCGGCGTGGGCATGGAGGCGGCTTTGGTTGCCAATTCGCCGTATGACAGCGACTTGCCGTTGCACATCACGCGTCCCGAAGACGTCGTGCAATCCGACGGTTGCACGCCCCATGTCTGGGCCGCGGCAGCAATGAACATGGCGCGCGCGCCAGCGCCGACCTGGCGCATCGGAACCCAGTTTGTGGGAGTCGCGGTGCTGCCGCCGGCGCTCTGGCCAGCGTATTTGGATTCGACGAAATCGGCCTGAACGATTTTCACGTTCTTCCAGTCGACGTCCAGTTCCTCCGCGATCAGCATTGGCAGCATGTTGCGGACACCCTGGCCCACTTCGGGATTCTTGGCCACGATGGTTACGGTCCCATCAGCCGCGACCGTGATGTAGTTGTGCGGGTCAGGCGGGACCTGCGGGCCGCGTCCCTGCTGCGCCTGCGCCTGCGGTTCGGGATAAAGGCCGAACAGCACTCCGCCGCCGGCCACAACGCTCGCTTTCAGAAAAGATCGGCGATCCATATGCAGCTCCTTTTATTCCTCTTTGTGGGCGGTCTGAACGGTCTTCGCCGACGCGCTGGAGCCGAGTTCGGCAGCCTTGTGGACGGCGGCGCGGATCCGAAGATACGTGCCGCAGCGGCAGAGATTGCCGTTCATCGCGGTATCGATATCTTTGTCGGTCGGCTTGGGAGTCTTCGCCAGCAGCGCGGCGGCCGACATCATCTGTCCCGCCTGGCAATAACCGCACTGGGGAACATCGATATCCTGCCACGCGATCTGCACGGGGTGTGTTCCGTCCGTGGAGAGGCCCTCAATCGTCGTGATGGGTTGGTCCTTGACTGCCGATACCGGCGTCAGGCAAGCCTGCACCGGCTTGCCGGCGAGGTGGACCGTACAGGCGCGGCATTGACCGATACCGCAGCCGTATTTGGTTCCGACCAGGTTCAGTGAATCGCGAAGCACCCAGAGAAGAGGCATTTCCCCTGGCACGTCCACGGTGGATGTGTGCCCGTTCACGTTCAGTTTGTAGGCCATAGATGTTTACTCCGGATCACATACAGCATATAACGGCGGCCGCGCGTTGGGAATCGCTGAAATCAGGGTGAAAAAGCCCTGGATGATACACTGTCGGAGACTTACTCCGGATGCTTCTCCCCCGTGAATTTGTAGCTTATTTGTCACGCCAGATCGTGCGGCGTCTTTCCCCTTCGACCGTTGAAACCCCCGCGCCCGACCGAGTGGCCGAACTTGTGAACGGCATCATTGCGGACGAACTGGCGGCCGAAGACAAGCTGAACGACGAAGTCCGCGAAAAGCTGGAAGAGTACAGCGATTACATGCGGCGCGAAGGAATCAGCTATCAGGACATGTTCCGGAAAGCGAAGAACGCGCTCGTGCAGCAACGGAAGATCGTTCGGGCTTCAGGGCGCGATACCGGCGACAATATGAAGCTCTCGCGCGACAAAATCACGGATATTTCGCACAAACTCATCACAGCGATGAGAAAGTCGCGGGATCTTCGCCTGAAGAAGGACATGAATGAGGCGCGGCTTGAGATTGTCAAGGCATTCACCGAAATTCTGCAGGTGGAGGAGAAGGCGGACCGTGCGGCGCGCGATAAAGTCCGGTCTCTGAAGCGAGAGGTTCCGGAAGGCAGCGAAGAATGGGACATCCTGCAGAAGCGTTATTACTCGGAAGAACTGAAGCGCTTCGGTATCGATCCCACCAAATAGCCCCAACTTAGGAGCCCAATGAAACCCGCGATTGCGGTGGTCGGCAGCCTGAATATGGACTTCGTGGTTCGCACGAAGCGGCTTCCGGCCGGGGGCGAGACTGCGCTCGGGCATGGATTCCGGATGATTCCGGGGGGCAAAGGCGCGAATCAGGCGTTCGCGGCCGCGAAACTCGGGGCAGCGTCGGTGACCGTGAAGATGGCGGGGCGCGTGGGAATGGACCTGTTCGGGGACCGTCTCAAAGCGAGCCTTTCCAGTGCGGGAGTGGATGTATCAGCGGTGCATGCGTCGCGGGCGCAACCTACCGGCGTGGCGTTTATCGCCGTCGATGACGCGGGGCAGAATCAGATCATTGTGGCGCCGGGAGCGAACAATGAGATCGCGCCGGGCGATGTGGAGGCTTTGCGGCGTGTAGTCAGGGGCGCGAGCGCCGCGTTATTTCAGCTCGAAACGCCGCTTGCGACGGTGGCGGCGGCACTGAAGATGGCACGGGAAGAAGGAGCGCGGACGATCCTCGATCCGGCGCCAGCGCAGCATTTGAGCCGGGATGTTCTGGAAGCGGTCGACATCCTGACGCCGAACGAGGGCGAGGCGTGCCTGCTGCTCGGGCGCGAACCGGAGCGGATTGGGATGGGGGAAGCGAGCCGTGTGGTGGAAGCTTTGGCGGCGCGGGGCGCCCGGATGGTGATTCTGAAGATGGGCGATCGCGGCTGCTTCTTTCGTGGCGCTGGCGAGGCGTGCCACGCGCCGGCGTTTGCGGTTGACGCGGTCGACAGTACGGCGGCGGGAGATACATTCAACGCCGCTCTGGCAGTGGCGCTCGCGGAGGGTTCACCGATTCCTCATGCGCTGCGGTTCGCGAGCGCGGCAGCGGCGATCAGCGTGACGCGAATGGGCGCGCAGGCGTCGGCTCCTTCGCGCGCGGAAACGGATCAGTTTCTGGAAGAGCGGCGTTAGAGCGCTGCGACGAAGCCTTCCCACGCGGCGGTCGTGTTTTCGAACTGCATGCGGCAATCCTCGGTGATGCGCATCATCATCTGATCATCGTGCGTGGGATCGTGGTGGAAGAGGAATAGCTGGTGGGCGCGGCATTCGCGCGCGATGTGCACGGCGTTTTGCCAGGTACTGTGGCCCCACCCTTTGTGCGCCTCATATTCCTTTGGAGAGTACTGCGCGTCGCAGATCAGAATGTCGGCGCCTTTCGCGTTGTGCCGCAGCACTTCATCGAGCTTCGGGTGACCGTGTTCATAGTCGGTGGCGTAGACGATCACGATACCCCCGATTTCGACCCGGTAGCCGGTGGCGTTCTGCGGATGGTTCAGCGGAAAGGGCATGATCTTCATGGCCCCGACATCGACGTGCCCGCCTGGTTCAATGATGTTGAACTCGCGACGCGCGGCGACCTGATCGAAATCAACCGGGAAGTAGGGTTTCGCCATCTGGCCTTCGAGCGTTTCCTGCAGCGGCCGTCCCGAGACGCCTGAGTAGAAGGCAACGCGGTTCTTCGGACCGTAGATCGGGGCGAAGAAAGGGAGTCCCTGAATGTGGTCCCAGTGGAAATGGGTGAGGAAGAGCTTGACGTCGATGGGATTCCCGTTCGCCTCCTTCATGAGGCAGGCGCCGAGGTTGCGAATGCCGCTGCCGGCGTCAAGGATGACGCATTCGTTGGCAGCGGTTCTGATCTCAACGCAGGAGGTGTTTCCCCCGAAGGTCAGGTTCTCCACCTGAGGCGTGGGCGTAGATCCGCGAACACCCCAGAATCTGAGACGTACCCGAATATCTGACATTAGAAAGCCATCTTAGTCCGAAGGCGCTTGCGATCCGAATTTTCGCTCTCGAGTTTGAGAGCGGCGGCGTAGGCTTCACGCGATTCGGCCGGATGATTGAGCGACTTCTCGAGGTCGCCGATCTGCTCCCACACCGAGGCGTTGGACGCGTCTACCTTGACCGCTTCGCGAAGCTGCGCGACGGCATCGGCGGGGCGATTGGCTTTAGCAAGCTGGGTCGCGAGCGCGATGCGGGCGCCAAGATAATTGGGCGCCTGAGCGATGACCGCCTGATATTGATTGACTGCTCCGGATGCGTCTCCGCGCTCGGCGAGCAGTTCGGCAAGGGCGATTCGGGAGGGCAGGTAGTCGGATTTGGCCGCAAGATTCTGGCGATAGAGATCGATGGCTTCGGTCTGACGGTCTTTCGACGATGCAAGCAGCACGGCTAGATTGTGACGCGCCGGGAGCAGATTCGGATTCTTCGAAAGGGCGTCGCGATAGAGCTTTTCGGCTTCGCTGTTCTTGCCTTCGGCGGCTTTCAGCGTACCGAGCGCGTTCAGAGGCTCGGCGGACTCGGGAGCCAGTTCCATTGCTTTGCGATAGGACTCTTCGGCTTCCCGGCGGCGGTTGGTCCGCTGATAGATGAGACCGAGGTTGTAGGGGAGGTAGCCGAATTTGGGCGTGATCCGAATCGCCTGCTGATAGCTGCGAATCGCGCTCTCGGCGTCGCCGGCTTCGATGTAGGCGAGCGCGAGGTTGTGCAGCGGATAAGACCAGTTGGGCGCGCGTTTGGCGGCGTCTCGGAATGCGGGGATGGCTTTGGCGAAGTCCGCCTGTTCGAGATATGCGATTCCGAGCGCGTTATAACCGTAAGCTTCACCCGGATCGATTCGGACAGCGGTTTCGAGCAGGTCAGCCGCTTTGGGATACTGCTTCTCGAACAGCAGCGCGCGGCCCATAAAAAAGGATTCGCGGCCCTGCAGGTAGAGCGATTCCGGCGTGAGCTTCATGGCCGCTTCCATGTATTGAGAACCCGCATCGAATTCGGCTTTGGTTTGGGGATTCTGATCGCCCGCCAGATATTTCAGCAGCACTTGTTGGGCCTGGTCTTCCAGAGCGACGCGCAGGGAATTCTCCTGGAGAAGCATCATTTCGGGCGAGAGTTCCGCGCGGAGGCGATCAACCAGAAGCCAGGCGCTTCCGGGATCGGCGGGCAGCAGGCGCTTATCGCGAACGGCGGCCTGAAACGCATCAATGTCTCGCTGGGCTTGGGCGGAGACCGGCGGCGCTCCGGCAGCCTGCGCAACAAGTAGGGGGCCTCCGTTACGCGAATCGTAGAGAGTTTTGAACCGTGAAATGTTGATGCCCGCGGCGGAGACGTCGGCGACCTTCGTGGCGTTCTCCATATTTCCGAAGTCGCGCGGGTGCTGTTTGTTGCCGGTAAGAGAAGAGACGTCGGAGCGAACGAAATCGATCAGCTCACCCGCCGTGACCTGATGATTCTTATCCTGATCGGCGTTGCCTTCGAGGGCGCGGACAAGCGAATAAGTAAATGCTCCGTGGCCGCCGCCGTACTGGGCGCTCTCGATGCCGACTTCCTTCGGACGCGAGGCCATCAGGCCCAACATGTCGCCGGGGGCCTCGCCGAGTTTTTCGACGACGCTGCCGATCGAGTTGTTTTTGATATTCCCGATAGTGGTCGCACGGCAAACGTCGGCCAGAAAGACGACGCGGCCGACTTTGGACAGTTCCTCCTCAACTAATTGCTGGAGTTCGGTCATCGGCAGAGCGGTGGAGGAAAGATCCTGCGGATCGCTGTCGTAGGTGATGATGTAGCCGCCGCGGGTATCCACTGCGCCGTGTGCGGCTATGAGGATGAAGACGGTGTCTTTTTTGCCGGGGCGGGCTTTCAGAAAGGTCTGGAACGCGTTTCGCAGAGCGGCGGTAGTGGCTTGGTCGTCGGTCAGGACGAGCATCTGATCGGCGGGGACGTGGCCGCCGTTGGGCGCGGTCAGGTAGTTCCCGAAGGACTTCGCATCAGCGCCGGGGAACTGAAGCCAGAGGTCCTGGGGCAGTTTCTGATATTTCGAAATGCCGACGACCATCGCGTAGGTTTTGGCATCGGGCGCAATGGCGGCCGCCTTGATGGCGGCTTCGGTTGCGAGGGATTCTTCAAGTTCGAACATCCGACCGCGAATCCAGACTGCATCGGGCCACTGGGCGGCGGCTTTCCGGTAAGAGGCCAGGGCGTTCGCCTCGAGTTTGTTGCGATCGTAAATGGCAGCTTCCTCGATCAGCGATTCGGTGTCGTTTGGATTCGCCTGAAGAGCTTGCTCGAGCGGCTCAATCTGAGAGCGCACGTCAGACGGCAGCGCGTTCAGCGCGAGCGCGCCTTCGTCCGGCTTGGCGAGCCCTCGGGTCATGCTGACCCCGTAGTGCTGCTGGCTGGCGACGGCTACGCGGACGACGGTGGGAAGGAAGCAGGCGTTGACCGGCTTCGGAATTTCGAGCTTGCCGGCTTTGACCTTGAGCGCCTTCGAATCGAGAAGGACTTCCCCGCCCTGACCCAGCGTTTCGGACTTCTTATCCGGGCAGAACAGAAAACTGACGGGCGCGGCTCCGGCGCGGAGGGCGTCGCCACTGAAAAGGACATCGCCTGCGCGGGCTGCGAGAGGCGTTTCCGTGTTAGCGCGCAGAACTTTCGCGGCGCCGGGGTTGAGGACGAGACCGACAGGCTCCTCTCTCGGCGTATCGGCAAACAGCGGGAGCGCGGCCAAAAGCAGCACAGGCAGACGCAGATCCCTGTAATTAATTGAAATCATGCGGGTTGCGCCACCGACATCAACTCACTTACGCGGCTCGGTTCCAGCAGCGCAGTGACAGTAAAGAGTTTCATTTTCTCGGTTTTGCCTCGGACCGGGACTGCACCCAGACAAATAGTGTCGATTTCACCGCGTAACATTTCACGCGTTTCGTCGCTCATCAGCAGGCGGGTTTTCTGATCCTTATTCAAACTTTCCAGACGCGAGGCCAGATTTACCGTATTCCCCAGGACCGTGAACTCCAGTTTGTCCGACGATCCGACGTTCCCGATGACCACCTCGCCGGAATGAATCCCCGCGCCGGTTCGGAATTCGCCAACCACTTCGCTGACCATTTCGCCCGCGGCGCGAACCGTGCGGAGGGCATGGTCGCCGGGCTGCGCGCCCGCGTCGTCATCCGAGAATACCGCAAGGATGCCGTCGCCGATGAATTTATTCACATGACCGTTGTATTTGACGATAATGGACACCATTTTCGACATGTAGACGTTCAGGAGTTCGACGACAACCGCCGGGTCCTTGGATTCGCAGAAGGCCGTGAAGCCGCGGATATCGGTGAAGAGGATGGTGACGAGGCGTCGCTGGCCTTCGAGGCTGATTTTTTCCGTTTGATCCAGAGATGAGGCGACCTGTTTGCCCACGAACAGGGCGACAGCGCCGCGAAGAAACGAACTCTTTTTTTCGGCCGTGGCGAAGCGATAGACGGTACCTCCGAACAGCGCCCAGGCGTACGCCAGGACGGTCTGCGTGGTGGAGACCAGCCATCCGCGAAGGAACAGCAGGTGAGTACCGGCGAGAAACACGAGCAAGGCGACGATCGACCATACGAGCGTCTGGGACACGCCGAACGTGAGACCAACAAGTATTCCCACGGTTGCCGCGAAAGCCAGGGCCAGTATGTGAATCCATTCGGGCGCAGGCTGCAGAAAATCGCCGGTAAGGAGTGTGTTCAGCGCGTTGGCGTGAACCTCGACTCCGGCGGTCCGCCATGTTTTTGAAAGGGTAAACGCGGTGTAGAACGGCGTGGCGTGGCGGTCCTCGAGATTGACGTCGGGGCCGACCAGAACGGCCTTCCCCTTGAACCATTTTTCGAGTTGCGCGACGTTTCCGGCGCGATAGGCGGTCACAACGTCGTAGAGAGAGATATGTGGGAATGTATCGGCGGGGCCAGCGTAGTTGATCGTGAGATTCCGGTCGGCGTCCATAGGGACTTCGCGGCCGTTGAAGTAGAGTCTGCCGTCGCGAAGCGTCGCATCCTGTCCGATAAATTTTTCAGCGGCGCGGAGAGCCATCCCACGGGTCAGTTGCTCGATGGGAACGCCGGGTTTCGGTTCTTCGATGAGCACCTGCTTGCGGACGAAGTCATCGCTGTCAGCGGTGAGATTGGCCATGGCCGACGCGCCCATAGCGGAACTGATCATATTCAGGGGCACGGCGCGCGCCTGCGGTGAATCCGATGCAACGAACGCGCAGATAATCGGCATTCGCGGGAAGGTTTCGGCGAACGCTGCCGCGAGGATCGCGTCGTTGTCTTTTTCGTAACGCGAGACGTCGATGTCGTACGCGACGTCGAGGACCATGACTTTGGCGCCGCCCTGGGCAGCGGCGCGCATGACATCGGCGTAATAGGGCTGCCAGAACGAGAGGAGTTCCGAATAATGGTTTCGAGCGCGGTCGTCAATACCGACGATGACGATGTTTTTGGTGGGGCGCGGGCCACGCAGGACAAAGTGAGCGTCCTGTCCTTTTAGATCGACCAGCCGGAAGAACTGGACGTTCTGCATCAGGGCCGTGAGGATGACGCTGCCGGCCACGACGGCGGCGCAAATGAGAATGCGTTTTCGAACCCGATTCATGAAGTGCGCCCTGTTAGCAATGTTACTATCGCGCGGGGAAACAGGGTGGAGAATAGGTTCTATTACCAAACGCGACAGTCAGTCGCGTTCGAGCAGTTTTCGAAGGTCTTCCACGCTGAGGCCACAGTCACGGAGGATCTTGTGAAGCAACCCGGGGCCGATGACTTCACCCGCGTGAACAGGGACCACCGTGCGCCGCCCATCTTCGTGAGAGAGGAAATGATGACTCCCGCGGATGCGTATCACCCTAAAACCAGCCCGGCGCAGAGCATCCAATCAACTGCGCGCCAGTCAGGCGGGTTTCGGCTCATGCAGCGATTGTGATTCTTTGAATGCCGACGAACTCCAGAGCCTGCTCCGGCGCGCCTTCGACTTCGAGATACAGGCGAATGGCCTCCCGAACGCGCTCGTTCAACTCGCCAGCGACCTGGCTTGGGTATGACAACCCGGAAGGGCCGGTACCGACGCGACGTAACATCCCTCTTCGTCGCGCTCGGCGACGACGTCAAAATCGCGTCTCAATCGAAATCTCCTTGCCACGATTATAGGGGTTGGCTTTCGCGGGATAGCTCATATCTTGCAATCGCTTCGAGGTGCACTTCGTCGGGACCGTCGGCCAGACGGAGGGTGCGGGAGTTGGCCCAGGCAGCGGCCAGTTCGAAGTCGTCGGAAACCCCTGCGCCTCCGTGGGCCTGAATAGCTCGGTCGAGGATTCGGAGCGCGAGGTTCGGGGCAACCACCTTAATCATCGCGATTTCCGACTTAGCTGCTTTGTTGCCCACCGTGTCCATCATCCACGCGGCCTTTAGGACGAGCAGTCGCGCCTGCTCGATTTCAATGCGGGATGTCGCGATATCGGTGCGGATCGCGCCCTGCTCGGATAAAGGCTTACCGAACGCCACGCGGGATTTGACGCGGCGGATCATGTCTTCGAGAGCGCGCTCCGCAACTCCGATGAGGCGCATGCAGTGGTGGATGCGGCCGGGCCCGAGGCGGCCCTGAGCGATTTCGAATCCGCGTCCTTCGCCGAGAAGCAGATTTGCGGCGGGAACGCGCACGTTTTCGAAAAGTACTTCGCCGTGACCGTGAGGCGCCTGATCGTAACCGAAAACCGGTAGCATCCGGAGGACTTTGACGCCGGGCGTTTGCATCGGGACGACGATCATCGACTGCTGCTTGTGGCGGGGGGCGGAAGGATCGGTTTTGCCCATGAATATGGCGACCTTGCAGCGCGGGTCGCCCGCTCCGGAAGTCCACCATTTGCGGCCGTTCAGGATGTAGGAGTCGCCGTCGCGCACGATGCTTGCCTCGATGTTGGTGGCGTCCGACGAAGCGACGGCCGGCTCGGTCATGGCGAAACAGGAGCGGATCTCGCCCGCCAGCAGCGGTTCGAGCCACTCACGTTTCAGCTCCGGCGCGCCGTAGCGCTCGAGCACTTCCATGTTGCCGGTGTCCGGCGCGGAGCAGTTGAAGACTTCGGGAGCCATTAAAGAGCGGCCCATGATCTCGCAAAGGGGCGCGTATTCCAGATTAGTGAGGTTCGCGAACAGGTTCCAGAGACCTGCCTTGCGAGCGACAGGTTTGAGTTCTTCGATGACGGGCACGGGATTCCAGCGATCCGGGCCACGCGAGTGTTCGTGAACGCGTCGCTCGTTCGGATAGATGTGCTCGTCCATGAAAGCCGCCAGGCGGCGGCGCAGGTCATTCACCTTTTCGGAGTATTCGAAATCCATGGCGTCACCGGTATGTGCAGAGATCGGGATCGAGGTGCGGAGTGGCGTTGAACGTATGGAGACGCAACTGGTCTCCACGCAGGCGCAGGATCGTGTATGAAGCGTTATGCAGGACCCCCGCGAGGCGAAAAGCGCGCTGGTCTTCGATATCGAGAGTCAGGGCCGCAAGAATGCCGATTGGCGTGGCGGAGGTAAAGACCGCAATCGCATCGGAATCTGCGGCGCCGTCGGACGCCAGGCGTGCGTGGCAAGCGGAGATGCGACGGTGGAAATCGAGCCAGGATTCGCCGGTATAGCGGGCATGTCCGACGATCCACGCCTGAACGATGCGGAGGTCGGCCGGAGTCCAGCGGCGGTCGGCTCCGCTGTCGGAGCGCATGGATTCGAAGTCGCGCCGGAATTCGGGATCTTCCTCGCAGAGCACCGGCGCGAGTTCACGATAGATCCGATCGAGATCGAATTCGTTCCACGACGGATCGACAATAATTTCAGGAAAGTCGCCCGCAGCGGCGACGGCGGTCGCGGTCTGACGCTGGCGGGCCAGATCTCCTGAGTAGGCGCGACTGAAACGAATCCCGCGCTCGGCGAACCAGAGGCCGAGGCGCCGCGCCTGCTCGAGGCCGATTTCCGAAAGCGAATCATAGGCGTCGCGAGTTCCGGCCTGACCGTGTCGAATGAGATAAATGCGGCTCACGCGCTCGCCACTCTCTCGGCGGCCCATGCGATCAGATAACGAACGCGCTCGTCCAGGGTCCGGAACCGTTCGTCGTGGGTTTGCCCGCGATGGTAGCGATAGTAGATCTGCTGGAGGATCACGGCTAATTTGAAGATACCGAGGACTTCGTAGTAAGGCAGATTTTCCACATCGCGTCCGCTGCGAACGGCGTAGCGCTGAACGAATTCATCTCTTGTCCAGGGCGGCGATAAGATCTGCCCCCAATAGCAGAGGGCGAGGCCAACATCGGCGAGGGGATCGCCCAAAGTGGACATTTCCCAATCGAGGACGGCCTCGATGCGATCCATGTCCGGGTTGAGAATGACGTTGTCGAACTTGTAGTCGTTATGGATGACAACCGGCGCTGGCGAGGCCGGGATGCGCGCCTCCAGCCAGGCGATGACGGCGTCCATGGCCGGACTCTCTTCGGTTTTCGCGCGATGCCAGCGGTCGCGCCAACCGGTTACCTGCCTGACAACGAAGCCCTGGGGGCGTCCGAGGGCAGCGATTTCCGGAATTGAGACATCGACGTTGTGCAAGCGGGCGAGGCAATCGACGAATGCTTCAGTGGCCAAAGCAGTGGGCGCTTCGTCGCGGAGAATGATGCCGCGGCGACGCTCCATAAGGAAGAACGGCGCTCCGATAACTGCCGGGTCTTCGCACAGCGAGAGCGCCTCGGGAGCTTCGGAGAAATGTGCATGGATCGCGTTGAGGACGCGGTACTCGCGAGCCATATCGTGCGCCTTGTGGGCGACCGGCCCAAGCGGCGGGCGGCGGAGTACGTATTCGCGCACCGGCGTTCGCACAAGATAGACGAGATTCGAATGGCCGCCGGGGAACTGCTCGATCTCGACGGGTTGGGCGAGATACGCGGACAAAGCGGCTGCGTCAAGCTCCTCGCCGGAACGGACCGCGAAGCTGCGATCGGGACCGATCACGCCCGGTAATATCGGATGATCCATTCCGCGACGCAGCAGGGTTTGGGCGAGTCCTGGAGTTCCACCGTGGCAAGTAAGGTGACGTCCATTCCTTCGGGGAACGGCTTCAGGTCCTGGATAACGAACCGCGCGCGAATCGACGACCCCTCCCGAACCGCTGCGGGAAAGCGGACGCGGTTCAATCCGTAGTTGATTCGCATGCTCGCGCCTTCGATGGCCAAAGCCTGGCTGGACAAATGGCTCAGGAGGGAAAGCGTGAGGAAACCGTGCGCGATGGTTGTTCCGTAGACCGATTCCCTGGGGGCGCGGGCGCGATCGATGTGAATCCACTGGCGGTCTTCAGTGGCTTCGGCGAAGAGATCGATGCGCTCCTGTAAGACCGGAAACCAACCGGTTACGGCAATCTCGCGGCCCAGGTATTCAGGAAGGGAATCGAGCGTCATCGCAGAGGCTGGCCCCATTGGACGGTTTCACGAAGCGCTTTTTTGAGAATTTTGCCGCCGGGATTGCGGGGCAGAAGTTCGGTCCGGACGATCATGTACTGCGGCACCTTGAAATCGGCGAGGCGGCCGCCCGCGAATTTGACGATTTCAGCGACTTCGATCTCGCGCCCCGGCTTGGGAACAACGACCGCGCCGACCTTCTCGCCCATCATGGCGTCGGGGACGCCAAAAACAGCGACCTCGAAAACAGCAGGGTGAGCGGCGATGGCGCTCTCGACTTCGACGCAGTAGACGTTCTCGCCGCCGCGGTTGACCATATCTTTCTTACGGTCGACGATCTGGACGAAACCGTCCTGGTTCAGGCGAGCGAGGTCGCCGGTGCGAAGCCAGCCGTCCGCGAACGTTTCAGCCGTGGCTTCGGGCTTTTTCCAGTAACCAGCGACGACGTTGGCCCCGCGAATCAGAAGTTCCCCGACATCGCCCGAAACGGAATCGAGCTTCAGATCAATTACGGGAGCGGCGAGACCGACGGACTCGGGATGGGAAAGCGAATACTCGCTGGGTAAAAATGTCGCGATGGAAGAGGTCTCGGTCAGGCCGTATGAGTTTGACACGCGGGCATTGGGAAAAGATTCCACGATACGGGCAATGAGGTCTGGCGGAGTGGGCGCCCCGCCGTACATGACGCGCCGGACGCTCGACATGTCGAACGAGGCGAAATCGGTCTGGTTGATCGCGAGCCAGTAGATCGCAGGAACTGCGGCAAGGATTTCGATACGTTCTGTTTCGACCGCTTTCAGGAACTCACGCACATGAAAGGCGGCCATGATCACGCTGGTTCCACCGGTTTCGCAGGCGGGAAGGAACTGACTGTTGCAGCCTGTGACGTGAAAGAGCGGCACGGAGATCAGAGTGCGATGGCCGCGATCCGGGAAAAGGCCGGCGCGGCGGCAGGTTTCCATATTCGCGAGAAAGTTCTCGTGCGTGGTCATTGCGCCCTTGGGAAAACCGGTGGTGCCACTTGTATAAAAGATGGCGGAGAGATCGCCGGGAGCGAGGGTTTCGTCGGCGACAAGCGGACCCGCGGGGAAAGGCTCGCCGGGACTGAAGACAAACGCCGATCCGGAATCCGACAGAACATACTCGACTTCGGGTTCGCTGAACCGGGTGTTTACCGGAACGACCACCGCGCCGGCGAGTTGAATTCCGAAGAAGGCTTCACACCAGGCAAGCCCATTGGGAAGGCGAACGGCGACACGGTCTCCACGACGAATGCCCTGAACGCGAAGCCCGCCAGCGATGCGCGCTGCGCGGTCCCACAATCCCTCATAAGTGATCCGGTCTCCACCCCATTCCGCTATTGCAAGGGCGCGCGGCGTGGCATCTACCGTCTTACGGAGCATCTCGACCAGCGAAGCGGGCCGATTCTGATAGCGGGCGATGCCGTGTTCGTCGCGGGTAATGCCGCTTTGGTCGAACGGCTTCAGCATTCCAAGCAGGGTGTCAAAACGTCCGAATTGTATCGCAGGCCGAAATTACTCGGAAGCGGCTGAGCTGGCGGCGGCCCGCGCCTGAACGCGGTGAGAAGCTATATGGTTTTCGTACGCCAGGACGGCGTCTTCGCGGTCTTCCCGGGCGCGGCTCACGTCGAGTTCGAGCAACGACGCCGGCCCCGATTCCGAGATGACTCCTTTCGTACGCCGGTCCATCGCCTGGATGTGCGCGATGATGGCCCCGGTCACAGCCACCAGGAGATTCCGACACTCCGGGCATCCTCTTTTCACTATCCCGGGACGCGAGCAGATTCGGTTCCAAGGTAGGATTTCGGGTATTCCCGAACACTACTTCGCCGGGAAGTCACCAAAGGCAGCAACCATCCTATAAACCATTGCGACCGGCAGACCCACAACGTTTGTATAGGAGCCTTCGACGCGCTCGATGTAGCGGGATGCAAGACCCTGAATGCCGTAGGCGCCCGCTTTGTCCATGGGTTCACCGGAGGCGACGTACTCGGCGATTTCCTCGGGGCTCATGGGACTGAACCACACTGACGTGGAGGCGCACTGACGCTCGAACCGATTCCCGCTGCGGAGGCACACGCCGGTGAGGACCTCATGGCGGCGACCGGCGAGAGATTCGACCATGCGGGCGGCGTCGGGCGCGTCGATCGGCTTACCGAGGATCGCGCCATCAAGCACGACGCAGGTATCGGCGGCGAGGATGATCTCTTCGGGTTTGCAGAGGACAGCGCAGGCCTTTTCTTCGGCGAGGCGAAGAACATAGTCTTCGGGATTCTCGCCCTCGCGGGGGGTCTCATCGATCTCCGCGGAGCGAACGATAAAGGACAACCCGGCCGCTTGCAGCAGTTCCGCGCGCCGGGGCGATCGGGAGGCGAGGACGAGCTTCAATGTCTCCCGTATTTCTTCTCGCCCGCTTCAATGGCGACCGAGAGCGTGTTCGCTTTGGGAGGAAGAGGACAGGTGGCGAAGGCGGTGAAGGCGCAGGGTGGGTTTTTGGCCTTGTTGAAATCCAGATCGACCACTGCGCCGGAAGGAATGGCGGCGTACAGGAAGCGGCCCGCGGGGTAGGTCGATTCGCCGGAAGTCCGGTCTTTGAACATGAAAAAGAGCTGGCCTTCGTCGATAACGGGCTGCAGGCGCAGATGGGAGCCGTTGAGGTCGAATTCCGCGTAGCCCGGCGACGGTTCCTCGCTCGTCATGCCGAGGATGTTGAGGATCGCGATTTTCTTCGGCTGGGGATAAGCCACCCATTTCGCCTGTATGCGCCAGCGGGCATCTATGGGAAACCATCTGCAACCCGTGAATTCGCGCCGCGCAGGAGCATTCGGGTCGCGGAGGCGCGCCGCTGTTTTGCCGCCGCGCTCAATAATGGTGACAGACGCCCCGTTGAACGAGAGGGCATCGTCGGAATCAGGCTTCAGCCCTTTGGCGGCTCCGGATGCGGGGCGGAAGACGACGGCTCCGTCGTGAAGCGTCAGGACGCCCGCACGCGCGGGGCTTCCGGGCGGCAGGACGATATCAGACCCCGGCGCGGAGCCCACGATGTTTTCGCCCTCATGCAGCCAGAACAGGCCCGCAACCGCCAGCCAGCCGCCGGGCGCTTTCAGCCCGGCTTCGTAATCCGTTCGCCACTTCTCGACATCGTTCGCCCACGAACCGGCAGCGAAAGCCGCCGAAGCGCAGACAAACAGGAGCACGGCTCGCATTACTTCATAGGCGAGTAATCGGTGGGATTCATGTAGACGCTGTCCACGTGATCTACTAGTTTGCCGTTGGCTTCAGAGGCTTTGGAAACCTTCTGCCACTCGGGATCGTTCCGGAATGCGGTCCAGTTTTTGGTCGCTTCTTCCTTGCTCGGGTGCTCGAGGATATAGATGAGCACGTTGTCCTTGTTGTCTTGCGGGACCCAATAGCCAACGCTCTTCATCCCGTGGCGATTGAAGATCTCGATCGTGTGATCGCGGAAGCGGGTTTCGAGATCGGGGAGCTTGCCCGGGTTGGCGTGATAAGTGCGCAGCTCGTAGACGTGATTCGCCGAGGCGGCGCGGCTCTGGGTGGTCATACTGACGCCCAGCATAAGCAATGCGCCCATGAGGAAGGCCGAGACGTGCGAGATTTTCATGCACTCCACGATATCGCAGGGAAGG
>Ga0126381_100000679_pt1 | contig 37762 bp, 30 predicted proteins | sample PanSoiMetPlot_28_FD_96465 | JGI IMG/M metagenome (GOLD analysis project Ga0126381, IMG submission 96465) | Tropical forest soil microbial communities from Panama - MetaG Plot_28 | ecosystem: Environmental > Terrestrial > Soil > Tropical forest > Bulk soil | place: Panama | collected 2016-02-17 | reverse complement strand
CCGCTAACCACGCAACCCCCGCCCCTGCGGAGATTTCCCGGGTGCATGCAACCAAACGCAATGGCGGTGTTCCGCCCGCGTTCTTTGCGCGCGTTGACGGCAATTTCACCGGCACCACCGACGCAATTATCCAGTGGGGCGCGTGCAAGTGGGGCTTCGATGAAGACCTGGTGCGCGCCATCGCGATGGACGAGTCGCATTGGCGTCAGGCGGACGAGGGCGACTGGACCAGCGACCTCACCCTGTGCCCGCCAGGGACCATCAGCAATGGCGGATGCAACCAGAGTTACGGGCTCCTGCAGATCAAATATCGCTCATTTCCCGGCACCTGGCCGATGAGCCGCGAGAGCACGGCCTTCAACGTCGACTATAAGCTTGCATACCAGCGCGCTTGTATGGACGGCGCAAATGAATGGCTGCGCCAGGACGTTCCGCTGCCCGGCTATCCGACCTATCCCAATGGGTCCGAGCAGCAGATGTTATGGGGATGCGTGGGTGATTGGTTTAGCGGCGAATGGTACGACGCCAACGCGCTCACCTATATTGCACGGGTGCGCGAGGAGGTGAGCAGGCGCGGATGGGAGCAGTACAACCCGCCAAAATGAAAGGGGGCCGCGCATTGACGCGTCGCGAGGACGTCGCGGCGAAGGAGGCAGGGAATGATGCCGTCTATCTGTTTTATTGCTGCGATTCGGCACAGCGCCATTCGCAGGTCGGACCGCCGGACGACGCTTTCAGTACGGAGCTCTGGAAACCGTCGCTGTTGACGCCATGGCCGCGCAACGCTACTCGCGACAAGAAACTTCACTTCCTGTTCCGCACGTTGCTTCACATCTCTGGAGTATTTCCATCGCCTGAGAGCGGCGCGATGGTCCTGTACGACGGCCCGCGGCTGGTGCACTACTCGGCGTTCACGCCGCGCTACTGGCGCTTCCCGTTTCTGGCCGGGGGCGACCTACAGGTGGGCGATACCTGGACCGAACCCTCATACCGGGGCCGAGGCCTCGCCAAATTCGGACTGCGCGCTCTCCTGGTTCAAACAGCCAAACCGGGGCGCAGAATTTGGTATGTGGTCCAGGACATTAATCGAGCGTCGGTTAAAGTAGCGGAGGATTGCGGCTTTCAGTTGGCCGGTACCGGCGGCCGCATCAAGCGGATCAAAGGTTTCGACTCTTACGACTTCAGAAAGAAATGATCAGTTGGCCGCCAGGTCACAACCCGCGCCGCGTGCATTTAAATGACTTTGCGCCCAACATTGGTAATCCCTTCTTTCTCACCGAGGTGAAGGTGATCAAACCTGTACCTACCTCTAATCATCCCCCAAGTCGTTTGAAGGTCTCTGTTTGGCCGCGCGTCCCGGCCTCGACGATGACGTTCGAATGCCGCCACCGGCGGACGCTTTCACACGTTGTTCGGTCTGGTCTGGCGGATCGACCGGCTTTGCGGCGGGTATCCGGCATCCGGCGAGAAATTCCTCGATGTCCGAATGGCGAAAGCGCTTCACCCGGCCAATGGCGTAGCACGGCAATTCGGCCCGGTTGATCATCCGATATATGGTCATCTCCGTCAGTTGGAGCAGCTCCGCGAGCTGGCCGACCGTATAGAATTCCCGAACCCTACCAACCTGATCGGAATCGCGCTCTCGCGTCGATGGTGCTTGCCCTTTTTGTTCTCTCTGCATGACCCGTTTACCCGCCATCGGCTCGCTCTATCTTGCGTAACGGCCGTGTGGTTCTTTTCGCTACACTCTACTTCATTTGTTTTTACTCCGGTTAATCTGAGAGGTCAATCCGGCGCGCGAGCGTTTTGCCAATCGGGACAAGATAGGATCGGCTTGCCGGCCTTCTTTCGTGGCCTCGAGGCTTATGTTTAAGTCGCACTGTGACGACACAGGCGCAGAAATCAGCCGAACAATCCCTTACAATTGATGACAATCCGCCTGCCCCAATGGCGGACGGGCCCGAAATGGCCCCCGGTGCTCCGTCTTATCACGAACGGTGGTTCGCGCTGGCGGCACAACCGCGCTTCGCTATTCCCATGCTGACCCTTCTTTGCCTGGCAGCTTTCTTTGTGAATCTCGGCGGTTATCCGCTCTACACCAAGGGTGAACCGCGCGAGGCGGTAACCGTGCTCGACATGTTCAAGGGTCAAAGCCTCAGTTCGTTCCTGCTGCCGATGCGCGCGGGCGTCGAGATTCCGTCCAAACCGCTGCTGATGCATTGGCTGATCGCAATCCTGTCATTGATCACCGGCGGGCTGGGTGAATGGACGGTGCGACTGCCCTCCGCGACTCTGGCGGCGTGCGGGGTAATTTGTTGCTACATCTATGTACGCCGCATCTTCAATGAGGTCGCCGGACTATTCGCGGCGCTGATATTGGCCACCAACTTTCAATATCTGCAATCCGCGGGCGGTGCGCGAGTCGATATGACGCTCACCTTCTTTATGGAAGTGGCTTTCTTTGAATTCCTCATGATAGCGGAGGGACTGACGGCACGGCGGATTACCATTTATTTGCCGCTGGCTGCCGCGGTGTTGGCCAAGGGCCCGGTTGGTGTGGCGCTGCCCGCAGCAGTGGCTGTCATTTTCATCGCGGTACAGCGCAGATCGGGCCTGCTGCGTCAACTTGATTTGGTAAAGGGCGGTCTGCTTGTCGGCATCCTGGCCGGCGGATGGTACGTGGCGGCTGTATTGATCGGCGGGAGAGCTTTCTTCGACAAGCAGATCCTGGCCGAAAATGTTTTTACCTACCTCAACAATCCGGGAATGAACGCCGGCCATGGCCATCCGTTTTACTACGTCGAGTTGGTGCTGCTCGCGGGCTTTCTGCCGTGGACCATATTCCTGCCGCAGGCGGCGATACGCTTTGCCAACCGCCAAAGTCTGCGCGAACCGCGCTTGCTCTATTTGCTGATCTGGTTCGGCGCGGTCCTGCTTTTCTATAACTTTGCCGCCGCCAAGCGCGGGGTTTATCTGCTGGCGCTCTATCCCGCGCTCGCGGCAATCGTGGGAATCCACCTGGCCGAGGAATTGAAGGCGCCACTGGCGTCCGCCTGGACGCGCGTGATGTCGCTGGGAATGGGATTCTTTTTCGCGACGGTCAGTGTGGGCGGTCTGGTGGCGGCGGCGATCATAAGAATATGGCCCGCGCTTGCGGGGGTGTTGCTGGCGGCGGCCCTGGACATCAAGGCGCCGCGCTTTGTTCCCGAGTTGTCGACGGCGGTTGACGCACATTGGGTGTGGGTATTTGTGATAGCCGGTGTCTGCGGCATCATCGCGTACCTCCTGATACGCACCAGCCCGGGAGTGGCGAAATTCGCGGCCGCCACCGCAGCGGGCGTCGCATGCCTTTCGATAATCGCCAACTTGTACCTCCTGCCGGCAACCGCCAACACTATCACGCTGAAGGACTTTGCCCTCCAGGCAGCGCGCGTGATTGGCGACGGCAAGGCCGCCTATCTGTTCGGGCTCAACTACGACATCGCCTTTTACAGCGGCAAGACCATTCCCGTCGTCGCCATTGTGCCCAAGGACTGGCCCGAGTACCTGATTCTCGGCGAGGACACCTACAAGGCACTGGCCGCGCGTGAAATGAGCGATTACGCGCCAGTGGTGAGCAGCGGCCCCATCTACCTGGACGGCACAGGCGAGATGATCCTGGCCCGCCGCAAGTCCGGCTGAAAGATCACATTCACAAGGCGCTCTTTGCCTTGAGCCGAAAAGAACCGGCGCGAGGCCGGCGCTACGAGGGGAAACCGGCTAGTTTGTTGGTCTGCTGTTAGGCGCGATTTTGACGCGGCGCGAAGACTTTGAAGCGGCTGCAGTCATGCTCCTCCTCCTGAACGAAGTGAAGGAGAAGGGAAATGATTGAAATTCGCCGCTCAAGCTGCCGGCGGCAGCCAGCGGAGTTCCTGGTAGCGCTTGAACCACTTGCGGAACATATCTTCGGTGTCGATGCAGTCTGCGAAACCGGCCTGGCGAAGCTTGATCGTGCTGACCAGTGTTGCGCGCAGGCCGCTGCCTTCGCTGCTGCCGCCGTAGAAGAATCCGCCGTCGGTCAGCGCGAAGGATTCGCCCACGAAGGCGTGCATATCCGAGGGCGAAGTCAGATTGTATTTGCGCACGATCTCCGCCCATTGCCCCGCATGTTTCGGCATCTCTTTTTCCAGAGACAACGGCTCCGGCTGACCCGGTTCCATGCCGAGAGACTCTGCTATTGCGGGCCATACGTCGTGCCAGATGCAGACGTCGCCGTTGGTGATGTTAAAGATCTCGTTGCGGGCCGTGGAGGCGTCGGCGGCCCAGTGAAGCGCGCGGGCGATCAGGTCAACGTCCACCATCTCGGTGACCAGCTTGGGGCCGCCCGGATACGACAACGGCAGTCCGGCCTCGCGCTGGACCGCGGCGTAAACTCCCACCGCCGCGACCATGTTGAGGTTGCTGCCGATCGCCTCGCCGATCACCAGTTGCGGGCGGAATACCGTCCAATGCCATTTCTGGCCCGCCTGTTTGCCGCGGACGTAATCCTCCTGCAGCCAGTAGAAGTTGTCGTGCTGATGACGCTGGTAGCGTTCGCGATAGGGCATCGGGATGCGGTTGCCGCGCAGGTGGACGCCGTAAGCCTTGGTGCCTTGTAGAAACGATACCTGGCGCAGGTTCTTCGCCGCCGCGGACAGCGGTTCGAACAGGTTGCGCATCATCGTCAGGTTTTTTTCCATCTGCTCGCGATCACGCCATCCGCGGACCAGGTCACCGGCCTTTTCGTTGACGGCCGCGTAAACCAGGTGAGTTACGTCGGCCATCTGTCCGAATATTTCGGCGCATTGCCGCTGATCGAGCAGATCGATGGGGATAAAGCGGGCGCGATATTGATCCATGGCGAACGGAGCGCGGCGCGAAACCGCCACCACGTCCCAATCGTCGAGTTGCGAGAACAAGCGCAAGGCGGCGCACCCGACCAGACCGGAGGCGCCGGCTATCAGGACTTTTTGTTTGGGCATTGAATTACCACGCGCTTGACGATGACCTACCGCGCAACTTTGATTACTCCCAATCGGGTCCGCGGCCGGGCGCGTATGCCATCCCGCTATGCGCGTTCAGGCCGCCGTCAACCACGACCGTCGTGCCGGTTACGAACGAGGCCTCGTCGGAGGCCAGGAACAGCGCGACGTTGGCCACTTCCTGCGGTTCGCCCAGGCGGCCCATCGGGATTCCCTCGGCAACCTGGCGCAGCCACTTGTCCGGGCTTTTGCCGACGCCCCGGATGCCAGGCGTCAGGATTGGCCCGGGGCAGATCGCGTTGCATCGAATTCCCTTGCGCGCGTATTCGATCGCGATCACGCGCGACATGTTGACCACGCCCGCCTTGGCAACGTTGTAGGCGCATTGCAGGAAGTCGCCGGCGATGCCCGATACCGAGGCTGTGTTCAGGATCACGCCGTTGCCCTGTTTGAGCATCGCCTGGTTCAACGCGACTTTGGCCGCGTACCAATAGGCTGTCAGGCTGATGTCCATGGTTCGCTGCCAGCCCTTGAGATCGATATCGGCCGCGCGCAGGCCCATCACACTGTAGATCGCGTTGTTGTGCAGGACGTCGAGCCGGCCGAATTTGTCGAGCGCGAATTTGATCATCGCCTCGACCTGTCCCGTCACGCCGATATTGGCCTCGAACGCCTCCGCCTTGCCGCCCGCCGCCCCGATCTCGCCGACGACGCGCCGCGCCCCTTCCATGTTGCGATCGACAACGACCACCGTGGCGCCTTCACGCCCATAGGTTTTGGCGCATGCCTCGCCAATCCCGGAGCCGCCTCCGGTGATGAGACAGATCTTGTTCGCTAGCCGCATCGCGGATGTCCTTCTTTGTTTTTTCACTCAGCCCGGCCCGAGCGCGGGCAGAGAGCGGAATCAGCGTCCCTTGGGCAGGCCCAGGATTCGCTCCGCGATCGCGTTGCGATGGATCTCCGACGTCCCCGCCTCGATCGTGTTCGCCCGCGAGCGCAAGAAGCCGAACGTCCAGCGCCCCTCCGCGATCGCGCGCGGTTCACCCGGCATCAACTGGCTGGCGGGACCCTGGATTGCTAGCGCGAAGTCGTACATCCGCTTGTTCAGTTCCGACCAGGCCAGCTTGTTGACCGAACCCTCGGGACCCGGCGTGGCGCCCTTGAGCCAGCGCGTGAAGTACCGGTAAATGGTGTACTTCATCGTCATCAGGTCGACGTAGAACTGCGCCAGTTCCTGGCGCATGCGAGGATCACGCATCACCGGATGGCCGTCGCGGCTGAGCGTGCGCGCCATCTTCACCAAGTCGTCGAAGATGTTGAAGTAGTCCACGATGGTCGCCAGCGCCAGCGAGCCGCGCTCATTGGTGAGCGTCGCGACGGCAACTTGCCATCCCTCGTTGACTCTGCCGATTACGTTGCCGCGTGGCACACGTACGTTGGTCAGGAAAACCTCGTTGAAGTCGGACGAGCCAGTGATTTGACGCAGCGGTCGCACCTCCACCCCGGGGTCCTTCATGTCCACGATCATGTAGGTGAGCCCGCGATGCTTGGGCGCCTTGGTGTCGGTGCGCGCCAGCATCAGGCCGAAGTTGGCGAGATGGGCGCCGGAATTCCAGACCTTATGGCCGTTGACGACAAACTCGTCGCCTTCGAGGTCCGCGCGCGTCCGGACCGAGCCCAGGTCGGAGCCGGAACCGGGCTCCGACAGCAGCAGGCACCATCGTTCTTCGCCCGCCAGGGCCTTGGGCAGGTAGCGAAGCTTTTGCTCCTCGCTGGCATGAGCGAGCATCACCGGGCCGAACACCGAAACGTTGGGAACCGGCGCGCCTGCCAGGGCCATCTCCTCGTTGAAGATCGCCAACTCGACGTCGCTGAGCCCGGCGCCGCCGTATTTCTTGGGCCAGGTAATGCCGAGCAAGCCCGCCTCGCAGAGCGTGCGCTGCCATTGCTTCAGAAAGGTGTGATCCGGCTGGATGCCGGACTGCGGCGTTCCGGCCCGCGCGGCGTTTGCCGGAAGGTTCTTTTTCAGGAAGTCGCGAATCCGCCCACGAAATGCTTCCTGCTCAGGTGTGTAATCAAAATCCATTGAATGCCGTTCTCGAATCTGTTGCGGAAGGCGTGCCCTCGGGCTGCAATCTACCTTCAGCCTAACCCTGTCCCTCGTCAGGGAGAGGGAGAAACACGGAGCCGCGCATGAGGGAAGCACGACTCCGTGTTCAAAAAGGCCAACCGGTGCTTAGTTCAGATCGATGCCGTAAAGTTTCGCGGCGTTGTCGCACACGATTTTGCGAGTGACGTCCTCGGGCACGCCGGCGAAGTCGGTCTTGATGACCTCGCGCGAATGGGGCCAGGTGGAATCGGTGTGAGGAAAGTCCGAAGCCCACATGTACTTGTCCGCCCCGAAGAACTGGTACGTGGCGGGGCCGACCGGGTCATCCTGGAAGGTGGCCCACAATTGACGCCGCAGGTAGTCGCTCGGCTTCATCTCGAACTGATGTATTCCGCTCATCACGCCGTACTTGTCGTAGGCGTGGTCGAGGCGGTACATGAAATGGGGCAGCCAGCCGGTGTCGTTCTCGGCGGAGACCAGCTTCAGCTTGGGATAGCGCTCGAGCACGCCTGACATCACGATCGTGAACAGACTCTGCTGCACGTCGGCGGTCATGAACAGGTAGTAACCGACCGTCGAGATTCCCGGCGAATCTTTTTCCGACTCAGAGATGTCCTTGGTGGCGCGGCCCACGGGGCTTTTGCCCGCGGCGGTGATGACGTGCAGGGAGATTGGCATGTCGAGTTCTGCGGCGGCCGCCCAGAACGGGTCGTAGATCTTGCTGCTGTAAGGCCGGCCCTCCGGTGCAAAGCCCCAAATCATCGCGCCGCGCAGTCCCATCTTGCGGCATCGATGCATCTCCTTTACGGCCTCGTCGATATCATCGAGAGCCACCAAGGCGATGCCGACCAGCCGTTTGGGGTTATGCGAGCAGAATTCGGACAGCCAGTCGTTATAAACGCGGAAGCAGTCGCGCTGCAGTTCATGGTCGGCCAAACCGAACAGCGGCATGCCGAGGCTTGTATAGAGCACCTCGGACTCTACTCCGTCCACCTCCTGATCCTTGATGCGCTCCACCGGATCCCATCCGCTGGGCCGGATGGCGTCGTAGCCGGAGCCGAAAAACTGCTTGAGCGCCTCGCCGCTGCGGCCCGCCGCCGAAAGCCCCGAAACCGGGAACGGACGCAGGCCGGGTGCAGTCAAGCAGACTCCCAAACGCCCCTCGGTCGCCACCACCTTCGGCGCCTGATCCTTGAACTTATTGTTCACCCGCGAAACCCACAGGTCAGCGGGTTCGAGCATGTGTGAATCGGCGGAGATTATATGCATCGACGCCATTGATCTTCCTCCTCAGCCTGCGCGAGGCTGCAAAATTATTTCTTAATAACGCTAATAGTTCGACGCGCTGCGTCCGATTTGCAAGTGGAAAGCCTTCCAATCTCCAACCGTATAATCACGCTCCAGCGTACAACCGTACTCTATTCGTTACCGTTGTCTGGCACGCACTAATCTTCAGCGCAACCTTGGCAGGATTGCGGTTTGCCGTCAAACCTTGGGCCCATGCGGTGCACGGCTATTCGCTTCAACGCGGTGGCAGTGCTTGCCGATGCGTACCCGGCGGTGTTACAAGCGAGGTAAATCCATCCAGGGGGCAGACTAATGCCGGCTGAACGAATTGTTTCCGCGGACTCGCACGTAATCGAACCGGCCGACGTATGGACGGCCCGCATCGAGCGCCGCTTTGCGAACCGGGCGCCGCACGTGGTGAATGAATTCAACGGCAAGGCGGGAGACTACTTCGTGGCCGAGGGGATGCAACCCCTGGCGATTGCGGCGTTCGCCGTCGCCGGGGTCAATCCCAAGGAATTCAAGGAGAAGATGCGCGAGGGATACGCGAATGTGCGGCCCGGCGGATGGGACCCGGCGCAACGTATCAAGGATCAGGACGTCGACGGCGTGAGCGCAGAGGTAATCTATCCAAGCTTCGGGATGCGGCTGTTCCAAATGGATGACGGCGAGCTGCGCGAAGCGTGTTTCCACGCCTATAACGATTGGCTGGCCGACTACTGCTCATACGATCGTCATCGCCTGGCGGGGATTGCGACGATCGCTCTGGATGATCCGGAACGGGGAACGGCCGAGCTAAAGCGCATCGCCGAAAAAGGGCTGAAGGGCGCAATGATTTGGGGCGAGGCGCCGGCTGAACGGCCCTACAGCGATCCGGTTTATGATCGCTTCTGGGCGGTAGCCCAGGATGCCGGTGTGCCGATAAGCCTGCACGTCGTAACGGAGCGGCGCAGCAATCCTGCGCCAGACCCGAAGAAAGTCAGCATCATGAAGCACTACGTCACGATGCATCACGGGATCGAGAAGTCGCTGGTGGACCTGATCCTGGGCGGAGTGCTGGAGCGTTTTCCCAAGCTCAAGATCGTGTCGGTCGAAAACGACATCGGATGGATACCCCATCTGTTGCAGCGCGCCGATCATGCTTATGATCGCTACCGTTTCCTGGAGCGGGATGGCGCGATTCCAAATCCGCCCAGCTACTACTTCCGCCGCCAGGTGTTCGCCACCTTCCAGGACGACCGGGTGGGAATCGTCACGCGCGAACTGGTTGGGGTCGGCAACCTGATGTGGGCGTCGGACTATCCGCATTCGGATTCCACCTGGCCCAATTCGCGCGAAGTAATCGCGCGTGACTTCGCCGGTGTGGCCGAAGCGGATCGCCGCCGGATTACGGCGGATAACGCGGCAGAGCTGTACAGCGTCGGTTGATGCTTTGACCCAGTTGCCGGCACGGCGGCAGGCGTTATTGGTTCAGCGGTAGCGCCGGCCTCCGTGCCTGTGATTTTTTGGATCGCGTCAGCCTAAAAACGCGTCGGCAATCTTCTCGATAATATTGCGGTCTTCGAAGCCCGTCGCGCCGATCGTCGGGATGATGCGATGCACTCCGACGGCCTCGTACTCTTTCATCAGGGAGCGCGCCTGCGCCTTGGTGTACTCCCATCCGAGCGCGATCGAGATCTCCAGCGCGTCGAAATCGCGGCCCGCCTCGCCGCACATGCGCCGTAGCGTTGCCAGCTCCTTGCCCATACGCTCCGGGCTCATCAAGGTCGGCATCCATCCGTCGGCGACCGCGACCACGTTGCGCAGGGCGCGATCGCACGAGCCGTTTCGATCGCCCGCCCCGATATGAATCGGCGGGTGCGGCTTTTGCGCTGGCTTGGGGTAGCATCGCACCGGCGGAAAATTGACGAATTCGCCCTGGAAGCTCGCCTCGCGCTTGGTCCATAGCTCCTTCATGGCGCGCAGGTACTCTACCGTCATCGGCCATCGGCGGCGGAAGTCCACGCCCATCACCTCGGACTCGTCGCGCAGCCAGCCGCCGCCGACCCCGAACAGAAATCGTCCGCCGCACAGAAAGTCCAGGGTCCCGATCTCCTTGGCCAGGGCTATCGGCTCATGTTCGGGGACCAGCGACACGCAGGTGCCCAGCTTTATGTTCTTGGTCACCGCCGCGGCCATCGCCAATGCGATGAAGGGTTCCGGAAAATGGGCATAGTACTCGGGAATCGGATCGCCGGGGCGCCCGTAGTAATATTTAACCTTGGGGTTCATCGGCACCACCATGTGCTCATTGACGAGCATGGACTCGAAGCCCCAAGCCTCACACTCGCGCGCGATGTCCATCGGATGCGGAGTGGTGTCAGTAATCTGCATATTAAGTCCGACTTTCATGCTCTCCCTCCGGTTAGCTGGCTATTGCCAACCCATGTTGAGAGATTCAAGCACGCATGGAAACCCTTTGACGCATCGTCTGGCCAATGATCCTGTAATCGGCTCCCCTGTCTGACACAGCATGCCCCAAGGATTGTTGTGTGATAGCTTCTCCGTTTTAATAACGGGAAATATTTCCCGTGCGGGCCGCTTTGGGCGGTCATGAGGGACCAGCACGACAACCATGGATTTTCCGCGAATCAAACGCCTCCCGCCTTACGTTTTCAATGTAATCGGAGAACTGTGCCAGACCGCGCGCCGGGCCGGCGAGGACGTTATCGACTTTGGGATGGGCAATCCCGACGGCGGTACGCCGCCACATATCGTGGCGAAGCTGGTCGAGGCATCCGCCAAAACGGCCAATCATCGCTACTCCGTGTCGCGCGGCATCTACAAGCTGCGCCTCGCCATAGCCGACTGGTACCGCCGCCGCTTCGGGGTGGACCTCGATCCCGACTCCGAGGCGATCGTCACCATCGGCTCCAAGGAAGGTATCGCGCATCTGACGCTGGCAATCCTCGATCACGGCGACGTCGTGCTGGCCCCTACACCCACCTACCCGATCCATCAGTATGCATGCGTAATCGCGGGCGCCGAGGTGCATGGCGTTCTGATGCGCCAGGGCAGCGACTTCTTCGAAGAACTGGTTTCGGTGGTCAAGCGCTGCTGGCCGCGGCCCAAGTTCATCATCATGAACTTCCCGCACAACCCCACCACCGCGGTGGTGGACATCAACTTCATGAAGAAGGTGGTCGAATTCGCGCGCGACAACCAGATCATGGTCGCGCACGATTTTGCCTACGCCGACCTCTGCTTCGACGGCTACCAGGCCCCCTCCTTTATGCAGGTGCCGGGAGCCAAGGATGTAGGCGTGGAGTTCTACACCCTGTCCAAGAGCTACAACATGCCCGGATGGCGCGTGGGGTTCGCGGTCGGCAATCGCCAGATGATCGGCGCGTTGTCGCGGCTGAAATCCTACTTCGACTACGGCATGTTCACTCCTGTGCAGGTCGCGGCGATCGCCGCGCTCAACGGCCCGCAGGACTGCGTGACCGAGATCAACGAAGTCTACCGCCGTCGCCGCGACGTGCTGGTTGAAGGCCTGGTGCGCTGCGGATGGGAGGTAGAGAAGCCGCGCGCAACGATGTTCGTCTGGGCGCCGATTCCCGAGCCCTTCCGCGCCATGGGGTCGCTGGAGTTTGCCAAGTTCCTCCTGGCGGAGGCCAAAGTGGCGGTCTCGCCCGGAATCGGCTTCGGCGAAGACGGCGACGGGTTTGTGCGCTTTGGCTTGATCGAAAATGAGCATCGGGTCCGCCAGGCGCTGCGCGGGATTCGCCATGCGATGCAGCATGGCCCGCAGGCGCGAATAAAAGCCGTCGGCGGGCTGCGCTAATCTCTCGATGCGTTCGGGACAACCCTGGTGAAACCGATACGGATTGGACTGCTCGGCTGCGGCACGGTCGGCGGCGGAGTCGTCAAACTGTTGCGCCGCAACGCTGCGATGCTCGCGGCCCGGCTGGGTACGCGGGTGGAGTTGGCCGGTGTCGCCGACCGCAGCCTGGAGCCGGACGCTTCGCAGGGACTGACTGCCGACCTGATCACGCGCGATTCCGAGGGCCTGGTGACCCGGGCTGATATTGATGTTGTGGTTGAGCTTTTCGGCGGTCTAGAACCAGCCCAGAGCTTGATTCTAAAGGCCTTTGCGGCGGGCAAGGACGTGGTGACGGCCAACAAGGCTCTGCTGGCCGAGCACGGCGACCGCATCTTCAAGGCGGCCGCCAAAAGCGGTCGCTTTGTCGGATTCGAAGCCAGTGTCGGCGGCGGCATCCCAATAATCAGGACCTTGCGGGAAGCGCTGGCCGGCGATCGGCAGCGCGCCGTGTACGGAATTGTGAACGGCACCTGCAACTACATCCTCAGCACGATGACAGAGACGGGCGGCGAGTTCTCCGACGTGCTGGCGCAGGCGCAGCGCAGCGGGCTGGCCGAAGCCGACCCGACATTGGATGTCGGCGGGCATGACGCGGCACACAAGCTCGCGCTCCTGGTAACGCTGGCGTTCGGGGCAGCGCTCAAGCCAAGCCAGGTGCATACCGAGGGCATCACCAGGATCACGCTCCAGGATCTCGCCTACGCGCGCGAGTTCGGCTTCACCGTGAAGTTGCTCGCGATCGCCAAGGGCGATGACGGCGCGATCGAGGCGCGGGTCCATCCCACGATGGTCCCCAGCCGTCATTTGCTGGCCAGTGTGGGCGGGGCTTACAACGCGATCTATATTCAAGGCGAGGCGCTGGGTGCGACCATGTACTTCGGCCTGGGGGCCGGCGAGATGCCGACCGCAACCGCAGTGGTGGCCGATATTCTGGAGATTGCGCGGATGCGCTTGGCGGGCGCCACGGAGGCCAGCGACCACGCGCTGGGCTATCCCTATTCCGCCATCAAACCGGCTAAGGTAAAGCCGATTGACCGTATCGCGTGCGAGTATTACCTGCGCTTCATGGCCGAGGACAAGCCCGGCGTGCTGGGCCGGATTGCTTCGGTGCTGGGCCGCCATAAGATATCGATCGCATCGATGATCCAGCAAGAACGGGCGCCCCAGGTATCGGTGCCGGTGGTAATGCGAACGCATGAGTCCCAGGAACGCGATCTGAAGCTGGCGCTGGCCGAAATCCGCCGCCGAAAGATCGTCAAGGCGGAGCCGGTCTTCATCCGGATCGAGGAGCGATTGTAGGTTTCGATGGCCGCAGCAGGCGACAAAGAAACTCCTCGGCTGACGCGCTGGCCCGGCCTCATTGAGCACTACCGGCGCCTTCTGCCAGTGACGCCGGACATGCCGGTCGTCACCCTGAATGAGGGCAATACTCCGCTGATTGAGGCACCCGCGCTGGCTGAACGGATTGGCTCCGGGCTCAAGGTTTACTTGAAGTTCGAAGGAGTCAACCCGACCGGTTCATTCAAGGACCGCGGGATGACGATGGCGATCAGCAAGGCCGCGGCAGAAGGAACCCGCGCGGTAATCTGCGCTTCGACCGGAAATACGGCCGCCTCGGCCGCCGCCTACGCTGGCCGGGCCGGACTTAAAGCTTTTGTTTTGATTCCCAAAGGCGCGGTTGCCTTGGGCAAGTTGTCGCAAAGCGTGATGCACGGCGCGCAGGTGGTTGAGGTGATCGGCAACTTCGACATCTGCTTGAAGATGGTGCGCGACCTGGGCGAGCGCGACCCGACCCGGATCAGGCTGGTCAACAGCATCAATCCCGACCGTATCCAGGGGCAGAAAACGGCGGCGTTCGAAGTCTGCGACCAACTCGGTGACGCCCCTGATTTTCAATTCCTGCCGGTCGGCAACGCAGGCAACATCACCGCCTATTGGTTGGGCTACCGGGAGTATAAAGGCCTCGGACTGGCGGCCCGTCTGCCTCGAATGATGGGCTACCAGGCTGAGGGCTCGGCGCCGATTGTGCTCGGGCGGCCGATTGACGATCCGCATACGGTGGCGACCGCAATCAAAATCGGTAACCCGGCGAGCTGGAAATCGGCGGAGGCGGCGCGCGACGAATCGGGCGGGCTGATCGATATTGTTACCGACGCCGAGATTCTGACGGCCTACCGGTTGATTGCCGGGAATGGAATATTCGCGGAGCCTGCCTCGGCCGCCTCGGTGGCGGGTGCGCTCAAGTACGGCGCCAGCGGCAAGCTTAAACCCGGTTCGACCGTGGTGTGCACGCTCACCGGCCACGGTTTGAAAGATCCTGATACTGCGCTTAAGAATTTGAGCAACACCGTGGTAGTGGAACCCGACGTCGGCAAGATTCTGAAACTACTGGAGATCGACTGATGAAGTACGTCATCGTCCATGGAGACGGGATGGCGGATTGGCCGTGTCCGGAACTGGGCGGCAAAACGCCATTGCAGGCGGCGCGCAAACCCAACATGGACCGGATTGCCTCTTGTGGCGAGTTGGGGCTGGTCGCGACTATACCCCGCGGGATGCCGCCGGGCAGCGACGTCGGCACGATGACGATGCTGGGTTACGATCCGCAGCGCTACCATACTGGGCGCGCGCCGATCGAAGCCGCCAGCATGGGACTGTCAATCGCGCCCGATGACGTCGTGTTCCGTATGAACCTGGTTACGCTCAATACGGCGGCGGACGGCTCTACCGTGATGGGCGACTTCACCTCCGGCCATATCAGCAGCGAAGAGGCGGCCCAAATCGTCCACGATATCGCCAAGAGGCTGGACGGCAAGGAGTTTGAGTTCCACCACGGCGTCAGCTACCGCCATATCATGGTTTGGCATGGCGGTCCGGTTGACACCGTCCTCACGCCGCCACATGACATCAGCGACAAGACGGTCGACGGGCACTTGCCCCGCGGCCCAGGCGCCGAGCGGTTGCGCGACCTGATGGCGGAGGCCGCCGACATTTTGTCGCGTCATCCCGTCAATGAGGCGCGCCGCGCAAACGGCAAGCCGCCGGCAACCTCGGTGTGGTTTTGGGGCCAGGGCAAGAGGCCGGCAATTCCGACACTGCGACAGCGCTTCGGCGCCGACGGTGCGGTGATTTCCGCAGTCGATCTGGTCAACGGCCTGGGGCGGCTGGCCGGCCTGGAAGTGATCAAGGTACCCGGCGCGACCGGCTTCCTCGATACTGATTATGCCGCCAAGGGACGATACGCGCTCGACGCGCTGAAGGATCGCGACTTCCTGCTGGTTCATATCGAAGCGCCCGACGAGGCCGCGCACATGGGACGGCCCGACTTCAAGGTCGAAGCAATCGAGCGGATCGACGAGTTGGTGCTGGGAACGATGCTGAAGGGTTTGCCGGGCCTGGGCGCATTCCGGATGCTGCTGATGCCGGATCACGCCACGCCCTGCAAACTCAAAACGCACTCGAATGAACCGGTTCCCTTTGCTATGGTTTCCGGTGAAGCTCTGGGGCAACCGCCCACCGCCGTCCGCCGCTATACGGAGGAGGACGCCGCCGCAAGCGGATTGATGGTGGGCGACGGGCATGCCCTCATCGAACGGCTCTTTCAAAAACCATCGGCTTAGAGGGCGCAACGGACTCGCGCATCGTCCGTGTCTTGAGGGAGTCAGAGTGGACCGCAATCTTGCACTCGAAGTCGTTCGCACAACCGAAGCCGCAGCTCTGGCGGTTGGCCGCCTAATCGGCAAGGGCGACGAGCGTCTCGCCGACCGCACCGCGGCCGAAGCGATGCGCAACGCGCTCAACGCCATCGGCGTTGACGGTAAAATCGTTATCGGCGAGGGCGAAGAGGGCGAAACCGATATCCTCTACAATGGGCAGATCGTCGGGATCGGCTCGGGTCCCGAAGTCGATGTTGCGGTGGACGCGCTGGAAGGCCCGCTGATATGCGCCACCGGTGGTCCCAACGCGCTGTCATGCGTGGCGATGGCGGAGCGCGGCAAGCTGCTGCAGTGCCCCAACACTTACATGGAAAAGATCGCGGTCGGTCCCGTCGGCCGCGGCATCATCGATTTGGAGCGCTCGCCCGCCGACAATCTTCGCCTGCTTGCCGAGGCCAAGAAGGTCTACGTGGAAGATCTGCGTGTCGCCATCCTGGACCGCCCGCGCCACGAGGCGCTGGTCGCCGAGGTGCGGCGCGCCGGCGCGGGGATCAAGCTGTTGTCCGCCGGCGATTTGTCTGCCGCGCTGGCAACAACCCATCCCGAGAGCGATATCGATATGCTGATCGGGATTGGCGGCGCCCACCAGGGCGTGCTGGCCGCCGCGGCGATTCGTTCCGCCGGGGGCGACATGCAATGCCGCCTGAAGCCGCGCAATGAACAGGAGGCCGAGCAGTGTCTGGCCGCGGGTATTCTCGATCTGAACCGCCGCTACACGTTGGAGGAGCTGGCCGGCGACAACGTGATGTTCGCCGCCACTGGCGTCACGACTGGAGATTATCTGCGCGGCGTGCGCTTCTTCTCGGGTGGGGCGCTCACCAATAGCGTCGTGATGCGATCGCGGACGCGCACCGTGCGGTTCATCAGCGCAATCCATCACTTCGACTTTAAACCGGAATATTGATATCCGGCCCGCGCCGGCGGCCACGGGTTCGGATCAGAGCGGAGGAGCCAAACCGTGGAACTTACCAACCTGATTTTCGAAAAGGCGCCGGTGTCGCTAGTCACCGTCAACCGTCCCAAGGCGCTCAACGCGCTGAACGTGCGGGTGGTCGAAGAACTTGCGCAGGTGTTGAGAGACGCCCGGCATGATCCCGCCGTGCGCGCTCTGATCATAACCGGCGCGGGGGACCGCGCTTTCGTGGCCGGCGCCGATATCGCGGCGATGGCGGAGATGTCCACGGTCGAAGGGATGGAGTTCTGCCGCCTCGGCCATCGCGTGCTGCACTCGATGGAGGAGCTGCCGATTCCGATTATCGCCGCGGTCAATGGCTTCGCGTTGGGCGGCGGATTGGAACTGGCGATGGCTTGCGATCTGATCATCGCCGGCGAAAAGGCGCGCTTCGGCCAGCCGGAAATCAACCTGGCGCTGATCCCCGGCTTCGGCGGCACCCAACGCCTGCCCCGGCGCATTGGCCATCCGCGCGCCCGCCAGATGATCCTGACCGGCGACATGATCGACGCGAAGACCGCGCTTGAATGGGGCCTGATAAACCAGGTCGTGACGGCTGATCAATTGCTCCCCACCGCCCGCCAGCTTGCGGAGAATATCGCGTCAAAGTCGGCGATTGCGGTGCGCGAGGCCAAGGCTGCCCTGATAGCTGCGGCCACGATGACCGAGGACGCCGGTCTCCAGCTGGAGCAACAGGCATTCGGCGTGTGCTTCGGCAGCGCCGATCGCGGCGAGGGAACCAAGGCGTTCGTCGAAAAACGCGACCCCAAGTGGCAAGGCAAATAACTTTGGACGATGTAAACTGAGAAACGCCGGCCTCCGTGCCGGCGTTTCTGTCTGCTCCTTCCATGTTTACCGCCGGCATGAATCGGGAGCACCGGCGGTACTGACCACCCAAAGCCGTACCACGCGCTTCAGGTTATGTTCTAATGTAAACTGTTGTTAGATGGACCTCGAATTAAGCGATAGCCAGGCCCGCGTGCGCGACACTGTCCGCCGCTTCGCCGCCGAGCGCCTGGATGCGGCCGGTGTGGAAACCGACCGCACCCATCGCTTTCCGGCAGAAGTCGTCAGGGAGCTGGCTGAGCTCGGAATCATGGGCATTTTCGTGCCTGAGGCCTACGGCGGCGCCGGGATGGACCACGTCAGCTATGCGCTCGCGATCGAAGAGCTGTCGGTCCAGTGCGCGGCCACCGGAGTCATCGTTTCGGCTCATTCCTCGCTCGCAATGTGGCCGATTCTGGGGTTGGGCACGGAGCAGCAGAAACGGCGGTTCCTGCCGGCGATGGCGGCGGGTAACCATATCGGTTGCTTCGCGTTGACCGAGCCGCAGGCGGGTTCGGATGCCGCCGGACAAAAGACCCGCGCGGTGCGCGACGGCGACTCCTACGTCATCAACGGCACCAAGAATTTCATCACCAACGGGCCGCAAGCCTCGGTCGCTGTCTTGTTTGCGATGACCGACCCGGCCGCGAGCCATCGAGGGATCAGCGCATTTATTGTCGACACCACCACCCCCGGATGGCAGGTGGTACACAACGAAGACAAGATGGGTATTCACGGAGCGCATAGCGCGCAACTGAGCTTCTCTGACATGCGCGTTCCGGCGGATTGTCTGTTGACCGAGGAAGGACAGGGTTTCAAGGTGGCGATGAAAACGCTGGACGGCGGGCGGATCGGAATCGCCGCGCAGGCGGTCGGTATCGGGCGCGCGGCGTTGGAGGAGTCGTTGAAGTACGCGACCGATCGCCGCGCATTCGGAGCGCCGATTGCCAGCTTCCAGGCAATCCAGTGGAAACTCGCTGACATGGCCGTCGAGGTTGACGCGGCGCGGATGCTCACCCTGCAAGCGGCCGCGCTCAAAGACGCCGGCAAGGTCCACACCAAAGAGTCGGCGATGGCCAAGCTGTTTGCCGCCGAGACGGCGATGAAGGCCGCCACCGAAGCGGTTCAGATTCATGGCGGTTACGGGTATACAAAGGAATTCAAGGTGGAGCGCTTTTTCCGCGACGCCAAGATTACGGAGATCTACGAGGGAACTTCGGAGATCCAACGGCTGGTGATTGCCGGTCAGGTAATTGGAGAAAGGTGAGCCGGAAATGAAAACCAGGAAACAATGGCTCCAGGAAACTTACAAGAATGCCAGCGAGCGTCCGGCGCGTTTCTCCACCGTGTCCGACATGGAAGTCGAGCCAGTTTACGGACCGGAGGATGTGGGCGACTTTCAACGCGATATCGGCTATCCGGGCGAGTACCCGTACACGCGCGGCGTGTACGGCTCGATGTACCGGGGACGGCTGTGGACGATGCGCCAGTTCGCCGGCTTCGGGTTGGCCGAGGACACCAACGCGCGTTTTCATTTCCTGCTCAGCCAGGGGCAGGACGGCCTTTCCACCGCCTTCGACATGCCTACCCTGATGGGCTATGACGCCGACCATGAGCGCGCCCGCGGCGAGGTCGGACGCGAAGGAGTATCGGTCAGTTCGATTCATGACATGGCGCGCCTGTTCGATCGGATTCCGGTCGATAAGGTCACCACTTCGATGACGGTAAATTGCTCGGCTTCGATCCTGCTGGCGATGTACCTGGTCAATGCGGAGCGCCAGGGGGTGCCATGGGAGCGCGTGGGCGGCACGATCCAGAACGACATGCTCAAGGAATTCATCGCGCAAAAGGAATGGATTTGCCCGCCCAGGCCCGCGGTCCGTATCGTCACCGACATGATTGAGTTCTGCGCGAAAAAGGCTCCGCGATGGCATCCGGTGTCGATTTCCGGCTACCACATCCGCGAGGCCGGGTCGACCGCGGTGCAGGAACTCGCCTTCACGCTGGCCGACGGAATCTGCTACGTGGAAGAGGGCCTAAAGCGCGGCCTCGAGATCGACGACTTCGCGCCGCGCCTGTCCTTCTTCTTCAATCTGCACAACGATTTCCTCGAAGAGGTGGCCAAGCTCAGAGCCGCACGACGCATCTGGGCGCGCCTTATGAAAGATCGCTTCCATGCAAAGTCGGAGCGCTCGATGCTGCTGCGGACCCATGCCCAAACCGCGGGTGCGTCGCTGACCGCGCAGCAGCCGCTCAACAATATCGTGCGTGTCGCGATCCAGGCGCTGGCCGGCGTGATGGGCGGAGTGCAGTCGCTGCACACCAATTCGATGGACGAAACGCTGGCGCTGCCGACCGAGGGCGCGGTGATGGTGGCGTTGCGCACACAGCAAATCATCGCCGAGGAAAGCGGGGCGGCCAGTACGATCGATCCGCTCGGCGGCAGCTACGCGGTCGAGGCGCTGACCGATCGGATCGAACGCGACGCGCTGGTCTACATCCGCAAGATCGACGAGATGGGCGGGATGATACGCGCGATCGATACCGGCTATCCGCAGCGTGAAATCGCCGACGCCGCGTTTCATTATCAACGCCAGCTCGAAGATCGCACCAAGACCGTGGTTGGCGTCAACAAGTACACCATCCCCGAAGAAATTCCGATTGCGACTCTGAAGATCGACCACGCGCTGGAGGAAAAGCAGGTCCAGCGCGTGCGCAAGATGAAGCAGGAGCGCAATTCGGCCCGCCTCAAGGATGCGCTGCGGATGGTTTCCGAAGCCTGCCGGTCGGGCGACAACCTGATGGACCCGATCTGCGAGGCGGTGCGCCGCGAAGCCACGGTTGGCGAGATCAGTGACGTGTTCCGCGCCGAGTTCGGCATATACAAGGATCCCGGCTGGCTGTGAGTAAGGTCTTTGCGATACGCGGAAGTTTCTTGATTCTTCTCGCTATCCCAGGAGTGGGTTAGGAAGGGGTCTAACCTTGCCTTTAAGAATGCCCTATTCTGTACGCATGGTGCTTTCCGACTCGGAGTTAAAGCGAAGGAGGCGGCGACAGTGTGACCTCTCCTTTCGCCCTCTCCTAGGATAAGGAGAGGGGACTAAGAGGAATGGCGGACAAGAGACTCAGGATCGTAGTGGCGAAACCGGGGCTGGACGGCCATGACCGGGGCGCCAAAATCATTGCCCGGGCGCTGCGCGACGGAGGCTTCGAGGTCATCTATACGGGGCTGCATCAGACGCCCGAAATGATAGCCGAAGCCGTGCTACAGGAAGACGCCGACGCCGTCGGACTCAGCGTGCTCTCCGGCGCACACATGACGCTGTTTCCGGAGATTATCCGCCTGCTCAAGGAAAAGGGCGCGGAGGACGTCTCGGTCTTTGGCGGCGGTATCATCCCCGACGACGACGCGGCCAAACTCAAGTCGCTCGGCGTCAAGGAGATTTTCACGCCGGGCGCTTCGACCGAAGATATCGTCAAATGGGTGCGCGAGAACATCAACCCGCGCCAGTAGTTTCCCGTTCATGAATTTCGAACTGGACGAAGAGCATCGCCAGATTCGCGCCACTGTAGCGAACTTCTCCGAGCGCGAAATCAGGCCGCACTCCGCGCATTGGGACAAGACCGAGCACTTCCCGCGCGATGTCATTGAAAAGATCGGCGGCCTGGGCTTCCTCGGCGTATCCTTCCCGGAGCGCTTCGGCGGGGGTGGCGCGGATTCGCTGGCGCAAGCGCTGGTGGTCGAAGGGCTGTCGCGCTACGACGCGTCGGTAGGGCTGACCTGCGCGGCTCACATGTCGTTGTCCAGCGGCCACATCGCAAACTTTGGCTCCGATGAGCATCGCGAACGTTACCTGCCCGACATGGTAGCTGGAAAGAGGCTCGGCGCCTGGTGCCTCACCGAACCCGGTTCGGGATCCGACGCCGCGGCGATGCGCACCCGCGCCGTGCGCGAGGGCGATCGCTACACGATCTCCGGCAGCAAGATGTTCATCACCAATGGCAGCGTGGGTGACGTTTACGTGGTGATGGCCGTGACCGACGGCGGCTCCGGCAAAGGCGGCATTTCCGCATTCGTAATGGACCGGGGCACTCCCGGGCTGAGCAACGGCAAAAAGATCGAGAAGCTGGGACTGCGCGCCTCGGACACCGCCGAGGTCATCTTCGACAACGTCGCGGTGCCGGCTCGCAACCTGCTTGGAAATGCAGGCGAGGGCTACCGTCAAACCCTCAAAATCCTTGAAGGCGGCCGCATCGGAATAGCAGCTTTTGCGATCGGGATCGCGCGCGGCGCGTTCGAAGACGCGGTTGCGTATGCAAAAGAGCGCAGGCAATTCGGCCGTCCAATCGCCGATTTGCAGGCAATCCAATGGATGCTGGCCGACATGGCGACGCGGATCGAAGCGTCGTGGATGCTGCTGTATCGGGCGGCGTCCCTAAAGGACAAGGGCCAGCCCTTTGGGCGGCAGGCCGCGATGGCTAAGCTGTACGCGTCGGAAACCGCGATGTGGACCACGATCAAGGCGGTGCAGGTCCACGGCGGCTACGGCTACGTGACGGATTTTCCGATGGAGCGATACATGCGCGACGCCAAACTGGCGGAGATCGGCGAGGGAACCAGTGAGGTGCAGCGCATGATCATCGCCAAGTCCCTGCTCAAGGAAGGCTATCCGATCGATTGGTCCGCACATTGTGTGGCGGAGGCCCCATGAATCAGCCCGGAACATGCGAGCGATGCGGAGCGGAACTGCTCAACGACGCGATCTATTGCGGCCGCTGCGGCCATCCGGCAGGACGCCCCTTCCGCCAACCGGCCTACGATCCTCCGCCGGTGTCCACTTACTCCGGACTGGTAGCGCTGGTGCTGTGCTTCTTCCTCGGCTACCTCGGGATTCACCGCTTTTACGTGGGGAAGATCGGTACCGGCATCCTGTGGCTGATTACCGGCGGCCTGTTCGGCATCGGATGGCTGATCGACCTGGTGGTAATCGCCTGCGGCCGCTTTCGCGATTTCATGGGCTACCGCCTGGTGGTCTGGGAGGCGCCAGTATCAGGTCCCCGCCTGGGGCAGGTCTGACCTGCTGTAGCGCCTCTTATTAGGCCTGTAATGTCCCGATAGCAGGCGGTCCGGCGTCATCGTCACACCGCATCAGCTGATTCGATATCGCTCCAGCAAGTTGCGCGCGATCACCAGCGACTGAATTTCGTTGGTGCCCTCGCCGATCATCATCAGAGGGGCGTCACGGTAGAAGCGCTCGACCGGGAATTCCTGCGTGTAGCCGTATCCGCCCAGGATTCGCATCGCATCCAGTGAAATTTTAGCGCATGCTTCAGAGGCGAACAGCTTTGCCATCCCCGCCTCCAGGTCGCATCGCAGACCGGCGTCCTTTCTGCCTGCTGCGTTCTGCACCAGCAGGCGCGCCGCTTCAACGCGCGTACCCATGTCGGCGAGCATCAACTGCACCGCCTGATGCTGACAAATCGGTTTGCCGAAAGCGACGCGCTGCTGCGAGTAGCGAATCGCGTTTTCGAAAGCCGCCTGCGCCACGCCCACGGCTCGCGCCGCTACGTTGACGCGGCCAACCTCCAGGGCTGACATCACCTGCTTGAATCCCGCACCAGGCTCGCCGCCGATCAGGTTCGCCGCCGGTACTGCGAGATTGTCGAGCAGCACCTCGCACGTATCGATACCCTTGTAGCCGAGCTTCTTCAGGTTACGGCTGACCGTGGGTCCATGTTCGTTCTTCTCCACGGCGAACATGCTGATCCCGGCATACGCCGGTTTGGCGTTAGGATCGGTCTTGGCCGCCACAGCCAGCATCGTGCCATGCCGCGCGTTGGTGATGAACATCTTGCTGCCGGAAAGCACATAATGGTCGCCGTCACGTTTGGCGGTGGTGCGAATCGACTGCACGTCGCTACCCGCATGAGGTTCCGTCAGGGCGAGTCCGCCGCGTTTCTCGCCGGTTGCCATGCCGGGCAGGAGCCGGGTCTTTTGCTCCGCCGTGCCCGCATTGGCGATGATGAAAGCCATGATCAGATGGCTGTTGATCACGCCCGAAAGACTCATCCAGCCGCGCGACAACTCCTCGATGATGCGGGCGTATGTGGAGAAGGTGAGCCCCAGGCCGCCGTATTCCGACGGGATCGTGGCGCCGAACAACCCCAGTTGCTTCATCGTGTCGACCAGCGCTTGCGGATACTCGTCGCGATGCTCGAAGTCCGAGGCGACCGGAATCACGTCATGTTCCACGAACCGGCGCAGGGTCTGAAGGATGTCCTGATCGGCTGCTTCGCTCATAAAGCCATCTCCCGCCAGAGGATTATCCGCCGCTGGTTTATCTGACCGCGACGACGACTCCCACGCTATAGTGCCGCCCCGAGCCCCTACTTGGAAGACCTCCCTAGTCGCCCCGCAACTCCCGCTCCAGCGCGCGCAGACCCGCTGAGCGGCCGGCGGCAATTACTACGTCGCCGGCCCTTAGCTTTTTGTCGGGTTCGAGCAATTCAAAGCCGCCCATCGGATCGTTTCCGCTTTGGACCGCCAGAACGCTGACTCCGAATCGCTCCCGCGCATTGAGATCGCGCAGCGTCTTGCCTTCCGCTCCGGCCGGCATCCTGATGCGCGTGACGCGGTAACCGCTTGACCAATAGATATGAGTGTCGCGCCGGCTCAGCAGGGCGAGCGAGCCGGTGGCGCGCGTCAACGCTTGCGCGATGTCGTGGCGCGTAACCGTTCCCACCAGGCCATCTCCGCTGACGCCATCGACCACGGGCAGCTCGCCCGTCAGCTCATCCTCCATCAGGTGCAATGTCTCTTCGAGGGTCGATTGCGGCCCGACGGTTGGAAAATCAGCGCGGCTTACGTCGGCCGCGTTGACCAGTCCCTTCAGATTGTCCACGTGAAGCAGCAGGCCCACCAGATCACGCGCCGCGATCACACCCACGAGCCGGCGCTGCGCACCGATTACCGGAATGATCTCGTTGGTGTTCTCTTCGGCGACGCGAAAGATCTCCTCCAGCCCTGCCTCGGCCGCAAGCGTGGTGGAGTCGGTTTTCATCACCTCTTCGGTCATGATGCGAGACAGCGCCAGGCGGTCTTTGTCCACTTCAAGGCTGATCCCGCGGCGCGCCAAGGCATAGGTGTCCAGCGACTCGGGCTCGATCGCGCGCGCAACTACCATGGCGATAATGGAACTGATCAGCGCCGCCAGGGTGGCGTCATAGCTGCCGGTCATTTCCGTCAGCAGGAAGATCGCCGTCAATGGCGCATGAGTAGTGGCCGCTAAAAACGCACCCAATCCGACCAGCGCGTAGGAACCGCGCGTCCCGGACACCGCGGGAAGCACGTGTCCCATGAGCGGCCGCATCGTCCCGCCGCCCATCGCGCCGACGAAAAAGATGGGACCGAATACGCCGCCCGGCATGCCGCATCCCAGCGAGATGCTCGAGGAGACGAACTTGGCGGCGAACAGCAAGGCCATCGTCCGGCCCGAGAGTTGGCCGTTGAGCGCCTGATCGATCACCGGATAACCGTCAGAGAGGTTCTGATGAAATGGAATCGCGATCAAACCTACTGCGAACATCCCGATCATGACTCGGGCCCAGCGCGGCACCGGCATGCCTTCGAAAAAGACGGCTGTGGCATTGAAGAATCTGATATAGATGGGCGCCAGGATGCCGAAGGCCACGCCCAGGATCGCGTAGGGCAGGATCTCCCAATAGCTCCCCATGACGAAGCGCTGAGCAGGCAGCACCGCCAAGTCTCCCAGCATCAGGCGTGAAGTCATGGTGCCGACCGACGCTGAAATTACCAGCAAGGAAAGGTTGCCAAGTTCAGTCTCGCCGAGCAGAACGATCTCCTGTGCGAACAGCAAACCGCCCAGCGGGGCATTGAACGCGGTGGCGATACCCGCGCCCGCGCCGCATGCGATCAGAACCTTGGAACGTTCAGTTGAAAGGTGGGTAAGTTGTGCCACCGCCGAGCCGATGGCACCACCGATCTGCGCGATCGGGCCTTCGCGGCCGACAGAGGCGCCCGCACCCAAAGAGACCGCGGGTCCGAGAGCCTTGGTAACGATCCAACGGGGGCTGATCCTGGCGTTTCCCAGATGGATCATCTCGAGAAATTTGGGGAAACCGTATCCGAGAATCTCGCCGCGAAACACGTATTCCAAAATGCTCGCGGCCACACCGCCGCTCACCAGTACGAGCACGATCAGGAGCTCAAAGGGCATCCCCGACGGGATTCGCAGCGCGTTCCATTCGAGCACTTGGAAGACAAACCTGAAGACGCGGATAAGCTCGCGCAACATCAGATTGCCCAACGCGGCCATAACCCCAACAGCGGTTGCGAGCAGAATCAACCACAGATACTCCGCCTCGGTGCGGCTCATTGAAAACGGCCGCCATCGGAACAGTTCCTTCAGCATGTTCCAAGCCGCAGGTTTTCTCGGGGTAAGTGCAGCCTAATCGTGCGGCAGATTCGGCCAGGTCGAATCAAAACAACGGCGCAGCGTAGTGACGATTAACTCGACCTCCGAGTCTCCAATCACGAAGGGCGGAGCAATCATAATCGCATCGCCACCCTGATCGCCGGCCATCCCGGCTGCCGGGTAAACCGCCACTCCAAGGTCCATTGCGCAGCGCAGCAGCTTGCGTACGACCTGCAGGCTCGGCGCAAAAGGTCTGCGCGTCGCGCGGTCAGCCACGACTTCGATACCCCAAAACAGTCCCGCGCCGCGAATCTCACCAGTCATCGGATGGCTGCCCAACTCCTCCTTAAGACGATCGCCGAGTCTCGCGCCGACTCGCGCCGCATGCTCCACCAGTTGCTCCTGCTCCATTATTTCCAGCACCTTATCTGCGATCGCGCAGGCCAAGGGATGGGCGGTGTAAGTGAAAAACATGAAATCCGCTCCCGCCTGCTCGCAGATCTCAATCACTCTACGGCTGACCGCAATCATTCCCATCGGAACGTACCCGCCGGTCAGTCCTTTGCCGCCGACAATGATGTCAGGATTAACGCCCCAATGCTCAACCGCAAAGCGCTTACCCGTACGGCCAAACCCGGTCATCACCTCGTCGGCAATCAGGATAATATCCTGGCGGCGGCAAATCTCGGCTATCCGCGGCCAGTATTCGGACACTGGAGGGATAACTCCGCCGCTTGCGCCCACCATCGGCTCGGCAATGAACGCCGCGATCCGGTCCGCGCCATCGCGCGCGATTGCTTCTTCCAGCGCGTGCGCGCATTCCAGATCGCAGCCGGGATACGTGCGCCCCCATGGACATCTATAGCAATACGAAGGAGGTATTTTCGGCCAATCGAACAGGACGTGTTCGAAATCGGCGCGGCGCGCGCGATTGCCGCTGACTGACAGCGCGCCAAGCGTATTGCCATGATAGGAAAGCTGGCGCGAGATGACGCGCGTCTTGCCGGTTTTGCCGCGCACACGATGGTACAAAAAAGCGCATTTCAGGGCTGATTCCACTGCCTCCGAGCCGCCGCTAGTGAAGAAAAAGCGATCCAGTCCCGGTGGCGTCCATCGCGCCAGATGCTCCACCAACCGCTCGCGCGGCGGCGAAACCCAAATCGGCAACACATAGTCCAGGCGCGCGACTTGCTCTCGCGCCAACTCAGCCAGTTCGCTCCGCCCCTGGCCGACGTTAACCACGATCGCGCCGCTTGACGCGTCCAGCAACTTGCGTCCGTCTCTAGTGTAGAGCCAGGCACCTTCGGCGCGCACGATATGCAACGGCTCGCCGTAGGCACCGCGGAGAAAAAGCACTTGCCGCTCGGCCATGGCGGTCATGTTACTTATAGCCGGGCGGGTTTGGAATTGTTCCTGTGGATCGGCTTTCGATAGCGAAATGCTCCGAAGGCATCGAATTGCGTGCCTTGATTATATCGCTGTGTTAGCCTTTTCACAGTGAAGGAAAGTATTGCCACGAATAAGACACGGAAATATCGCCGCAACGGCAACAATGAGATCCTGACCACCAGGATGGTTGCTGATTACCTCCACTGCCACTTGAGCACCGTGTATCGGCTTGTCAAACAAGGCAAGATCCCGCACTTCAAGCTTGGTGGCGATTTGCGTTTCGAAAAAGCAGCCATCGACGAATGGATTGGAAAGGGCGGCGGCGCGCAGGATTGACGGCTCCTGGCCTAATCCTCAGCAATTTCGCACCGCGCCTCTAACGTCAGACTCTCATCATGCCAAGCACGAGTGGCGCGTTGCGCCCTTGCGCCGAACGCTGTCGTGATCCGTGTGGATTGTGCGGACCGGTTCCGGCTCAGCCGGCGATCCGGCGCATCAGTCGCCGTTTGACCAGTTCCACCAACACCAGGTAGGTAACGGTCGCCGCCACCAGGAATCCAAAAAATGCCGGTGGCAGAGGAACGAAGCCCAGGTCAGCGGCCAGCGGCGATATCGGGAGCAGAACGCCCACCACTACAATCAGCACCGTGGTCACGGCCAGCGGCAAGCTGGGCCGATCTTTCCACGGACGCCCAACCGTACGAATAACGAACAGCACCAGGGTTTGCGTCGCGAGCGACTCCACGAACCATCCGGTATGAAACAGCTTTTCGCCCGAATGAAAAACCGCGAGCAGTACATAGAATGTCAGGAAGTCGTAAACCGAGCTGATGGGACCGATTAGGAGCATGAAGTTGCGGATAATCCTTATGTTCCAGCGCTGCGGGCTGCGCGTGTAGGCGGGGTCAACGTTGTCGGTGGGAATGGTGATCTGCGCCAGGTCATAAAGAAAATTGTTGAGCAGTATCTGGGTCGGCAACATCGGCAAAAAGGGCAGGAACAGCGACGCCCCGGCCATACTGAACATGTTGCCGAAGTTGGAGCTGGTGCCCATCAGCAGGTACTTGAGCACGTTGCCGAAGGCCCTGCGTCCCTCGATTATCCCCGCGTGCAGAACGTCCAAACCTCTCTGCATCAGAATGATATCGGCGGCGTCGCGAGCGACATCAACCGCACCCGCCACCGAGATGCCGACATCGGCGGTGTGCAGCGAGGGCGCGTCGTTGATGCCGTCACCCATGAAACCGACCACGTGACTGCGATGCTTCAGCGCCAGAATGATGCGGTTCTTCTGGGCGGGCGAGAGCCGTGCAAAAATGCTGCTTTCCTCAGCCACATGCGCCAGCGCGCTGTCGTTCATCCGCAGGATCTCATCGCCCAGCACCACTTCCTTGCTGTCAATTCCGACCTGCGCGCAGACGTATCCTGTAACCAGCTCGTTGTCCCCGGTCAGGATCTTGATCTGAACACCGTCGCGGCGCAGCGCCGCGATCGTCTCGGCTACTCCTTCCAACGGCGGATCGACAAAGGTCACGAAACCCGCCAAAACCAGGTCTCGTTCGTCATCCGTGGTCAGTCCCTCGGTCCGATCCGCCGGCCGCGAGGCGACCGCAAGCACGCGCAGACCTTGTGCGCTCAGATCGCGATAGGCCTTTGTGCAGTGGCTTCTTTGGGCCTCATCCAGCGGCCGCTGTACGCCGTCCACCTCATAAGTGGTGCAGATTTCCAGGATGCTCTCCGGAGCGCCCTTGGTGATCAGCAGCGGCCCGCCTTCTCCCTGGGCGACGATCGACACGCGTCGGCGTTCGAAATCGAAAGGGATTTCGTCGGTCTTGCGATATCCGTCTGCGCCGTTGACCTGCCGCTTGAGGATGGCGGCGTCGAGCGGACTGCGAATGCCGCTTTCGAAGCGGCTGTTAAGCCAGGCCAGGAACAGTGCGCGATCGCATTCCCGCCCGTGCGGATCGAGCGAACGCTCGGCCGTCATTTCTCCGGCGGTCAGCGTGCCGGTCTTGTCGCTGCACAGGACGTCGATGCTTCCGAAGTTCTGAATCGCCGTAAGATGCTTAACGATCACATGCTTGCGGGCCATCTTCACCGCCCCGATCGACAACGTCACGGTGGTGATCATCGGCAGGAATTCCGGCGTTAACCCGACCGCCAGCGCGACGGCGAACAGCAACGATTCCAGCGCGTTGCGATGCATCGCCAGGTTGACTAACAGGATGAAGAGCACCAGGAAGAAGACGGTTTCCATGATCAGGAAACCGAAGTGCTTGGTGCCGCGGTCGAATTCGGTTTCCGGCGGCCGACCCGCCAGCCGTATAGCGATATCGCCAAACGCGGTAGCCGAGCCGGTCGCGGTAACGACCGCAGTTGCAATCCCGCTCACCACTGAAGTACCCAGAAATATCAAGTTGGGATTTTCAAGGGCGGCCGCGTCGGAAGCTGTCTCGCTGGGATACTTGTCCACCGGCATTGACTCGCCCGTAAGCGCCGCCTCGTGTACATGAAGATCGCGGCTCCAGAGCAGATGACCGTCGGCCGGCACGAGGTCACCGGCGGAAAGCCTGATTAGATCGCCGGGCACCACTTCAACCCGCGGCAATTCCCGCCACTCCCCCTCGCGCAATACGGTGGCGGTCGGCGCAACCTGCTCCCGCAGCCGCGTTATTGCGCGCTGCGATCGAAAAGTCTGAACAAAATTCAGCGCCCCGCTGAGCACCATGATCGCGGCGATGATCATCGCGTCGATCGTCTGGCCCAGCATCGCAGAAACCACGCTCGCCGCGAGCAGGATCAACACTAGGGGATTGGCGAAGAAACGAATCAACTCCGCAAACGCGGTCGCCGGGCGGATCGGTGCCGGATCATTGGGACCGAATTTGCGCAGACGCTCCGCAGCTTGCTCGTTGCTGACACCCTCGTCCGTAGTTTGCAGGCGCTCAAAAAGCGCGGCGCGGACGGAGGAGCTCAGAGATATTCCACCCTCCTCGCCGGCGCGAACGGGCTCGCTGCGCGCTTCGCCATTCGGGCGCGATATAGCGGATGCGGCTTCCATAGAGTCGTCGAGCGCTCAGACATTTGTGCCACGCGCCAGAATCGGCAACAAGAGCAAATCTGCTGGCCCGCAAAAGCAAAACGCGCGTCACGGGGCGGTGCGTGCAACCTCTCCCCTCACCCTCTCCTAAGAAAGAAGAGGAAACGGAAAAGGCCTCTCCACCATAATGTTTGTGAAACACTGGCGTCGAATTATTTTCAGTTTGAGGCCAGGAGGCGCGCTCACCCCAACCAGGAGATGGTTGGGGTGAGGGTCCTACTTGATTGCACCATCGGCGCGCCATTTGTCGATCGTTTCCTGACCATAGCCGAGTTCGGCGAGAATCTCGTCAGTATGCTGACCCAGTTCGGGCGCCAGATTCCTGATCGATCCCGGCGTAGCGGAAAGTTTGATCGAAATGCCCACCTGCTTGGCCTTATCGCCGGCGGGAGAATCGACCTCCACTATCATGTTGCGGGCTTTCACCTGCGGATTTTTCTCGACTTCGTCCAGGGTAAGCATCGGGGCCGCGCATATATCGGTTTTGCTCAGAAGCTCAAACCATTCATCGCGCGGTCGGGTGAGGAATTTCGCTTCCAGCATGCGCCGCAGTTCCGGATGTTTTTCGCGATTGTGCTGATGCGGGATGAAGTCATCCAATTCCATCGTCCGGCACAAGTTGGCGTAAAACCAGGGTTCCATCGCCCCGATCGTGATCCACTTGTCGTCGCTGGTCCGGTAAACGCCGTAATAAGGCGCACCTCCATCAAGCTGAGTCTCGCCCCGCCGCGGCACCTTGCCGGTCCAGAAATGGGCCGCGAAAGCCTGCGCCAGAACCAGCATCGCTCCGTCCATCATCGCGATATCCACGTACTGGCCGCGGCCGGTGGTTCCGCGCGCGATTAACGCCGCAGCGATTCCCAGCGCGGCATGCATCCCGCCGCCGGCGTAATCGGCAATCAGGTTGTGCGGAATAGTGGGACGCTGTCCCTTGGTGCCCATAATCGAAAGCGCTCCGGCATGGGCAATATAATTGATGTCGTGCCCGACCAGGTCCCGGTATGGCCCGTTCTGCCCATAACCGGTGATCGCGCAATGGATGTAGCGCGGATTGCGGAGCGACAGGGCTTCGTAATTGATTCCCAGCCGCTTGGCGACGCCGGGCCGGAATTCTTCGACCATCACGTCGCAGCGCTGATGCAGGCGCAGAAAGATTTGCTTGCCGATCGGCGACTTCAGATTAAGCCCGACCGATTTCTTGTTGCGCCCCAACGCGTTGAATGGCGAGCCCTGGAAACCACCCTGCGACCGCTCGCGCACGCTCGCGGCGCCGGCCTGTTGCGCCCGGCGCCCGGTAGGCGGACCCGGCTCCTCGATCTTGATCACGTCGGCGCCCAGGTCGCCGAGGATCATCGTGCAATGCGGTCCTGGCGCAAGCCGGGTCAAATCGAGAACTTTAATACCGCTCAGCGGCCCCGCGTTGGGCATCGCAATACCTCCGTCAAAACCTTCGCGTCATTCGCCTATCGTGCCGAAGATCAGGGGCTCATGACTACCGCAAGGTACACCAGACCTTTGCGTTTTCCCAAATCGGCGACCGCACGCCGCACATCGGCGAACGAATGCGCAGCCGGGTCAATCTCGACACTGAATAGCTGTGTGGCGGGATCGAAGCCGCCATCGCCAAGCTGGTGGTCGATCAGCGTACGCAGGATGTCATAAGGAGCGTCCCCGCTGCCGGCGGCGCGATCGATCAGTCCCTCGACGGTAAAGTTGATCCTTGCCATCGAAAGGGAATGCCGTGGCTAGCCTGCGGGCGTAATGGAAGCGCGCAATCTGCCCAAGCGCTCGGCCAAGGCCGCGAGTCCCTTTATCATATGAACGCCGTACCAATGCAGGTCGCGCCCACCGATCAGCATGATGCGCCGGCTCAGTCCGGACGGCAATTCGGCTTTCAACTCGGCCACGTCGGCTTCGCCGAATTCGTAAGGCTCGTCAGGCAAAACCACCACCTGGGGCTGGCGATCCAACGCCTCTTCCAGGGTAGTGCGGGGATAGCGAATAGCAGAGTCGCCGTAAACATTGAGGAAGCCCAACAGCCGCAATACGTCGTGAGCGTACGTGTCTTCGTTGAAAGTCATCCAGGGCTTTTTCCAGATCGGGCAGAAAACCCGCAACCTGAGCTTGTTCCAGATGCCCAGCGAAGTTTCAATCACGCTGACCACGCGCACCACCTCGCGCGCCATCACCGCTGCTTCGGATTCACGACGCGTCACGCGGCCCAACCCAAGGATCGACTCCAGGGCCCCGGAAACGTTGCGCGGATAGGTGACGAAGACTTTGAGTCCGCCCGCGCGCATCCGCTCGACGTCCTGCTGGCGGTTTTCCTCGGCGTTAGCGATTACCAGGTCGGGATCGAGCGCTGCGATTGCACGCAGGTCGGGATTCTTGGTCCCGCCCACCTTCTCGATCGATTCGACCTCGCCAGCGGGTTCAACGCAGAACTTCGTCACGCCGACCACCTGGCTCTTCAGGCCCAGGGCGAAGAGCGTTTCAGTCAGGCTCGGGACCAGCGAAACAATTCTCTCCGGGGGTTCATCGAACTCCAACCGATACCCCAACTCGTCATGCCATTCCATCAACCCGTCTCCACCCCACCACTTCCGCCACCTAGCGGGACTTCTCGCCGATCAACTTATCGAGCTGCCGGCGCTCCGCGGCGGTGATATGCTCGCCGGACGGATTTTTCTTCACCTGGTCACGCGCTTCAGCCGTGCCGCGCGATCCCATTTTCTGTTGCGCAGCATCACCGTTGCCGCCGCCCGCATAGACGGGAGAATCGGCTCGAGGCGGAAGCCTTTCCACATCGCCGCCCAAGCTATCGGGTGCGCCGGTGTCGGCGTTCGCACGAGCGGCGGGAGAATGCGCCGCCTGCCTGATCAGCGTCGGAATTTCGTGCCGGGCGACAAATCCCGCAATCAGCACGGTCAACCCGGCCATGGTCAGAAAACCGGCCGCCCTGCTCTTGCGCTTCTTTCTTCTCGATCGCGACAAAGCCGTCTTCACCTGCGTGAGCACACCAAAATCGATGCTAAAGTTCCGCGCCCTGGCGCGCACTCAGCGCTCGCGCTCCACCACCATCGCGATACCCTGGCCCCCGCCGATACACAAGGTGGCTACGCCCAACGCTTGCCCGCGATCCGCCATCGCATTAAGCAGCGTGGTGAGGATGCGCGCGCCGCTGGCGCCGATCGGATGGCCGATCGCGATCGATCCACCGTTGACGTTGACGCGTTCGCGCGGCAGCTTCAGCTCGCGCAAGACACCGAGGGACTGCGCGGCGAAGGCCTCGTTGAGTTCCCACAAGCCGATATCATCGCGCCTGAGCCCGGCCAGCCGGAGGGCTTTTTCCACCGCCGGTACCGGGCCCATCCCCATAAAAGCTGGGTCGACCCCGGCCGACGCGTAAGAGCGAATTGTCGCCAATGGCTTAAGCCCCAGCTCAAGCGCCTTCTCGCGCGCCATCACGACCACGGCGGCGGCGCCGTCGTTGATACCCGACGCATTGGCGGGTGTCACAGTTCCGTCCTTTTTGAAAGCCGGCTTAAGCCCGGCAATCTGGTCCGCACTGGTTTCGCGCGGATGCTCGTCAACCTGTAGCAGGACCGTTTCCTTGCCGCGCTTGATCTCGACCGGAGTGATTTCAGCCTGGAACTTGCCGGCGCGCTGCGCCGCGAAATACCTAGCCTGAGAGTCGGCGGCAAATTCGTCCTGCTCACGGCGGCTTACGCCGTATTTGGCCGCGATATTTTCTGCGGTCACGCCCATGTGTACCAGCGTTATCGGGCAGTTGAGCCCGTCGGCAATCATGCTGTCGAAAATCTGATCGTCGCCCATCCGGTAGCCAAACCTGGCCTTCTTGAGCAGGTAAGGCGCCAAGGTCATGTTTTCCATGCCGCCCGCTACAACCGCGTCGGCCTCGCCACAGCAGACCGAACCCGCGGCCAGAGCCACCGCCTTGAGCCCTGAGCCGCAGGCCTTGTTAATGGTATAGCTGCCGACCTCCTGGGGAACTCCGGCCTTGAGCGCCGATATCCGCGCTGGATTGAGTCCCAATCCTCCCGGAAGAACGTTGCCAAGGATAACTTCGTCGACGTGCCCAGGCTGGATACCGGCCCGTTTGATCGCCTCGCGAACCGCAATCGCGCCCAATTCGGTCGCACTGGTTGCCGAAAAGGCGCCTCCGAAGGTTCCGACCGCAGTGCGTGTTGCGCTTACTATAACCGCTTTACGCATTTATCCTCCTACCGGCGAGCCCGCGCTTACGCTGCGTTGCGGGCGGGCACGGGCTTTCCGTAGCCGCGGACTGAGTGCCTGTGGAAACAAACCTTAGCCCGCAGCCACTATCCGTAATCTAACCCATGGAAGCGTTAAATAGAACCGTCTTGATCAATCGCACCGCCAGTACCGGAAGGGAAGCCTCGTCCAGATGGTCAACTCCGTTGTACCAGTCGATCCCGATCCGCTGCACGCTGCGGCTGAGCCCCGCCAGGCGAAAGTACATGCGATGACGCGGGCCGTAAAAGCGCCGCGCGGCGAAGCCCAGGCGCCGTAACTTCCGCGCAACGGCCCCGCGATGCAGCGCGTCGTCGTATGCCGCGATTGCCCCCGCTTTGCCCGCCAAAAAATCGTCTGCCGCCTGCGCGGCCAACTTGCCATGTTCAAAGGCGTATGAAATCCCCTCGCCCATCAGAGGATCGACGCCGGCTGCGTCGCCGGCCAGCAGCACGCGGTCCAGCACAAAGCACTGCTGCGGTGCATACCAGCGAATTGGAAAGGCCTTGTATCCGCCACGATGGTCGGTCGGGATGGGCAAATCAGGAAATGATGCCGCCAGGGCATCGAGCAATTGTGCCTTGGGCTTGCCGACCTCAACTGCGTCGCGCGGGCACTGGTCGTAAATGCCGACGTTCAGATGGGGCCGGCCTCCGATCAGGCATGGGAATGACCACGAGTAACCCCGGATCCCCACCCCGACGCAGCTGAAATCGAAGCAGTATGGCGTTTCGGCGAGGTCCGCCGTGCGCGCGGACGGTAAGGGAACGTCGAGCATCAATGCGCGTCCAACCGATTCCTGCCGGCGCGAGAACAATGTGTCGCGGACCCGGCTTCCCGAACCGTCGGCGCCAACCAGCAATTCGGCCTCGAAATCGCCGCTCGTGCTATGAACCCGGGCGCTGCTGCCCGACGCTTCCACGTCCTCGACGCGGCAGTCTTCAATTATCTCCAAACCGGCCGCGCGCGCCGCATGCGCCAAGCGCGCGTCGAATTCGTCGCGGCGGACGATCGTGCACAACACGCTACCGTCCCGATACTCGACCGTGCCGGCTTCGCTGATAGCCATCCCGCGCCGCACGCTGACAGCAGGCACGTCGAGGGGTAAATCAAGCTCCTCCAGCGCGAGCATCGTCTTGGGAATCAGTCCACCGGCGCAGACCTTGGGCCGCGGATGACGCCGGCGTTCCAGCGCGATCACCTGCCCTTTGAGATCGGGACGCCGGCGCAGCAGGTAGAGAGCGGTGGCAAGGCCAGCCGGGCCTGTGCCCGCAATCAGAACCCGGCTGGATCGCACGTCGCCCATCGTCAGCCGCTTGGCGTTGCTGAAGCGGGCGGGAACGCGCGCCGCGTTGAATAATGACTCAGTCTGAACATGCAAAAAGGGCAAGGATCGCCTTCGCTTGGCGACCCTTGCCCCGGGAGTTACGACCTTTCGCGGTACTATCCTTAGCCCTCGGGCTTGATGACGGTGTAAAGCGTCATGTTGCCGCGCTGGACCAACAGCAGGGCCGGCTTCTTCTGATCTTTGGCTTCCTTAGCCTGGGCCATGAAATCTTTCAGGGAGTTAACCTTGTCGTGGTTCACTTCCAGGATGACATCACCCTGCTCCAGTCCAGCCTCGGCGCCCGCGCTGTCCGGCTTTACCTGCCGGACCACCACGCCCTTGTCGCTTTGCAGGTTGAACTCACGCGCCATATCCGGAGTGATCTCGCCGACCTGCAGGCCCCATCCGCTGCCCGGCTGATCCTCGCCCTTCGCGCCCGCCATTTCGTTCTCTTTAAGTTCGCCAATCGTCACCGGAATGGTGAGGTGCTTGCCACCGCGGATCACCTCGACATCGACCTTCTTGTTGATCGGTGTTTCGGCCACCAGTTCCGGCAGGTCATGCTGCTCGTGGACAGTGCGGCCGTTGAACTTCACGATCACGTCGCCGCGCTTGATTCCGGCTTTGGCGGCCGGGGCGTCTTTTTCGGCGTTGGCAACCAGTGCGCCCTCCGGTTTGGTCAGCCCGAATGATTGCGCCAACTCGGGCGTCACTTCCTGGATCTCCACGCCCAGCCATCCGCGCGTGACCTTACCGTGTGACTTGAGCTGATCCATCACGGCTTTGGCCAGATCGATCGGAATTGCGAATCCGATCCCGGCGCTGGTGCCGGTGCGGCTGTAGATCGCGGTATTGATTCCAACCACCTTGCCATTGACGTCGAATAAGGGGCCGCCGGAGTTGCCGGGGTTGATAGCGGCGTCCGTCTGAATGAACTCGTCGTAGTTGCCGCCCAGGGCACGTCCCTTGGCGCTCACGATGCCGGCGGTTACGGTGAGGGAGAAGCCAAACGGATTGCCGATCGCGACCACCCAGTCGCCGACTTCAGTCGCGTCCGAATTGCCCAAACCCGCGTAAGGCAGCGGTTCCTTGGTGTCAATCTTGATCAGCGCGAGGTCGGTCTTGGCATCCTTGCCAATCACCTTGGCGGTGAATTCGCGCTTGTCCATCAGGGTTACCTGGATCGTGTCGGCGTTCCCTACCACGTGATTGTTGGTCAGGATGTAACCATCGGGCGACACGATAACCCCAGAGCCCAGACCGTGCTGCTTGAACTCATGGGGGATTTCGCCGAAGAAGTGGCGGAACTGCTCGAACGGATCTCCGCCGAAGGGGCCGAAAGGCTGCATCGGAGGTCCACCCTGACCGCCCCCGCCGCCACCGCCGCCTCCGCCGCCGCCACCTCCTCCACCGCCGCCGCCATTACCGGGGTCGTCGCCGGGTTGATCGCCGCCGCCTTCCATCCCAAAACCTTTAACCTTTTG
>Ga0126381_100000678_pt1 | contig 37780 bp, 30 predicted proteins | sample PanSoiMetPlot_28_FD_96465 | JGI IMG/M metagenome (GOLD analysis project Ga0126381, IMG submission 96465) | Tropical forest soil microbial communities from Panama - MetaG Plot_28 | ecosystem: Environmental > Terrestrial > Soil > Tropical forest > Bulk soil | place: Panama | collected 2016-02-17 | reverse complement strand
ATCGGCTCAGCGTAACGTGTGACGTGCCGCACCGGATTGTCGTCTCTGAGTTTCCACTCGATGGCCAGCGTGAACATCCGGCTCAACAGAGCGAGCGCCCGGTTGGCGTGGTACGGAGTGCTCTGCATCGAAGCGTGCAGCAGTTCGATGTCGCGTTGATTCACGGCGTCGACGCGCAACGAGCCGAGCTTTGGCAGAATTACGTTGGCCAAGATGCCCCTGTCATTGCGAATGCTTCCGGCTCGCTTCTCCTTCTGCGCCCACGACAGGAATTCTTCAGCGAGCTTCGCCATCGTCGGAGCTGTGAGATCCCGCTCACGTTCCTCCATCGGATCGACACCAGCGCGAATGCCGCGCAGCAGCTCCAGCGCCTCGTCTCGTGCTGCCGTTGCGCTCAGTTCAGGACTGCTGCCGATCGTGAAGCGACGACGCCGGCCATGAACCGAGTAGTCGAGAACGAACGAGATCGCACCGGCTGCTGTGATGCGCGCTCCGAATCCGTGAATCTCGTTGTCCCAGAGAATTGTGTTCCCCTGCTTCGGTGGCTTGAGTGCTTGAATGCTCTTCTGAACGATTCTGGCTCTCATGCGGCGCCTCTCTGTGTCACACCCGTGTCACAAGAAATCGTACTCTGATGGCGCCTAGTGTCAAGTGGTGTCTTTTGGTCGTCGCGCTACGTCATTGCAGCAAAAGGTGTTGCCTGGTAAGTACTTTGTTCTGTGTCACAACGGAAAGCTAGGTAGCAAGATTCTCAATCTTCAAACCCGGGTTCGATTCCCGGTAGCGCTACCAGCTCATTCCATTCGATTTAGTTCACAATTTCCCAGCACCCGCTTATACCGATTGTGGCAATTCTTACTGCAACTGCAATGTTTCGTTACGCTTGTTTATCGCGTCGCGTACCTGCAACACGCTGGGATGCACGTAGCGACGAGTCGTGTCCGGCTTTTCGTGGCCCAACACATCCATCAAGGCCATCAGATTTCCCGTAGCCTCGTTACATCAGTGGCGAAGCGATGACGCGCAGAGCACAGCACGATCGAACCAGGCGAGCATGCCAGCTGCCTGGTCTCGCGCCACTGTTTTGCAACCTGGCGATCGATTATGTGACCCGACTTTGAGGTTTCCGACGAGAAAACCCAGCCTTCACTGCGGTCTCCCTTCCGGGCAAGCAGAGCCGTCTCCAGCCGATCGGTATGAGGCCCATATCGCTTAGACCTCTTGCGCTTACCGCGCGGAACGAGATGACGCCCCGGTCCCAGTGGATTTGCTCCAAGCGCACCAGCCTGGTGGGAGTACGTACCTCGCAGGTTAACGCGGCACGCTGCCAATGAATTTCAAGTTTGGTCTGTATCATGGACATGCGCGATCGCAGAAATCGTCTCATTGCTCGCAGACCGACCAGTAAACGACATGGAACTTCCATCGCAATGCCAAGTTTGAAAACTGGCCAACATGCCGCTCGCCGTCGATTCTTTTTGGCGATGATGGGGTTTGTCATGGCGCTTGCCCTGCTGCCCTTTTCCTACAAAGTCGAACGTCGCCTGGAGACCGCGGTTCACATCAAGGGCGGAGAATCCGAACAAGTTGACCGGGAACTGGCGCAGCGTTTCCAGTCTCCATACGCCCACCTCCTGGTTCTGGTCATCAGCGGCGTTCCTGACCCGGATTCAGCAAAAGGCGCAGATGCCTTAGGCTTCTTGACCAGTTCCTTGCGTAGTCTGCCTGGAGTTTCGGGTGCCATCTCGAGCCTGGATTGGCCAGATCCTCTGTTCACCGGGGACAATGGCGGGACCCTGATCATCGTCGGATTGGATCCGCACGATGAATCTGTCGAGGCGCTGGCCCCCAAATTGAGGGCAAAAGCAGACTGGATGGAAGATCAGCTCAGGTCGCAATACCCCAACATCAAACTGGAGATTACTGGCGAATCTCCCTTGACCTACGATCTTCGCAAAGTCAGCGCAGATGAAGTCAACCATGCCGAGGAACGAGCGATGCCACTAACTCTGTTGCTGCTGGTGCTCGCTTTCGGCAGTCTTGTGGCCGCGACCTTGCCGCTGGGAGTTGGACTCCTCTCCATCTCGATGGCGCTGGGTGCGGCTGCGCTACTCGCGCATCATCTGCATCTGTCGATCCTGGTGCAGAACCTGGCGACGATGGTCGGCCTTGCCCTGGGCATCGACTATGCATTGCTGATGGTGAGCCGGTTTCGTGAAGCCTTGGCCGAGCGACATGATCCCGGCCACGCTGCCGATATTGCTGCCGGGCAAGCGGGGCGGACACTAATCATTTCGGCCACGACGGTTGCCATCGGATTTTCAGCGCTGCTGACTGTGCCCATCAGTGAGTTGCGCTCAATCGGGATAGCCGGCCTGATGGTCACCGTTTTCAGTGTCATGCTGTGTACCTTCATTCTGCCGTGGGTGCTTGGTTTGCTGGGGCACCGCATCAATGCCGCCAGATTGCGCCTGCCAACCAGACGATTCAAAACGCAAGACCACGCCTGCACGCCGCATGAGCGGTGGGTGCGCTGGGGCAGCATGATAACCAGCAGACCGTGGACCGCCCTGCTGGTCGCCGGAATTCCGCTACTGATGCTCACATTCCAGGCACGAAGAATCTCTCCTGGGATTCCGGGCCATAACGCACTGCCCGCCGCAGCCGAGTCGGTGCAAGCACTGCATACGCTTCAAGGCATGGGGCGGTCGGGTATTGTTCAGTCGCTGCGAGTAATCCTGGAGTTGCCGCCGCAGACTCAGCCGCTCTCGCCGGGTGGCTGGCTTGCCGTCAGTCGCCTGACGAAGCACTTCCAGAGCGATCCTAGAGCGCAGGAGGTCTTATCGCTTCCGACCCTTACGGACATGGCGGACACCGCGGCTGCCGTCAACGACGTGCCCGAGGCAATCCGTAACAGTTTTATAAGCAGCGATGGCCAGGCGACCTTGATTGAGTTGCTGCCGACCGCCACTGTTTCGCCCAACGAACAGATACGGTGGGTACGGGAGGTGCGTTCTTCCGATGTCGCGGCGATCACCGGCGTGCCTGGTGCAGTGCTGCGCGTCGGCGGCATTGCCGCACTCGACGCAGATTATGGATCGGTAGTCGATGAGCAGTTGCCCAGGATAATCCTTGCTGTCGTTTTGGGGAGCCTGCTGGCGCTCTTCATCGCGTTGCGTTCTGTATTTGCGGCCGTCAAAGCAATTCTGCTCAATCTGCTCTCCGTCGGCGCTTCGTTCGGCGCGTTAGTTGTGGTTTTTCAGGAAGGCCACGGTGGCAAGCTTTTCGGGCTCGACGGACCGACCGGCACGGTATACCCGATCGTGCTGATTCTCTCGTTTGCCATCGTCTTCGGATGCAGTATGGACTATGAGGTCTTCCTGGTCACCCGAGTCCTCGAAGAACGGCGGCGCGGTCTATCGGAGAGGTCAGCGGTGATAGAAGGACTGGCGCGGACGGCCGGGCTCATCACCAGCGCCGCGGCAATCATGATTGCCGTCTTCGCGGCATTCACCGTTGGAAGCTTTCTGGTCATCCAGATGTTGGGCTTTACGCTCGCGGTGGCGGTGTTCCTTGACGCTACGGTGGTGCGGATGGTTGTCGGTCCGGCGCTATTGCAACTAGCGGGCGACTGGAATTGGTGGCCCTTTGGCTTACGTGGAGCCCCGGCGACGTCTGAAAAGCAGCTAATCCCGTGACAAGGAACGGACAATTCGAATTATTGCGCTTTTTCCTCTTGAGCGCTGGGGTGGCCGATATCAAAATCCTTGAGTTTAAGATTGGCCTTGGGTGAGCCCCTTTCGAATATAAGAATCGAGGAGCCGGGCTTACCCTGCAGCTTTGCCTCCACCCGCGATGCAGTCCAAACGCCGCTTACCTGCCGCAGTCCATAGGAAATGAATTCCTTCTGCTGTTTTGTTCCGCGCAGCGTCTTCACCACATGCAGAGGGAACAGAATGCTGCGATCAAGCGACGACGTTACCGAATCGTAGTACGTCCGGTCCTGAGGGCCGGGCGTGCTTTTGAGGACAAAGCACTCGCGTTCGCCGTATTTGTCCGGCGCCAGGAGTTCCTGATTCTTCCAGAAGAACTGGCTCTCTACCATGTCCTCATAGGAAAAGTCCGTTCCTGCAAGCGCGTCGTTCCAACGTTCGAATGGCAACACGGTGGCAGCCTTCTGGCCAGGAAGTATCGCCTTGATCGTAAGGTGGCCATTCGCACTCATATGCACAAGAAGAGTCGTCTTCTCTGAGCCGGGCCCTGAGACCTCACATAGCAGACGCAGTCCATCGGGAAACCAGTGGGCCTTGGCGGCGAACTTGTAGTTCGTGCGCTTGCCAGTACCGTCCCCTTGTGTGAGTCGGCCGGTTACGCGGTAGTCCAATTTCTCAATACGCTGGCGAGAGCCAGTCAGCACAGTCTCCAGGTCAGGATTTGCCGCAAACGACCGCTGTGGATGCGCCAGCGACAGCAGCACCAGCAAAGCAATGGCCGCTTGACTCCCTCCAAAGGTGCAATTCGGACATCTGGCCTGTGGATACCGGACAAACTTCCGGCTGCGAGAGAGAATTACGACGCGGCGCAGGAGGGTCGTGGCTAAGCCCATCCGAGGCAACGGGGAGTGATTCTCGAGCTGTGGCATGCAGTCCATTTCAGAGCCCACACTTTCGGTGGCAGCTGTTCGAATTCTTTCGGCGTCTTGTTTTCATTGGAATGCAACCGCGTTACGGCTACCCTGTTGGGATGCGAGTGCGGATCCCATTGCTTGCTTAGTCTTAAGAAAGTTAACAGTGGATTGCATCCCTCAGGAGCAGCCTCTGAGAATAACAGTCTTTAGCAGCGGACTGGAAGTTCAGAGATGATTTGCGACGGGCCTGCGGCAGAATGCTACGCATGGCAGCCACCGGGTGAACAAGGTGTCCGATGTGTTGGTTCCATTAGCATCGGGGATGTAGCTGGGGAGAGTCACAGCCGCATTTTCCCATTTGCGGAAGGATGGCGGAATTGTCACCATTTGTCGTGACTCGTCACTGACGCCTCCATTGCTCCCTCATATATATGAGGGTGTAGGACTTTGCTCTCCGCAAGGAGGCGCCATCATGGCCTCTCAAGCGAAACTCTCCTGCGTTGCCATAAACAGAATCTTGCTGGCGACCGATTTTTTGCCTGAGTCCGAAAATGCCCTCGCTTGCGCTTTAAGTGTGGCGAAGCGTTTCGGATCCTCCCTCCTGTTGACACACATCCTAACTGCCGAAGACTTCACAGGCGAGGGGTTCGAATGGCCAGCCCTCTCCGACATCACGCGGCGCAACGCCGAAAAGAAGATGGCCAGACTAAGAAACTGCCGTCAGCTGGATTCTATAAGTCAAGAGGTCATCATCAGGCCAGGCCATCCGGGCGATGTCATTACACAGCTGGCTGCAGAGAAAGACATCGACCTCATCGTAATGGGGACCCATGGCGATGCAGCCATCAAAAAGCTATTCCTGGGCTCAACAGCGGAAAACGTCATCAGACATAGCACCTGTCCTGTGCTGACCGTTGGGCCGCATGTCGCAGTTCAGCCGCTTGACCGTTTCAACTGCATTCTCTACGCGACCGACTACTCTGCGGGGTCGTTGCAAGCGCTGAAGTACGCTCTGCTTCTCGCGCGGGAGGATCGCTCTGAGCTGACTTTGCTGCATGTGATCGAAAGCTCGCCGACGGGGGAAACCGAGCTTCGGCAATGGAAGCGGGAGGATCGCGAGAGGCTGCTGAGGATGTTACCTTCGGACGCCGAGCTGGCATACGAGCCTGAAGTAGTGATCGAGACCGGGGTTCCCGCCGTAGAGATTCTCCGATTCGCCGATACCAGAAGGGTGGAGCTCATCGTGATGGGTTCTCACGCCGGCGGGGCCATGGCGACGCATCTTCCGTGGACCACCCTGCATGATGTTCTGCGGAATGCAGAGTGTCCCGTGCTCACGGTATGCGCTCAATAGAGCCGGCGCCTACCGGAAGCGTTCGACCCAGGTGATGAACGCGCACAGCGGCTGTTCCCTTGTCGCCGCAAAGGCTCTGGGAAGGAATACGCAATGCGACCGATCTGGCAGGCATTAATTGTCATCGCGATTGTCTTATTAGCGGAACACGGCGCCTCAGTTGCGGTCCCTCAGCAGCCTGCTTCTACGATGCAGTCGATGAGTGTCGCTGATCTGGAGAAGACGGCCGACAGCTACAGGGCGCAAAAGAACTACGAAGAAGCCCTCACCTACTTCAAAGAGGCAGTGCGGAAAGACCCCAAGAACGCGCATCTCTATAACAAACTGGGATTGGTGGAGTTGTCTCTTGGCGATTATGCTGCGGCCCGGTCCGACTTCGCCAGGGCGACAAAGTTGGATCGCACATATCCGGAAGCTTGGAATGATCTGGGGGTTATCAGCTATATCCAGAAAAAATATGGCTCCGCAGTGAAGTACTTTCAGAAGGCAATCGCCCTCGATGAAAATCGCGCCTCCTTCCACGTGAACCTGGGCGTCACCTGGTTTGCACGCAACGACATGGAGAAGGCGATGAGGGAGTACACTCGCGCGCTGGCGATCGACCCTGAGGCGCTGGCACGCAACTCTGCCGCCGGCGTCTCTGCGCAAATTCTCAGCCGAGAAGACCGCGCCAGGCAGGAATACCTTCTGGCCAAGGTTTTTGCAAAAATGGGTAATGTCGACAGTTGCCTTGTGTGTCTGAAGAAAGCAAAAGAAGAGGGGTACACCGACCTCGGGAACGTGTATAAAGATGAGGAATTCTCCCAGGTACGGCAGGATACGAGGTTGTCCGAAATCATCCCCCCTCCTGCATCGAAGTAGAGCGAGGTTTTTCCTCCTGGCGAATGGAGGCCTTAAGACAACGCTAACGGAGGCTCATCATGGCAAAGAGAAGCAAAGGCTCGGGGGGACCCAATTTGGGCTCGCTTGAGTTGACCGAGGAAATCATACGGCAGCGCGCGTATCACTTTTTCGAACAGCGCGGTTACGAACATGGCCACGATCTTGAGGATTGGCTGAGGGCGGAGGCGGAGATAATGGGCAAGAAGCTTGTGTCCGCCGAGCAGTCCGCTACGACGAAAAAAGCAGCTGCGGCGTAAGACGCCGTCATGAGGAACCTCATCCAACCCCGGGATGGGAACGATACCGAGCTCGTAGTCGAACGTTTTAGTCGTGTTTTCGCGACGTTCGGCGGTGGGCCTCGACAGAGTGCGTGTGGCGCGATGCGCGGTGAAATCGGCAAGAATCAGGCGCCTCCATTGTGTTTGCGAGGCGCCTGCTTCATAACAGAAGAGCCCGCTGCCAATCAGTATTAGAGCCGATGTTTTCCTGTCCAGTCGCTCACGATAGCAAAGCTGGTCCCGATTTCAGATCTATGCTTGGCCAGGTAACCCGGGCCATTGCGCACCTCATTTCGGCGGTATCTCTCGTATGCCGGGATCCATCGTTATAGTTGTAATGCCATACGTAGTCTTGTCTGTAGGGCCACCCTTGCGAATGAACCGGTTGTCGCCCTTCTGCAAGACTCTGCCACTCTCGCCAAAAACCTGGGGTTTCGAGAAATAAATCATGTACTCATCTGGATCGGTGGGATCCACGTAGACTATCACTTCATCAGGGTTCATCCCGAGCTTCACTGAAGGACCTTTCGTTGCAGTAGCGGTTCCCATATGAGTCTCCTTTCTTACCTGTCGTGCTTATCGAGTACAAAGTCAGTGTGCGAGTGGAGTAATTGGTAAGGCGTTGCGCGCCTGTTTGTCCACAAGCAGAGCTTGTAAGCCAGGACTCAGGAGCAAGTCAGATTGTGGATAGCCACGAGCGACAGCCTGGCTCAGGTACTCCACGGCCTTTGAGCGCTCGCCGAGAGACTCGTACGCCTCGCCAAGCCGTTCCAGAACGTTTGCGTCCCTGGGAGACAGCGCCAGGGCTGCTTCGAGATGAGACACCGCCTTCTCGCCGAGATGCTGTTGAGCGTAAACCGCGCCCAAGTCGGCCTGCATCATGGCATCTTGTGGTCTGATTCGAATGCGCTCCTCCAGTAAGGTGCGCTCCCTGGCACGCGCTTGTGCCGCCTTGTCCTTTTGTCCAAGCCACTCATAGGCGGAGGCGAGGTCCTCCCACTGGAGATAGTCCTTGTCGCTCAACGTCAGTGCCGATTCCATCATGGCTGCGGCGTCAGCGAAGCGGCGTTGCCTGTAATACAGCACACCGAGGTTGGTATAGGCAGCGTAGTCGGGAGCTACGGCAATGCTTTGCTTCAGTTCCGATTCTGCTTCTGCAAACTTGCCGAGTCGGATGAGTGTTACGCCGAGACTGCCATGGGCGAGCCCGTGATCCGGCGTGAGTTCCAGGACTCTGCGGAACTGCGCTGCGGCATCGTCATAGCGAGACTGGTCGAAGTAGAAGCGGCCAAGTCTGTTGGATCCTAGCCAGTCGCCCGGCCGCATGGCTATGGCACGCTTGTAATTGGATTCGGCTTCTTCGTTTCGGCCCACTAGAGCATAAACGTCGGCGAGTCCAAGAAGAGCGTCGGCATTGCTGGGATCGAGTTCGAAGGCGCGCTGAAATTCCTGGATCGCGAGATCGTGCTGGCCGGTTCCACCGTGAATGCGTCCGAGGGTTACATAGACCGCGGGCAGGTGATCGTTGAACTGGGCGGCACGCCTGGTCGCGTCCTTGGCCATACCTACCCACTTCGCATCCTGCTCGAGCTGGTACTTGGTCCAATACGCGTTGCCCAGGGCGGCCCAAGCCAAAGCGAAAACGGGATCGGCAGTCGTGGAGGCCTGGAACGATTTGATGGCCTCGTCCAGATTTCCCGGCTTATCGTAACGTGCGGCAGATTCCATGCCGCGCAGATACGATTCGTAGGCCGCTGTCTTGGTTTGCGACAAGCTGTCGCCGGGAATTGTGACAATCGCATGCTTTCTGGAGGGGAAGTAAGCTGGCGTTACCAGCAGCAGCAACAGGAAGGCTAGACTCACACGCACTTTCCGTGAGGCAAGCAGATCGCGGCAGGCAATGCGCCACCTCGCGGCACGGGTCGCGCGGGTGGAGCAAGCAGGTTCCTCGACTGCAAGTGCGTCGGCGTCAGCCGCCCCCAGGTCACTGAGGAGCTCGGTAGCAGACTGATACCGCAAGACCGGTTCTTTGCACAGCATCCTCGCTACGATGGAACGCAGCCCGGCGGGAATGTGCGCGAAATCAGGTTCCAAATGAAGAATGCTGTCGATGGTTGCTGCCGGGTTATTGCATTCGAATGGGCAGTTGCCGGCGAAAAGCTCGTAAGCGATCACCCCCAGCGACCAGATGTCGGAGCGAGCATCGGCAGCCTTTCCAGTGATCTGCTCGGGCGACATGTAACACAAGGTTCCGGCAAAGTTGACGCTGCGCGTCGCGGCTTCCGGGCCCAGAAACCGCGCCAGCCCAAAATCGATGATCTTGACTACTCCTTCGTTGGTAAGGATGACGTTCGATGGCTTGATGTCACGATGCACGATGTTGTGACGATGAGCGTGGCTGAGCCCGGCGGCTACTCCACGGAGGATGTGGAGTGCCTCTTGGACGTCGATTGCCTCGCGCTGCATTCGCGAAGCCAGGCTCTGGCCCTGGTAATATGCCATCACCAGGAAGAGCTGCCCATCTGCGTTCTCCTCCACGGAGTAGATGGCGGCGATGTTCTCGTGATCGAGGTGGGAAGCAGCGCGAGCTTCGCTCAGCAAGCGCTCGCGTTCGTCAGCATTCGAGGCTGTTTGGGTGAGAAATTTCAGAGCGACGATTCGTTGCAGTTTAGTGTCGAAGGCCTTGAATACGACGCCCATGCCGCCGGCGCCAATTTCGCACAGCACCTGATAGTGGTCTGCGAGTGTGTCTGCCGGGGCTACTGTCGAGTAGGGCATGAGCTTTTGGACAGCTGCCGCACGAGACTGCGCGGCCATGCGCGGTACGCGTTAGCTCTGCCGGGTTGAGGCCAGGCTCATCGGCCACAGGTTTGTGTTCCCGCGTGAAACCAGCCTCAAACCGATCGGACGATTCCAAAGGCGTTCCCAACCTGGGGCCCTCATACACCTCCCCTTACTATCCACGAATCCAAATGCCCTGTCAGTGATGACTATCACCCGATGACTTGGATTGGGGCTCATTAGGTGTTTGGAATTCCAGATTGGAACTGCCGTTTTCCGCGCGCGGAGCGGCTGATACCCCTAGGCACGCTTTACGTCACTGACATTTGGTGATCCGGCGCCTAGAATTGAAGATGGCGACCCCTTCCCGCTGATCTTCTGTGGTTCAGGAGGATGTGGTTTGCCTCCCAGGGGCGCGGCATGCAAGTCGTAGTAAAGGCCGCTGTATTCCTTCTCTCCTTTGCTCACAGGACCAATCTTGATCACGCAGCGTGCGATGTGAGCCGAAGTGCCACGCATGGCACAGCGCTGTAGAAACAGGAGGTTGAGTATGTTCGCGCACAGGCTGGTTCGTCTGATCGAGGAGCACGCAGACAAACTGTCAGAGGGATTGATTCGCAAAGTCAGGAGCTCAGAGGCCTGCAGCGAGCTGGTTTCTCTGGTGCCCGAGAATGAGCTTAAGCACCGTGCCTTCGAGATCTACCACAATGTTACCGAGTGGCTGCTGATGAAGACGGAATCGGAGATCGAGGAGCGTTACATTGGGCTGGGGGCACGGCGCGCGCATCAGGAGGTGCCATACAGCCAGATGCTCTACGCACTCCAGGCTACGAAGGAACACCTGTGGGAGTTCTTGCGGCAGGAAGGCTTGCTGGAGCCCAGTGAGCTGATCGGCGAGATCGAACTTCTCTACTCGCTCGAGCGCTTCTTCGATCGCGCCGCCTATTTTGCCGCCGTAGGTTATGAAGGAGCCCGCGCGAGAGAGGTCGCTCACGCATTGACGGCGCATTAGGGCGGGGTCAGCGGAGCAGGAGGGGCATTGATGTCCGCCCCTCCCTTGCTCTTATGGCTGCCTTATCTCACCAAAATGAAACTGTAAATTACTACCGACCCGGACTTCGGAAACACCGCCGGGCCTGTGGCAGGAACTCCCGGGGTAAAGACTAGCTCGGAAACTCTCCAGGTGTTCGGGAAGGTCTTCGTTATCGGGGTGGTCGTGAGCTTCCATACCAGGCTACCCACGAACTTGCCGTTGTTATAGCCCAGGACAGTTACTGTGTTGGACGCCCATCCTGCTGACAGTGTCATGCTGACGGGGGTGAAGTCCTTGGCCACAGGGGTCATGCCGATGCTCGGACCGATTTTGATCGCTCCGGCGCAGGTCACTGCGAAGGGGCACATCTTCCCACCGATGAACGCAACGGTGTTGTGGTACGTCGCTGGGTCAACCCAGAAGCCCGGGCCGGCTTCCTTCCATAGTCCGGGGGTCACATAGTAGAAGTTGTCCCAGGAGAGATGAAAGCTTGCAGGATAAGCATCTGGCATCGGCGATGGGGCCTTTGTGAATGCCATGTCATGAAAATCAATGTAGGTCTGTGCGCTGGCGCATAGCGCTAGGGCGAGAATAAAGCCAAAAAGCAACACAATCCGTTTCATAAGGGGTACCCTTTCTTCGGGATTGTGGGATACAGCCCGCTCCGTATTGTTGGCGATTCTTAGGTCGTCAGTGCATATTGCTCGCCGAACCTCTTTCAGTGACTCGACTATTGAATAATTGCTTGAGATGCACTTGATGACGACATTACCAGGGCGGCAACGGTAGGAGGCGAGGGTTCGACCTGGGAGTCTAGGGTCAGCAAAAGCTACCGCGCTCAGACAAACGCTCCAGCTGCTTGGTGTTTCGGAGCGGATCAGTCGCCCACAAAAGCAAGAGTCACTTTGAAGGACTGACTGAGCAATTTCACCATATCACCAGAAAACGTAAAGTCAATGAGATGGTGCAGTTCGGCGACTCCTATTGTGCGGCTCTTCCCTTTTTGGGCTTGATGGTTTTTACCCGATTCCTCCCCGATGGCTTGTGAACGCTCCCTGCGAGCCGCGAGCTACGAGCTAACGTCATTGCAGCCAGGCTACTGCTATTGGAGAGCATTTAGGTTGGTTGGAGTAGTATGTCAATCGTCGATGGTGGGGCAATCGACACCTGACGAGTGACAACCGTCAACTGCCTTTAGTCAGCCACCGCCGACTGCGTCTCCACGTTCTGTTGTGCGAGCTCAAACGCCTGGCTAAGATCGTCGATCAGGTCGCCCACATCCTCCGCCCCGACAGAAATCCTCACCACGTCCGCCGGAATACTTTTCTGCTGCCTCAGATGTGCCGGAATGCTGGCATGCGACATGTAATTCGGCAGGCTGATCGTGGAATTCACTCCGCCAAAACTCACCGTAATCGCGAACAACTTTGTGAGCTCGACGATCGCTCGCGACAACTCGGGATCGCCGGTAACAAAGCTCAACACCCCCCCATTGCCCGACGCCTGTGCGCGATGTATCCGTAACTGGCGTTCATCGGCGAGGCCTGGATAATAAACGCGTTCAACCGCCGATTGCGTACTGAGCCACTCCGCAATCGCCCGCGCATTCGCCTGCTGCCGGTCCAACCGCAACGCCAGCGTCTTCGTCCCACGTAGTAGGAGATAGCTGTCAAACGGCGCCAGCACCGCACCTTCGCCATTCTGGATGAGATATACCTCCTGTCCAAGCTCCTCATCCGCAACCACAACCGCCCCTGCCATCACATCACTGTGCCCGCACAGGAACTTTGTCGCCGAATGCAGCACGATGTCTGCGCCCAGTTCCAGGGGCCGTTGCAGATATGGGGACATAGTGCTGTTGTCCACGCACGACAGCGCGCCATTGCGCCGCGCGATGTCGGCAACGGCGGCAATGTCGATAATCTGCAGCAGAGGATTCGTGGGTGTCTCAAAGTAAACCAGCCTGGTCGAGCTGTTGACCGCCGCTGCAACCGCATCCAGATCGCTGAAGTCGACGTAGCGAACGTTGATCCCGCGCTTTGGCAGAATGCGCGAGAAGAGCCGGTAAGTCCCGCCGTAGAGATCATCGCAAGCGACAATCTCCTCGCCGGGCGACACCAGTCGCGTGACCGCCGTGATCGCCGCCAGTCCCGTCGCGAAGCAGAACCCGCGGGTCCCACTTTCCAGCGCAGCGATCTGCTTCTCCACTGCGGCCCGTGTCGGATTGCCGCTGCGTGAGTAGTCGTACTCGCCGAACTCCGTCGCATCTCCCTGGCGGAACGTCGCCGTCTGGTAGATCGGCGTGTTGGCCGGCGAGAAACGATCGCCCGGCGCCGGAGCGAAGTTTAATAATCGCGTCGCAAATTTCACGCCGCACCTCCGTTTTCAGTGGCTAGTTGATAGTGGCCAGTGGCCAGTAAGCGTGCCAGTTCGCAGCTTGTCACGGCTGGCTGGCCAAGGATGGCGGGTGCTATATCCTTTCGACCATAGCTTGCGACAGGGTGGGCGACGGCTTTAGTTGCTCGCAGCTCGCGGCTCAGATCAAACAGATCCGCCATCACCGCGGCCGTTGTGGGCCAACGTCCCGCACCCCGTCCCGTCCACACGTGTTGTGCGCCGGGTTTGCCGGTATCGATCAGCAGACAGTTTTCTTCGTTCTTGATCTGCGCGAACGGATGCGATGCATCGACCAGCGTCGGCTTGACCTCCAGATGAACTCGTCCACCGGAAATCTGTGCCGTGCCGACCAGGCGTGCCCGCCCGCCATCGCGCGCCGCCGCCTGTACCCACTCCGGATCAATCGCATCGATTCCGGTCGCGCTGATGTAGTGCGCGTCGACGTCAGGAAACGCTCGCCGCGCCAGTAGGCGTAATTTGCACACCGTGTCAGAACCCGAGACATCGGCCCGCGGGTCTGCTTCTGCAAACCCGTTCGCCTGCGCCTCAGCGACCGCCTGCTCCCACCCGCATCCCGCGGCCAGCCGATCGAGAATGTAATTGCATGTCCCATTCAGCACGCCAGAGAGTGACACGATGCGTCCCGCGTCGGAATGCGCCAGCGCCCGCACCGCCTCCAGCGCCGGCACCGCCCCGCCAACCGCCGCCGAATACCGCAGCTCTCGATATCCATCCAGCTGGGCATCGCCCGCCAGCAGCAGCTTGTTCGCCGTGACGACCGGCTTGCCTGCAGTGAGCGCCGCTCGCACGACATCGCCCGCCGGCTCCGTTCCGCCGATCAGCTCGACCACCACATCGACGTCATCAATTGCTTCCCAGCAATCACGCGTTAGCAGGTGACTCGGTGCGTGGTCCTGGTGCAGCTCAGGCCGCCTCACCGCGATGCCTGTGACTTCAAACAGCTCGGGGTACTTCCAGAGCTCCTGGAAGACGCCGAGGCCGACCGTTCCCAAGCCGAGCAGCCCAAGGCGCAGGGGCGCGACCGATCTCTTTCTCGCCGACAGCACCGACCGCGGGCTTCCAACGACCGTCGCGTAATTCTCGCCAAGCGCCGCAACCTCGAATGGGACGCCAGTCTTGCGGCCGAAGGCGATCGCCTTCTGCTGGACAATCTTGCCGCCGATGGTCAGCGCATCGGCAAAATTGATCTCGTCGAAGCGCTTCGCATCGGCACACGTGGCTGGATCGCTGTCGTAAATGCCATCGACATCCTTGATCAGCCGGCAGCGCGCACCCAGCTGCTTCGCCAGGAAGAGCGCCGAGAGATCCGATCCGCCACGCCCGAACAGCGCCACCCGCCCAAGCCGGTCGCGAGCCACGAATCCGGGAATGACGGCGACGCGCCCGAGCGCGAAGGCGTTTTCGATGGCGAGTATGTCAGCGCTCACCGGCTCGGTGTCGTTCGACGTCGTTTCCGCGATCAGCTGGATCTGGCTGGGATCGAGCACCTGCGCCGGAATCCCAAACCGATCCAACTCGAGCGCCAGAAACGCCGTCGCGACTTCCTCACCGGTCGCGACAACGCGAGCAATCGCCTCAGGATTCGCATCGCGATAGTCCTCGACCGTTCCCAGCAGCCGGTCCGTCTCTCCCGCGAACGCCGAAACCACCGCTACCACGCGATACTGCCGTCGAATCCAGCGATAGATCTCGTGCACGGCACTCGGCAGTTCCGCACGCGATTGCAGCACCGAACTCCCAAACTTCAGCACGATCACTTTGCGAGACATGGCTCAACCTCCTTCGCCGCATCGGCAACTGCAATGCCTGATAGCGCGCTCTCCATATCGGCGATGATGTCCACCGGATTTTCCAGCCCAACCGAGAGCCTTACCAGCCCATCGGTGATGCCGGTGCGCTCGCGAATCTCACGCGGCACATCGCCATGCGTCATCGACACCGGATGCGTGATCAGCGTCTCCACCGCACCCAGGTTCTCCGCCAGCAGGCACAGGTGCACGGTGTTCATCAGCTGAATGCCGGCATCGGCGCCACCCTTCAGCTCGAAGGCCAGCATCCCGCCGGGAAGCGACTGTTGTTTCTCTGCGAGAGCAAACTGTGGGAAGGAAGCAAGTCCGGGATAGTAAACGGAGGCAACTTTGGGATGCTGCTCCAGCCACTCGGCAATCTTCTGGGCGTTGGCTGAATGCTGCTGCAAACGCAAGGGAAGCGTCTTCAGACCCCGCAGCGTCAGCCACGACTCCTGCGGAGACTGGATACACCCGAGCGTCTTCCGCACCAGGCGCAACCGCTCCAGCAGCGCCTCGTCGCGGGTTGCAATCGAGCCACCCACCGTCGAGTTGTGGCCCTCGATGTACTTCGTCGTCGATAGCAGCGTGATGTCCGCGCCCAGTTCCAGCGGACGCTGCAGCACCGGCGTAAGGAAAGTGTTGTCCACCGCCAGTTTCACGCCCGCCGCATGCGCGACCTCGGCAATCGCCGCGATGTCCGTCAGCTTCAGCGTCGGATTCGCCGGCGTCTCGATGAACACCAGCTTCGTGTTCGGCCGGATCGCGTCGGCCACGGCTTTTGCATCGGACGTATCGACAAACGAAGCCTCAACTCCGAAATTTCCCAGCACCTGCTGGAAGAGCCGTACCGTTCCGCCGTAAACCACATCACCGACGACGACGTGGTCTCCCGCCTTCAGCACTGCCAGGAACAGAGTCGAGATCGCGGCCATGCCAGTCGCGAAGCAAACCGCTGGCGGCGTATCTTCCAGCGCGCCCAGCGCGGTCTCGAGCGCCGACACGGTCGGATTCGCCGCGCGCGAGTAGGTGAATCCCTTGTGCACGCCGACGGCCTGTTGATGGTAAGTCGTGGATTGATAGATTGGGGTGAGGACCGCGCCGGTCGCCGGATCGGCCTGAAGACCGCCGCGTACTGCCGTGGTGGAGAACTGCTCAGCCGAGAAACTCATTCGAAAGCTCCAATCGCTCGCCCCAGCCAGCGCAAAACCGGCGCTGGTCGGGGGTCCCGCAGTAATTTGTGCCCAAAAACAGCAACGCCGCCTGTCATCCTAGGCGGCCGGTCACGATTGGAGTTTTTTCTGCTTGGGCTTCAGCCTCCGATCATGGACACAGCACCGCCTAGGGTGCACATGGCCATGGTCATTCGCTGAGCCGTTGACAACATACTGCGAAGATAAGCGACGCCCGGGCGGATGTCAAGACATTGATGACGCAGTAAATGCAACTAAGCGGTTATAAGAGGAAAAGAAACCGGCGTAACCAGCGAAAACACGGCGTCAGTTTCGAAACTGCTGTACTGACCTTCGATGATCCTTATTGCCTGACCCAGCGGGATGCTCTTTACGATTAGAGGAGCGTTTTATCAGCCTCGGTGCAGTTGGGATGGGAGCAATCCTTTTCGTCGTGCATACCGCAAGGACAAGCATTGCGAACGAAGAATTGATTCGCATTATTTCGGCACGGCCGGCGACAGCTCGCGAAAGAAGAAGTTATGAGGAAGCTCACAAAACAGCAGCAAATGGAAATCGCGGCGATCGAAAAGAAAAGATAAAGATATTGATCTTTCTGACACGCCTGAGGTGGTCGACTGGAGCCAGGCTGAGGTTGGTAAGTTCTACCATCCACCGAAGCGGCCCGTCACTATGCGTCTTGATGGCGATATCATTGATTGGCTCAAGAGCTATGGACCTGGCTATCAGACAAAGGCCAACCTGCTCTTACGACATGCCATGAAAAGTACGAAAGAACACAAATCGGAAGGAAAGCGCCGAAGGGCATAACCTGACATCGCAAGCGAAGAGTTGCTATCACAACGGGAGCATTTCCCACTGGAGCGAAGCCGAGTCGAGCGAACTGCTTCTTGCCGTCAGAAATAAACTCCTCTCTTAGTACATCCGGAAATTCACTTCAACATTCACCTGCACCGCCACCGGATGTCCATCCTTCATCCCCGGCTGGAAGCGCCACTTGCGCACCGCTTCCGCCGCCTTCTCATCCAATCCCATCCCGAGCGAGCGGCGCAGCTTAATATCCCAGACGCGCCCATCCGGGCCGACGACAATCCACAGGATCACTGTGCCCTGATGCTTCGACTTCCTCGCCTCTTCGGTGTAATCGGGGTCCGGAGTATACGTCGCAAGTGGAGGACTGACACCACCGCCGACGCGATAAATCCCGCCACCCATTCCACCGCCGTATCCTGGCCCAACCCCCGGTCCGAATCCAGAACCAATTCCCCCGCCCGCACCACTTCCGATCCCGCCATTCGCGCCCGCTCCGTTCGATGGCGGAAATATCGCGGCCAGCGGATCGCCGACATTCTGCGGCATCTTGATGTCCGGCGGCCGCACCACCGCTTGCTGCGCCTTTAGCTTGGGATTCTCCTTCCGCAGCACGATGACCGGAGGCGCGACCGGCTCATCGGAAGCCATCGCGAGGTCTCCCTTCGACGCTGGCATGACATCGTGATCGCCGCCGCCGCCACCACCTTTTCCGTCGTAGGGAAGCGGTTGATCTGTGCGGATCAAATACATCACCTGCTGCGTCACCTCCTGCCGATGCCGCGCGATCCAGATGCCCGCCGCCAGCACAATTCCGCCCAGCACGAGGTGCAGCACAGCCGAAACCATGAAGCTCGACCGGTGTATCGGATAATTCCCGTAACCCGTGCCGAACAGCGTCGGCAGAATCTGCTCCTGCGCAGCCGGCCGGAGAGGCTGGCGCGGAACTGCCATCGACCTCGCGCGGCTGGTCGCATCACCACTGTGCAAGCTGGCCGCGGTCGCTTGCAACTCGATACGCAATCGCTGCTTGAATTGTGGCCAAGGCAGGCATCGCACCTCATCGGCAACTCCCAGCAATTGCGTGACGCTTGGATCCAGGGGCTCGCCGTTGCCGCCGATGCCCAACAGCATCGCTTCCACCGCGCCGTCGAGTTGTTCGTAAACGCTTTGCGGGCTCATTACTTCTCTCCCATGCGCGACCGAAGGCTCTGCAGCGCGCGAAACTGCAACTGCTTCACCGCGCCCTCGCTTCGGTTCATCTCGGCGGCAATCTCCCGGACACTGCGTTGCGCGATGAAGCGCCGCATGACGACCAGCTTCTGATCGGCAGGCAGTTCCTCGATCATCTGCGTCAGCATCATGCGCCGCTCCGTTCCATCCAGGGCAGCGGTTTCGCTCAGTCCACCATCGGGAAGCGGAGAATACTTACCCTCGCGTTTCCAGCGGTCGGCGATCGCGTTGGACGCGATCCGCAGCAGCCAGGCGATGAAGGGAGTGCCTCGCCACTCGAATTGCCCGATGTTGGCCAGCGCCTGATGGAAGACTTCGGCGGTCAGGTCCTCAGCCGCATCACGATCGAAGATCCGCGACACGACGAACGCGTACACCCGATCGACGTTCTGCTCGTACAGTTCGGCAAAACGGCGGGGATCGCGCTGCGCCGCCTCGATCAGCGATCGCTCGTCAGCTTCAGCTAGGACAGCCCTCAAATGAATCTCCGGCAGTTGCGCCTTTCATCCAGGTAAACTGGCGAGGGTCAGGAAAGGTTATGGCTCGCCCCTAATTTACTTCACCAGCAGGCAGAAGGCTCGCGGAAAATGGTGCTTACAATTTACCGCATTGGCACTTGTCTGCTAAGCAGAAAATCTTAGACATAGCGCCGATCTCGGGGCTCGCGCTGTTCCCAAACGACAGGGCTGTAGGTGCGGCGGGCGCTGACGGTCCAGCGGCCGGCCGCATAGCCGCCTCCTTCGACAACCTCACGGCCGGTGGTGGAGATCGGCGCTACTTCCCATCAAACTCCGGGCCAGTGTACAATCGTCCCGCTTTCGCGGGGTAAGCGGGAGCGTTTCCAACCTCCATGGTGTCTTCTCCCGGCGCGTGGGGCAGTCGGATACTTCTGGCCACAGATCAAACAATCCGGCCCTGGAGGCAATTGCAGCATGGGAGCCACGCCAAATCTGAAGCCGATCCTGGCAACCGATACTGCTGCCACCGCAGCAGAGCCGCCTGCGAAGCCAAATCTTCAGCTTGGTGATCGCACCTACCTCCGCGTCAAGACAACTGTCGTGGCCGGGCTCGCCGCCGGAATGTTGCTTTCGCCGAAGCTCTGGGTCAGCACGCGCTTCTATCCGCTAGTTCCCGTCTATCACTGGTTGCCGCGCATCGCGTATCCACTTGACTACCTCTGCTACGCCGCCCTGCTGCTTCTGCTCGGGGCGGTGGCGTTTGCCGCCAAGCCTCGCATTTACATCGTCACCTTCGTAACCTTCATGGGCCTATACGCGCTGCTGGACCAGACCCGCTGGCAGCCCTGGGCCTGGCAGTACTGGCTGATGCTGATCGCGCTCGGATGCTACTCCTCAAAACCTGACGACCTGACCGGCCAGCGCGACGCTCTCAACATCTGCCGCTTGATCATGGGCTGCACCTATTTCTACAGTGGTTTTCAGAAGCTTAATGCTGACTTTGTTTCGTATGGCATGCCCTGGGTACTTGGCACGGTCCACGCCCACATTCCCGGCCTGAAATATATCGGATGGATCACTCCCTTCATTGAAGTGAGCATCGGCCTCTGCCTGCTGACGCGACGTTTCCGTATTATCGGCGTCATCAACGGCATCATCATGCACATCTTCATCCTCTACAGCTTCGGTCCGCTGGGGCTGAACTGGAACAGCGTCGTGTGGCCGTGGAACGTGGTGATGATCGCCCTCATCCTTCTTCTCTTCCGCCACACCGACGTGACCTTCGGGGACATTCTCTGGCGGAATCGCTTCGCCTACCAGAGAGTCGTGCTCGTTCTTTTCGGAGTGCTGCCCTCACTCAGCTTCTTCGGCTACTGGCCGTCGGATCTCTCGCTCTGCCTCTACACCGCGAACCTCACGGGGGCCCAGGTCTTTGTGAGCGAGAGGGCAAAAGAACAGCTCCCAGCGCCCGTTCAGCGCTATGTGAAGAACGTCGAAGGCCACCTTGTCCTTCGGACACAGGACTGGGCCTTCGGCGAGATGAACGTTCCGCCCTACGCCGAAATCCAGAGCTTTACAAGCGTCGGCAAACAGGTATGCCGCTGGACCAATTACTCGCCGGATGTTTTGCTGTCGGGATATGAGAAGAGCACGCTGCTGGGCAAAGGCAAGGAGATCCGCAACACCTGCTTCGGCACATTGATGGACATCAAGCCGTAGCCGACGTGCGGTGCCGTCCCACCGGTTACCAGACCTGCGTTTCGGAGTTCTTCAACTGGAGCTCATCTCATGAGTCGGGAGTATCAGAGCGTGGCACCGTCGGTTGCGACTCCCAACTACTCCGCTGCTCCCTCGTCCAACACCCGCGCCAGCACCTGGGGGTCAACATTGCCCCCGCTGACGACCGCGACCGTTTTCCGTGCCGTCGGCAACTCTGCCGCGTGAAACAACCATGCCGCGAACGTCACCGCCCCACTCGGCTCGGGTACGATCCGCGCACTCGTCATCATCCGCCGCATTGCCGTGCGAATCTCTTCCTCGCTCACCGTTACAATGTCGTCCACGAATCGGCGGATGTGCTCAAAGTTCACCGGCCCGATCGACTGGGTGCGCAGGCCGTCAGCCAGCGTGCTGGACACGCGGTCAGCCGGAAGCTCCACAATCTCGCCTTTGCGAAAGCTCTGCTGCGCGTCATTGGCCAACTCCGGCTCGACAGCGACCACCTTCGCATGCGCCCCGCTCAACTTCACGGCCGCCGAAACACCACTGGTCAAACCCCCGCCGCCGCACGGTACCAGCACAAGCTCGACATCGCGACAGTCCTCCAGAATCTCCAGGCCAATTGTCCCTTGCCCTGCCACGATCCGCTCATCATTGTAGGGAGGCACGATCACATACCCGCGCTCCCGTGCCAGCTCTTCCGCTTTCTGCAAACGTTCCGTTGAGGCCGGCCCCACCGTGACAATTTCCGCTCCGAGCGCAGCCGTGCTGTCCACTTTCAACTTCGGAGCATTTCGCGGCATCACAATCACTGCCTTGACACCCAGCGCGCGCGCCGCATAAGCCACGCCCTGCGCGTGATTGCCGCTGGAGTACGAGATCACGCCTCGCTTACGCTCCTCATCGGAGAGGGAAACGATCTTGTTGTACGCACCGCGCAGCTTGAACGATCCTACCGGCTGCAGACTCTCCGGTTTCAGCCACAGCTGGCCGCGCGCCGAATCTCCATTCTCCGAATCTGCGACAGGAGGGAAATACGAAATAAGCGGCGTCCGCACCGCAACGCCTTGCAGTCCTTCTTGTGCGCGCTGAATTTCTTCGAGTGTGATCATCCTGTTGGTAGTGTTAAGTTCCAAATCGAATCTATAGGCCTGCGAAAGCTTCCTTCACACTGCGTCAAGCTGGTTTATTTTTCCGCAAACTGTGCGCGCCCACTACGATCTGTCGTTCTGAGCAGAGTGGAAAAACCCCTGTATTGCCCGACCCAAACTCCGGCCGGCACCTTCGGTCCCGTCCCAGCGGTCGTAGTTCGCGCCACACGAATCATCGCCGCCATCCAGTTTACAAGCGCCAGCCGGTCGCGCAGGCTCGCCTTGCTCCCCACGTCTACATGACCAATCGCCGGACTCACCAGCGCGCTGACCAGGTTTTCCTTTGGAACGTCCTGCTCCAGCCACAACATCTCTGTCGGTGGGATGATCGTGTCATCCGATCCGTGCAGCAACAGCACTGGACACTGCACAAACCGCAAGCGTCCCGCCGGTGAGGCCGCGCTCAGGGCATCGCGCCGCTTTTCAATCTCCGCCAGAATTTGCGGCGTGAGGTTCGCACGCTGCTTGTGATAGATCTCCTGCATGACCTGCTGTCCCGCAGGGGTCATCTTTCGCATGAGCGCCTCCGAGGCCTTTCCATTGCCCGCCAGCAGCAGCTTCAGCGCCTCACGAGCAAGGGCGGCGTCATGCGTCGAGAAAAAGTCCTGCGCTTCGTCATACACCACGATGAGCGGGCCGTACTCGTGAGGCGTCAGATGCTCCGCTGTCCCATCGGGACGAACCGCCTCGCCATCGGCAAAAAACCGAAGCACATGCGCCAGGTCGTAGTATCCACCCACCGACGCGACCCATGCGATCGAAGACGCGTACTCCGGCTCACCTGCCGCGACCAGTGCCAGCCCGCCTGAAAAACTGATAGCCAGCACCCCGACGTGTGGCACATTCAGCTGCTGGGCGAAGCTTTGCGCCGCCGTGCCGATCAGGTCAGCCGAGCGCGCTTCCACTCGATAGTCTGCGATCCCGGGTACCAGCGGAGTCATAACGAAAAATCCACTCGCTGCCAGGGAGCGCGCGAAGCCCACCAGTCGCGGCTCGTTGATCCCGAGCTCGTGCATCCCATGGACGACTACGATGCCGGGCGCGAAACCGACTCCACGTGGAAAATAGAAGCGAGCGGGAATCGTTTTACCGCGAAAATCAAACGACGTGTCCTGGACGTCGACCGCATGCAGTTCGTAGTTGGCAATCCAGCTTGCGTCGTGAGGGTTGGCGATGCGGTCCAGAAGGGACGCGGCCCGCAGGTAGTTCTGCGCCATGGGATACAGCACAGCCACAACAATGGGAAGCAGCAACAACAGCCAGGCGATCAGCCGAACTTTACGTGATGGACTGCGGCCCTGCCAGGGAACGGTTGTCATGGGCGGCGCGAAGGCCGTGTTACGCGGCTTGCTCCGAAACGGCCGACCTTAGCATCTTAGCAATCTTCCGCGCGCCCTTACGTCGACGCTGCTCAGAACAGTTTGCGCCGCAGCAAGGCGCCTATGCCAACGAACCCCGACGCAACCAGCGCCAGGCTGCTCGGCTCCGGAACCGTACCGGTGCCGCTGCTGGAAGTGCCAAGTATGCTGAATGCTTCGGAGGGGATGGATTCAAAGCTTTCGGTAGCACTTGAAGGACATCCCGGAGAGTGACAACCGATGCCATCATTCTCGTCCCAATAGACGGGATTTCCGTTGTCAGTCAACGCGTTTTCCAGATTGAGCCAGTAGACACCGTTGTTCAGCGTCGGGCCGTTGAAAGTGCCCGTCTCATCGCAAATGTTGAAACCAAAATTGTTGATGGCGCAGCCCGAGGCCGTGAAATTCACAACTTGATCAAAGTATGTGGTTCCGCCGAAAGGCTCCGAGGTGATGGACACCTCGGCTGAGCTAAGCGTGTCGCCTGCGAACAACCACGCCCCAAATGACAAGCCGGTAACCGTGGTTGGGCCGCTGGAGATGTTGAAGCTGTCGGCGACAACGAATCCGAAGTTGATGGTCCATGCATCGATGTTGCCGTTGATGGGACCGTTCTCGTAAACGACCTGGGCGGCGCCAGGAACGGCGCACAGAACCAAGCACATCAGGCTGGCGAGAATGCAAGCTGCTGCAGGGCTCTTCAAGGCCGGACCTCCTCTGCCTGTAACCGCGGAAAAGGCGCTCACATTATCCCCGCAGCAGGACGGCCGTGCAATTGGAAAGCATGGCGCACGTCTGAATGTGGGGTCTGAATTGCGACACCAGGTCGATAAGCGGCCCTCAGGCGGCTTGTCCAGCTACTGCAACGCCCTCGACTTCCGCTACCCACGCGGTCTGCTCCAATCGTCCAACACCCAGTACCCAAAGCACTCCCGCCAACGCGGCGGCCAGGGCGCAAATCGTAAACGCCGACCCAAAATGTCCAGTGCGGTCCACGATCCATCCCGTCAGCGGTCCTACGACCACGCCAGCGATGTTGCCGACACAGTTTTGCAGCCCGGTCCACTTTCCCGCTCCGGCTGGGCCGGCCAGCGTCTGCGCGAATATGTAAACGTTCGGTCCCACAACACCACCTCCCAGCCCCATAACAATCAGGCCGGCGAGGCACACACGCGCATCCGCAGAAGCAGATGCCACAACGCCCACGATCATCATGCTGTGACCGACAGCCATACCGGTCTTTCGGACCACAGTGACATCGCCACCCACGCGGATCCACTTGTCCGCCATCCATCCCGAGATCGGCGATGCCAGGGCGTACGCCACGTAGTACGCTGCCGCCCGGGAAGCCATCTCCTGCATGGAAAAATGCCGCTCGCGCACCAGATACAACGGCAGCCACACGATCATGAAGTAAAACGGATACACGGTGAAGAAGTGACCCGCGGAAGCCGCCCAGAAGTTGCGTTGACGGAAGATCTCGAGGGCCGATACCGAGCTCGTCCTGCGAACATCCTCGACTTGGTGTTGCGGCATGAATCGCATCCACGGCACCACCCACAGCAGACTCACCAGCCCAACGAGGATGAACACCGGCCGCCAGCCCCAGCGCCCCATTGAGATACCGCAGACGTAGGTTCCGATCGCCGGGCCCAGGCTCATGCCGCTCATGATCATGGCGTTGGCGACACCACGATGTTCCTGCGGCACATTGCGCGCAATGATCTTTCCGTAGGAAGGGAAGGCCACCGATTCGCCTGAGCCCAGCAGCATGCGACAAATCAGCAGCAGTACAAAGCCGTGCACCAAGCCTGTCGCTGCCGTGGCCAGCGACCACAGGACGAAGCCGGCCAGCAACGCCCAGTTCACATCAAAGCGGTCGACAATCCACCCGCTGATTGCCAGTACGGCCGTGTAGGTCCAGAAAAACGCGGTAATCAGGACACCGATTTCGGTGTTCGAGATGCGAAGCTCATCTTTGAGCAGCGGGCCAGCGACTGCCAGGTTCCCGCGGTCCACGTAGTTGATAAGGATGGAAATTCCCAGCAGCCAGAGCCAAATTGGTATTGCCCAGCGTGGATGCCCATCGGGCCGCTCGTGCATCGACCTCACCCCGAGTCCCCGCATTCTGCGCCCCCATGCCGAAAAAAGCAACCGCCCACTCGTGACGACTCCGATCACTTAAGTCCTAACGGATTCTCACGAATCGGGAGCTGGATCAGGCATATGCGGGAAAAAAGGCGATGGCTTTCGAGTTCAATTGGGAGTGTGTCATCAAGAGCAGAATCTGCCGCGGACGGAACTGGGAGATCTGCTTTCCTCCAGCCCATTCGGCTCGGGCGGAACGGTTTAGGTACAACATTCAAAAGGGAACTAAGTCGCCCTAACCCACAGGGCCGAGGTCGCCAACGGCACGGCTTTCCGTGATATATTTGCGCCCAGATGCTGAATAATTTCTTCTGGTGGCTGCACGGTCATGCCCTCCCGTTGGAGGCGCTACTGGTCATTCTGAGCGGCCTGGTCGCTCTCTATGCCGACACGGTTCGGCACTTTCTCTCGCTGCCGCCGCAGCGTCTGGGCACTTGGATCCTGAAGGCGCGGCTACTCTCTGTCAATTCGAAGCTCTTTAACCTGTGCGAGTGCCACAACAATGCATTCGCCACCCTCGTCTACATCGCCCGTTCGTTCGTCTTCATCCTCGTGCTGATCGGGCTCTTCCTCGGAGGGATTTTCCTCGAGCTGGTAGCCACCCGCTCTGCCATCCGCGCGGGCGGAGACGAAGCGGTTTACACCAATTTCCACGCCAATCTCGACACGGCGCTCGCTTTGCTGTTCATCGTGGTCGTCTGCTGCCGCCTGCTTCTGCTGGGCGAATTTCTCTATCGGTTGCGCAATTTCAAAGGCTACGATCACTTCCTGATGGAGCACGTCGCCGAATTGGAAGAGAAGCTAGTGGTTGCCGAGAACGCCGGCTCCACTTCCGTTTCCGATTGACGGGGGCTGGCGAAGATAGTCAGCCGCGAGCGAAACAGCTAAGAGATCCAGCAAGCGAAAGATTACGCGGTCAGCGCTGACGTGTTCATTGCGCGTCTTGACGGTGCAGTCGACTGGCTCGCCCGCGAGCGTCCGAAGGACGACTACGCTATGGGTGAGTTCCAAAAATCCATAGATACAATTCTCCTGCGAAGAACAACGTATGACCTTCCCGGACAAGAGGTTTTAGGGCGAAGGATGGGCGGCCCCTGATCTTGAGCCTGACGGCACGCCACTCGTCCCACCCCTGATGACAACACCCCTGCCGCCGTAGCATCCTTGATGTAGCACATATGACACGTCGGGCCGCCAGCCTTTTGATCGCACCACTCGTCCTGTTATCCGCTGCTCTGGCGCAGCAACAACAGGCCGCTATTGCGCCACCGCAACTCCCGCAGGCAGCGCCGTCGCCCCTCATCTCGGGTCCAGTCCTGCCGCTCTATCGCGCTTTGCGCAATGTGGGCCTCGATCCGCAACGCGTCTACAAAGTCCGTGAGGCCGAAATCGACCGCGAAGACGTCCACCTATGGCTTACCGACGGAACCATTGCCTTTACCGAGGCAGTCGACGGGCACATCACGGGAGCTTATTTCGAGGGCGAAGGCGAAGTTCTGGTGCGTCCACCCGATCGCATGGAGCGCGCATCGCTGGGTCTGTTCATCAACGCCGGCGTGCTGGAGGAGAAATTCACATCCGGCTATTTGCGGTTTAACGACGACACAGCGAAAGATCTGGAGCCCTACCTCCGTCCGCCGGAGGATGCACCCGGCTTCATCGCAGCCAACGATTCCCGGGCGCGAACCCTGGCCGAAATTGATGCAATGCGGCTTTGCATCTCGTTCACGAGCACGCCTGCGTCGGCCGCTCCGGGCGAGCCCCCACCAATTCCGGATCGCCTCCTGCATGCTCGCGTGGCCGGCGAACATTACGGCGTCTTCGACATCTTTTTCGATACGCGCAGCCCCGAGCAGGTCGTAGTCGGCAACGCCTCCTCGCATGAAGACCAGATTTATTACGACCTGTGGATGAGCTTCCCCATGCGCTCGCTGCGCAAGACGCCGCTGTCGGACACCCGCTTCGGCGGACCAACCGGTCCGATGTGGACGCCGCATGTGCTTACCATCAGCAAGTACACGGTCAACGCTACGCTTGATCCTTCCCGCAACCTCTCCGCTGAGGCCACGCTCGATATCGACGTGAAGCAGGGCGGCACGCGTATCGTGCTCTTCGAACTGTCGCGTTATCTGCAGGTCAAGCAAGTCGAGTACGAGGGCAAGCCGCTGGAGTTCATCCAGAACGAAGCGGTGGAAGGAAGCGAGCTCTCACGTCGCGGCAATGACACCATCGCCGTCGTCTTTCCTGCGCCACTGCAGCCGGCCGCGCGCTTTCCTCTGCGCTTCACCTATGCCGGTCAGGTGCTGTCGGATGCCGGTGGCGGACTTTTCTACGTCGGCGCGCGCGGGACGTGGTATCCCAATCGGGGCATCGCGATGGCCAACTACGATCTGACCTTCCGCTTTCCGCAGCCGCTGTCGCTGATTGCCACGGGAAAGCGCGTCTCGCTGGAACGTGAAGGAGATGGCTTCGTCGGCCATTGGATCAGCGAGCAGCCGATCCCCATCGCCGGCTTTAACCTCGGCGAGTACGTGCGCAGCTCCGCACAGGCACAGAATATTGAGGTCGACGCATACGCTGCCCGCGGTACCGAATTTCAGCGATCGCAGCCCAATGCCTCGGCGGGATCTTCTCCGCTGCTGTCGCCGCACGCTCCGGGTACGGTTGAGCCTGTGCCACCACCACCGCCGCTGCAGAACCCCGCCGGAACGGGAGAGTCGCTCGCCGAGCGCGCTGCGGACACTCTGACTTCTCTTTCCCAGATGCTTGGCCCCTATCCGTTCAGCTCGATGTCACTCACGGAAAATCCAAGCGTGGAGAGCCAGGGCTGGCCCGGCCTGATCTTCCTGTCGAGCTATGCCTACCTGCAGCCGGAACAGTTGCGCGCTATGAGCTTGTCAGAAGCCGACGCCGTCATCTACAGCGAGGTGATGATGCCGCACGAGCTCGCGCACCAGTGGTATGGTGACCAGGTCTCGTGGGCGAGTTATCACGAGCAGTGGCTGCTGGAGGCGCTGGCGAATTATTGCTCTCTGCTGCTGTTGGAGCGCTCACGTCCGGCTGACGTGCAGCTGGCGCTCGAAACCTATCGCCAGATTCTCGGCAGCAAGTCCCGCGAGGGCCGCCGGTTGGTCGAAGCCGGCCCCGTCAGCCTGGGCAGCCGGCTGTCGTCGTCGCACTTTCCTAACGGATACGAGATCATCACTTACGGTCGCGGCACCTGGCTGATACATATGCTGCGCTGGATGCTGCGCGACGCCTCGCGCACACCGTCAAATCCCGACGGCGACGATATCGTCTTTCTCGCACTGCTGCGCAATCTCGTCACCCACTATCGAGCCAAAGAGATCACGAATGCCGATTTCGAGCAGGCGGTGGAAGAGATTTTGCCGAAGTCGTTGTGGTTTGAAAACCACAAATCGCTTGACTGGTTCTTCGATGGCTGGGTGAACGGCACGGCATTTCCCCAGCTTGAGCTCTCGGGCGTAAAGTTCGTGCGCCGCGCGACAGGAGCCACCGCCAGCGGCGTGATTCACCAGGAGTCGGCGCCCTTCGACCTTGTCACCATCGTCCCGGTGTATGGTTCGGAAGGCGACAAGCAGATCTATCTCGGCCGGGTCTTCGCGGAAGGTGCCGACACTCGCTTCACCCTGCCCGTACCCGCGGGCGTGCAACAACTGGTACTCGATCCCTACCATACCGTCCTGACACAGCCGTAAGACGGGCATCGCAGTCCTGAACGCTTGCGAAAGCGCCGCAAGGCTGCATAAGACAGCTGCAATTTCGCTTGAGATCTAGCCGAGTAAACATGATAAGCCGGCGGACCGCGGTTGCGACGGTGCAGCTCAATTTCCTGAATCTTGATGACATTGGCGGTGGAAGTAAACCCTCGCAACGCGTGTCGCCAGTGACTTGCCGTGCGCGAATTTCATGTCCCAAACTCGCTCAGATCGACTATGATTCCAACAATTCTTTCTGACAAATCATCGCAAGAAGCCCGCTATGACTTTTTCACGTCGTGAATTCCTCACCTCGGCGTCCGCAGGTGTTGCGAGCGTGGCTCTTCGCCGCGGCTACGCCGGCGCTCTCGAACTTTTTCAGGCCAACCCGACGGCGCCGCCTGTGAAACTCCAGGCCCTCAGCCGCACGCTGGAGATCAACGGCAAATCGGCCACCGTCATGGGTCTTCAGCAGCCGGACAGAACGCAAGGCCTCGAGGCGGTAGTGAACCAGTCATTTCGCGTGGTCCTTGAGAACAAGCTAACCGTGCCCACCGCCATTCACTGGCACGGCCTGCATCCGCCTAACAATGAGGACGGCGTGCCTGGGGTCACACAGCCGGTTATCCGGCCGAATGAAAGTTCGTTGTATAACTTTCCGGTCGTTCCGGCAGGAACGCACTGGATGCACTCGCATCAGGGGCTACAGGAGGCCCGGCTGCTCTCGGCTCCGCTCATCGTTCACGACTCGGCGCAGAAATCCCGAGACGAGCAGCAGGTCATCGTTTTTCTTGGCGACTTCAGCTTTACACCACCCATGGAGATGTTCGCGCAGCTTCGCGCTCCGAAAAAAGACATGGCCGCCATGGGCAAGATGGCAGCCAAGCCCGATGCCAACGACGTCAGCTACGACGCGTATCTCGCTAACGACCGAACCCTCGACGATCCCGACGTTGTGCGCGTGGAGAAGTCTGGACGTGTCCGCCTGCGCATCATCAATGGCAGCTCGGGGACAAACTACTTTGTGGATCTTGGCAGCCTGACGGGTGAGCTGATTGCAACCGACGGTATGCCGGTGAAGCCCATCCGCGCAAGCCGATTCTCGCTCGCCATCGCTCAGCGTATCGATGTCATGGTACAGATCCCTTCGGGAGGAGGGGCGTTCCCGATACTGGCGTTGCGCGAAGCCTCACGCGAGCAGACAGGTGTCATTCTGGCAACGGCGGGGGCGCCGATCAAACCCCTGCCGGTTAAAGGATCGACGCCTACCGGGCTGTTGACACTCGATCAGGAGAGTCAGCTATCGGCTGTAACTCCTCTCGCGACTAAGGCAGTCGATCAGACTTCCGTCCTGCGCCTGCAGGGGAACATGGCGAAGTACGAGTGGATGATGAACGACGTCGTCTTCGACGTGAATAATCCCGGGGCCATGAAGTCTCAGGTGCAAGTGAAGATGGGGCAGCGCGTGGCGCTGAAGTTCGTCAACGAAACTCCCATGTCGCATCCCATGCACCTGCACGGACACAGCTTCGAGGTTATCGAAATCAACGGCCGGTCGCTGCAAGGCGCCATGCGCGACACTATCCTCGTGCCGGGAAATGCCAATGTTACCGTGGCTTTTGACGCGAACAATCCTGGACTATGGTTCGTCCACTGTCACATCATGTGGCACCTGGAAGCGGGCATGGCTGCCCTCGTGAAATACGAGGCGTAACTAAGCCAGGGTTATGCCGGAGATCAATGTGAGAATCATCCAACCGATGGTGCGCAAGCGGAAAAGACTGCCCGACGTGGGATCTGTTCAAGGATTGTGACTAGCCTGTGAGCGAATCGGGTGGACGCAACGTCCTTTTTGATTACTGAGCCGCCGCTTCATCCTTTAGCGGTTCTTGCTCTGCGACAGCGGCTTTCGGAGGCTTGCCCTCCTTCGTCTCCTCCTTGGGTGGAGGCGGAACGAAGTACAAAATTCGCTGGCAGGAGTCGCAGTACACCATCTCCTCGCCCTTCATTACGTTTTGATAGACCTGCGGGCGCAGAATAACTCGGCATACCGAGCACATCTGGTTATCGTGAACCGCGGCCAAAGCGGATCCGCGCAATTTCAGCACACGATCATAATGACGTAGCGCATCGTCGCTGATGCCGGAACGCAATTCGTTGCATCGCGCCGTGAGTTCAGCCAACTGCTTTTCGTCTTCGGCGGTTTGCTGCCTTGCGTGCTCTTTCTCTTTGTCGTTCTCCGCCGTCGCAGCCTTGAGCGTCGCCTCCGCCTGCTTCAAACCATCTTTGCGCGAGTCGGCGGCAACCATGATCTCCAGGACCTTGTCTTCCAGCTTCGCGATCTCGGCCTCGGCGTGTTGGATTTCACTCAGCAGCGCCTTGTATTCCTGGTTGGTTTTGACCTTGAGTGACTGATCGCGATACTTGCTGATCTTCTCCTGCTCGTCCTTGATATCGGATTCATGCTTGCGCCGCGCGGACTCTTCGGCCTTGATCGCCGCCTGCGCAGTCTCAACTTTGGCCTTGGATCCAGCGAGTTTCGCCTCGATCTGTGCTACCTCTTTCGGTAAAGCAGCAATCTCGGCTCGTAGGGCGGCGATACGGGTATCGACCTCTTGCAGGTCAATCAGCTTGTTCACATCGGAATTCATGGGGACTTTCAGGATTCTAGCACGCAGAGGAGAACAAGCTGCCGTTGGCAATCAGCAGTCAGCCGGTCAATGGAGCGATGACTAAGCACCGCCCTCCGCAGGGTAGGCTAATTTCAGACGCAAGCGCGCCCCCCGGACCTATTTGACCTCTAGCAAGGGTGGGATGCTGAATGCTGTGTGCCGACGGCTGGTGCTGGGTTAAGGTTTTCTGCCTATTGAGCGCGCTTCCTATCCCAGCATACGATTTTTCTATATGCCACTCGAACTTGCGCGACTTCTTCTTGGCCTGGTGATCGCGGCGTGCCACCGCTACATCGCCGATTTCATTCTCGAGCGGGAGCGCTCGCTTGTTGTCGCTTTCCGCCAGCGTGGAGTGCCGCTTCCCGCTGCTCTCAGTACCGAAACCGCACGCAATCTTTATTTCTGGGTTGGCATCTTCATCGTGGTGGTCGAGCTTTTACGCATTTACCAGCTCGCGCACTAAAGCGACGCGCTTCTATAAGCCGCGTGTTCATGAGCGCACCGCCGTAAGCGGTCCCTCGTAAGCTGCAACTCCGAGAGCCTGACATCATAAGTCGTGCCTGTGTAGATTGTCATTACCAGCGGCCTTTAGCCCGCGACGGATATGCTTTTTCTCCCCTGGACGATGGCAACTCTCGCCTGATGTAAACTTTCCACCAGTGCTAAATTCACTCTCCGGAGTTGCCGTGAAAGCTCTTTTCGCTGCTTTCTTACTCTCTACATCTATTCTCTCCGCGCAAACCGCCGCACAACCCCAGCAGGGCCAAAAGCAGCTGACCATTGAAGACATGTTCAAGCCGGGCGGAATTCTTGGCCGGGGACCGGAGAACGTGCAGTGGAGCCCCGACGGGACGAAGGTCTCCTTCGTGCAGCGAGACGACAGCGGGGAGCACGGCGAGCTCTACTATGTCGACGTGGCGACGGGCAAATCCGCGGTGCTGGTCGCCAGCGGAAAGCTGGCCGCGCTCGCGCCGCCCGCCAGCTCCATCAAGGACGAGCGCAAGAAGGAAGCTGCGCAGCGCTACTCGATTGCGGCCTATCACTGGGCGCCCGATTCCAAGCATTTGCTCTTCGACTCCATGGGCCAGCTCTGGCTCTACAGCCTCGACTCCAGTACAGCCATTCAACTCACCTCCAGCAACGATGAGAGTGTCGATCCGAAATTTTCTCCGAGCGGTGATCGCATCTCCTACGTCCGCAAGCACAACCTCTACGTTCGTCCGGTGAGTAGCGGCGGCGAGCGCCAGCTCACGAAAGACGGCAACGAAAACCTGCTGAACGGTGAAGTCGACTGGGTCTACGAGGAGGAACTCTATTCGCGCAGCAATTATTTCTGGTCGCCCAATGGCAAGGACATCGTTTTCCTGCAAATGGATGAGAAGGACGTGCCCACTTACCCCATCACGGACTGGTTGCAGTTGCATCCGACCGTCGATCAGGAAAAGTATCCTCAGCCTGGCGATCCCAATCCCGGAGTGCGTCTTGGCGTGGTGAAGAGCGATGGAGGCAAGGTGAAATGGATCTCGGCAGGCTCCGCCGGCAACGGCGCCCTTCCGCTCGGCAATGATCCCAACGTCCTCATCCCCCGATTCGGCTGGATTCGCGATGGCCTGCTTTGGGCGATGGCCCTCAATCGCATTCAGGACCGTCTCGACCTCTACTTTGTGGACGTCGACAACGGCAAATCACAGCTCATGATGACCGAGACGACCGATGCCTGGATCGACATGCACCCTGAAGTCGACTTCAAGCCGTTGGACTCAGGCGACGGATACCTCTGGACGAGTTGGCGCGACGGCCACAATCACATTTATCTCTATCGCTTCGACAAGCAGAATCCCCTCAGTGGCACCGCGAGAATGGAAGCCCAGCTCACGCATGGCGACTGGGAAGTGGAAAGTATCGATGGCGTCGACGCCCAGCAGAGCATCGTCTACTTCTCGGCCAACGAGGGCGACTGGCGGCAGCGCAACGAGTACGCTGTCGGCCTGAATGGCCAGAACATGCACCGCATCTCGAAGGAAGACGGCACCCACATGGCCGACTTCGATCCCAAGAGCACGAAGTACTATGTGGACGATTACTCGGCCCTGACGACCCCGCCTAGCGCATCGCTGTGTAGCGTGGGAGGAAGCTGTACCGCGTTTTGGCAGGCGCGCAGCCCGGAAGCCTATGACCTGCTCACCCCGAAGTTTGTGGAGTTCAAAGCGGCAGACGGTACAACTACGCTGCAGGGCGAGATTCTGCTACCGCCGCCAGGCGGCCCGATGATCTCCAACGGCAAGGCGCCGCTGATCCTGAATCCGTACGGCGGCCCGGGAGCGCAGACAATACGCAACATCTGGATCGGTTTCGATCTCTTCGATCAGATTCTTGCGCGTCAAGGCTTCGCCGTGCTGCACGTCGACAATCGCGGTATGGCCAATCGCGGGAAAGCTTTTGCATTACCCATCAAACATCATCTTGGACCGGTGGAACTGGCGGACCAACTCGCCGCCATGAAGCAGGCGCTCGAACGATTCCCTGAGCTGGACAGCAGTCGCTTAGGCTTCTGGGGATGGAGCTACGGCGGGTACTTCACACTCTATGCCCTTGAGCACAGCGATCAATTCAAGGCGGGCGTCTCGGTGGCGCCGGTCAGCGACTGGCACAACTATGACACGATCTACACCGAGCGCTACATGGGATTGCCGAAGGACAACGAAAAGGGCTATCACGATAGCTCGCCGGTGAACTTTGCCGCCGACCTGAAAGGGAAATTACTGGAGGTGCACGGCACCAGCGACGACAACGTGCACATGCAGAACACAATCCAGATGGTCAACAACTTCATCAACGCCGGCAAGCAGTTTCGCTTGATGATGTACCCCGGCAAGACGCACGGCATCGCCGGCTTCCCAGCCCGCACTCACCTGTTTCACATGATTGACGACTTTTTCCTGGAGACACTTGCGCCCGCAAAATAAAAACTCCACAGGAGCTGCATTCTGCGCCGCTCATGAGCAGGGATTGGTCAGGCTGCGTTCCACGTGCAGCAGGTTCCGGCCACTCGGGAACCGTTAAAAAGGGATTTTCACCACAGCCGCTTTATCGCCGTGATCGATGCCACGCGATATTGCGTGCGCCGCCGATAGAACTCGCCGGCGCGCTGGTTTGCGGCGTTGTACTCCAGCAGCGCGAGCTGCGCACCCTGCCCCCGTCCCCACTCTTCCGCTGTTTGCAGCAGCTGTCCGCCGATGCCCTGGCTCTGGTGCTGACGGCTTACAGCGATCTCTACGATGTTGCAATAGAGGATCTCCCGATGCATTGGGTCGGGCGACCGATACAGCCGTGTGTCGACGAAACCAACGATCCCGCCGCTCATCTCCGCGACCAGAGTGATGCTCTCTTCACCCGCGTCAGGCGCATGCTGCAGCCCCGCGCGATAGCGCGCCGCGATCGGCTCAAACGCGCAGACCGAATAGCGCTCAGGATCAACGCCGGCGTGATACTCAGCACTTTCCAGGTACACGTGCGCAATTCCCTCGGCATCGTCGGAACGAGCTGGGCGAATCCTAACCGCCGCTGGACTTGGCGCATCGCTCATGCACATTCGATTCTTAGTGGGTCAGTTTGTTACGCGAATATGCCTCATACTCGAGATTTGGCATATTAGGAACAACGAAGTTACCTCACTGCCACATTACGTTTGCCCAAATCTCACAAGCCTCTGACACTCCGTCCACAACTCTGTTCTGAGCTACCGCTAATCTTCAGTTCATGACGGAGGAGTTGCACTTCAAAACTTATCGAAAAAATTCCGGAGCTGTTTGACGAAGATCCTAAGGGCCCACTGTACCAAGAGCAGCAGCGGAAGCAGCGATGAAGTATGTATTGCGGACTCTTTCGAATCTTAGATATAGCAAGGAGAACGAAGTGAAGAACACTCGCAATAGCAAAACTTGGAATGGAGCAGCGGCCCGCAACCTGCGCCTGGGCTTACTGCTCGCTCTCTCAGTTCTCGCCCTCACCAGCATGAGCTTCGCACAAAATGCCACCACCCTCAGCTTCCAGGGCGGCATCGGCGTGATTAATGTCATCGGTCAGAACAATGACGCGACGGTCCGGTTCAATCTCGTGCGGGGCGTGAATCCGGCCGGCCCCTGGCGGATCGCGTCTCTCGCCGCCACCATCCAGGCCGACGGACACATTTCGGTAGTAGGCCGCGGCCTGCTGCTGGCCGCCGGTGAGGGCATCGGAACCAATGCTGGGGCGAGCGTTCACGCTACGCTCTTCTGCGGCGCCGCGGGCTCGGCCACGGCCTTCGACGAAAACGGAGTGAAGCTGGACGCGGCTGGAAACTTCGCGATCGACGATTTCCTGACGCCCGTTCAGCCGACTGGCGCAGTCAGCTTCGTGCTGCCCTGTGAATCTCCGGTACTGCTGATCCGCAGCGGCGCGAAACCCGGACAGGGAGTCTGGTTCGCCGCCGGCATCCCCAGCACCGGTCTGACTGCGAACTAACACCGCAAGCACCGCCGCTTATACTCGAAGCCCCATCCCAGCCCAGTCACAACCGGCTTGGATGGGGCATCGCTTTTTCTATACGTGGGGGGGGCATCTATAGCACTTAGTGCTATACTTGTGATTCCAACGCGATGCGCGTCTTTAAGAACAAGGCGTTTCAGAGATTCGCGGATCGAAATAACATATCGAACGATGACCTTTGCGATGTCGTGCACAGGGCATCTCGCGGGTTGATCGACGCCGATCTTGGCGGGGGCGTTATCAAGCAGCGTATCGCGCGCCGGGGTAAGGGCAAGTCGGGTGGCTTCCGCTTGATGATCCTTTTCCGGGCGCAAAGGCGGGCGGTTCTTGTTCACGGGTTCGCCAAGAAAGATCGCGCGAATATAGAGACAGGAGAATTGGAAGCACTGAGAAAGTTGGCAAAGATCGTTTTGGCATACTCGGAAGAGGAAATGGCAAGCGCTGTGGCGTCGGGAGTTTTCGTGGAGGTGAAGTGCAATGACTAAGCAGTATCGTAGCGGCGTGATGGCTTCTGTTCACGAGACGGCGGAGGGCTTGCGGCAGGCGGGGCTCATACCGAAGCGCACACTGCGTGAGTTTGATGCCCTATGCCTGACACCAGTGCGATCGTTCGCGCCCAGAAAGATCCGTGGGCTTCGCTTGCGCGAAGGCGCAAGCCAGGCCGTCTTCGCCCGCTACCTGAATGTATCCACCGGGCTGATCAGCCAGTGGGAGCGCGGCGAAAAGCGCCCGCAAGGCGCGTCGCTGAAGCTATTAAACCTGGTGGCCAACAAAGGCCTGAGCGCCGTTGCGTAGCGCGCATCCGTGAATCGAGAAGGCCTACGCGAGCAAAAGAAGCTGGTGGGGCGGCCGCCAATTCGTAGTCTGGGGTATCCGGCATCCCCAGCACCGGTCTGACTGCGGTGAACTAAAACCGCAGGCACCAGCTGCGTACCGCAAACGAAAGCCCCATCCCAGCCTAGTCAAAACCGGCTTGGATGGGGCACCCGATTCTTTACCGACAACTGACAACCGACAACTGAATCAGTGAATGTCAAACATCTCCTGGTGCAGCGCGGGGTCGCTCTTCACCAGCACGGTCTTACCCGTCAGGTCTTCCATTTCGGTGAGGAGCTTGCCGTTGCCGGCCTTCAGCGCCTTGGCGACTTCGGGGTTCACGCGCACGACGATGTCGTCCTTGTCGTGGACCTTCGCCATCTTGCGCATCTCGATGTAGAGCTCGTTGCAGACCGTCGGCACCGACTTCACAAAGCCCGCGCCGGTGCAGTACGGACACGACTCGCCCAACGTGCGCTCCAGCGACTGCTTCACGCGCTTGCGCGTGATCGCCACCAGTCCAAAATCGTTGAACTGAAGAACCTTCGACGGAGCGCGATCGTTGCGCAGCGCCTCTTCCAGCGCCATCATGACCTTCTGGCGATTCTTGCGCTCGTCCATGTCGATGAAGTCGATGACGATGATGCCGCCCAGATCGCGCAGCCGGATCTGGCGCACGATTTCCTTGATGGCATCGACGTTGGTCTTCACGATGGTGTCTTCCAGACGCTGCGTCTTGCCGACATACTTGCCGGTGTTGACGTCGATGGCGACCAGCGCCTCGGTCTGGTTGATGACGATGTGGCCGCCGCTCTT
>Ga0126381_100000677_pt1 | contig 37787 bp, 54 predicted proteins | sample PanSoiMetPlot_28_FD_96465 | JGI IMG/M metagenome (GOLD analysis project Ga0126381, IMG submission 96465) | Tropical forest soil microbial communities from Panama - MetaG Plot_28 | ecosystem: Environmental > Terrestrial > Soil > Tropical forest > Bulk soil | place: Panama | collected 2016-02-17 | reverse complement strand
ACTGGCCGGCGTAGCCGTTACCAATGCTAACTATATATTACATATATATAGGGAGTGCGTGATGCCATCCGTCTCCAAGGCGCAGCAGCATTTCATGGGGATGGAGTACGCCGCCAAAAAGGCGGGGAAGCCGACCTCCGTCAAGATGACGACGAAGCAACTCCGGGATTTCGCCGCCACCAAGACGCAGGGGCTCCCCGCGAAGAAGGACCCGGAGCGCGGCGACACCCCACGCCATGAGCGGACCGAATCGCGGCGCGAGCGTCGCAGCGAGGGCGACGTCCCCCGGATGAAGACGGCAGCCGGGAAGAAGGCGATGGCGGCGCTGATGCGCCAGAAGCGGTGAGATGTGGCTCACGGTCTCCTTCATCCTGGGTGCCCTCCTCCTGATCGTCTTCGCCTTGGTCGGCTTGGACATTCTCTGGGCATGGCTCGATTCCCGGAAAGACGATGACGGGCGCCCCCGCTAACGCCTTCGCGGACGCCGTCCGCGCGCAATTCTGGCAACTCCAGGTCCCCATGATCGTCCTCGAGTCGCCCACCGGCCAGGGCGTCGATGGCATCGCCTCCTTTGGCGAACGCGTCCACTTTCCAGATCAAACAAGCGTCCAATTCTTCTTGTTAGGCTTCCGTCTCGGAGAGCGCGCCGACCAACCTCCGCCCGATCAGTACGACCTTCCCTTTGGCCCTCCGACCCCAGCCGAGGAGGAGCTCGCCCCGCTCCTGGCACCACCCCAGGGCGCGCTCTGGCCGCGATGAGCGAGACGCTCGAAAATCTGCGCGTCCTCGACCGGCCCCCGGAGTCGGCCGACACGCCGCGCACGGGCGTCACGGAGTGGCGGAATGCCAGGAATGGTTTCTTTGTCTTACGACTCCATTATACCGCCGACCCGACGAAACGCGCCGGCGAGTGGAAGAAGAAGACCTCGGAAGGGCTCTCCCTCCGTGCCTGGCAACGCGAGTACGAGATCTCCTGGTCCTCCCCCGAGGGCGAGCCGGTCGTCCCGGAATTCGACCCGAACCTCCACGTCCGGGAATCCCCCGTCACCCGGGATGCTCGACTCCTCCGATTCTGGGACTTTGGCGCCGTCAGCCCGGTCGTCCTCTTTGGCCAACTCTCGACCTATGGCCAGATCCTGATCCATCGGGAGCTCTGTCCCTTCAACACCCCGCTCGACCAACTCCTCCCCGTCGTCAGCGCGATCGCGACCGATCTCGTCACCCGCAGTGACTATTTCGACGCCGGCGACCCGGAGGTGAATTCGGTCGGCTCCCTCGGCACCATCGCGGCGCTCCTCGAGCGGGCCGGCATCCACATGCACACCAACCGCCCCGGCAAGGAGGTCAGCTACGCCAACCTGAGAGAACGCTTCCTCCGCCGCGTCTTCATTCCTCGCGTGGGCCACGATCCGGCCATCCTGATCTCGCCGCGCTGCCCGAATCTCATCGAGGCGTTGAGTGGTGCGTTTCATCTCTCGTCGCTGCCCCCGTATCGCCCGGTGAAGACGCATCCGCACAAGGATCTCGTCGATGCCTTCCGCTACGGCTGCGACAATCTCGAGGCAGCGGGCGCCGATCGGACCCAGCAACTAACCAAGCTGGCTTCCAGCGACCGACTCTGGTAAGGGCGCGTTTAGACGAACAAGGAGGCTCCCATGGGCGTCGATCGAACCTCGGGACTCGGGATGGCCTACGTGAGTGACGCGGACCTGAATCTCACCTTCGATCGCCTGGATGCCGCGTGGGTCGCCAAGAAGAACAGCGCCGCCTTGGCCTTCCGCGTCCCCGATCTCTCCCAGACCCCGGTCCTCGGGCTCCCCTACGCGACCGATCGCGCGTGGAACGAAACGCTCGACGTCATCGACGGGCTCTTTGCGACCCCCCAGGTCGTCGCCGCGAATCGCATGATCCGTCCCACCGTCAACGCGATCGTCAACGCAAACCTCGGGAAGATCGTCGCCGCGATGTACGGGCTCGGCTGGGGTCCTCCCGTCCTGACGCCGTTTGAGGGGTGATGCCGCCGACACCGAAAATCTGGAAGTACTTTGACACCCACGACCCGACGCTCCTCGTACAAACGTGTCCGCGCTGCGGTACCCCGTGGGAAGCCTCGGCCCTCACCGCCTTCGTCTGCTCCGTCGATGCCTACGCCAACGTCGTCGTTCCCGCGAATCGGACCGCTGGCGTCTTCTGGGCACCGGCGAGCATGCCCCCGGGTGCCACGGAAGGACCCCAGAACAACGGCCCGATCACGGTCGCGACCCAATTCACCTGTCACACCTCGGGGAAGACCCTCCTCGGTGCCTATTTCTACAAGGACCCCACCGACACCGCGTCCACGCACAAGGTGACGGTCTACAAGGACAGTGATCTCTCCGTCCTTGGCACCGTCACCTCATCCGGCGAGTCGGCCTCCGGGTGGCAGCACGTCACCTTCACCCCGCCGATCCCCCTCGCGGCAAACGTCGCGATCCGGGTCGCGGCCTACTTCTCGACCCCGATCTATCCCTCGGTCGGCTCCGGCCAAGTCCCCGACACGACGAAGGGCGACTACTTCCTCTCCGGAACCGGCTACTACGCAATGGGCGACGCCCCTCCCTCGCAGGCGATCGGCGGCTACTACTACCTCATAGACATCTCGGCAATCTAGCCATGGCCGAACCCACCCTCGATCAGCGCACCCCGACGCTCCGGCTTCGCTTCGGCGCCTACGACGAGCTCAACCAGAATTGGTGGATCCTCGACGACACGATCGCCCGCGCCTTCCTCCCGGGCTCCGTGCTCCAGCTTCCCTCGCCGCTCCAGGTCCCGGGCGATGTGGATGTCTCGGGCGCGACCCATGTCCAAGGGCTCGACGTCGAAGGCTGGCTCGCCGTGCCGAATGGCCCCGTCACCCTTCCGAACGGCTCGCTCACCATCGCAGCCTTGAAGACCCGCACCCTCGCCCAGCAGATCCTCTCGGGCGCCCATACCTACAACCCCGGCCCGACGTGGCAGGAGGTGCTCGCGCTCCCTGCGATCACGACGCGCGGTGGCCCGATCCTCCTCGCGGCCTCCCTGGGCGCCCAGATCCAGTTTACCGCGCAGCCGACCGGCACCGCCGTCTGGGCGGGACTCGGCTGGGGCGTCGCGACCCTCAACCCGCCCGACGTCTGGCTCCAGCAACCCGCCGTCACGCTCACCGGCAACACCGGCGGCACGGTCGTCCAGGTCCCGATGCCGACGCTCCTCGCCTTCGACCAGCGCGCTGCGCAGACCGTCACCTACCATCTCATGGTGGCGACGTCTTCGACCGCCGTCTCGGTCGTCTCGAACGGCGGCGCGGCCTGGGGCTACGAGCTCCCATGAGCGGGTGCCCATGAGCGAGAACGGCGATCGGTCTACCCAGACCCCCTATCTCCACCTGGACCTCGGCTCGGACGCTGCCGAGAATCGTAACTGGGCCATTATAGATGATAGGCTTTATAGAGTAGTAGCTAAGCTCATCGGGGATCTGATCGGTCCGGGCATGATCACGATCGACATGCTCGACCCGGCGATCGTCGCTCGCCTCCTCCCGCTCCCCGGCAACGTGGGCGACGTGCTCACCTTGAATCCGTCCCTTGTGCCGGTCTGGCAACCGAACGCCGGCGGCAGCATCGTCCAGTACTGGCAAGCCGGCTCCGTCGCCGGTGCCATCCAGCCCTATCCCTCCGGCACCGCCGTCGAGCTCTCCGACTCGAAGGCACTCTCCCTCGGCCCCTTCTCGGCCAACGCCCCGCATCTCGTCGGCACCGGCGACAGCTTGAAGCTCTATGCCGGCCAAGGCGCCGGCGCGACGCTCGAGCTCTACGGCGCCTCGGGACTCCCATGGCTCCTGATGAACGCGTCCCAGATCACCGCCCAACTGCGCCTCTCCGCCACCCTCGGCGTCCTCCTCGGCGGCTGGTCCGGTGGTCTCGTCGCCGGCGCCCTCGACTACAACTCCGCGACCAAGCACTTCCGGGGCTACGATGGCACCGCGTGGCAGCAACTCGACAACGTTCCCGCCTTGAACGGCCTGCCGACCGGTGGCGCCACGGGCTTCGCGCTCATCAAGAATTCGGCAGCGGACTTCGACACCAAGTGGGCCGATCCGACGACCCTTGGTCCCTGGCTCGACACCGGCGCGCAACTCCAGCCCCAGAAAGGCACCTATCCCGTCATCACCGGTCCCTTGACCATCGCCTCCGGGACCCTCGGGACGCCGTCCACGGTGAAGACGTCGATGCCGATGGGGAGCGTCACCTCCGGGATGCAACTCTACCGGCGCGACGTCATGCCGGCGATCGGGACCACCGCGTTTACCGAACAAGTGAACGCTGCCGAAGCGTGGACGTCCGGTACGCACCAAGGCACCAACTGGTATCTCGCCATCACCCCGCTGGCGACCGGTGCTCCGCAATACGCGCTCCTCGCCACCGCTGACGGCATGGTCGCCATCCCCGGCACCGGCTTCACGCAACCCGGGCTCTCGATCGGCACCGCCGTCGCCCCCGTCCCGGAGATGCTGCGGGTCGCCGGCGCCGTCGTCATCGCCGCCTCACGCGCCGTCTCGCCGCTCGATGGTACGCTCCAGTATACGGGGACTGGCTTCCAGGGCCGCGTCGGGGGCGCCTGGGTGGACATCCCCGGAGCCGCCGCCACCGGCCTCTGGGCCGAGGACGACGCGAACAACGCCCTCGTCCCCGCGCCCCCGATCGCCAACTACGGCATCGCCTTCCAGTGCCCCTCCGACACCATCACATTCAGGCATTCTACCTTCCCTGCCATCCAGCGCCGCACCGGCATCTCCGCCGACGACAACCTCCTCTGGATCAACGTCGCGGCACAGGGGATGTGGTTCAAGCCGCAGGACTCGGCAAGTTGCCTTGCCAATTTCACCGCCGGCGGACTCTGGCGCTTTGGCGACAACGCCGTCGCGACCGAACGGCTCGAGCTCGCGACCGGTGGCATCATGGTCGCCTCGGCCCTCGCCGCGAAGGACGGCACCCTCCAGTACCAGGGGGGCCATTTCCTCGGACGCGTCGCGGGCGCCTGGGTCCAACTCGACGGCTGGCAGAGTGTCTCCTCGCCGTGGGCCGAAGACGCCACCTCGATTCACCCGGTCACCATCGGCAAAGCTGTCTATCTCGGCACCACCACCACGCCGGCGGGGACGGTCAACGATCTCCGCTTCTACGCCTACTCCGCCAACCAAGTGACGAACGGCGTCACCGAGATCCGGGTCGCCTCCACCAACCCCGGTGTCAACCAACTCGCTGCCTTCCACATGGTGTGCGGGACGACGGAAGACTGGCTCCTCGCCGCCAACCAGCAAGCCGGCAATCACAACGTCGGCTTCTACAACTGGTACGGTGGCGGCTCCCCCGCACAGATCTTCGTCCTGAATCATCAAGGCTCCGGCAGTCAACTCGACAACATCCAATGCCTGTTTGCCGAATTCGTCGGCCAGACGGGCATCGGCGCCGGGTATCCCTCCTGGCTCGTCCACGGAAAGGGCGACGCGCAATCGAACACCGGTGGCGCCTCCTCGACGACCGCCTTCAACCTCCGGGCGATGAATTGGCCGTGGCCCTCGGGCGGCATCGCCGTGACGCGCCACTACCATTTCACCCTCCACGGCTCGATCGCCCGCGCTGCGGGCCAGGTCACCCTGAACGTGCTCTGGGGACTCGCCTCTGCCCCGGTCACCATCTTCACCTGGCCCTCGGGCGCCGTCTCCTGGGCCAATGCCAATTTCTTCCTTGACGTTGACATCCTTTTCTATCTCGGTCAGTCCTACTACACCGTCAAGATGTGGCTGACGACCGATCCCGCGACGCAAGCCACCGCCGGCGTGACGGTCTGCTACATGTCGCGCGGCGGGGTCGCATCCCTCCAATCGAGCTCGAGCGCGCAACTGAACGTTCAGGGCCAGTACGACACCTCGAACGCCGGGAACGTGATGACCGCCTACGCCCAATTCTTCGAGGCGGGGCAACTCCGGTAAACGCAGATGCCCATCACCTACCAGCACTACCCCTACGCGCTCGAAGCCGAAGGCACCTGTGCGACCGGGAATGCCGGGACGCCGGTCCCCGAATCCCGCTGGCGCCGCGCGCACTCGGGCTTCCCGGCCACCGATGGGATCCTCTCCGGCGACCAACTCGGCCAACTCGTCTGGCTCGGCTTCGATCCGAACGCGCTCGCGACCCAGGGTGCCCAACTCCGCGCCGAGGCGACCGCCGACTGGACTCCCACCACGCACCCGACCCGCCTCGTCATCAACATCGAAGGCGTCGATAGTGTAGTTATTGATAAGACTGGCATTATAACAGGCTTACCAGTAACCTCCCAGCCCTGGACCATCTCCGGTGCCTTCCTCCAGCCGACCGACGCGACCAAGGTCCTCTACACGCCCGGAGCCGCCAGCGCGATCGTCCCGCACATCTTCGGCGCGAACACGATCAAGGGACGGATCCAGACCGACAACAGCCAGCCGAATACCTGGCTCTCGCTCTCGGTCAATCGTGACCCGTCGAGCGGCACGGTGGACGACGGCACGAAGCCCGCGTGGCAGCAACTCCTGAACGTCAACGCGGACAACTGGAGCGTGGCGCACGTCGCGGCAGGGGGCAGCTACACGAATTTCCTGGTCCTCGACAACGCGGGTCGGCTGACGATCCCTGGTCCGATCAGCACCGTTGCGACGGACCGCATGGCGCTCAAGCTCGGCGTCGATACCCAGAAGATGCGCGTCGGCGGTCTGGCGGGTGCTCCCGGGTGGTACGGCATCACCGCCAACGCCATGTGGGGCGGCGCGTGGGCGGGCGATGACCAGACGGTTGCTGGGTGGGCAGCGTATTTCCACACCGCGAGCGATCTCTTTCAAATCCAGCGGTGGGCACCGACGACCTGGGCATCCTCGGTCCCGCTCTCCCTCTCCAGCGGCGGCAACTTGACCATCACCGGCAAGTACAACGCCCCGGGCTTGAACGGCGCCACCAACGCCGCTGCCCAGACAGGAGGCACCTACAATAGCTATGGGACTCCCATGGACGTGATCTCTCAGACTATCACGACCAAGGGTGGCCCGGTCATCATCACCGTCAACATGAACCTCTCCTATATCCAACTCGGCGCGAGCGGGAACGTGCTCGTCGATCAGTATTTGCTCCGCGACGGCGGCACGATCGCAGAGATCCCGCGCAACATGGGCGGCGCGGTCGTGACGCCCCTCGTCGCCTTCACCTGGATCGACTATCCCGCCGCTGGCGCCCACACGTACAAGTACCAAGTCTGGATGGGGGCCGGGACAAGCGGGAGCATCAACGGCACGGCGTCCAATTCGGGGACGCTCCGCATGTGCGAGATCGGAGGCTAGGATGCCCTACATCTGCCACGGCTGCGGGACGGAATCCGAGGACCCGACCGGCTGGGTCCGCATCCAGGTCACCGAAGCCTATTACACCTCGGCCCAGCCCTCGGTCGGCGCCGATGACGCCTACACCGTCCTCAATTTCGACAGCGACGCCTGTCGCCAAGCCTGGAAAGAGAAAACAACATGGTAGACATTCAATCCAAGCTCGAGACCTACCGCACCCAACTCTCGACCCAGAAGGGCCGCGTCGCGGAGCTCGAGCGCGCCTTGGAGCTCGCCAAGGCCGGCACGAACCAACTCGAAGGCGCCATCCTCGCCCTGGAAGACCTGGCGCGTGCAAACGAGGAGATCGCGAAGGCCGCGATGACGCTTGAGGAGGGGAACGGCGTTGCCCGACCAGACGCCTAATCTCCACCTCTCGCTCGGCCAGGACGCTGCCGAAAACGCGAATTGGCAGAAGATCGACGCGCTCCTCGGCACGATGGCCGTGGCGACGATCATCCCCGGCAACCTCCAGGTCCAGGGCGATCTCGACGTCACCGGCAACGCGTCCATCGCTGGCATCCTCACCGCTGGCCAGCTTCAGGCTCCGACCGGCGCCATCACGTCCCTCCAGACCTCCGATCTGAACGTCGGCCATTCGATCATTCTCCCTGCCGGCTCGCTCAATCCCGCCGCCCTCCCCCCTGCCGCCACCGTCCAGGGCGCCTGGGTCGGCACCCCGGGCAACGGCACCATCACGACCACCATCACGACCCAGCAGCAACTCTGTACGTGTGCCACCGACGCGACCGAAGAACCGACGCGCTGGGATCTCGTCTTCGCCAACGTTTCCTTCCAGGTCGGCCTCAACACGGACCCTGGCACCGCCCAGAATATCGCCTGGAACGTGGGGCTCTACCGAGGTGATCCTCCGGGCCAACTCCAGCAGACGCGCAATCTCGCCTACACGCTCACCAAGGCCGGCTTCTTCTACATCCCGCTCACCATCGTCCGGGTCGCGAAGCCGCCTGCCCCCGTGGGCGCCGCGCGCTGGGACCTCGCCGTCGCGATGACGACCACCAACGCGACCGTCTCCCTCACCTGGGCATTCGGCCAGATCCAGGTGCTCCAACTCCGATGAGCGATCAACTGGTCCTCTCTCCGAATCTCGCGAAGAAGGCGAGCGTCCGGAATTGGTTCAAGAAGACACTCTCCCCGCTCGTCATCCAGGTTCGCTCGGAGAAGAACAACGTCATCCGTCCGCAATGGCTCCGCTACTACAACCAGTGGGCGCTCCGAGGGACCGAACAAGCCTATCACGGTAGGTTACGTATGTACCTGCCAATCTCGCACCGTATCATAGAAAACTGGGTACAAAAGCTCAGAGCCGACATCTTCCCCGACTCGGGGAAATGGTTCAAGAACGTCCCCGACTCGACGACCAACTTGGAGCGCGGCGTCGTCGTCCACGAGCTCCTGATGAAGCTGATGCGGGAGCAGATCAAGATCACCGGGATCTTCCCCGGCTTTTTGCGAAACCTCTGCATCTTCGGCACCTCGATCGTCGAGATGGGGTGGAAGCTGGATGAGCGCGACGTCCCATCCCTCATCGCCGTCGCCAACCCGGACACCGGCAAGAGCGACATCCAAGAGGGCATCAAGAAGGTCGTCCGCTACATCGGCCCGACGATGCGCGTCGTCGATCCCTTCCTGTTCTACGTCTATCCCTACACGCCCCAATACACCTACGACTGCGAGCTCCTCTTTGAGGACATGCTCATCAATTGGGACGCGCTCGAGCGGATGGCGGACACGCCGATCGACGAGGATCGCCCGGAGCTCGGGAATCAGGTCGAGAATTGGCAAGGCGTCAAGCAACTGCGCCAGGGGGGCCAGGCGACGGCACCCGGGGCCGGCGACAAATTCCAGGCAGAGCAGATCCGCCTCCAGGTCCGGGGACTCCAGTCGCGCGCCGAGAAGCCCTCCGACGACCCGAAGCGCCCCATGGACTTTACCAAGCTATATTGGTATGGTAGTGTGGACGCGTCCGGTGCGGATTCGGCGGACGAGAACGACGCCTACCCGCCCCCCGACGTCCCGCAATGGTGGCAACTCTGGGTCTGCGGCGACGACACGCTCGTCCATTGCCGCCAGAATCCGTGGTGGAAGCAGCAGCCGCCCTACCTCGCCGCCAAATTCTGCGAGATGCAAAACGAATTCTGGGGCTACGGCGTCTGCTTCCTCCTCGATCACTTCCAGTATTTCATGAATGATACCATGAACCAGACCGGCGATGGCCTGGTCTTCGCCCTGAATCCGATCGTCGCGATGGACTCGAACGCCGTCCAATTCCCGGACTCGATCCGGATGGCGCCGGCGGCGAGATGGCTCGTGAGGAACCCACGCGAGAGCATCAATTTCATCGAGCCGCCGAAGGACTCCGCGATGGCGGGGATCCAGGTCATCAATTTCCTGGTCGCCATGATGAACGACGCCGCGAACGTCGCCCCGTTCGGCGGTGCCGGCCTCCAGACCTCGGGCCGCGCTCGAGGCAGAGCCGTCCAGACCGCGACCGGGATGTCCATCGTCAGCGGCGAGGCTCTGCTGCAAGTAAGAGATGTAGTTGAGAATATAGAGCAAGGGGTGCTGAACGAGTCGCTCGAGTGGATGTTCTCGCTCCTCCAGCAATGTCTGGATCGCGAGCTCGCGCTGCGCGTGGACGGCGCCGATGGCGCCCTCGTCTTGGAAACCCAGGTGACGCGCGACACGCTGATCGGCGGCTACTCCTTCGACTGGCTCGGCTCGACCTTCTCGTTTAACCAAAACGTCCGCGTCCAGCAGATGCTCAACTTCATCCAGATCCTGGCTAGGATACCACCTCAATTCCTCGCCATGGACAACGCCCGCGTCGATTGGAAGTACCTGCTGCGCGAGATCTGGGCGACCGGCTTTGGCGACCGCGAAGCCGAGATGATCATCAAGGACATCCAGCCGACGCGCGCGGTGGATCCGGAGATCGAGAATCAGCTCTTTGAGATCGGACGCGGCGACGAGGTGACGGTCTCCCCGATCGACGACGACACGAAGCACGCCGAGGTCCACGGGATGTATCTCCAGTCGCCTGACGGGATGGCGCTCCCGCAACCCGTCCAAGTCCTCCTGATGCAGCACATCCAGCGCCACGCCGCATCGTTCGCGATGAAGCAGATGGCAGAGCAACAGCAGATGCTCCAGGCGCAGCAGCAAGCCGCGCAAGGTGGCCAGCCTCCCGGTCCCGGTGGACCCAACCAGCCGCCCCCGGCTGGCCCTCCTGGTCCGCCAGGGCCGGGGGGCTCGATGACGCCGTCGCGCAACGTGATGCCGGAGCCTCCCGGACGTCCCCCGCAGACCACCAACGAGGGCGACCTCCAGCGTCGCCTGCCGCGTTCCAACATGCAGTAGGAGACCCCGATGGCGAAGATGGGCTTCAAGAAAGGCGCGGCACCGAAACTCGGGAAGACGGGGATCGGCCCGAAGCCCGGAGGCGGCATGGCGACCCTCTCCGATGGGACGACCCGCACCGCGTCGCCCGCTGCCCCGCCCGGACGCCCGGTGAATCCGCTCGCCGCGCTCGGGGCGGCACTCGGCGGCGCCATGGCGAAAGGCGGCGGCGGGATGCCGGGGCCGAAAGCCCCGAAGGCGCCGGCGCCGAAGCCCGGACGGATGCCCGGAGTCTGTGGCCTCGCCATCGGCCAGCGCCCGAAACTCGGCGCCCGGACCAAGGCCGCGATCGGAAAGATGCCGCGTGGCGCGAAGGGAGGCATGTAAATGCTCCGGCGTGGCTTCGAGCTCGAGCCGAAACCCGAAGACGAGCACCCGCTCTTTGGCAAAACCGCCCAGGCGCACCTCCGCGCCATCGAGATCTCCGACGTCTGGCTTGGCCTGCGAGCCGGCTTGGAGGCGCAACGCGAAGCCCTCTTGGGCGCGCCCCTCCAGGGCTTCGAGACGCTCGAGACGCGCTGGGGCGCTATTCAGCAACTCACGCTTCTGCTACATGGTGGCCCGCAAATGATTCTCCAATATACCCAACTGGCTGCCTCGTCCCAGACCACAGACGAAACTCCCGAATACAATCCAAACGTCCATACGTTTGAAGGTAGGTAGTCATGGCTGATACCCCGGCTCCGGCGCAAGGGAACGAGGAGCTCCTCGCCGCCATCCGCGAACGTGACACCCAGATCACCGCCGCCAACGAGCGGCTCGCCCGGATGGAGGAGACGCTCAACGCCGTCGCCCGTCCGCCGCAGCAACCGCAAGGTCCGCCGCCCCTCCCTCCCGGCAAACGCTACGCCATCCCCGAGAACCTCCGCCAGCAGATCGCCGGCTTCGGCCTCTCCGATCAGGAGATCGAGAAGAACGGGGACTTGATCGTCCCATTCTTGCAAGCCTACATCGGCCAGGCTGCTGCCGAGGTGCTCTCGATCATCCGCTCCCAGGCCGACGACATCGCGCAACTCCATATGCTGCGCGACGTGGACGCCTACCCGCACGCCGACCAACTCTTTAACGAGATCTCGAAGGTCCGGCGCGCCGAGATCCAGGCCGGTCGCTACATCCCCCCGGACGTCGCCTACCGGATCGCGGTCGCCAACAACTACGAGAAGATCGCCGGCGCGGGTGGTGGGACGGAGGGTGGCGCGCCCGGAGGGCAATTCGGGGGTCAGCCGTCCGCATCACCGCCTCCGTCCCCCGCAGCCGTCCGCTCGCGCGACGCGTCTGCCGCTGGCTCACTGCGTGGCGTGCGCGCTCCGACGACGGAGCCCCAGCGCCCGATCTCGAAAGCCGACGACCTGATGAGCATGTCGCGCGAGGAACGTAAGAGCTTCTTCGCGCAAAACGGGGAAACCCCAATAAGGTAGCTGGCGAGCGAACGCCGGAAAGGAGAACGGAATGGCTACCGATCCAAACCTCGCAACCTCCGCAAGTCTGAGCCCCGATGTGCTCGCCGTCTACATGATGGACGAGCTCCTCGAGCGCGCGGAGAAGGACACCGTCTTCTGGGGACTGTGCGAGAAATCGCCCATCCCGAAGGGATCCGGAAAGACGGCCCAATTCACGCGCTACGAGCGGCTCCCGCTCCCCGAGGCGCCACTCGAGGAGTCGGTCACTCCGGTCGCGACGCCGATCACCCTCTCCACCGTGGACGCGGTCCTCGATCAGTGGGGGGCGGTCTGCTCGATGTCGGACGTCGTCGTCCTGGTCATCAAGCACCCTCTAGTACAGCAAGCTAGAGAGCTACTGACTCTGCAACACAACGAGCTCGTCGATCGCGAGGTCCAGGTGGTTGCCATGGGCGCGACCACGATCTACTTCGCTGGCCAACGGACGAGCCGCGCCGCGCTCACCCAGGCCGACGTCATCGTTACCGACGATGTCCGGCGCATCATCGCCAACCTCCGCTCCAAGGGCGCTCCTCCGTATGAGGGCGGACGCTTCAAGGGCGTCGTCGATCCCTTCGTCGAGATGGACATCTCCAAAGACTCGACCTTCCAACTCGCCGGCGTCTTCAGCCAGGTCGAGACCCTGAAGGACGCGATGATCGGTCGCTGGATGGGCGTGGACTGGCTGCGCTCCAACTACATCCCGATCATCACGCTGATGAACGCCGGCTGGGTCGCCGTCACCGCCGACACGGTGACGACCGACTACGCCGGTGGCACCCCCTTCGCCGCTGGCGCCCACGTCCATGTCGTCATCACCCGGATGGACCCCTCGACCGGCTTCGAGACCGCCGTCTCCGCCGACCAGGACATCAACAACGTCGGCGCCTTCGGCGTGAAGATCGTGATGCAGACCGGTGCCCCCGCCGGCACCTACAAGGTCTACACGACCTTGGAGAACGGCGTCATCGGCACCTCCACCCTCCAATTCCGGATCAAGCACTTGGCGGGTGGCTCCGAAACGGCCTACGTGGTGAAGGGCGGCGCCCCGACAACCGGATCGGCCTTCGTCGCGACCGGCTCTGGACCCGTCGCCCCTCCCATTCCCCCGGCCTCGATCAACGTCCACATCTCCTACGTGATGGGGCGCGGCTATCTCGGCGCGACGACGCTCGACGCCTTGAAGACCTACATCGTCACCGCCACGGCCAGCGAGTCGGATCCGCTCGCGCAGCGCACCAAGGCTGGCTGGAAGCAGATGTTCAAGGCGCTCGTCCTGAATCCCGACTTCGGCACGCGCATCGAGTCCGCGAGCGCCTTCGGGTGATCCGGTAAACGCAGAACATTGGTGAAACGGCAGCGATCGGAGAGACGATGAAGACCAAGGAAACCGGAAAACAGCGTCCCGCTGATACATCCTCCCCGGAGTCACTCGACGAGGCGCCCGATCCGGAATCTCGTCCGGCCTTGAGCGATCTCTCCGATCGCCAACTCAAGAAGAAACTCCGGCTCTACACGGAAGAATACCAACTCCTCGCCCCCGATCAGACGACCGCCGCGATGAATCGCCGCGTCGAGTTGACGCGCCTGATGCGCGCCGTCCAAGACATCGTCGATGCCCGCGAGCCACTCGTCGAGGTGACCGTCCCGGCCAGCGTGACGGGGGAGCCCTTCGTCATCGGCCCCGCCATCTTCCCGCCCGGGGTCTACAACATCCGAGCGTCCGTCGCCCAATACCTTCTCTGGATGATCGCGGAAAACCAGAGAATCGAGATGAATCGCCTCAAATCGAACGGGCGGACGATCGACCTGGGGACGATCGGCTCGCGCGCTCGCATGGCCGCGATTGCACGGGATGATGGGACGGACGACTGGACGGGACGGGGTCGATGATGGAGCCGCCCGACGACACGGCCCCCAACACGCACCTCGCTCGTCTGGGCGAAGCCGAGCCCTGGAAATACGGTCCCTATCGCGTCGTCATCACGCGCCGCGTGACCGAGGAGGAGCAGATCTCCCTCGAATGCTACGAGGACTCCCGGGAACGTGCGCTCGAGACCTACGAGCTCGCGATGACGAGAATGCATCAGATGATGGTCGCCTACAACGACCGCGTCGTCTTGGTCCACCAAGGCAAGGTTGCCCAACTCGACAAGATGATCGAAGCGCGCGCCGAGGAGCTCCACTCGCTCGACGAGGCGCTCGACCAAAAAAAGCGGGAATTGAACGGCAATGCGTTCGACGCGGGGTGACATCCTCGACCAAGCCCTCCAGCGCGTCGGCAACACGACGGCGTCGCTCAAGAATGCGGGCCGCTTCCGCCTCAACAGAATTCTCCAAGAGCTCTACCAAGGCTGGGACTGGCCCTTCCTCTGGACGATGGGACCGCTCACGATTCAAACCAACGGCTTCATCGCCCTCCCCGACAACTTCGTCAAGCCAGAAGACGATCAGTCTCTCATGATAACTTCTGCCGGTGGCGTCCAGCAACCCTCCATCGTCACCGAGACCGACCACCGCGCCTTCCAACTCCAGCAAGCGACCTCACCCAACGTGATGTCCGCACGCCCCCGCATCTGGACAATCGACTACGGCAACGTCCCTCCCGTGGGCCGCGCCTGGCCGCTCCCGACCGACACCTGCCAGGCGACCTTCCGCTACAAATTCATGCCGCCCGACTTCCCGCTCTCCGACGCGGTTGCCTACGACGCCGACGTCCCGATCTTCCAGTGGGACGTCCTCCTGACCGATCTGATGTTCGAGTGGGCGCAGTCCTACGAGGTGGACCCGCGTCGCGGGGAGCAATACTCCGTGAACGCCGACACGGTGAATCGTGCGCGCGGTGGCTCGTTCCCGGAACGGAGCTACCCCGCCACCGTCCAACTCGATCCGCTCGTCTTCTCGACGCCGACGTGGGGCTACGGTCGCCGCCCCTAACATGACATGGCGGCACCCAAGGACTCCCCGGAGCAGGCATTTCGGCTCCGTCAATTCAAAGGGACCAATACAGAAATAGATAGTACGTTCCTTGGTCCCTCCTTCGTCGCGCGCTCCGAGAACTGGATCCCGACCCAAGCCTTCCGGCTCGGCAAGCGCCCCGGCTCCGTCGTCGTCCAGGCGATCCCCGGGGCGACCGCGACCGCGCTCCTCGCCGCGCACGACAAGACCGGCGCGCTCTACCTCTACGCCTATGGACTGACGACCAACACCTCCGGCGAGCCGACGGGCGGCGCCAAGGTCTACCAGTCGGTCGGAGAAGCCGCGTTTACCGCCGATCCCCCGCTCGCGAATTTCCCGGATGCGTCGTCTCCGATCGGGCGCATGATCCAGTTTCGTGACCGCATCTACGCCGGCAACGGGAAGGACCCCCTCGTCTCCTGGGTAATCGGCGCACCGTCGTCGCAGACGATCACCTTCTCCGGGATCACCGACACGGGTCCGCCCCCGGGGGCGACCGCCCCCACCGCCCCCGCCGGCGCCGACACGGTCCCGGCTGGCACCTACACCTACGCCTGGGCGGTCTTCGACACGACGCCCGGGAAGGGCGTCTACGTCTCGCGCTCCGATCCGGGCACCATCACCGTCCCCTCCCAGGCGACGCTCTCGTTTACCCGCCCCGCCGCCGCGACGCTGCCGCTCGTCAACCGGCTCTTTGTCTCGCCGCGCAATTTCCCGATCGAGTACGCCACCATGCAGGCGACCGGGACCACGACGACGCCGCTCCCCGATCCCGTCCTCCTCGCCACGGTAGACGTCACCGACACGCGCGTCCCGATGGCGGGCGGGATCAACGTCTTCCGCACCGGCAACATGTTCCTCGTCTGGACCAACCGCCTGATCTTCGCCGGCTCGCAAGCCGACCCCTACTCCGTCTTCGCCACCGATGTCATCCTCCCCGGCCTCGAGCAGAGCGCCTACAACCAGGGCACCCTGTTCCCCGATTTCGCCAAGGTTCCCCTCCCGGAGATCGTGACCGGCATCGGTATCGCGGGGGTGACCGCCGAATTCGACGCCACCGCCCCTTTACTATTCTTTACAGCAAGTAGGACATTCTTGGTGCAGGGCGACCCCTTCGACCCGGAAGGCGAAGCCCAGATGATCGAGGTCTCCTCCCGCGTCGGCTGCATCTCCCACGACACCATCGTGAACACTCCAGTAGGTACTATCTTTTGTGGTATAGATAGTGTCTACTTGATTCCTCCCGGTGGTGGGTATCCCCAGGACATCGGCTGGCCGATCGCGAACCAGATCCGCCAGATCCCCACCGGCGCCCGCGCCTCAGCCATGGCCTGCTTCCACAAGCAATTCTACAAACTCGCCATCCCGACATCCGGGGGATCGGGCGCCATCAACTCCTGGTGGTGCGATCTCCGGGGCGGGGTCGGCCAGGTCCCGTCATGGTGGGGACCGATGACGATGCAGGATGAGGTGGACGCCTATCGCTCCCCCACCGCCTGCACCGCCGATCCCAACTCGCCCTACGAGGTGGATCGGGGCTACCTCGCCTTCGAGGACGGCTCCGGCAACGCGCAGATCCTCCGCACGCACCAACTCGCGACCTACTCCGACCCGAATTTCACCACGCCGAAGCAACCGATCCCCGTGCGCTCGATCCTGCAATCGGGCCGCTTCGACGCCGATCAGCCTTTCGATGTCAAGGTCTTCACCCGCGTCCGCCTGATCTGTCAGACATCCGCCAAGTCGGCGCTGCGCTGCAATTTCATCATGGACGGGGGCGCTCGCGCCGTCTTAGACCCTATCTTGATCGGCCAAGACATGGAGGACCCCGGCCAATTCGTCCACCTGACCGCCGGCGCCTCCGGCACCCCGCCGCCCCCGAACAAATGCTGGAACACCGCCCACTTCGGCTCGATCGCCCCGGTCGAGGTGCAAACCATCACGCCCTACACGCGCCCCCGCGCGCTCTCGATCATCGTCAACCTCCGCCACGACCCGTCGCTCGATCGCTCCGACACCGATCCGACGACCTTCTTCTCCGTCGCCAACGTCGAGCTCCGCGATTTCGAGCTCCTCTTTATCTTCTCCGAACGCAAGGTCCGCTACATCGCCGGCACCACCTTCAAGGCCGAACGCATCTCGAGCTAGGAGACGCCCGATGCCAAACTACCCGCGCCCCGCCAAGTCCGCCGGCAACACCAACTACGCCGACGAGGTGGCTGCCGGGGTCCCGGACATCATCGACGCCGAGGTGGATCTCGACTTCAACACGCTCTACAACGCGCTCAAGGGTGGCCTCGACGACGACAACATCAACACGACGCTCGCGCTCAAGAAGATCGCCTACGAAAAGTTGAACCTGACCGGCAAGGTGAAAAACTCGGACATCGTCGGCCCGATCGACGCGTCCAAGATCTCCGGCTCCGGGGGCACGGCCTTCGACGGCGCCTCGATCAAGCCCGGGTCGATCACCTGGGACAAGCTCGTCAGTCTTGCCTCCCTCGGCGGCTCCCAGCCGCCGCAGTGGAAGACCGGCATCGGTCCAGTGGGCAACCCGGGCTTCCCTGGCAATGCGACCGATCTCGTTCTCGACTCGATCGCCTTTCACGTCTATCGCGGCGTCGTCGTCTGTCAGGCGTCGATCGGCATGGAGTGGCCCACGCAACTGTTTTCCGGTGCAGCACAGGGACTCCTCACCGGACGCATCTGGGCGGGGTCGGTCGGTGGCCGGCTCGTCGCGGAGCGCAGCCTCCAGTGTGACGTCGATTCGAGTGGCTCCCTCGGCAATCCGGTGCTCCATCTCCTCGCGCTCGACATCGCGCCGGTCGGCACGACGACCTACTACTTCACCCTCACCTGTGCCTCGTCGTATGGCGGCTCGAGTCGCTACTACAACTTCATGCTCCATGAGCCTTCATAAGCGAGATAGCTATATGACTATACGTTTGGCGACGCTCAACGATCTCCCTGCCATCCGCGCCCTCTGGCGTGCCTTCGCCGACGAGCCGCGTCCCTACCCGGCGAATATCCTGGCCTCTCTCGACACCTTCACCCGCGACGTCGCCGTCGCCCTCGCCCAATCGCCGGCCACGGTCTTCTGCTTCCTCGCAGAAGACGAGCTCCGTCCCTTGGGCTTCTTCCTCTACGAGATCCAGACTCGCGTCTACGGCGAGCCGCACCGCTTCGGCTTCGTCCACTACGCCTACGTCGTCCCGGATCACCGCCGCGAAGGCATCGTCGCGCGGTTAGCCGAGCTGTGCGCCGAGCACGCCCTCGCCCAAGGGCTCGAGGTCTGCGAAGCGACGCACACGATGGACCAGCACGTCTGGGACACTTTCGGCTTCACCGATTTCGAGACGCGCGCCACGGCCCCGATCGCCAAGGTCCTCCAAACCCTCGATCATCGGCGCGCCCGCAAGGTGGTAGAGAAAGGCAACGGCTTCGACCACGATCCCGTCTCGCCGGAGCAACCCGAAGGGAAAGGGAAGGACGATGGGCTTCTCTGAATCCGGGTCCTACGCCTCCTCGAGCTCCCGCCCCGCGATGTTCGATCCCTTCGGCGGGATGCCGTTTAACCTCGCCGGCTCGCTCCGCAACCAATTCACCAATCCCCTGACGAAAGCCTTCGGCTGGGGTGGCGGCTCCGGTCCCCTTGCCACCTTCGCTGGCCAGGGCTCCTCCTTTCTCCCCTCCTACCTCCCAACGCTCCAGAATCTTTCGGGCGTGATCTCCGGGGGCGCCTCCTCGGCCTATGGCGGCTACCAGAGCGCCGTCGATCAATTCATGAAGTCGCTGCCGGCCTACGAAGGCTCGATCAACACGGCGACCGGTGGCGCGGGGACGGCGCTCGACGCCGCGAAGACCGATCTCGCAGACGCCATGTCGCCTCTCCAATCCCGGGCGACGTATCAGGAAGCGGCGCGCCGCGCGCTCGCCCCGGCCCGGGAAGGCGAAGCGGCCCGTGGGATGGTCGAGGGGGGCCAGGGCCAAGCGGGCGAGCAAAGCCTCCTCTCCGACTTGGCCTTCAAGACCCTCCAGTCCGACGAGGAGCGCCGCCAGGCCGCGATCTCCGGCGTCTCCGGTGCCGCCGGCACGATGGGCCAGCTTGGCGCCACGGGCGCCGGCGTCGCCGGCATGGGACCCGAAGCCATGTCGGCCCTTTTTAGCGCCTACCCCCAACTCGCCTCTCTCCTCCAGGGCGCCGCCCAGATGCCGATGCAGGGCATGGGCGACCTCCTCTCCTTCTTCACCGGCGCCATGTCGCCCGAGATGGAGCTCTTGAAGATGGTGCTCCCGCAGATGGGCCAGAAGTCCAAGTCCCTCTCGCTCTCGCAATCGACGAGCGCACAGGTCTAGGAGCCTACCATGGGAGGCAACAATCCATTCAGCATGCTCCTCGAAGGCTGGAACGCGCACCTCCAGTACTTGAAGGCGCAAGCGGCTGATGCGCGTTCCAACATGCTCCAAGACCCCGGGGTCGCTTCGGCCCTCTACTCCGGCGACCCGACCATGTACCGCCTGACCGGGATGCCGTTCGAGGGTGGTGGCGGAGGCGTCACCCCGGAGCAACGCCAGGCTGCGATGGACCGGCTCAACTTTGCCGGTGCGCCAACCGGCTTCGACGCCCAGGGCAACCCGATCCGCCAGGGCTTCGTCCCCTCGACCTTGAACATCAACCGTCCGCTCCCCGCGACCTATCCGACCCAGGTGATGACCCCGGCCCTCGCGAAATCCTACCAGGAGCAAGCCTCCGCTCGCGCGCTCACCCTGAATCCCTTCGCCTTCGGCGGCAGTCTCCCCGGCGGCATCCCGGTCTCCGGCTGGCAGTGGAATCCGAAGACCGGCTGGTCCCTCACCGGGCAGACCGAGCACGTCCCCCAGGTCCCGGAGGCGCCTGCGTCCCCGCCATCCGGGGCGCCCGCTCCGCGTGGCTTGAAGCGCAGCACGACGACCCGCCGCCTCGGGAGTGGCGGTGGCGTCACGATGGCCGACAACCCGGGCGGGATCATGGATGGCCCCTTCGCCCGCTCCCAACCTGGCTACCTCGGCCCCGGACGCACCACCTCCGCCGGCACGCTCGCCCAATTCGACACCCCGGAACATGGGTTAGACGCGGCCCGCGCCCTCCTCGAGCAACCGCAGTACGCGAGCGGGAACGTCGGCCAAGGGCTCCAGCTTCGCTCGAATCACGCCTACGGCGGCGAGGTCGCGGAGAACGCCGGCATCGACGCGACGCGTCCGATGGCCTCCCTCTCTCCCAGCGAGAAGGATGCCCTCACCGGCGCCATCGCACTCCGGGAAGGCTATCGCGGTCCTCTCGGTCGTTACGGAGCAGCCCCCTCGCGCAGTCTCGCAGGCACCCAGCCCCAGCCGCCCCGTGTCGTAGGCCAGCCCCCTGCCGCCCCTCCTGCTGGCCCTCCTGCGCCGGCTGGCGACGCTGGCGTTGCTGCCGCCGCTCCACCGCCTGCGGCGCCCCCACCCGCTGCGGCGGCTGCCCCGGCTCCGAACCTCGACGCTGCGCGCCAACATCTGCTCCAAAACCGTCCTCCGGGGATCGCCAACGCCCCCGGAGCGGAAGGTCAGACTGGCTACCCCTCCGCCGCCCCAGAGCCGGTCTCTACTCCTGGCCTCGGCCCCACCGTCGTCGCCGCTGCCACGCCTGCCCCCGAACGCGGCGGCGTCCGGACCATCGCGGCGCAGCCCGGGGGAGCAGGAGGAGGTCCTCCCCCCGCTGCCGGCGGCGATCTCCCCTCGACCGGTGGCACCGTCGAGACCCCGGCCCGCGATCCGAACGCGCTCTACAACGGGATCATGAACGCAGCGCAGACCTATAGCTGGTTCCGTGCCGAGCTCGAGCAACGCTACAGCCAGCAAGCGGGCCACCACGTAGACGTGAATCAGATCGACCCCGCCGCCCTCCTCCACGACTCCCGTGCCATCCAGATCGGCCAGGCGCGCCTCGACGAGATGGAGCTCGACAAGAAGACTGCCGAGACCCAGATGACCGCCGACGTGAAGCAGGCGACCGAACGCCAATTCGCCAAGAACGCCATCACGCTCCTCGAGAACGCCTACTTGACCCCCTACGGCACGGACCCAAAGACCGGGCACCCGATCACCGCGATCGACGTCTCCACCCAGAGCGGCCTCTGGTCCCACATCGGGGATCTGGTCCACGACATCCCCGGCTTGAACCAGATCGGCCCCCACGGCTACATCCCGCCCGGTGGCCTCGAGTACCTCTCGAAGAACGACCCCGGTCCCGCCGGCGCCGCTGCCACCTCGCTCCTCCGCTCCGCCGACGACATCGTCATCCGGGTCGCCCGTGCCTACGGCGCCTCCGGACGCATCAACGTGAAGACGATGGATCTCCTCCATCAGGTCCTCCCGAACGCCGACGCGACGAAGATCGAGAACATCCATCGTCTCGGCATCCTCCTCGCCTCGCTCAAACGCGTGGCCGATGGCGACAAGGAAGGGGGCCGCGTCATGATCGGACTCCGACCCTACGAGGAGGACACGGGACCGACCGTCACCCAGCCCGGACAGACCCTTGGCGGAGGACAGTGATGGCAGAGACCTCTCCGGGCGGCATCGACCGGCCCTACTACGACTACCTGATGAACCAGCGCGCCGCTGGTACGCTCGCCCCCGATGATCTCAAAGCCTTCAACGAGCTCGAGGCAGCGGGAGAATTCACCGCCTTTGAGCCTGCCTCCCGTGCGACGCCGCCCGCCGGCGTCTCGCAGGCACCCGCCGCCCACTACGAGCAAGGCGGCTTGGTGCCACCCCCGGGCACGGTCCCCCTCCCTGCCGCCTCTGACACGTTCTCTCCGACACCCCAGGCGCGCCCCTTCTTCACCGACCTGGCCGATCGCGCGCTCTACCCGGAGCTCCCGCCCGGGGCGACGTCCGGTGGCACCTACAAGGAGGTCCTCGATCGCTTCCAGGCTGGGCTTCCGACCGAAGGCGCCAGCGGCTTCCTCGGCGGAGTCGGACGCGGCCTCGAGACCGCTGCCACCGGTGGCCCTGCCCTCGCCGGCGCGGGGACGGAATCGCTCACCGGCTCCCGGGAAGCTGGCAACGTCGCCCAGGGCATCGTCGCCACCCTCCTCGCCCACCGGCTCCTCGGACGCCTCGGCGTCCCCGTCCCGTCTCTCCGCACCATCGGACGCGTCGGCGCGGTCGGCGGTGCCGGTGCCTACGGCGTCCGCCAGATCGAGCGGCTCCTCTCCGAACGCGGCAGCGTGGATCTCGGCCCCTAGTCCTTCTTCCGCGTGAGCCGCCGCCGCTCGTGTCGGATGTGCCGCTCCTCGCGCTCCATCTGACGCCACTCTGCTTTCCTTTCCGGATCCTTGAAAAAGAGCCGCCGCTCGAGCCGCGCCGCCTGATTCATCGCGCGATGCTCGCGCCGATACCGCTCCCGTGCGAGGCGTGCGCGCTCCTCTCGACTGAGGAGCTCGTCGTCGCTGTAGACGCCGGTGATCGGGGTCCCGTCGATCGTCCCGAAGCAGAGGTCCCAATACTCCGTGCCAGCCTCATCCCGGGTCGCGGGTCGCCCGGAGAGTGGTCCTGCGGTCTGGCGTGCAAACGCGTAGAGCCACTCCTTCATCTGCCCCGTCTTCGTCACCGTCAGCGTGCCGTCCTCGAGCAAGGTCCGCAGTGTCGGCTCGAGCGTCCCCGTCCGGATCTGCTTCTTGTGCGCGGCGATCTGGATCGCATGGCGGGACGCGCTCTCATGGCGCTTCATATAGTTGTAGACGAAATTCTTAGTCCTATCTAGTTGGGTATATCCGACCGCGCCGAACGCATCGGGAAGGTCGCGGGCGATCCGCATCACCATCTTCTCGGCTGGCTGGACATGGCGCAGCCGGACGACGATCCGGATGCCCCGGAGCTCGACACTGCACACCTCGATCGCGGCCAGGAGCAACGCCAAGCGCAGCAGATGGGCTTGCGCGCGATTCAAGAAGCCGCGCACGACATCGTCGCTCGCCCGGATCTGTGCCGGGATCAGGCGCTTCATGTACCAGTCGCGCAGCCACGCGCTCGCCTCCTCGTCAAGCGTGGCGGCACCTCGGAGCTCCGTCGCTCGCGCGAAGCCGACGATGAGCGCCTCGCGATTCGCATAGTCCTCGTCCGTAGGCGGATCGAGGAGCGGGTTTGGGGGCCGATCGGACCGGCGCTCGAAGACGGTCAAGAGTCGTGCGAGGAAGCCCGTCTTCCTGATCTGCGGCGGGAGATCCTCGCCCATGGAGTCCGGGGTCGTCGCGGCGAGCAACGTCAGCGTCGGATTCCGATAGTGCCGGATACCGTCCTTCTTGAAATTCTTCTTGTAGTAGTAGGGCGCAACACTTTCCGTTGCAGGGTCGTAGTGTCCCGAGGAGGCGTCCGCCAAGCGGGTGACGAGCGGGGCCATGTCCTCCATGTACTTCGCGGACCCGAAGGTTGCTGCCATCTCGAGTGCCGGCAGTAAGCCTGCACAGTCCGCGTCGCCCGACTCGACGCGGTGCTCGTCCTCATCAAGCGGGATGAGATCGTCGATCATCGCCTCCGTAGACATCCGCTCCGCCATCACGTTGATCCGCGTCTTGTCCGCGATCCGATCGCGCGCTTCGGTGAGGCAGCCGAGCGGCATTGCCGCTGCTGTCGTTTTCCGGATTCCCGACTCTCCAAGCAGGAGGACCATCAGATGCCCCGGGTAGATGATCCCGCTCTCGAAGGGCAGGAAGACGCGGCGGCCTACTGCATGGGCGAAGCAGGCGAGGAAGGAGAAGTTGTGGAATCGCGACGGCGCCTCGAGCTCGCGGGTCCAGGTCTGATGGATCTCCAGCAGATTTCGTGCCTCCATCACTCCTCCTCCACGCTCGACGCTTCCCGATACCACGCCACCTCCGTCTCCCGGCCATGCTCATCGGCTTCGATCGTCGTGACGTCGTAGATGAAGCGGATCTCCTCCGCCCCGCGCAGGATGTAGACCTCCTCGACGGCGGTCGGATGCGGGTCCTCTTGCGTCAGCATGGTCCCGTCACCCAGGAGGAGGATGCGCTCGCGGCGTCTCGGATAGAGCGCACGCGGCGTCACGCGGCACCACGTAACAATCCGCCGACGACCCGCTGCCAGTCCTGATGACTCACGAGCTCCGCCTGCTTCCACTCGATCATCCCCTGGCCCCACCGCACGCCCACCTTCATCCCGACCGGCATCCGGAGCGTCCACGGTCCCTTCACCCCCTGGTACTCCCGCTCCGCCATCATCCGCTCGATGGCCCGCTGCGCGAGCTCCCATAATTCGTCCGGCGGTCCATCCAGCACGAAGGAGTCGTGTCCGTTCAAGACAACTCTGGAATTCATATTTGCCTTCCGAATTCGATCCCATACCGGCACCCACCCTTCCTGGGTCAACAGACACCCGACATCGCTCTGTGGCCCATAGGCATACCCCTGCTTATAATCTTCCTTACTTAACAGTCTGCCGTTAAACAGTAAGTACCTGCCATACGAGTTGACGATCTTCCGGTCCCGGATGATCTGCTCCCGGCGCCATGCCTGCCAGGTGGCGATGTACGGGCGCGCCGCCATCACCTTGTCGATGATCGTCTGACACTCGTCCGGCGTGAGGACGACCTCGCCCTCGGTCTCCTTAATCAGGACCTCGCTAAACCGGAGCCCCTCCATGCCATAGTTGCACGCATGTCTGCCGCGTTTGCCGACGTTCTCCCGCTCCGATGGCGTCACCTCCATCACCTCTTTCCCCAAGACCTCGGATGCCATCAGGCGATGCTGGTCCAACTGCATTGGAGGCGTCCGTGCCAGGGCGAGCGCCCTCGGATCGCCCGACGCTCCATCGACGAGCCGACTCTCGGCTTGACTCTCGTCGAGCTCGAGGAGCAGATGCCCCGGCTTCGACGCCACGAACATCGAGCGGATCGACCGAAGCTGATTCTGTAAATTCGTCCCGATCCCGGTGGGCGGCGTCTGCGCGCGACACCGCCCGGTATCCGTGAGCGGACGAAAGAGCGAGCGCATCCGTCCGTCCGTGTCTAAACGCGTCCGCGCGGTAAACTGCGCGACCTTCTCCTGATGGCGAAACTCGAGAATGGCTTGCGGGACCGCCCCGGCCTTCTTCGGATACCGGACCTGGATCCGCCGGACGGCCACCTCATCACACGTCCGCCGCCCGCCTTTCTTGTACGGCGGGATCTTCCGGTCCTCGTAGAAGTATTTCATGATAGCAGGATTGGAGAGCCCGCCCTTCGGCTGGTTCTTCGCCTGGCTCCGCTTCCCGGATTTGAGGACCCGTGGTCCGGTCGTCAGCGGATAGCCGACCACCTCCGTCATCGTGTGGCGCAGCGCCTCGAGCCGCGACATCGCGAGCGCGTGGAGCCGATCGCGCTCGAGCTCGTCCACCATGAAGCCCTCGAGACTCAAGTCGAGCGCGGCCAGCATCACCGTGCGATAGTGCTGCTTGTAGATGTCGAGTAAGCCCCACCGCTCGAGCCGGCGATGGTAGATCTCCTTCAACTCGATCGTGTGCCTGGCATCCTTCCCGCAGTAGCGCAAAAATTGCGCCCAATTCGCCGTCTTCCGCTTGAGTCCGCCCCTCGGCCCCACCTCCGTCTCCTTACTCTCCTCCTTCCAGAAGATCGTCCGGAGATCCCGTGACGCGCAGTACGCCAGGGTATGCCGGTCCCCGGGATCCAGGAGATGGTGCATCGCCAACCCATCCCAGAGCCAGCGTTTAAACTGGACCTTGTTCCACCGAAGGAGAAAGGTATCGAACAGGCCATTCCAGAAAACCTTGACAAGCTCCGACCCAAGGATACGATGCAGGTATCCCCAGCCCCACGGGACGCGCGTGCCGCTCTCGGGATCCACCAGGGGAATGACGAGGGAGGCATCGCCATGCTGCGCTACGCCTGCACACAAAATCTGGGGACCCGCCGTCTCCAGGTCCACCGCGATCGGACCGCCATCACGCAGCGCGTCTTCCAGCCAGCGCCGGCAATCTCCTGGTCCTGCCGCGATATGATCCGTTGCGCGCGGCAAGGGCGGACAGCCTCGCTCGACCTCCCGCGCGATCCGCCGCCAGTCCCCCAGCCACGCCTGATACCCGGCTTCCCGGTAGAGGAGCGCAGCGGGATGGATGGTGGGGATCATCCGGCACCGCACCCCGTTCGCGGTCTTGTACTCCAAGAGCGACCCGCGAAACTGCGTGATCTTCGAGCGCCACTGGATCCCTGACGGCTTCCTCGTCCGCCATTCTCCAGCCTTCGGCCCGTTCAGGATCGTCGGAAGATCGTCCCGCAGACACGTCGCCAGCGCCAGATTGCCCACCGGCACCACACACGGAGACCGACCCGCCGCCACCGCCCCCTCGACGAGCCGATCGAGCCGCCGGCGTGCGTGTCCCTGCCACCACCGGACGGCACTCGGCTGGAGCGCCTCGAGTCGATTCCCGGGGGGTCGTTCCTCCACGACGTTTTCAATGCGTACCCCCTCTCGCCTGATCCCCACCGGCCCCCAGCCCTCGCGCTGCTGGAGCTCGCCCGCCTGCCCGATGAACGGCTCACCAAACCATGCCTCGTCCGCCCCCGGCGCCTCGCCCAGGAGGATGATCCGCGCATCCCTCGGACCGACCCCCCGGACGAGGCGTCGCTTGGTGCGTTTGAACGGTGTTCGCATCGCCCGCCACCCCGTTACCCCGGTGGTGTCCCATGCCACCACCACCGGTCGATCCACCGATCAATCGTCGTCGTCGTCGTCCTGCCGCCCCCTGGCCGCGCGCTTGCGCTTCGGGGCGTCGTCCTCCTCGTCGTCGTCGTCGCGCTTGCCCTTGCCGTTCTTCTTCTTCCCTTTCGGCTCGTCGTCGTCCTCGTCTTCGGGGACGTCGTCGTCGTCCTTCTCGTCGGCCTCGTCGTCGTCCTCGCGCCGCTTCCCGCGCGCCGAGCGCCGTGTCTCCTCCTCGCGCTCCTTGGTGGCTCCGCCGCGCGCCTTCTTCTTCCCGCCGGACGGACGCGCCTCCAACTCCTCTCCGACCCCGACGAAGTCCTCGTCGCCGTCCTCGAAGTAGAGCCCGATCTCGTTCCGCATCGAGCCGGTCCGGTTATCCGGACGGAGCGTCAGATGGGCATAGACCTTGTGCCCCTGTGCCGCCTCCATCCAGTCCTCGTCGTCATCCGTGATCGGCACCCCGGCCTTCTCGAGCATCCGGATGAGTCGCCCCGGTCCCTGCTCCGGGCGGTCCCACGTCTCGTCGCGCTTCGCCTTCGGGTCGTCCTTCGTGCCGATGGTGAAAAACTCGAACACGCGCCGATCCTTGTACGCCTCGGGCGCCACGATCCGGTAGCTCGCATTGTACGCGCGGCACCCCGGCGTCTTCGCGTTCTCGCCCGTCTCCCGGCGTTCGATCTCCTCGATCTCGAGCTCGACCCCCATCGCCGGCATGTGCCCTTGCGCCGCCCGTCCCTTCATCAACCCCGGTGTCTTCATACCCCTTCCTTCCTTGGTTAAACTACGCGGCCTTCTTGCCCTTGCCCCACTTTGCGAGCGCGTCGGTGAGCGCCTCGCGGACGAGATCGGCCACCGTGCGATTCGCGGTGACCGAGTACAGCTTCAACTCCCGGTAGAGTGGCTTTGGCACACGCGTTGCAAGCTGGACCAGCACCACGTCTCCGCTCTCGACCGCGATCCCTCGCTTCTTTGCCATGGTTGGCTCCTTTCGTTTAAACTAGCGATGCCATGGCATATCACGCTTACACGCGCAACTCGTCGTGGGACGCCCGATCCCAATTCTTCCAGAGCGCCTTGTAGATCTGATCGCACGGATCGGGTGCCTCGATCTGGGTCGTGGCCTCCCACTTCTCGTCCGACAAGGTCTGGAGCCAGCCGGTGCGCTCGCCCGTTTTCTTGTCGCGGTCGATGTACGCCCGATAGATCTCCGGCCACTGGCTCGCGAAACTCTCGAGCAGTCGCCCCGGCAGGAGCGGTGCGCGAACCAGGCTGCCCTCCGCCTCGACCTTGATCTTACTGACGTGGAGCCCGACGCACACGTTGCAATGCAACCCCGGCAACTGGATCAGGAGGACCTCCTCCAGAATATCGACGGCGCCGGCGTACCATTTGCGGGGATCTTTATTGTCTGGCTCGAGATCGTACTGGTACATCTTCCGCGCCTTCAGGGACGACGACGTCACCGTCTCGAAGCAAAATGTCGAGCACTCCTTCCGATCAACCTCCTTCGGTAACCGATTCAGCCGCTCGAGAAACGCCGTCGCCGCCTTCGGATTATCGACGACCGGATCGGTGTAGTACTCGATCCGGCAGACGAGATTCCCATCCTTCGCCACGATCTCCCGAAACTCGGTGCCGCGTTTATCCCGCTGGACGCCCCCGACCTTCCCCAGCTTCCAATACGGAAGGTCTTTCCCAATGGCATCGAAATGCGCGACCACGATCGGCTTCGGCATCGACGAGAAGAACGTGGACTTGCGCGCCCCCGGTCCCCCGTAACACGCGATGTGGAGATCGGGCCGCTTCGGTTGTAGCCGTGCTACCTTCTCAGCCTCCGCCATTCACTCCTCCTCGGGCCAGGTCCCGTGCTGCCAGAGATAGACGACCCGCGCCCCCACGGCATCGGTCTTCGTCTTGTTGAACGGGAGTGGCTTCCCACCCCGGTGTCCGCCATTGGGATGCAACTGCCGCAGCACCAACAGGTCCCCCATGTCTGGCCGAACGAACACGAGCAACCTTGCATAGTACGCTGTATAATTATTGGGTAAACGCAGCCCCGTGCCGTCCGGGTCGGTCGCTGCCATGCCGGGGTAGCCAAACCGGATGCGCTCGAAGATCTGCTTCATCCCAAACCGCCGTCCCTGACTCAGCTTCGCCTTCGCGATGTCGCGGATCAGCACCCACACCTCGGGATTGGCGTCGAAATACTCCCAGAATTTCCCGGTGTACGGCGGAATCTCGCCGCACTCCATCTCGAGCAGTTGGTTAAACTCGCTGCGCTTCTTCGCCATCAGGCGTCGGTCTCCTTCAACGGATCCCAGACGTCGCTCACGAAGGTCGCCCGGACCGCCGGCTTCCTCACGTTCCTCCCGAGCCGACACCACTCCTTCATCGAGCAAAACGTACACCCCTCGTTGAAACGCCCTTCCATCGGGACGCCGACGACGCCCGCGACGCCCATCTCCTCCGCGCGAGCGAGGAGCCGATCATATTTCCGGATCAGCTTCTTCGCAGAGAAGACCCACGCCTCGAGCTCCGCTTCGCTCCGCGTGACATAGATGAAGGTCGAGCCCGCGTGCCGGATGGAGCACTCCTGATAGGAGACTCCGTGATCCCGACACTTGTTGACCGACCGATGCGGCTCCGGGACCTCGATCACATTCAGGACGACGCCCTCGGCGTCGAGTGGCATGGTGCGCGCCAGCCACATCTGTCCGGAAAATTGGGATGACGTCTTCTGCTTCGCCTCCCACCACTCGCTCACCTTCTTCGTGGACTTGTGATCCATCAACCATTTCCCACCTGACTCCCACTTTCTGACAATTGCGTCTAACCGCGCGACATAGGTGACCTCCTTCCCGGACGGAATCGTCACCTCGAACGGTGCCGAGATCGGACGCTCCGCCGACCCCGGCTCGATCACCTTGAACGGCCATTTCTTCTCGTAGCGGGTGAGATACTGCGTGAAGATCGCCTCGACCCACTCCGGCTGGAAGCGGCGATCATCTGCGCTCAAACGCTCGCGCTCGACCTTCCGGAGATAGAGCTCGACGGCGTGCTCGTAGTCCTCCGACATCGCCCGGATGGCCTCTGCCGGCTTCCCCCCAGACAGCCAGACCGCGAAGCCGACGTGGATGGCAGAGCCCGCACGCAGCGCGAGACTCTCGTCCTTGGTGTTCAGCCCGCAGGCGTACCGGACATACGCATACGTACTGCACTTCGCCGTGGCGGAGAGGATCGAGTTATCGACGACCAGCCGTCCGTTGGCTTCGCCCACAGCACGCACCCCTTCCAATGTTTAAACGACCCCGTCAACGCACTACCCCTGGTAGTCCCTCGGCTTTCCGACCCCAACAGCTTGCGAGCCACGATACTGTGGCACATGGCATGTGTCAAGCTGCTAGGAAAAAAGAGGGCCGGCAGCCCTCTCGAGCGACCGGCCCCGGTACTCCGAACCGTGTTGCTGACTAGCTGGCCTTCGGCTCCTCGATCGCCGGCGCCGGCGCCGTGATGCCCGCGCGCTCCCGTGCCCCCGCGATCAAGCCCGTCACCGTCTGGGTGAATTCGGGCGCCTCCTGGTCGAGCCGCGCCTCGACGGCGCCGCCCCCCAGCCTGCCGAGCGTGGTGTCGAGCATGATCGCCAGGATCTTCGCGACCTTCTTCTTCCCCGCCGGCAGTTTCACGGTCATCGTGACAAACTCCTCGGTCTCATCTGCCATGATACCCTCCCTCGTCTCCCCCTGGCCACCTGCCAGGGGACATCGTTCACGTCAGCCGGAGCCCGCGTCGCAGCCGATCCCGCGCCGCCGACAGCCGGACCATCGCCGCGTCCGAGCCCCCGCGATCGGGATGCGTCTCCCGCGCCAAGGTCCGATACCCGACGTCGATGATCTGGTTCGCCACCGCGACCTCGAGCTCGCGCTCCCCGGCCCCGTTCACGCGCTCCGCGTGTAAACGCTGGTTCGCATCGAAAAACCGGCGGATGCGCTCGCGCTCCTCCTGATGGGACGCGAACGACTTCGCCTGATGATGCGGACGGGCCGCTTGACGCGGGGGATCGACGTCCGAGAGCCGCCGTGGCCCCGTTCCCCCCGTCGCCCGCGCCCGCTCCGTCTGCGCAGCGAACCGCTCGTAGCGGGTCGCGCTATGGAGGGAGAACGGGAACGTCGCCGCGACGAACCGGCCCCATTTCCTCGGCGGGACCTGGGGGCGGAGCTCCGAGAGGAGCGTGCCGATGCGCACGAAGCGGCCCCGCTGATCCCCCTCCAGATTCTCCCACTCGAGCCGGATCAACCCGACCAGCTTCTTCACCGGGAGCGGGCTCGTCTCCCTGGCTGCCTCGACCGTCGTCATATCCCCCGTCTATGAAATCACGGGGGATGTGTCAACCTATTTCACGACCACAGTAACACTTTGGCTACAGCCGCTCGAGCTCCGTCAGCTCGCGCTCGAGCCCGGTCAACCGGCGCATGCACTCCAAGACGACGCGGCGCTCCCGATCGAGCGGCGTGCGCCCGGTCGCGGTCCCTGCCGCGATGCGTACCGCGCCGATCGCCGTCGCCGCCGTGCGGTACGCCCGCCGTGCGCGTACCAGGGCATCCTTATTGGCGACGGCGCGATCAAGGACGACGCCGTCCTTCCGCCGCTCGACCACCTTCACCTCGCCCAGCGCCAACGCCACCCGATGGACCACCTCGCGTAAACGTTTATCCTCGTCCAACTTCGCTCTCCGCTTCCGCTCCCGGGCGAGCCAGCCGGTCTTCACGCGTAGGCGCCCTGCGTCATGCGGGCCAGCTGATGTCCCACGAACGCCTCCTCGGCTCGCAGAAGCTCCAAGAGCTTCGTCCGCGACACGGGACACACGGTGACGCCCGTCGTCCCGTCCTGCGTCGCCATGCCGATGTCCACGATCTGCTCCTTGCGATCCTCGAGCCAGGCAATCGCCTCGGTTAAACGCACGAGCCGCTTCGCCCCCATGTAGACGGTCCCGGCCAGATTCACGTCAGTCATCAGTGCGCAACCTCCTCTTGTGCATCATCATCTGCCGCCATCGCCAAGAGCGTCGGCATGGTATAGCGCGCCGCCGGCGATAGACAGAGGATGATCGCCCCGATCTTGTCGCGGATGGCGTCTACCTCGTCACTCGGGATCTCGCACTCGACATCGACCAGCAGCCCCGCGTCGCGTGCGGTGGCATGCATCGCCACGATCGCCGCGCCGAGCTCGCCCACGATCCGGTGCGCATTCTTGAGCGCCTCCGCGAGACATCCGCTCTCGACGACGACGCGCCGGATCGGCTTCTTGCGTTTCACTCGCGCCTTCATTCCTCCGCTCCCTTCGTCCGCCGCTCCAAGATCGCGTGGATCTCCGCCATCTTCGAGTGCAGCGTGACGAGCTCCTCCCACAGCAGATGCGTCGCCATCCGATTGTAGGTTTCGATCACCTCCTCCCACCCTCGGAACGTCCAGCGCGCCGGCGCTTTCGTTCTCATTGCCCCATCTCCCGCCTCCCCGTCGTGATCTCGATCGCGATCTTGTGGAGCGCCTCGGGGATCGCCTTCATCACGATCCGGAGCTCGTCGGTGGTGACCGCCGACAAGAGACTCGCCGTCCCATCCTCCCGGACGACGATGCCGAAAATGCCGACGACGCGATCGGTGCCGAGCTCGCGTTGCGCATCATGCATCGCATTCTTGAGCACACGGACAACCGACCGCCGCTTCATCCCTGGGGTGAAGACGCGTTCGACGCTGGTATCGTCTTCTGGTTCGCTTCCCATCGGTCTCCCCTCACGGTCCGCTCGTACCGCCGCATCTTGGATTTCGGCCCATACGCCTCGACGAAGCCTTGCTCGACCAGCCGGTTGATTCCCTTAGCATACACCGCCACGGTTAACTTGGTGCGCTTCAAGATCGCGTCGCGGGCGGTGCGCTCCCCCATCGGGATCGCGGCCAGGATCGCGTGGTCGATGAACGCCCGCGCTGCGTCCCGCTTCGTCGGTGCGTTCTGCTGATGGCGCTCCCGCTCGCGTTCGCGCTTCGCCTGGACGCCGGCCAGTCGCGCCTGCGTGCTGCGTACCCGTGCGCGCCCCAGCGCCGTCTTCAGCTTCCCGCGTTTGCGCGGGGTGAAGGCCGCCCGGAGCTCTGCCAGATGCCCCTTGCACACGTCGATTGCTGGATCACCCTTTCGCGGCGTGTCGTCGCTTGTCAGCGACAGCGTGACGACGGCGGGAACGACGCCCTTGCACAAGTCGCAGGCGAGGGTACTTACTTTCATCCTTAACCTCTCTTGTATTGTCTAAGATGTCTAAACGTGCTGCGTCCCGGTTGTGGTCTTTGAGATAGGCTGCGTACTCCGCGAGGCGCTGATAGCCCCGTCGCTCGATGCCGCCGTGGCGGCGCGACCAGACGTCGATGCGTACCGTCCCGCACCGTGCGCACTCGAGCGTGACGCGCCGGCCCTCCGACGCGAGGACGACAATCGGCCCCACCAGGTGCCAGGAATGCGTCCCGGTCGCACGGCAGAGCCGACTCTCGTTTAACCGACTCATGCGCTGCCTCGGGGAACGGCGACGTCGTCGGTGTCGTAGAAATTAGCAAACCGCCCGTCCATCGGATTCACCGTCTCCCGCTTTGGCCCCAGCGTCGCGGTCTTTTCCTTGGCATCCCGGATGATCTCGTAGTCCCGGAACACTTGATCGCCCAGCTTCGAGACGAAATGGAGATTAAACGACTCGATTCGCGCGGGATGGTCCTTGATCGGTGTCCCGCTCTCGATGATCGCTTCGCATTCCTCCTTGGTCTTCGCCACCACCATCCACGCCTCGTTCAGATAGATGTAGGCATCGAAGGGCGCGACGATCTTCCGCATCACCTCCGCGAGCGCATCCTTGACGCTGGCATCGGCAATCGGGACCAGCGCCACCTCGACGACGCACCATTTCTCGCCCCGGAGCTCCAGCCCGAACAACGTCGCGGCGTGCTCATGCCCTTCGCTGATGAGTTGCTCCCCGGTCTCCGCCATCCCGTCCAGCAACGCGTCTAAACTTTTACGCTGTTTGCTATTCATGAGCCTCCTCCACACTGTGCTCGACGCCCTGAAAGACCGACCAGAACATCTGATCCTGAATCAGGTAGAGCGACGCGATCCCCGATGCGGAATTGCGTATCTCGGGCGGCGCAGAATCCAGGCACCGTTGATACATGGCGCCCTGCGCGACGTGGCTCCGGTCCTCCTTGTCCCAGCTTCGCACGATGTCCGCGCACGCCTCGCACGCCCCCCAATGCGAGCTCGAGCTCAAGGTGACGCGTTTGAACGCGCCCGTCGGTGTCCCCTCGCCGTCGATCTCGAATTCCAGCTTGGCGTCCGACGCGATGAAACACGCGACGACGGGACGCCCGGAGCAAAAGTCACACTTGGGCGGTGTCGCAGTCGGCAGATGCAGATGGGTTTCCATAGTCCCTCGCTTTCGTAGTGCTCTCAGTAAAGCCACAGTATCAGATTGTCAAGCCGCCGGATCCACCATGCGTGTCCCGGCCCCCCTGCGTACCCGCAGCTTGGCGCGCCACTCGGCGCGATGCTCGAGGACCCAGGTGACCAGCTTCGTCAGACTGACGCTGCGTGCGCCCGTCAGATGGTCCGCCGTGTACCCTTGCCAGCGTTTGGTGAACGGACGCTTCGCCAAGGTCCGCCCCTCCTCGAAGAAATGCCACTCCTCTCCCTCGATGACGCCGACCCATTCGACCTGGCCGGCGTGCTCTCCAATATGCAACTCGACGCCGGCGACCGTGCGTGTCGTCCAGCGTCGATTCGTCATGCGTACCGTTGCCATCACCGATCTCTCCCTCTGTCTCTCAGATGGAGCTCGCGATCGTAATACTCGTCGAGCTCTGCATCGCGCCGGCGCTCCGCTTCGTCGTTTGCACGCTCCGTCGCCTGATCTTCGAGATACTCCGTCACGTCCCGCGTGAGCGCCGCTTGGACATCCTCCGGAAGATCCGTCGGATCGAGCGTCCAGCCCCCCACCTCTGGGAGCACCTTCGGAAACGTCACCCGCTCCAGCGTCACCCCGCCGACATAGCCCACATCCGGCTCGCTCGCCTCTGCCGAAAACTCGACATCGACATCCAACTCGATCGTCGTCTTGAATCGCATCAGTCCCTCCGTAGCCAATAGATAACCACACTATCGCCGCTTGACAAGCCAGCGCACGCCCAGCCAGAGCGCGACGGCGAGCCCCGCGACCCCGGTCCCGATGTCGAGCGTCGCCCGTGGAATCGCATTCGCCGCCTGATCGAGCGCCCCACCAATCAGGAAGATGAGCACCGGCGCGACGCCAAAGATGAGAATCGGGAGCGCGATGAACAGCCAGACCGCCGTCATCAGCACCGAAATGATGCCCCCTGCGAGCCCCGCCGCCACAGCTTCCGCGATCCGTCTGGCGTCGTCGTCGGTCAGCCGATCCGCGACCCGCGTCGGCGCCGGCGCCTGATAGCCCAGCGCCACCGCCGCCTTTATCTTCCGCGTCCCCGGTGGCGCGGTACTTCTCCAGCCAAATGCCATCTCTAGTCCCTCCTTGTGGAAACGCGAAAACGGACGGGGGACCATTCCCCCGTCCGCCCCGTGGTGGCTGATCGAGCGAAGACTTACCACCACGACGTGTAGTAGACCCTGAGTCCTTTCTCGAGCGCCTCTCGAGCCTTCTTCAAAAACTCGAGATCGCTCGCCTTGTCCTCGGGAACCGACTCCCCGAAGAAGAAGCCGCGCGTCGTCGGCAGCGCGTTTGCACGCACCGCTTCCTCCAGCTTGTCCAGATCCCCCGCGTCGAGCGCCACGGCCTGACCGGCGTTGAATTCGTCCCCCATGCACTGATGCTGAACGCCGTCCGCGTCGGTGTCTATCTGGACGCCGGCGCCGCCCTTTGCCTCATAGAGACGCTCCATCCAGCCGTGCAGATCCGGATGCTTCCGCCACGTATGGATGAGCGTATCCGTCCCCTCATGGTCTTCCGTGTTGGCGAACGCGCCGACCGCGTCCTCCCGTGTCGTCGTGTAGGCGTACTGGTCTAGTCCCATCGCTTTCTCCTTTTTTGGTGTGGTGCGTCGTCGCACCGAAAGCCACTCTCCCCGTCGCTAGCGTTTCCGGCGTCCCGGTACGGAGAGAGCAGCTTCCGCTGCGGGCGTACCCTACCCTAACCACACTAGCAGAGAAGTCAAACCTTGTCCCCCGGCACGCTGCGTGCGGTCCCATCGAGCACTGCCGCGATGGCCTCGGCGTGCGACGCGTAGACGTTCCACTTGACGCGTTGCACCTTCCCCGGCTTCCGGTCTAGCTGCGCCGCTGCATACAATTCGGCGGAGAGCTCGCGCAAGAAATATGCCAACTCCGCCGACGTCGGCACCTTGTACCTCGGCTCCTCGTTTGCACGCGTGGCGCCGGTCAACTCGTCGAGCGCGTCGCGTTCCTCGGGCGTGAGCACGCTGCGCCACGCGTCTCCCCGTTTAGCTGCCATTACGCTCCTCCCTTGAGCTCTGCCTTATCCCGCGCCAATTCCTCTTTCCGTTTCTGCCGCAGCTTCGCCCGGATCGCCTGCAATCGCTCGGCTAGCGCGCGGCAGGCGCGTATCTCATCATGGTTCTCCGCGTCGAGATCCTCGACCGGCTCGCCTTCCTCGCTGAGATCCCCTGGCAGGATCACGTACCCCGAATGGCGTTCGCTCTCGTCGCTCAACTGCCAATACTCATGCGAGTCGAGCGCCTCGATTAAACGCTCCAGATCCGCCTCATCGAGCTCGATCGTCATATCCCCTCCGGCGCCGCTGCGCCCTGGCAAAACTTGCACGCCTTGCGCCGTCGCTTGTGCGTGCGCGTGTGGTCGCGGAACGCCTGCCGATCCGCGTGCGCCTGGAAATGCTTCTGAGGACACGTAAAGAGCGCGTACCCCGCCACGCCGGCGTTGTTGTCGTAGAAGCAGCCGCACGTAAAATCCGCCTGATTTCCGGTCCCGCTGATGCTCTTGATTCCCAGATCAAACATTGTCTAGTCCCTCCTTGTGTGTGCGTATCTAACCACCCTATCAGTCTTCGTCAATCGGCTCGTCACAGTCGTACCGCTCTCCGATGTCCGGGCGATACCCTGCGAGCCTCCTAGCCTCGCACGCGTCGCACGCGTAGCAGAGGAAAATCCCGTAGCCGTCGTAGAGCGCATGCCTGTGGTGGCCGGAGCCGCATGCACATTTCGTCTCACTGATCATCGCTGTCCCTCCTTGTCGCAGTGTGGGCAATTGCACTCCCACTCCGGATGCGTCCCGTCCGCCGTGTTGAAGGCGTGTAGATAGCAGCACAGCCCCATTGCCCGTGCCTCTGCGTCTCGGGCTTCGCGGCGTTCCTCGTCGGTCAAACCTTGCTTGGGCATCGTCCCTCCTTGTCGTTCCCTAACCTAACCACCCTAACCCCAGTGTCAAGCTACCATCCGGACGCCTATCACGTCGGTGGAATGCACCTTCAAATGCCGGCGCCGGGTGGGCACGGCGATGGTCAGCCACTCCTCCCTCGAATCGACCACCCACCCCCAGCGTCCCGCGTAGACCCCTGCCGTGATGACGACGGGGTAGCCCGTCCACATGCCTGTAGACGTGGCTACCCGTCCGACCGTCGTCGCCTGTGTCATGCCGCCGCCGCCTCTGCATCGCCGCGTGCAAACGCACTGTTGCAGCGCTGGCACGTCGCCTGAAAGTCGTCGCTCGCGACGCGTGCGATCACACCGCAGCCACACACCCACTTGCGCAGCCGCGACCCGGACCCCTTGCCGCGACTCTT
>Ga0126381_100000676_pt1 | contig 37810 bp, 38 predicted proteins | sample PanSoiMetPlot_28_FD_96465 | JGI IMG/M metagenome (GOLD analysis project Ga0126381, IMG submission 96465) | Tropical forest soil microbial communities from Panama - MetaG Plot_28 | ecosystem: Environmental > Terrestrial > Soil > Tropical forest > Bulk soil | place: Panama | collected 2016-02-17 | reverse complement strand
CGGCGCCCGTCGTGCACGAGCCCTTCAAGCAATGGGCGATCGAGGATCGATTTGCTGCGGGACGTCCCGCGTGGGAGCGAGCGGGTGCGCAGTTGGTCGACGACGTCGCCCCCTTCGAAGCGATGAAGCTGCGCCTGCTCAACGCCAGCCACTCGGCCTTCGCGTATCTGGGCTACCTTGCAGGGCACGAGTTCATCTATCAAGTCGCGGCTCAGAGCGATTTCGTCGCCTACATGCGCGGGCTGATGCGCGACGAGATTGCTCCGACGCTCAAGGTTCCCACCAGTGTCGATGTGGCGGCGTACCAGGATGCGCTGATCGAACGCTTTCGCAACGCCGCACTGCCGCACAAGACGCAGCAGATCGCGATGGACGGCTCGCAAAAACTGCCGCAGCGCTTGCTCGGAACCATCCGCGACGATCTCGCTGCCGGACGTGGCATCGACCGCTTGTCCCTCGCGGTTGCGGCATGGATGCGCTACGCCAGCGGCGTCGACGAAGCGGGGCGGGAGATCAAGGTATCGGATCCCCTCGCGCCCGAATTTTCCCGTATCGCCGCAGCGCATCGTGGCGATGCGGAGACGCTGGCACAGGGCTTCCTCGGCCTACGTGCCATTTTCGGCGAGGATTTGCCTGCCAATCCGCACTTCGCCGGGAAAGTGATCGCGTGGCTCAGGGAGTTGCAGGCCCAGGGCGCTGCGCGCACCGTCGCGCGCGTGGCCCATAGCGCCTAGAATTGAGGGCATGTCGCGCCCTTTGGTCCTCCACCCGGATCGGCTTTTCTCGTCCGAGCCTCGCCAGCGCGAACTCGCGCGAGCCCTGTATGCGACGGTCAAGGATCTGGCGATCGTCAGCCCACACGGCCACACCGATCCGCGCTGGTTTGCCGAGAACGAGCCGTTCAGCAACGCCTCCGCGCTGTTCATCACCCCCGATCACTATGTCTTTCGCATGCTCTACAGTCAGGGAGTGCGTCTCGAGGATCTGGCGATTCCTCGGCGCGACGGCGGCGAAGTCGAAGGCGACGCACGCAAGATCTGGCGCACTTTTGCCACGAACTACCATCTGTTCCGAGGTACTCCGACGCGAGTCTGGCTGGATCATGCCTTTCACGAAGTCTTTGGCATTCGCGAGCGGCTGACGGCGGAGTCTGCCGACCGGGTGTTCGACAACATCAACGCGTGTCTGGCGCGACCTGAGTTTCACCCTCGAGCGCTTTTCGAGCGCTTCAACATCGAGGTCATCGCTACGACGGAATCGCCGCTGGATCCGCTCGCCCACCATACCAAGATCCGCGCCAGCGGATGGAAGGGACGCGTTGTTACCGCGTACCGGCCGGATCCGACGGTCGATCCCGAATTCGACGGCTTTGCCGCCAACGTTGCCAGGCTGGCTGAAGTATCCGGCGAAGACACTTCGACCTGGCGCGGGTATCTTGCGGCGCATCGCCATCGTCGCGCCTTTTTCAAGAGCATGGGCGCGACCTCGACCGATCACGGGCATCCCACGGCTCAAACCTCCGATCTCGACAGCGGCGACTGCGAAGTCTTGTTTGCCAAGGCACTGGAGAGAAGCGCCACGCCGGCGGAAGCCGAGGCTTTCCGCGGCCAGATGTTGACCGAGATGGCGCGAATGAGCCTGGATGACGGGCTGGTGATGCAGATCCATCCTGGCTCTATGCGCAACCACAACCCACAGGTGTACGCGCGCTTTGGCCGCGACAAAGGGGCCGACATTCCGACTCGCACCGACTACGTGCACGCGCTCAAGCCCCTGCTCGACCGCTTCGGCAACGAACGCGACCTGACCGTGATTCTGTTCACTCTGGACGAGACGACCTACTCGCGCGAGCTGGCGCCGCTCGCCGGTCACTATCCGATCTTGAAGCTCGGTCCACCGTGGTGGTTTTACGACAGCCCCGAGGGCATGCAGCGCTTTCGCGAGCGGGTCACCGAGACAGCAGGTTTCTACAACACCGTGGGATTCAACGACGACACGCGCGCGTTTCTTTCCATACCGGCGCGACACGACGTGGCTCGGCGCATGGACTGCCGTTTTCTCGCGCAGCTCGTGGCTGAACACAAGATTGACGAAGACGAAGCATTCGAGCTCGCTCCCGAGCTCGCGTACAAGCTGGCGAAGCGCGCCTACAAACTCTAACTGCCAGCGTCCGGCATGGCCCACCGGCGCAAGTCGCGCAGTCTCAGTCACCTTGCGCTATGGTCGTTCTTCTTTGCCGGAGGCGCACACGCGGCACATCCTTTTATCACCGACGATACCAAGACGCAGGGCAAGGGTCATTTCGAGCTGCAGCTCGGAGCGCAATACACGCGCACTCCCGTCGAAGACGTTACGCTGGCCAATTTCCAATTCCAGCCGCAGCTCACTTACGGCGCGGAGGAAACTCTCGATCTGATCGTGCGCCCGACCTACAACGTCGACGTCGCCAGCGGCGGCGTATCCGCCCGCGCCTCGGGGTTCGGGGATACCAATCTGGAGTTCAAATGGCGATTCTGGCAGGAGGGCACATCTGCCCTCGCGGTCAAGGCGGGCACCGGGATTCCCTCGGGCAATTTCGACCGGGGTCTCGATTCAGGCCAGAGCACACCGCGCGCATATGTGATCGTTGGTCAAACCCAGAGCCCCTTCGAGTTCTATGCCAATCTCGGGGCGATCCGCAATGCGAATCTGCAAGGGGCGCGGGAGTGGCTCGGGCACCTCTCCGCAGTAGGTCTCTGGAAGGTTGATCAGAGACTGCAGCTAGGACTCGATCTTGCGGTCGATCAGAACCCGCTCAAGAATTCCAATCAGTGGCCTGCAGTCGCCCTGATCGGAGCGATCTACACGCTGTCTCCGGCGTGTGACATCGACGTTGGCTACCAGCGGGGGCTTAACCACAGCGCCCCCAACAATCAGGTTCTTCTCGGCGTCACCGTCCGCTGGTAGCCTCCGTGGGGCGGGGATAAACTGTTTGTTGATGCCAGGGTCCCCAGCCGTGGGCGGATGAAAGGAGCGATCATGAGAGAGCCGCTGCATACCGTGGCGCTGATCGGGCGCATATTGCTGGGATCGATCTTCGTCATCTCGGGTTGGTTGAAGCTGGTCGGCTTCGCAGGCACGGCGGGTCTGATCGGCAGCAAGGGGCTACCCATGCCGGAGATCCTCGCCGCAGGCTCCGTTCTCATCGAACTGGGCGGTGGGCTGGCGCTCGTGACTGGCTTTAAGGCGCGCTGGGCGGCGTTGGCGATTGCGTTGTTCACCGTCGTGATCACGCCCATATTCCACAACTTCTGGGCCGCACCGGCGGCGCAGGCGATGATTCAGCAGATCAACTTCGAAAAAAACGTCGCAATCATCGGCGGAATGCTCATGGTGATCGCGTTTGGTCCGGGAAGGTACAGCTTCGACAAGGGCTGATGAGTTTTTTCGCCTGATCGAATTCGCCGCGATCGAGCCTGCCGTCCTTGTCGCGATCAGCCGTGTCGAAGGTGCCGATGAGCCCCGGAAGTGCGTCGGCTTCGGAAGAATCGATGTAGCCGTCGTGATTGGTGTCAAGCTGCTCGAAGGTTGGCGCCGGGTTGCCCACGTCGCTCGCAGCCGACCACGCAGGTGGCGCGGCCAACGCCAGAACCAGGACGGCGTGCAGTAAGAAAACCGGTTGTTTCATCGCTGTTCCTTGCACTCGCTGGCAGCCACCGGTACAGGGGCGGTTCAGGGCCATATAGGTTCGACCCACGAGCGCGAGCCAAGGTTGCAGTGGCGGCGATTAGTCCCGCGTGGCGGTGTCAAACCAGAGCGTCACCGGGCCGTCGTTGATCAGCGCCACCTGCATGTAGGCTCCGAATACGCCGCTCGCGATCGGCGCGCCGTGATGGCGCTCGAGGCTTCGGACAAACGCCTCGAACAGCGGTCGTGCCTGCTCGGGTGGCGCCGCGGCGCTGTAGGAAGGCCGCGCTCCCTTGCGTGTCGATGCGTAGAGCGTGAACTGACTCACCGCAAGAATGTCTCCTCGCGTCTCCCCGATCGAGCGGTTCATGACGCCGGCCGCGTCATCGAAGATACGCAGGCTCACGATCTTGCGGGCGAGCCATTCGATGTCGCTGTCGCTGTCGCCAGGCGCAACACCGCACAGCACGAGCAGACCTGAATTGATGGCGGCGATGCGCTCGCCGTCGACACTGACCGACGCCTCGCGCACGCGTTGCACGACCGCACGCATAAGGGCTGTCGGGCGTATCAGCGCACGATCTTGCGCTCGACGTCGGCGACCTTGCCGTCGATCATCGTCAACGTGGTAATGGTGTACGGATCGCCGTCCTTAGGCAGATACGACCACTGCTGTCCCTGACCGCGCCGATTTCGGGCATCGATGTCCGGCTTGCCGATGCGCTGGACGACCTCGCCCGCGCTCATACCTATACTGATGAACTTTCGATCTGCCGCGTTGCCGGAACCCGTTTTGCGGTGCTCCCGGGCCGCTGTTCGCTCAGGCTTGGTGGTGACTGCCTGCGTCGGCTTGCCCCCGGGTACCGGCGTCCCGGGCACGATGCTCAAGGATGGCGGTTCGGTGGTTAGATTGCGCACCTCCTTGCCGGGCGCACACGGCACATCCTGGTAGACGACAGCGCCTGCGTCGCCTGCGCACTTGTACACCGTCGTTGCCGCGCCTCCGGCAACCGGTAGAACCAACACCGCAACCAGCATGGCAAAGCGGAGAAGGTTGTACATGGCGGCGCTCCGGCCGATCAAAAGTGGTTACCATAGCACTTTTGCCAACGAACGAAGCTCATCCGTTCGATGGATACTCGCAGCCGCCTTGCCGCTCGTGTGCACGAAATCGCGCCCTTCCACGTGATGGAGGTCCAGACCGCGGCGCGCGCACTCGAGTCTTCGGGAAGAACCGTCGTGCACATGGAAATCGGCGAGCCCGACTTTCCGACGCCGGAGCCCGTGCTCGCTGCCGCGCGCGATGCAATTGCCGGCGGCGACATCTACTACACTTCGGCTCTGGGCATCCCGGCACTGCGCGAGGGGATCGCACGCCATTACCACGATCACTTCGGTGTCAGCGTCGACCCCGAACGCGTGATAGTTACCGCCGGGTCGTCGGCGGCATTGCTGCTCACTCTCGCGCTGCTGGTCAACCGCGACGACGCGATCCTGCTTGCCGATCCCAGCTACCCATGCAGCAGGCACTTCGTGCGTGTGCTCGAGGGCGAGCCCGTGGCGATTCCCGTCGGCTCGCAGTCGAACTACCAGCTTACCGCCGACATGATCAGCGCCGCGTGGACGCCGCGCACGCGCGGAGCACTGGTTGCCTCACCCTCCAATCCGACCGGAACGACGGTCGCATTCGACGAAATGCGCCGTATCGCCGATACGTTGGCCAAGCGCGGTGGTGCCCTGATCGTGGACGAGATCTACCTCGGGCTCACCTACGGCAAAGCGCCGACAAGCGCGCTGGCGCTGTCCGATGAGTTGTTCGTGATCAGCAGCTTCTCCAAGTACTTCAACATGACGGGCTGGCGGCTGGGCTGGCTGGTTGCACCGGAAACGGCCGTGCGCGATGTCGAAAAGCTGGCGCAGAACCTGTACATTTCGCCACCCACGGTGTCACAGCGCGCCGCGCTCGCATGCTTCAAACCCGAAACGCTTGCCGTTCTGGAGGAGAGGCGCAGGGAATTTGAGAAGCGTCGCGACTTTCTGGTGCCTGCCCTGCGTGAACTCGGCTTTGGCATTCCGGTGATGCCGAGCGGAGGGTTTTTTGTCTACGCAGACTGCTCGCGCTTTGGTATGGAGAGCGAACGCTTCTGTGCCGAAGCGCTCAAAGCGACCGGAGTCGCTTTCACTCCGGGGATCGATTTCGGACGCCATAAGGCGGAGGATCACGTTCGCTTGGCCTATACCATCTCACTGGACAAGCTGCACGAGGGCGTGCAGCGGCTTTCGCGCTGGCTTCCCGGCCTGAAGGGCACATGACGCGCGTCCCGGTCCTGATCGCAATCCTTGTCGTTCCGCTGCTCGCGGGCTGCGGCAGCGCGAGCTATTACTGGCAGGGTATCCGCGGCGAGATGGACATCCTGGAACGCTCCGCACCGATCCCGGCAGTCGTCGAGACGACGCAAGACGCGGCGCTCAAAGCCAAGCTCGAACATGCCATGGCTATCCGCGACTTTGCCAGCCGCGAACTTGGCCTCCCCGACAACGCCAGCTATCGCAACTACGCCGACGTGGGACGCCGTTTTGTACTGTGGAACGTGTTCGCCACGCCGGAGTTGTCGCTCGACGCGCGCCAGTGGTGCTTTCCGGTTGCCGGCTGCGTGAGCTATCGCGGGTACTTCGACGAAGCCGCCGCCAAGGCTGCGGCGGAGCAGTTTTCTGCGACCGGCGATGACGTCCATATCGGCGGGGTTCCCGCGTTTTCGACGCTGGGCTATTTCAACGATCCCATACTTTCGACCTTCATTCGCTATCCCGAACCAGAGCTCGCGCGGCTTATCTTTCACGAGCTCGCACATCAGATCGCCTACGCCAAGGACGACACTGTTTTCAACGAGTCGTTCGCGGTGGCCGTGGAGGAGGAAGGGGTACGGCGCTGGCTCGCGGCACAGCACGACGCCACGCTTAACGCGCAATCGGCGGCGAGTCAGCGTTATCGCGAGGGCTTTCGCAAGTTGGTTGAGCGGACACGCGATCGCTTGACGGAGCTGTATGCCAGCAATGTCAGCGACGAGGTCAAGCGAGCCGGCAAGGCGGCTGCCTTCGAGGCGATGCGCGTAGATTACGCTGCACTCAAGCAGCAGTGGGGCGGGTTCGCGACTTACGACGCATGGTTCGCGCAGGGGCCGACCAATGCCAGCCTCGCCTCCGTCGCGCTTTATTCGTCCAAGGTGCCCTCCTTCCGGGCGCTGCTCGCAGAGGAAGGCGGCGACCTGCCGCGTTTCTATGCCCGAGTCAAGGAACTGGCCCGCATGCCCAAGGGCGCGCGCGACGCCGCGCTTGCTGCAGCGTTGACCGGCGGAAACCAGACTACCGCCGGCGCGGCCGACGGCGCTGCGCCGATGGCACGCTAAATCCTTGTCCGGTCTCGCAATTCCGGCTATAATCATTGGTTCCTTGCCTTACCGGCCGCAGACCGGAAGGCCGTCGGCGATGGGAACACAATCGCCTCAACCACGTCCATAAGGAGAGAGATCTGCATGCGTCACTATGAAGTGGTCTTCATCGTGCATCCCGACCAGAGCGAGCAGGTGCCGGCGATGGTCGAGCGCTACCGCGCGATGGTCGCTTCCGGCGGCGGCAAGATTCACCGTCTGGAGGACTGGGGCCGGCGTCAGCTGGCATACCCCATCGCCAAAGTGCACAAGGCGCACTACGTCCTGATGAATATCGAATGCGACTCGGCAGCGCTGACCGAGCTCGAACACGCGTTCAAATTCAACGACGCGGTGCTGCGCCACCTGATCGTCGCGATGCGCGAAGCAGTCATAGCGCCCTCGCCGATGATGAAAGAAGAGAAGTCGCGCTCGTTGTCTCCGAGCGCGGCGCCGGTGGCAGCGGGTGTGGCACAGGCGCCATCCGCAGAAGCGTAGAGCGCTGCTGGCGGTGGGAATGAACGCGGTGACGCTCGACGCGCGCCTCGCCTCGCGCGGCGATCTGCGCTTCACGCCGGCAGGCGTGCCCGCGCTCGACTTCGCTCTCGCGCACGAATCCGTGCAGATCGAAGCGGGCGCCGAGCGCCGTGTTGCTTGCGAAGTCGCCGGCGTCGCACTCGGCGCAGTGGCGCGGATGCTCGCCGATATCGTTCCTGGCGCATACATCCGCTGCAGTGGATTTCTGGCGCGGCGCTACCACACGGGCGTGAGCGTCGCGCTCCATGTCAACGCATTCGAATTAACGCAAAACGCAACGGAGGGAAACTAAAGATGCCACGTCCCATGGGTAGAGGCGCCAAAGGCAAGGGCAAAGGCAAAGGCAAGGACGGCAAGCGCCGCGAGCGCGGCAACAGCCTGTTCAAGCGCAAGAAATTCTGCCGCTTCACCGCCGAAGGGGTGAAGCAGATCGACTACAAGGACATCGACGTTCTTAAGGACTTCGTCCAGGAAAACGGCAAGATCATGCCGGCACGCATCACCGGCACCAAGGCTCGGTATCAGCGACAGCTCTCCACCGCGATCAAGCGCGCGCGCTTTCTCGCCTTGCTGCCGTATACCGACCTGCATTGAACGGGAGCGATCATGCAAGTCATATTGCTGGAGAAGATCCACAACATCGGCGACTTGGGCGAGGTCGTCAAAGTGAAGCAGGGCTTCGCCCGCAACTACCTGATCCCGCAAGGCAAGGCGAAACGGGCCACGCCTGAGAACCTGAAGCTGCTCGAGGAAAAGCGTGCTGAGCTGGAAAAAGCTGCGGCCGAGAAGTTTACGCGGGCGCAGGAACAGGCAACCCGCATCGAAGGCCTGACCATCCAGGTCACCCAAAAAGCCGGCGTCGACGGTCGCCTGTTCGGATCGGTCACCAACGTCGACATCGTCGAGGCGCTGCAGGCTCTCGGGCACTCGGTGGAGAAGGCGATGATCCGCATGCCCGACGGCCCGCTAAAGCATGTCGGCGATTTCCCGCTGACGATTGTTCTGCACACCGACGTCGCCGCCCATATCACCGTATCGGTGCTCGGTGACACGACGGGAGCGCCTCCTGCCTGACTTACCGGTTTCAATCTCGAGACGCAAATCCAAGGGCCGCACGCGGCCCTTGTTTTTTCCACGGGTTGCATAACCTGCGCAACGAGTCGGAAGCGAAATGCACCGTGAATTTCATAATGTGCGATGGCTCGGCCTGCTAGAATGGCAACGCATTTTCGCGAGTCCTTCGCATGCCCAATGACACCCAGCTCGAGGCGCTGAAAGTTCCGCCGCATTCGCTGGAAGCGGAACAATCGGTGCTGGGCGGACTGCTGCTCGAGAACGCTGCCGCAGATCGCGTCGCCGATATTTTGGGCAGCGACGACTTCTACAACGATCCGCACCGCGTTCTCTACAAGGCGATCATCGAGCTCATCGCCGACAACAAGCCTGCGGACGTCGTCACCGTCGGCGAAGTGCTCGGCTCGATCAAGAAGCTCGACTACGTCGGCGGCATGGCGTATCTGGGAGCGCTGGTCGACAACGTTCCGACCGCGGCCAACATCCGTCGCTATGCGGAAATCGTTCGCGAACGCGCGATCCTCCGCCGCCTTGCCGCCGCCGGCGGCGAGATCGCCGATGCCGCTTACAACCCGCTCGGTCGCAGCGTGCGCGAGATTCTCGATCAGGCCGAGACCAAGGTGTTCGAGATCGCCGAGCACGGTGCGCGCGGCCAGCAGGGCTTTCAAGAGATCCGGCCGCTGCTGACGCAAGTGGTCGAGCGCATCGAGTTTCTGTACAACCGCGAGAACCGCTCGGAGGTTACTGGGGTACCGACAGGATTTGCTGACCTGGACCGAAAGACTTCAGGGCTACAAGAAGGCGATCTAATCGTCATTGCAGGCCGTCCGAGCATGGGCAAAACAGCGTTCGCTTTGAATATCGCGGAGCACATTGCGCTATCAAAGAAACTTCCGGTCGGAATATTCAGCATGGAAATGGGCGCGACTCAGTTAGTGATGCGCCTGATGGGGTCGGTGGGACGGCTCGACCAGATGAAGATTCGCACTGGCGAGCTAAACAACGAGCAATGGGGGCGCCTCTCGGAGGCACTTGGTCATCTCAACGAAGCGCCAATTCATATCGACGAGACGCCCGCGCTGAACCCACTGGAACTTCGAGCGAGGGCGCGTCGGCTGTGCCGTCAGTACGGCGGACGCCTAGGTGCGATTGTCGTCGACTACCTTCAGCTCATGCAGGCGGTGGGTGAGGGTGAAAATCGAGCGACAGAGATATCGGAGATCTCGCGCTCGCTTAAGGCCCTGGCCAAGGAGCTCAAGGTTCCAGTGATGGCGCTGTCGCAATTGAATCGCAGTCTCGAGTCACGAACGGACAAGCGACCGATGATGTCCGACCTTCGGGAATCAGGCGCGATAGAGCAGGATGCAGACGTCATCTTCTTCATTTATCGCGATGAAGTTTACAACCCTGAGACCGCGGAGAAGGGAGCAGCAGAAATTATCATCGGCAAGCAGCGCAATGGACCGATCGGAATGGTGCCGCTGACATGGATCGGTGAATACACGCGCTTTGAGAATATGGCCGCGCCGGGTACCTACTGACTCCAAGGCAATTCATGAATCTCCTCTCCGGCACCTGTCGCCGCGTCGTTGATGCTGGTCTCAGAGTCATCCGATATGGTGCAGCGCTGCTTCCATGCATCGTCGCGATGAGCTTCGAGTCTCACGCGATCGCCGCCGGATTTACCGGCGGCGTGTCGGACGCGCTGGGGCCACGCTATGGCGCGCAGGGACCGCCGGCAAGTCTGCCAGCGCGGCATCCTGCGCCTCACGGCGGCACGGTGGCAGACTGGGTGCATCACTGGAACGAGATCGCGATCGACGCGAGCGGGCTCGATCACACGCCGGTTGCGCCGGGAGAGCAGCGGGTCTTCGGCGAGCAACTCGGGCCGGGCCGAGCCAGCCGAGCGATGGCCATCGTGCATATCGCAATTTTCGACGCGATGAACGCCATCGAAGGCGGCTACCATGGATACACCAATCTCGGCCCGGCGCAATCGGGAACCTCCTCGAGGGCAGCAATCGCACAGGCAGCGCACGACACACTTTCCGCGCTGTATCCCTCGCAAGCGGCAAGCATGGATCAGATGCTCGCAGCCGACATGGTCGAGCTGCCTCGGGGCCATCCGACGGCGGCGGGGATCGATCTCGGACATCGCGCCGCAGCAGCCATACTGGCGCTACGTGCCAATGACGGCTCGCAGTACGTCGAAGAGCGCGTCGGGGTTGACTTCATCACCAGCAACGATCCGGGAAGGTGGCGACAGGATCCAGTGAGTTTGATTCCTCTTGCGCTCGGCGCGAAATGGGGGGCGGTGCAGCCATTCGTACTTGCGGCAGGCTACCAGTTTCGCGCGCCCGCTCCGCCTGCCATCGACAGTCCTGCCTACGCGGCGGCCTTCAACGAAGTCAAGCAGGTGGGCGGCGATGGGGTCGTGACTTTGACGTCGCGCACGCCTGAACAAACTTTTATCGGTACCTTCTGGGCTTATGACGGAACGCCGAGTCTTTGCGCACCGCCGCGACTGTACAACCAGATCGCGATGCAGATCGCGCAGAGCGCAAAGCTCTCCGCGATGGAAATGGCGCGGCTCATGGCGCTGGTCAACGTGGCAATGGCCAATGCCGGTGTCGCCATCTGGGAGTCGAAGTATTTCTACCAGTACTGGCGTCCGATCACCGGCATTCGCGAAGCGGACCCAGGAACAGGCCCGACGGGACTCGGCGACGGCAATCCCGCGACACAAGGCGACGTCAATTTCATGCCTTTAGGTGCGCCGGCAAGCAACCTCCAAGGCCCCAATTTCACGCCGCCGTTTCCTGCGTATCCTTCCGGGCATGCTGGATTCGGCGGCGCGCTGTTCGAAACGCTTGGCAACTTTTTCGGTACCGATGCAATCACGTTTACATTGGTTTCCGACGAGTTCAATGGCGTCACCAAGGATGACGACGGGAACGTGCGCCCGCTTAAGCCGCGCAGCTTTTCCTCGTTGACTCAGGCGGAGGAGGAGAACGGGCAGAGCAGGATTTACCTGGGCATTCACTGGAACTTCGACAAGACCCAGGGCATCCTGCAGGGACGCAACGTTGCCGATTACGTCTTTGAGCATGCCTTTCTGCCTACCGATCCCAAAGCGCACCATCAGGCGAGGGCGCGTCCGTTACCCTAGCGGTCCGGGGTGACGCGACGGTTCGCTTCAATGCACGAAGCGGCGAAGCCATTGACCGCGCCAATCGATCGCGAGCCGATTCGCACCGACATCCCCGCCCGGCTCGATCGGTTGCGCTGGGGTTCGTTTCACTGGCTGGTCGTGCTCGCCCTCGGCGCGAGCTGGGCGATCGACGGCCTCGAGGTGACGCTCACCGGCGCGGTAAGCGGTGTATTGCAGGACCCGGCCACGCTCGGACTCGATGGCGCACGCATCGGCGCGCTGGGCTCGGCGTATCTGTTCGGCGCGGTGGTGGGAGCGCTGGTGTGCGGCTATCTCACGGACCGCCATGGTCGTTCCAAGCTCTTTTTCGTAACGCTCGGCGTCTACCTTGGTGGAACGCTGCTGACGGGATTTTCGTGGGATTTCTGGAGCATGGCGACATGCCGCTGGATCACCGGCTTCGGAATCGGCGGCGAGTACGCGGCGATCAACTCGGCCATCGACGAACTCATCCCGGCTCGCGTGCGAGGAACGGTCAACTTGTTCATCAACGGCAGCTACTGGATCGGCGCGGCCGTCGGATCAGCGGCCACGCTTGTGCTGCTCGACCCGAATCTGCTGCCCATCGACTTCGGCTGGAGGCTCGGTTTCGGCATTGGCGCCGTTCTGGGACTTTTCGTGCTTGCCGCGCGCCGTCACGTGCCGGAAAGTCCGCGCTGGCTGATCATCCATGGGCAGCACGAGCGCGCACAGCGCGTCGTGGGCGACATCGAGGCTCGTCTCGCGGCGTCTTCGCCAGCGGTGTCTCCGGCGGAGCTGCTGACGATTCGTCCGCGCTCGCACGTGGCGTTGGGTCTCGTGGTGCGCACCATGCTTCGCCAGTATCCGCGACGATCGATTCTCGGTCTGGTGCTTATCACGTCGCAGGCTTTCCTCTACAACGCCATTTTCTTCACTTACGCGCTGGTGCTGACGCGCTTTTACGACGTGGGCGCAGCGCAGACGGGGTTGTACCTGCTTCCGTTTGCGCTGGCGAATTTTATGGGTCCCGTCGCTCTAGGATGGTTTTTCGATCGCTTCGGGCGGCGGGTGATGATATCGACGACTTACTCGGTCAGCGCACTCCTCTTGCTTGCAACGGGTGCGCTGTTCGCACAAGGCGGACTTACGGCCTACAGCCAGACCGCGCTCTGGAGCGCGATCTTTTTTGTCGCGTCGGCGGCGGCGAGCTCCGCGTACCTGACTGTGAGCGAAATCTTCCCGCTCGAATTGCGCGCGCTGGCGATCGCCGTCTTCTATGCCTTCGGCACCGCTGCGGGCGGCGTGTTCGCGCCATGGCTGTTCGGCGAGCTGATCGGCAGCGGTTCCCGCTCATCGGTGTTCGGAGGTTATGCGCTGGGGGCAGGTCTCATGCTGATCGCTGCCGTGGTCGAAGCATGGATCGGCGTCGATGCCGAGCGGACTTCGCTGGAGCGCGTCGCGCCGCCGCTTTCGATCGTTGGCCCGTAGGCGGGCCTGGAACGATAGGGGCACCGAGCTCGAGTGAAAGCGGGCGGGGCGGCAGCGGCTACTTGCCTGCGGGCGATTCCATTTCCCACGGCAGCGTGCGCGTCAACAGAACATTCAGCAGGTTGTCCTGGAAGCTTATGTTACCGGTGAGCTGGTCGTGGTGCTCGCATAGAAAGAACCAGTAGGCGATGGGGATGAAGCTATCCACGCTCTGGACGACGGTGGGATCCAGGGATTCGCGGGCCAGTAGCGATGGCTTCGTGACGCTGCCATCGCCGGGATCAAGCATCAGATCGGAATAGCTTACTCCGGGCACGGGGCTACTGATCGCGTCGGGACGCAAACGCGCCTTGGGTGCGTCGCCCTGGCGCTCCAGCACCAGACGCGCCGGAGTTAGCGCGCAGTCGCCGCCGAAGAGAACATAGCGGATGGGGGTCGCCGGTTCAGGAGTGGACATCGCCCACAGAAAGCGTCGTGCGCGCTCGAGCCGGTAGTCGAAGTAGTGCTGCAAAGCCGCGACGTACGCGTCCGCATCCCCAACGCGCGCGGCGCGGATGCGGGCGCCGACACCCGGATCGAAAATCGACCAGCGGTAGCGGCGCCAGGTGTTGCCATCGAACAGATCATCGTCGAGCGGATTGCCGGAGGTGTCGATCAGCCACGTAACCAGCGGATGAGGAAAGAGCTCGTAGCCCGAAGGCAGCGTTGCCAGCACCTCCTGCGGTATTCGACGGAAAACGATCGGTTCTCCGACGAGAAACGCGTGCAGCGACGACGCCGAACCCATGTTCGGCGTGCCGAGCAGAATCAGCTTGCGCACGCGCGAGGTACCGTAGAGCGTCACCAGCTGCTCGCTGCCGTCGAGTACGTCGACTGGGCCGTAGCGAAGATAGTAGCGCGCGACCAAGCCTCCCATGCTGTGGGCGATGATGTCGACCTTGAGCGCAGGATCCCCGTAGTCGCGACGGATCGCTTCGATCAAGTGCTCGAGCCCGCGCGCGGACTCGACGTTATCCTGGCGCCAATCGTAGGAATACACGTAGTATCGCCGCTCGCCTTTGCGCATAGGCTGGCCGGGCTTGCTGCGAGTGTAGTTGCCGTAGCGCTGCAGCGTGCCGAGGAGCTGACCGTAGAAGTCGTGGCCTAGAGCGGCGTCGGTGATGTCGAACGCCTCGAAAGCGTCTGGCTTTACTTGCAGCGTGACGGGATCGAACTCGAGCGCGAGCTCGCGGTACTCGCCGAACAGTAGTTTGCCCGCGGAGCCCGGCCAGATTTCAAGCCCCGTATTGCGATCGCGGAGCTTCGAGCCGAACACTCCGGGAATGACGATCAGCGGCGTAGTGTCGGGCGTTTCGGTGCCGACGCGATACAGCCGCGCAAGATCGGGACGAGTCGGCTGACTGCAGGCAACGATTGTCGCGCAGAGGATGCAAGCGACAATCAAAAGCAGCCGGCGCTGCGGTGGGTTCACCGCGGCATTGTAATGCGAGAGCAGAGGCAAGCCGACCTGGGTAAGTCGTCTTGAGGCGCTGTGGCGACGGCGCGAGCACAGCGGCTCGATCCGCTCGTCGTAGCTACAAAATCGCCGCTGCGTGGTCCGCCAGTCGCGAACGCTCTCCGCGCAACAAGGTCACGTGTCCCGAGTGCGACCATCCCTTGAAGCGATCGACCACGTAGGTGAGCCCCGAGCTGCCCTCGGTGAGATACGGCGTATCAATCTGGGCGATGTTGCCCAGCACCACCACCTTTGTGCCCGGGCCGGCGCGGGTGATCAACGTCTTCATCTGCTTGGGCGTCAGATTCTGCGCCTCGTCGATGATCAGATACTTGTTGATGAATGTGCGCCCGCGCATGAAGTTGAGCGACTTCACCTTGATGCGCGAGCGGATCAGATCGCGTGTCGCTGCCCGACCCCATTCTCCGGCATCGTCGTCGGTCTTGTTGAGCACGTCGAGGTTGTCTTCGAGCGCGCCCATCCAGGGATTCATCTTCTCTTCCTCGGTTCCCGGAAGGAAGCCGATATCCTCGCCAACAGGAACGGTCACCCGGGTCATGATGATCTCGGTGTAGACCTTGAATTCGAGTGTGAGCATAAGCCCCGCCGCGAGCGTGAGCAGCGTCTTCCCTGTACCCGCCTGACCGAGCAGGGTCACGAAATCGATCTCTGGATTCATGAGCAGGTTGAGCGCGAAGTTCTGCTCGCGGTTGCGCGCGGTGATCCCCCACACGTTGTTCTTCTGGTGTGTGTAGTCGCGCAGCGTCTGCAGCAACGCCGTGCGGCCGTTGACCTCTTTGACCAGCGCATAGAGCGCCGTCTCGCCCGGTCCCTTCGGCTCCAGGTAGATGAACTCGTTCACCAGCAGGCTGGGGCAAAGAGGCCCGGTGACCCGATAGTAGGTCTGCCCGCCCTGCTGCCAGGATTCCATCCCTTTGCCATGACGATCCCAAAAGTCCGTCGGCAGCTCGCGCATCCCGCTGTAGAGCAGATCGGTGTCTTCAAGCACCTTGTCATTGAAGTAATCCTCGGCGGCAATCCCGAGTGCGCGCGCCTTGATGCGCATGTTGATGTCTTTCGACACCAGGATGACGCTGCGCTTGGGGTGCTCGCGTTGCAGGTGCATGACGACCGCGATGATCTGGTTGTCGGCTTTGCCTCCGGCGAGCGAAGACGGCAGCGTGGTCGAAATCGCCTCGGTCTGCAGGAACAGCCGTCCGGAAGCCGCGCCGCCGCTCTGCGGTTTCAAAGGAATGCCTTCGGCAATCCCATCGGGGTTGATCGCGCAGGCGGCGGTGACCAGCTCGTCTAAGTAGCGCGACGCCTGGCGCGCGTTGCGCGCGACTTCGGTAACGCCTTTTTTGTTGTTGTCGAGCTCTTCCAGCGTGAAGATCGGGAGGTAAATGTCGTGCTCTTCGAAACGGAACAGGCTGGTGGGATCGTGCATCAACACGTTAGTGTCGATTACGAAAAGCTTGGGAGAGGATGTCTTGACAGATCGGGTGACGTGCGGCGCGTGATGAACGGTGCGCTCGACCATGTGCCTCCTTGGATGACGGGACGATGCTGCTCCATGCTAGAGCGGCGAGCCGGCGAATACAAGAGATTGTGGTCTCGTTGCTGCCGAGACGGAACAGTTTGTGGTGGAAAGGGAACACAGGCGATTATCTGCTACTTGACGGATGATGATACCGAAGACAGAGCTCGCGCAGGCGGAAGGCTTCAGCTTGTGGCTCATAAAGGCGGTGTTCGACGGCCGAGCCAGCGAATTGATCGACATGGCCCACACCAACGTCCCGCTCATACGGTGATGAATGAGCGGCCTGTCACTTCGCGGACCGTTGAGAAGCGCGTTGCAACTCGACCGCGATGGCCTGGACGTTGCCGCCGGTGTGCGGGCGGGTATTTGTCTGGTCGTGCCGGTCGCGGTCGGAGTAGCCACCGGCCACACCCTCGACGGCTTGATCGCCTCCCTGGGTTCTTTGAACGTCGCGATGGCGGAGGGGGTGGGCAGCTATTCCTCCCGGGCCGCGACCCTCGGGAGCGTCCTGGTCGGTAACGCCTTGAGCATCGCGGCCGGAACCCTAACCGCGCTGGCAGGATGGTGGGGCGTGCTTATCTTGATGGCGTGGGTGTTCGTTGCGGCTTACGTCGGCGTGATCGGCCCGGTGGCCGAGCGTACTGGATGGTTCGCCGCATTGATGTTCATGATCGGCATCGGATTCGGGGATCCGAGTGTCGCGAATGCGGGCAGATACGCAGTTCTGGCGGCGGTCGGCGGGATGTGGGCCATCATCGTGATCACCGTTTTCTGGCCGTTTCATCCTCACAGGCCGTTCGTGCGGGCCTGGGGTCGTAGCATCGCCGCCGTCGCTGACCTGCTGAAGCTTGTCGCGCAGTCCGCTTCGGACGGAGAACTCGACCGAGCCGTGGTGCGCGCGGAATCGCTGGGACACGCGGCCGAGGCCGTCACCCATTGGCATGCCGTCCGGCCAAGTAGGAGTGCGCCGATGCCGGACCACTTGCATCGTCTGGCCCGGGCCGGCGAGCAAGCTCGTACGTATGCGATGATCCTTGTCGAAGCGTTGCGACGTCGCGCTGAGCCGCCAGACAGCGCCGCGGACACACGGATGTTGGCGGGCGTCCTCGGCCAAGGGCTGGCCGCCGTCAGCGGTGATCTGGACAAAAACGGGCAGCCCGGCGCGTCGAGCGCGGCACAGGCTCGTCGCATCTCGGAGCGTGTCGCCAACCGTCTCGCTCCGGACCACGAGCACGAACGTGAGCTGTCGGCTCTCCGTCGCGTTCTCGCTAGTCTCGGGGGTGACACGGACGAGGTGATCGCCTTGGACGCGCCGCTCGCACGGGCGCAACCGGCACCGCCGCAGGCGGCGCTTCGAGCGAACCTGAGCCCGTCCTCGTTCTGGTTCCGCTATGCGCTGCGATTTTCTATTGCCGTTGGTGTCGGACTCGCGGTGGATCGCTACCTGGGACTTGCTAAAGGGTACTGGGTGCTGATCACCATTGCTGTTGTCGTCAAGCCGCAGCTGTCGCTCTCGACCACGTCGACCATTCACCGGGTCATCGGAACGCTACTGGGGGCGCTGCTCGGCATTCTCCTTATCATCTCGCTGCCGAGCGCGTGGGGCCTCATCGCCGCACTGTTCGTAGTGGCGGTAATGGGGATCAGCCTTGCCCGGGTCAACTACGGGCTCGCGGTGGTGTTCATCACCCCGATGGTCCTCGTGCTGCTGAACGTTGCGGACCCTGGTCATTGGCAGGTGGCCGACATTCGGGTAGTGAACACCCTGCTCGGGGCGACGATCGGTGTGCTTGCCACTAGCGCGATTCTGCCCGGCTCAGAACGCGGCCTGATCATCGAGCGCAGCCTGGCCGCGCTGACCAGCAGCGCGGGATACATGCACGCCATCGCTCACCGAGGTCCTCCCGAACGGCTCGCGGCCAGGCGTTCGGCGCGGGCGTCCGCCGACAACTTGCTAGCCGTGGTGGATCGTGCGATGGCTGAGCCGACCACTCTGCAGGGATCGTACTTGAACGCCGCAAGCCGAATCGCCGCCGCTATCGCCGAACTCTGGGCGCGAGAGGCCGAACTCGCACTGTCGGTCCCTGCCGAGCAGATGACGCCCGTCATGCGTCTCCAGATAGACGCGGCGGCCGCACGCGTCTCGCGCATGACACGGGTCCTGGCCGGGTCTGATGTGCGCGAGATGGACGAAACTGACCGTTCTCTTGGCGGTGCACCCGGTCCCGCAGGTGCGAGCCCGCTGCCCGGCTCTTTAATCGAGGTCATCGAGTCGGCGGAGGCAGCCTGCGCCAACTTGTCCAGCTCGGTTTCCAGAATCCACGGGCGCGCCACTCACCGTCGCGGCGCGCCGTTGCTGTGCTAGCGAAGTGCGAGGTGTGAAATGGATACCGGCGCTTTGCGACCGCGCCCTGACGTGGAAAGGTGCGGTATGCAACCCCGTGGGGCGTTACGCCGCGTCCGCGAGGTCGACGTCGCCCAAAAACTCCTCGCGCTGGACAAGCAGTGTGCCGCTGCGGCCGGCAACGCTGTCGAGCCCGACCTCGTGGCGCGGCAGCGCCAGCGGCTGCAACCTCTCGTAGAGCGTGCGCATCGACGTCAGCACGTAGCCTTGCGCCTTCCACCCGACGATCAGTTGTTCGAGCACTGGTGCAAGCCGCATCCCCTCGAGTTCGGCGTGCAGTGTGAAGACGTGACCGTGCTCTGTGCGCGGCGCCGTCCGTTCCAGCAATCCTTCGGCGACGTTCTCGGCGGCGATCCCATCGGTGCCGATAAGCTCGTCGAGCGTGGGTAGTGTCGTCGGCAGTTGCGGACAGCGAATCAGCTCGGCATTCCACACCGGCAGATGCGGCGTCGAGCCGCGGCCGTCCGAGCAGTATTCAAACCCCAGCACCTGGGTCAGGCGCAGAGCATGGAGGTTCATCTGCCACCCCGCGGCAGCGTGGGCGCGTGGCTCTTCCTTGAATATCTCCGTGAACCGCTCGCAAGAGAGCTGCATCTGTTTCGCAGTCCAGTCGGCATCCGCTCCCCCAACGCCATCCTGCCATCCGGTGTGATCCCAGCTATGCAAGCCGACCTCGAAGCCCTCGTCGCGCACATGACGCATGACGTCGCCGGCACGACGTCCGATGTCGGGAGCCGGGAGGAGGGTACCGTACAAGAGTGTCTTCATGCCGTAGTGCTGGACAACCGAGGTGCGTTGCACCTTGCGCACGAATCCCGGGCGGAAGACGCGGCGGATGGCACGCCCGGTGCGGTCCGGGCCCACGCTGAAGAAAAAGGTCGCACCAACTTCGTGCCTGCGCAGCAGTCCGACCAGGTTCGGCACGCCTTCGCGCGTCCCGCGCAACGTGTCGACGTCGATCTTGAGCGCAACGATCATTCCACCAGCCGACGCGCCTCCGCGACCTGCTCGCGATATGCGTCGAAGATCTTCTTGAGAGCCTCGTCCATGGTCACCGTCGGCTTCCACTTCAAGTCGGCAGATGTGTTGGCGATTTTCGGCACGCGATTCTGAACGTCCTGGTAACCCTTGCCGTAATAGGCGTCGGCCGTGGTCTCGACTAGCTCGACCTGCTTCGCGCTGTCGCGATATTCGGGATACGTCAGCGCGAGATCGATCATCATGCGCGCAAGATCCTTCACGGAGACATTATTCGCCGGATTGCCGATGTTGTAGATCTTGCCGCTGGCGATGCCGTTGTCGTTGGCGATAATCTTCATCAGCGCGGCGATACCGTCATCTATATAGGTGAACGCGCGCTTCTGCGTCCCTCCGTCGACCAGCTTGATCGACTCGCCGCGGACGATGTGGCCGAGAAACTGGGTGATCACCCGCGAGCTGCCTTCCTTGGGGGTGTTGATCGAATCGAGTCCGGCACCGATCCAGTTGAATGGCCGGAACAGCGTGTAATCGAGCCCTTCCTGCATGCCGTAGGCGTGGATCACCCGATCCATGAGCTGCTTGGCGCAGGAGTAGATCCATCGCGGCTTGTTGATGGGGCCCAGTACCAGCTCGGAGGTTTCGGGATCGAATTCGCTGTCGGGCGACATGCCGTAAACCTCGGAGGTCGACGGAAACACCACCCGCTTCCTGTGCCGCACGCACGCACGCACGATGGGCAGGTTCGCTTCGAAGTCGAGCTCGAATACGCGCAACGGCTCGCGCACGTAGGTCGCCGGCGTCGCGATCGCAACCAGCGGCAGCACCGTGTCGCATTTCTTGATGTGATACTCGATCCACTCCTTGTTGATGGTGATGTCGCCTTCGAAGAAGTGGAATCGCCGCTCGGAGATCAGATCCGCGATGCGATCGGTCTGCATGTCCATCCCGTAGATCTCCCAGTCGGTGGAGGCGATGATGCGCTGGGACAAGTGATGGCCGATGAAGCCGTTAACTCCGAGGATCAGGATCTTCTTCATGATTCGTTGTTGTGATCGGCCGCGCCTTACGCACGTGGGCGCTTGGCAGGAAGTGCAGCGGCACGAGCAGGAAGAAAAGATACAGGCCTAGGCGCGAGCTGTAAAACGCGACGACCGCGGAGAGCACAGGCACCGCGGCGAACAGCAGCTGCCTGATCTTGAAAGCTCGAACCACCGCCGGAGTAAGGCTGGGAGATGCCAGCTCGGGATGCGTGGCCAGGTAGTCGATGTGCAGATGGAGGAAAAGTAGGATCAGGAGCAGATTGACGCTGTAGATCAGGAACGGCAGCCACAGGTCCGCGTGCTGACCCAGGAGCGCGGTGGAGAAAGGAATGGTCGTCGTGCACAGCAGGAGCAGCAGATTCAACCACAGCATGGCGCGATCGGTGCGCTGGACGAAGTGGAACTGGTAGTGATGGCTGACCCAGAACATTCCTAACAGCAGAAAGCTGATCACGTAGATGGTCAGGCTGCTCTCGAGCGAGAGCAGCCGATGCAGCAGGTCGGCGTGGCTGGGCAGAGACTCCGCGGCAGGCAGCTTGATCTCCAGCACCAGCAGCGTCATCGCCACCGAGAAAATGCCATCGGCGAGCGCCTCGATCCTGTTCTTGCCGAATCCCTCGGGAACCGGGTTCTTCCAGAAGGAGAAAAAGGCCACGTCAGGTTCCCGGAATAATGCGCTGCGAGCCGAAGCGCCGTTCGAAACCGGCGGGGTCGACGAGCGCGCCGTCGATTTCCAGCGCGAGGACGCCGAGCTTCCCCCCGCCCCCGCAATAGGCGACGATGCGATTGCCCTCGGCGGTCAAGCCCGGCGCCTTGCTGCGCGAGGCGTCGAGGACGCGCGTGCGCAGCAGTCGCGCCGGCGTTCCAGCGAGGCGTGTTCGCGCGCCGGGGTAGGGCGGGGCGAGCGCGCGCACTAGGTTGTGGACCGCGCTTGCGCTTTGCGACCAGTCGATCGCGCCGTCTTCGGGCTTGCGGGCGCCGAAATAGCTGGCACGCGCTGCATCCTGGGGCGTGCGCGGCGCGTTCCCCGCGAGGAGCGCCGGAAGGACTCGGTCGAGCGTCAACTCTGCGGCGACGGTGACCTTGTCGAAGACTTCCCTTGCGGTGTCGTCGGGAAGTATCGGCACAGCGGTCTGGCTGACGATGTCGCCAGAATCCGGCTTTTCCAGCATGTAGTGCAGCGTTGCCCCAGTCTCCTTCTCACCGTGGATGACTACCCAGTTCACGGGAACGCGCCCGCGATACTTGGGCAGCAGCGACCCGTGCATGTTGAGCGCGCCGCGCGGCGCCAGCGCCAGCAGCGGTGCCTTGAGCATCTGCCGGTAATAGAAGGAAAAGATGAACTCCGGCTTGCACGACGCGACCCGCTCCACTACTTCCGGCATGTTCGGATCCACCGGTGCGATTACCGCGATGTCGCAATCGCGCGCCACTCGCTCGACGCTGTCGAACCAGATGGTCTCCCGTGGATTGTCCTCGTGCGTCAGTACCAGAGGGACGTCGACGCCGTGGGCGAGCAGCACCCTTAAGCAACGGACTCCGACGTTGTGATACGCAAAGACGACCGCGCGCGTCATGGCGCGCGCGGCGGCTCGTCAGGGGTGCGCTCGAGAACCGCCTGGATCATGAAACGGGGCCGCTCCCGCACCTGCTGATAGATACGTCCAACGTACTCGCCGATGAGGCCCAGACCGAACAGCAGCATGCCGATCAGGAAAAACGCCAGGATGTCGCGATCCCATAGCGTTGCGAATCCTTCGCGCCAGCCGGCCAGCACCAGGCGGTCCACGATCACGACCAGATAGGTGACCAGCGCGGCCACGGACACGATCATGCCGAACATCGAAGTGAGCTGCAACGGCACCAGGGAGAAGCCGGTGATCAGGTCGAAATTGAGCCGGATCAGCTTGTACAGCGAATACTTCGACTCGCCAGCGGCGCGCTCGGCATGCTCAACCTCGATCTCGGTCGGGCTGTAGGAGAACGTGTAAGCAAGCGCCGGGATGTACGTGCTGACCTCGCGCGAAGCGACGATCGCTCGCACGATGTCGCGGCTGTAGGCCCGCAGCATGCAACCTTGATCGGTCATCTTGATGCGCGTTATCCGCTCGCGCACCTGGTTCATCGTCTTCGACGCGAGGCTGCGCCACCAGGCATCCTTGCGTGCGCGGCGTATGCTGCCGACGTAGTCGTGGCCATGATCCATCGCAGCGAGCAGCTTAACGATTTCCTCGGGCGGGTTCTGCAGATCGGCGTCCAGCGTCACAATGCGTTCGCCCCGGCAATGCTCGAAGCCGGCGACGATCGCCATGTGCTGGCCGTAGTTGGCGTTGAAAAAAATGACGCGTGTGACGTCGGGGCGGGCCAGGTATTGATCCTTCAAGATCGCTGCCGAGCGGTCGCGGCTGCCGTCGTTGACGAAGATGACTTCATAAGAGGTGCTTAAGCCGTCGAGCGCCGGATAGAGCCGGTCGAACAGCGCAGGCAGCCCGGCCTCCTCGTTGTAGACCGGGATGACCACCGATACCTGAGGCATCTGCGCCATCATTTGCGGGACGAAGCGATGACTTCGGTCACCGCGCCGCAGACGCGATCGACATCGGCCTCGTTCATGCCGGTGTGCAGCGGCAGCGTCACGGTCTCGCGGGCGATGCGCTCGGCGTTGGGGTGCTGATCCTCGCGACCGCCGTAACTGCGTCCAAGCGTGGAGAGGTGCAGTGCTTCGTACGACATGCCGGTGCCGATGCCGCGCGCCTCGAGAGCGTCGCGGAAACCCCGTCGGTCGATACTCATTCGCTCGAGCGGCAGCAGCACCCAGAACATGTTCCAGCTGTAGTCGTCGTCGACGCGCGTCTGCCGTATCGGCGGGAGCACGCAAGGCGGGTCGCTTTCGAAACGCCGGAAGTAGTGATCGGCGAGACGACGGCGCTTGGCGAGGAACTCCGGCAGCCGCTCAAGCTGCGCGCAGCCGATGCGGGCGCTGACGTCGGAGAGGTTGAACTTTCCACCGGGAAACGCCACGTCGCGCGTGCGGTCGGGAAGGTAGGTGATGCCGTGGAATCGCAGCGCTTCGACGCGGCGCGCTTCGTCCTCATCGTTGACGACCAGCGCTCCTCCCTCGATCGAAGTGATGTTCTTGTTGGGATGGAAGCTGAAGGTGACCAGGTCGCCCAGCGCGCCGACGTTGCGCCCCTTCCAGCGCGAGCCGATGACAAGCGCCGCATCTTCGATCACGCGCAACCCGTGCTGCTTCCCCAGCGCGTAGAGCGCGTCCATGTCGACCAGCGCGCCGGGATAGTGGGTGGGAATGATCGCTCGCGTCGAGGGAGTGATCGCCGCCTCGACCTGCTTGAGGTCGATCGAGCGCGTGACCAGATCGCAATCGACGAAAACCGGCCGGGCGCCGACCTTGACGATCATGTTCAGCACGGTGAAGAAGCTCGACGCCGAAGTGATCACCTCGTGCCCGGGGCCAATGCCGGCGAGCTGCAGGGCAACCTCGACGGCCGCAGTGGCCGAAGTTAGCACTCTCACGGGACGTCCCTCGCAGAACGCCGAAAGATCGGCTTCGAAGCGCCGCACCCACGGGCCGCTCGCGATCTGCCCCGAGCGCAAGACCTCGCCGACGGCCTCGATGGTCGCCTCGTCGAGTTCAGGCCCGGCGAACTTGAGCGTCTTCATCCGCTACGCGCTACCAGCCAGACGCCCAGAACGATAAAGCCGATGCCGAGCCACCTTCCAAGCGTCACCGCTTCGCCAAGCAGGTAGTGAGCCGCGATGGCGTTGATCACGTAGCCGAGTGAGAGCAGCGGATAGGCGATTGACACCGGAACGCGCGAGAGACCGATGATCCATACGATGAGGCTCACCCCATAGCAGACGACGCCAGCGATGAAATGCGGTTCGACAGCCATGCGCCCGAACTCGCCGGCCCAGTTGTCGCGGGTAAGTGTGATCACGCCCAGGGCATTGGTGCCGGCTTTGAGCATAAGTTGCGCCCCGGCATTGAGCAGTACGCCGGTGAACAGGAACGAGAACGCGACCCAGGTCATCGACCGATCAACGGCGCGCGACGATCACGCGACGCGGATCGTGTCCGATTTCTCGCATCGGAACGCCGTCGCGCTGCAGCTTTGAATAGTCGTCCGGTTGCATGATTGCGTACGCCTGATCGGCCCCTTCCCAGCGTTGGCGCCATTCGGCGACGGTGCCGATGGCTTTTTCGGGCTCACTCGCAAGGCCCATGGCGAGCTCGTCCGGATGCTCGACCTGGGTCACTGTGCGGCCGAGATAATACGGCAAAGTCTGATCGTACATGCGGACGGAGTAGAACGGGACATCGCGACGCAAAGGCCCGTATTGCGCGCCGATGCGCTGAAGCAGCGGCTGGCTCGAGCGCAGTTCGGCCAGCTCGTCGAAGCCGGTGAGCGCGAGCTGCACGGCAACGAGCGTCGTGAATGCAAGTCCGAGCACCGCCGCGGTTCGACGGCCGCGACGCAGCGCGAGCAGAGAAACCACCCCGCCCGCGAACGCCACGCCGAGCGCGCCCTTGATCCACGGACCGTAGGCGAGCAGCAACGGCAACGGCTGCCGCGCGTCGGCCAAGCGCGCGGCGATGGCGTCGTAGCCAAACATGGCGACCAGCCACAGCACTCCCATCAACGCGAGCAATGGCAGTGACAGACGCAGAAGCAGCGAATCAGGCAGCAGTTCGAGCTCGCGCCCAATGATCAGCGCCAGGGCCGGAGCCATCGGCAGAATATACGAAGGGAGCTTGGAACCCGACGCGCTGAAGAACAACAGGATAAACGCCGACCAGACCAGGGCGAAGCGCGGCCAGGAAAAGCCGGTGCGTAACACAGGTGCACGGGACCATGCGCGTCGCAGCGTCCACGCGAGCACTGTCACCCAGGGAAGCGTGCCGACCAGAAGAATCGGCAGGAAGTACCACCATGGACCTTCACGCCGGTGCTCGCTGGTGAGAAAGCGCGTGAAATGCTCGTGGATGAAAAAGAAATCGAAGAACTCGCGGTTCCTGAGCGAAACGACAACGAACCACGGCGCGGCGATGGCGAGAAAGACGATGCTTCCTGCGAGCAGGTGCATGCGCCGCCAAACGGTCCAGTCGCGCGTCAGCAGCGAATAGAGAACCAACGCTCCCCCGGGCAGCACGACGCCGATCAACCCCTTGGACAGCACCGCCAGCGCAAGTGCAGCCCAGGCGACGAGCATCCAGAAGCGTTGCTCGCGCGGCGTTGCGTCCTCGCGCTGGGCGACGAGCAGCCCGCCGAAGCCCACACCCATCCACAAAGTGAGACCCGAGTCGAGCGTCAGAAAGTGCGCGTTGACAATGTGCCAGACGCTTCCTGCAAGCGCAGCGGCGCTATACAGACCGAGCTGCGCTCCTCCGAGGCGAAGACCCACGTAGGCCGTGAACAGCACGCAAACGAATCCTGCCAGCGCGGGCCACAGCCGTGCGGTCCACTGATGCACTCCGAAAGCGTCATAGGTCGCGGCGGTGATCCAGTACTGTAGCGCTGGTTTCTCAAAATACTTGATGCCGTTCAATCGCGGCGTCACCCAGTCACCTGACACCGACATTTCGCGCGCGATCTCGGCATAGCGACCTTCGTCCGGATGCACCAGGCGGCGGTAATCCAGATTGCAGAACCAGATCAGCGCGAAGAGAAGCAGCAGAGCCGCCGCTGCGCGTCGGCTGAGCGGGGCGGTCGACGATCCGGCGAGAGACGCGACGGAAGACAAGCGGGCGATTCTACCGCGTTCAGCATGGACGCGTGCTAAGCTCAAGAGCATGTTCCTGTTTTAATCAACGATGCCGCCTCCGCTCACGCTCTACGACAACTACACGCGCAGCCTGCGCGAATTCAAACCGCTCAAGACTGCGGAGGTCGGTCTCTACACCTGCGGGCCGACGGTCTACGATTATCAGCACATCGGCAACTTCCGCACGTTCCTGTTCGAAGACGAGCTCAAGCGCGTCCTCGAGTGGAATGGCTATCGTGTCAGGCACGTGATGAACATCACCGACGTCGGCCATTTGACCTCGGATGCCGACACGGGCGAAGACAAGATGGAAAAGGGCGCGCGGCGAACGGGCAAGTCCGCCTGGGAGGTCGCCAGCCTCTACACCGATGCCTTCCTCGCCGACATGAAGGCGCTCAACATCGAGGACCCGACGATTCTCTCCCGCGCCACCGATCATATCCGCGAGCAGATCGAGTTCATCGCCGACATCGAAGAGAACGGCTACACCTACCGAACTTCGGACGGCATCTATTTCGACACCAGCAAGCAGCCGGACTATGGATACCTTGCCCGGCTCGATCGCGCCGGGCTGGAGGCGGGCAAGCGCGTCGACCTGGGCGAGAAAAGGAGCATCACCGACTTCGCCTTGTGGAAGTTTTCATCGCCACAAGAAAAACGGCAGATGGAGTGGCAGAGTCCGTGGGGCTTGGGCTTCCCAGGCTGGCACATCGAGTGTTCGGCGATGGCGCAGAAATACCTGGGCGATTATTTCGACATTCACTGTGGCGGCGAAGATCACCTCTCCATTCATCACCCCAACGAGATTGCGCAGACCGAGGCGCGAGTCGGCACCAGGCTCGCCAACTTCTGGATGCATGGCTACTTCCTGCTCGCCAACGATGCAAAGATGGCCAAGTCGGAAGGCGGCTTCCTGCGGCTCGCCTCGCTCGTCGATCGCGGTTACGATCCGCTCGCCTTCCGCTACCTCTGCCTGACTGCGCACTACCGGACGCAGCTAAATTTCACGTGGGATGCGCTCGACGCCGCGGCTACCGCGCTCGATCGCATGCGCAACGGCACCTTCGCGCTTGCCGACGGCGGCAGCGCCGACGCGAGCTCGATCGAGCGCTTCACCGCCGAGATCAACGACGACTTGAATCTTCCGCGCGCTTTGGCGCTTGGTTGGGAGGTGCTGCGTGGCCCGCTCGAGCCCGACACGAAAAAAGCCACGCTGCTCGCCTTCGACCGGGTGTTCGGCCTTGGCCTCGCATCATGGCAGCCGAGAGAGGAAGCGATTCCCGAAGCGGTGCACGCGTTGGCTTCTGCGCGCGCCAAAGCCCGCATTGCTAAGCAGTGGGCGGAAGCCGATCGGCTTCGCGCCGAGCTGCACGCCGCAGGCTGGGAGGTCGAGGACAGCGCGGACGGCTACCGGCTCAAGCGGCGCTAGCTTCCTTTCATTTCACCGACGCCCGTTCGCTCAAGGCTCTACCTGACTTCCCGGCGAGCTCGGCGGTTGCAGCTCGTCGCAGTTCCCAACGTCTCATACCCGCCTCCGGCGGTTTCGTCGCGTGGCCGTTGAGGGGCGATCGCGGCGCTAGTTACATTTGCGGCGAACGGGCAGCGGGAGGGCATTGAATCCAAACTCCCGGGCCGGTGCATCCAAGGGACCGTAAAGCAAAACAACTTAAAGGAGAGCAACCATGTACGGCAACACGAGTCTCGCATACCGGTTGGCAGCATTCGTAGGGGCAGGAAGTGTTACCGCGGCCATTCTGGGCGGCTTGGCACTCATCGCACAGCCGACATTGCCTGCGGCGGATGTGGCCGTCATGCCCGACGTCGCAGTCGTGCAGGAAGCGGCGGCGCAACCCGCTCAAGTCGCGGCGACGGACAACGGCACCGTTCAGCGACTGCGCGTCACGGTCATTGGAACCCGGCGCACCGACGTCTCTGCCGTGCCGGTTGTCCAGAAAAAAGCACAGTGTCCGATCGCCGCAGCTCACGCGAGCTACGTACGCTCGCTTGAGCAGCCCGCCGCCGAGGCGGACAGGGTCTAGCGACTTCGAACGACTCAGTAGAGCCGCTGGACCGGGCCGCTGAAGAGCACCGGTCCAGTCGGAAGTCCGGTCGGAGACCCGCCTCGCGGCTCCAGGCTCACTGCCAGCGCAGGGACGCTGGCGAGGGCTGCATCAGCGGTAGCTGGCAGGGTGATCCGGGCGACGCCTGAAGAGGGTATCAGGCCGAGCGATCGAGGGTTGCCAGCGGGTGGAAGCGCCCACAGCTCGAGCGCCCGGTCTGCAGCCACCTCCACCGGCGCGACTGCTTTGACCAGCAACGTACGGCCAGTCCTATCCGCCGACGCGATCAGCGCAGGCTTGGCGTCCTGGCCCGCCAGCACCACGACCAGGGTCTGCTCGGGACGCTCCACCGGCGGTGTGAAGACAACGACAGCCAACGCCACCGCAGTGGCAAAGCCGACGACCGCCAACCCCCGCCAAAGTCTCGAGTTGTCCCAGATCGACCTTGGCGATTCGGCCGGCGCTCGGCCGCTTTCAATACGCTGTCGGATGGCTGCCCATACGCGTGCAGGCGGAGTCACCGGAGCGACGCTTTCGCTCAAGGGGAGCAAACGCTCTTCCCAGGAGAGAACGGCGTCAGCAAGTTGGCGGTTGACCCGCATCAGGGTCTGCACCCGAGAGCGGGTGCGCGCCGACAACGTCCCCAGGACGTATTGCGCCGCTATGGAGTCAACGATATCCGGTGCGTCGAGTCTCATCTTTGCCGCCGCGCACTCAACGGACGATCCCGGCCGCGTCGAGACATGCCTTGAGCCGTTCCAGCGCGCGGCGCACCCAGGATTTCACCGTGCCCAGCGGTTGCTTGAGATGCCGTGCGAGCTGCGAATGCGTGAGTCCGCGATAGAAGGCCAGCGCCACCGCTTGCTTTTGCCCGGTCTCCAGTGCTTCAACGCAGTTCCTTACCGCGCGAGCATCCGCACCGGATAGAAGCAGCTCGAGCGGAGACGGGCCTTCGTCTGCGATCGTCATGCCGTGCTCGTCATCGTCGATTGCGATGGTCTCTACTTCGCGCCGCCGCAAATGATCGAGACAGCGATTGCGCACGATGCTGGTGAGCCAGGTCAGTGGCTGGCTCCGTGAGGAGACGTACGAACCGGCGTGATTCCAGACGCTCACAAAAGACTCCTGCAACACCTCCTCGGCGGCCCCCGATTCCCGCAATATACGCAATGCGACCCCGTACAGATGCGCAGAGGTGAGCCGGTAGAGCTCTGCGAAGGCGCGTTGGTCTGCAAGTGCGGTCCGGGCGAGCAGCTCCATCAGCCGTGCGCTTTTTTCGACCTGCTTCTCAGTGTCGGCGGGCATCGCGCCTGAAGGCGATCTGCGAGCGGAAAGCTCCTACTTCGCGCGTCCTCGGTCTTTGCGCCACAGGACGTCCGTTCCACCTGCGGCGCGGTTAAGCACGCGGGCGATCACGAACAGCAAGTCGGAGAGTCGGTTCAAGTATCGGCGCACCGGCTGGCCGACTTCGGTCGTCGCCCCGAGATGCACCAGCGCGCGCTCGGCGCGGCGACAAACGGTGCGCGCCACATGAGCCAAGCTCGCCGCGCGCGTACCTCCTGGGAGAATGAATTCCTTCAGCGGAGCGAGATCCGCGTTGAGCCCCTCGATGACTTCCTCGAGCCGCATGGCGTGCGCATCGCGAACCGCCTGGTATCCGGGAATCGACAGCTCGCCGCCGACGTCGAACAGGTCGTGCTGAACCTCGGTGAGGCAGGTGCGGACATCGTCCGGCAGCGATTCCGAGAGCAGCAGGCCGATCGCGGAATTGAGCTCGTCGACCGCACCTATCGCCTCGATGCGCGCGGAATCCTTGGGTACGCGCGAGCCGTCACCGAGCCCCGTCGTTCCGGCATCGCCGGTGCGGGTAACGATCTTGGACAGACGGTGTCCCATGATATGAAAGCAGGGGTTCGAGCGAGCGGCCAGCATAGTGAAATCGCCAGGGTGCCGCAAGCGCGGGACTCCCTTGATCGTGCGCAATGATCGTTCGAGTCCGACGGCGGTAGCATGGCATTCGCCACGCTGTCATTTCCGAATGGATTGGGTACCATCGCATTTCGCCCCTGGAATCCGGACCGTACCGATGCATAACGCTTACGAAACTCACCTTGACAAAACGCAGGCGAACTACACGCCGCTCACGCCGCTGTCGCTGATTGCGCGCACAGCCTACGTCTACCCGCGCCATACCGCGGTCGTTCACGGCGAACGGCGCTACACCTGGGCCGAGACCTACGCGCGTTCGCGTCGGCTCGCTTCCGCCTTGAGCGCCGCCCGCATCGGCCTGGGCGACACCGTCGCCGTCATGGCCTCCAATACGCCAGAGATGGTTGAAGCGCACTTCGGCGTTCCCATGACCGGCGGCGTGCTCAACACGCTCAACACCCGGCTCGATGCCGAGGCGATCGCTTTCATGCTCCAGCACGGCGAAGCCAAAGTGCTCGTCACCGATACCGAGTTCTCGACCATCGTCGGGCCGGCGCTCGACAAGCTCAAGACGCGCCCCAAGGTGATCGACATCGATGACCCGCAGGGACCCGGAGGAAAACGACTGGGTGAAATCGATTACGAAGGATTTATCGCCGGCGGCGATCCGGATTTCGACTGGAAGCACCCCGCTGACGAATGGCAGGCGATTTCGCTCAACTATACCTCGGGCACGACGGGTAACCCCAAGGGCGTGGTGTATCACCATCGCGGGGCCTATCTCAACGCGCTCTCCAACATCATCGATTGGGGCATGCCACGCCATGCCGTTTACCTGTGGACGCTGCCGATGTTTCACTGCAACGGCTGGTGCTTTGCCTGGACGATGGCGGCGAATGCCGGCACTAACATCTGCCTCCGCAGAGTCGAGGCCAAGCCCATTTTCGATGCGATTCGCGCGCACAAGGCGACCCACTATTGCGGCGCTCCCATCGTGCACGCGATGCTGATCAACGCGCCGGATGAGATGAAGAAGGGCATTTCGCACAAGGTGAGCTGTCTCGTCGCTGCGGCGGCGCCACCGGCCGCGGTGATCGAGGGCATGCAGCGAATGGGCTTCGACATCACTCATGTCTATGGCCTTACCGAGACCTATGGCCCGGCTGCGGTGTGTGCCAAACATGGCGAGTGGGATCAACTGGACATCGGTGGCCGCACCGAGCGCAATGGCCGCCAGGGCGTGCGCTACACCTGCGAGGAAGGCATGGCTGTCATGGATCCCGCGACCATGGGCGAAGTGCCGTGGGACGGCGAGACCATGGGCGAGATCATGTTTCGCGGCAACATCACCATGAAGGGATATCTCAAGAATCCCAAAGCCACTGAGGAAGCCTTCGCGGGGGGGTGGTTCCACTCTGGCGACCTGGCGGTGATGCAACCCGACGGCTACGTCAAGATCAAGGACCGTTCGAAGGACGTGATCATCTCCGGCGGCGAGAACATCAGTTCGCTCGAAGTCGAGGACACGCTCTATCGCCATCCTGCAGTGCTGGCCGCGGCCGTCGTGGCGCAGCCAGACTCCAAGTGGGGTGAGACGCCATGCGCATTCGTCGAGACCAAGCCCGAAGCGACGGTGAGCGAAGCCGAGCTGATCGAGCATTGCCGGCAGCATCTCGCTCGTTTCAAGGCGCCCAAGCGGGTGATCTTTGGCGAGCTGCCCAAGACGTCCACCGGTAAGATCCAGAAATACGTGCTGCGCGAGCGCGCCAAATCGACCAGCGCGATCGAATAGGAGATCCGTCATGAATGCACCCCTGGAAGTCGCATTGCAACCTTACGTCCTGAGCGACACCAGGGACGGCGTCGCGACACTCACCTTGAATCGCGGCGATCGCTTTAATCCGCTTTCTCGCGACATGATCGCGGCCGTGCAGCGCGAGCTCGATCGCATCGCCGCCGACGCGTCGGTACGCATGGTAGTCGTCGCCGGCGCCGGCCGTGGTTTCTGCGCGGGTCATGATTTGAAAGAGCTGCGCGCACATCCAGATCTCGTGTGGCAGAAGGAACTCTTCAACGCTTGCAGCGCGATGATGCTAGCGCTAACCCGTATGCCGCAGCCGGTGATCGCGCGGGTGAACGGCATCGCGACCGCCGCCGGATGCCAGCTCGTGTCGATGTGTGATCTCGCCATTGCTGCCGACACGGCGAAGTTCGCGTTGCCGGGAGTCAACGTCGGAGTGTTCTGCACCACCCCTGCGGTCGGGGTGGCGCGCAATGTCGCGCGCAAGCGGGTGATGGAGCTCTTGCTCACCGGGGAGCCGATCGATGCGGCGACGGCGCTCGAGTGGGGATTGGTCAATCGCGTGGTCCCGGCAGAAGAGCTCGATGCTGCGATTGCCCGCTTCGCCCAGATCATCCGCAATCGCAGCGCTCGCGTCATCGCCGAAGGAAAAAAAGCGTTCTACCGCCAGGTCGATCTCGGCTTGACTTCTGCTTACGACTTCGCCGGGGGCGTGATGGCGTGCAACGCAATCGATTCCGCAGCTGCGGAAGGGATCGATGCGTTCGTCGAAAAGCGAGCGCCTAAGTGGGACGGCTGAACGGCGGGGACCGTTAGAGCACGCCCATTGCCAGCGCGTACCCCGACCGGGATAATCGCGGCTCCAGGGGGTAGCGGCACGCTGCCGCGTCACGGATGGCCGACGACATCATTCTCGAAACTCGCGGGCTCACCAAGGAGTTCAAGGGCTTCGTCGCTGTCAATGGCGTTGACCTCGCGGTCAAGCGCGGAACGATCCACGCACTGATCGGACCCAATGGCGCGGGCAAGACGACCTGCTTCAACCTGCTCACCCACTTCCTTACCCCGACGTCGGGGGTGATCGCATTCAACGGTCGCGACATCACCGGTTCCGCCCCGTCGGCGATCGCGCGCATGGGGATGGTGCGCTCGTTTCAGATTTCGGCGACGTTTCCTCACCTCACCGTTCTCGAAAACGTGCGCATCGCCCTGCAGCGCAAGCGCGGCCATTCTTTCGATTTCTGGCGCTCGGCGCGCGCTCTCTCGGCGCTCGACAGCCGCGCGCGCGAGTTGCTGGATGCGGTCGGGCTCTCCGACTACTCCGCGACCAAAGCGGTAGAGATGCCTTACGGACGCAAGCGCGCTCTGGAAATCGCGACCACGCTTGCCCTCGACCCGGAGATGATGCTGCTCGACGAGCCGACCGCCGGCATGACCCACGAAGACGTCGAGCGCATCACGGCGCTGGTTAAGAAAGTCGCCGCCAATCGCACCGTGCTCATGGTCGAGCACAACCTCTCCGTGGTTTCGACGCTTTCCGATCACATCACGGTGCTCGCCCGCGGTCAGATCCTGGCCCAGGGTGACTACGCCGCAGTATCGAAGAACCCCGACGTCATTCAGGCGTACCTTGGAGCCGGACATGCCTGACGGACGGGCCGACGGGATGCTGCTCAAGGTCCGCGATCTCGAGTCGTGGTACGGCGAATCGCACATCCTGCACGGCGCCGGGTTCGATGTAGGTCGTGGCGAGGTCGTAACCCTGCTTGGCCGCAACGGCGCCGGCAAGACGACCACGCTCAAGTCGATCATGGGCATGGTCGGACAGCGGCGCGGTTCGGTGGTGTTCGAGGGCACGGAGACGATCGGGCTCGCCTCGAATCGCATCGCCCGACTGGGCATTGCGCTCTGCCCGGAAGAGCGCGGCATCTTCGCCAGCCTGGATGTCGAGGAAAACCTGCTGTTGCCGCCCGAGGTCAAGGAGGGCGGACTCAAGGTGGAGGAGATCTTTCAGCTGTTCCCCAATCTTAAGGAGCGCCTGAGGAGCCAGGGCACCAAGCTGTCCGGGGGCGAGCAGCAGATGCTGGCGATTGGGCGCATCCTGCGCACGGGCGCGCGTCTGTTGATGCTCGACGAGCCCACCGAAGGGCTTGCTCCGGTGATCGTGCAGCACATCGGCGGCACCATCGGAAAGCTCAAGGAGAAAGGGTTCACCATCCTGCTGGTCGAACAGAATTTCCACTTCGCGGCGACCGTCGCCGATCGGCATTACGTCATGGAGCGCGGCAAAATCGTTGACATGATCCCCAACGCCGAGCTCGGCGCAAACATGAAAAAGCTGCATGAATATCTGGGTGTATGAACCGGTACCAGCGTAATTGACTTCACTGTGGAGAGCACGATGAGAACGATGAAACTCGGTTTGCTTACGATTGCGCTGACCTGCCTGGCAGGTGCCGCACAGTCGCAAGTTTCGGACGGCGTGATCAAGATCGGCGTGCTGTCCGACATGTCCAGTCTGTATACCGACCTGGCCGGCGCCGGTTCGGTTGCAGCTGCGCGGATGGCAGTGGAAGACTCAGGGATTGAGAAGCGCGGTTACAAGGTCGAAATTGTTTCCGCCGATCATCAGAACAAGCCCGATGTCGGCTCGCAGATCGCTCGCCAGTGGTACGACACCGACAAGGTGGACGTGATCGTCGACGTGCCGAATTCGGGTGTGGCGCTCGCTGTTAACCAGATCACGCGGGACAAGGGCAAGGCGTTCCTCGTATCTGGAGCGGCGACGTCCGATCTCACCGGCAAGGCTTGCTCGCCGAACACGATCCACTGGACGTACGACACATGGATGCTCGCGAACGGCACCGGCAGTGCGATCGTCAAGACGGGAGGCGACACCTGGTTCTTTCTCACCGCCGATTACGCCTTCGGCCTGGCGCTGGAGCGCGACACCGAAGCGGTGGTCGTCAAGAATGGCGGCAAGGTGCTCGGCAAGGTGCGCCATCCTCTGAACACGCAGGATTTCAGCTCGTTCCTGCTGCAGGCGCAGGCGTCCAAGGCAAAGATCATCGGGCTCGCCAACGCAGGAGGCGATACCACCAACTCGATCAAGCAGGCGGCGGAATTCGGCATCGTCAAAGGCGGACAGAACCTCGCCGGGCTGCTCGTGTTCCTGACCGATGTGCATGCGCTCGGCCTGCCGACTGCGCAGGGTCTGATCTTCACGGAGACTTTCTATTGGGACATGAATGACCAGACGCGTGCCTTCGCCAAGCGCTTTGCCGAGCGCGACAAAGGCATTCATCCGACCATGGTCCACGCGGGCGTCTACTCGGCGGTAACGCATTATCTGAAGGCAGTCGAGGCTTTGAAGAGCGACGACGGCACCAAGGTGATCGCCAAGATGAAGGAAATGCCCACGGACGATGCTCTTTTCGGGAAAGGCTCGATCCGTCCCGACGGCCGCAAGATTCACCCAGCTTATCTCGTAGAAGCGAAGAAGCCGTCGGAGTCCAAGGGCGAATGGGATCTGTACAAGATTCGCGCGACGATTCCGGCTGATCAGGCATTCCGGCCGCTCGCGGATGGCGGCTGTCCGCTAGTGAAGTGACGTGTTACGGGGTCTTCACACCGCATGAGCATCTTCGGCATCCCGAGCCAGGCGCTGTTCGGTCAACTGTTGATCGGGCTGATCAACGGCGCCTTCTATGCCGTGCTGTCACTCGGGTTGGCGGTGATCTTCGGGCTGCTCAACATCATCAACTTCACCCATGGCGCGCAGTACATGATGGGCGCGTTCTGCGCGTACTTCCTGCTGCAGTATTTGGGCTTGGGCTACTGGTGGTCGCTGCTGATCGCACCGATCGTGGTCGGGCTGATCGGCGTCATCATCGAGCGCACCATGCTTTCGCGCCTGTATAAACTCGACCATCTCTACGGCCTGCTGCTCACCTTCGGGCTGGCGCTCATCATCCAAGGCGTATTCACCAACTACTACGGCTCGTCGGGCCTGCCGTATCAGATCCCGAGCGAGCTCAGCGGCGGATACAACCTGGGGTTCATGTTCCTGCCCAAGTACCGGGCGTGGGTGATCGTCGCCTCTCTTGTTGTCTGCCTCGGAACCTGGTTTGTGATCGAGCGGACCAAGCTGGGCTCGTATCTTCGCGCTGGAACCGAGAACGCACCGCTCGTTCAGGCTTTCGGCATCAACGTCCCGCGCATGGTGACGCTCACCTATGGCTTCGGCGTGGCGCTGGCGGCGTTCGCCGGCGTCATGGGCGCGCCGATCTATCAGGTAAACCCGCAAATGGGGGCCAACCTAATCATCGTCGTGTTCGCCGTTGTGGTGATCGGAGGCATGGGCTCTATTCTAGGATCGATCATCACCGGCTTCGGACTCGGCGTTATCGAAGGGTTGACCAAGGTCTTTTATCCTGAAGCTTCCAACACGGTGATTTTCATCATCATGGCAATTGTGTTGCTCATTAAACCGGCTGGCCTTTTCGGCCGCGCTCGCTAGCGATGGCAGACCAAGCACCGACGACAGCGCCGGCAGTTGCAAACTCCGACACGCGCACGGCGGCGATCGCCACCGTTGCGATGGTAGCGATCTTTGCGGTCGCGCCGGCGATGGTCTATCCGATTTTCCTGATGAACGTCCTGTGCATGGCGCTGTTCGCCTGCGCCTTCAATCTGCTGATCGGTTTCGGGGGACTCTTGTCCTTCGGCCACGCCATGTTTCTCGGCATGGCTGGCTACGCCTGCGCGCATGCGGCCAAGGTCTGGGGTGTGACTCCGGAAGTGGCGATCGTGCTCGGGACATTGACTTCGACGCTTCTTGGAGTCGTCGCAGGCCTGCTGGCCATACGTCGCCAGGGAATCTACTTCGCCATGATCACGCTGGCGCTGGCGCAGATGGTGTACTTTTTCTGCCTACAGGCGCCATTCACCCATGGCGAAGACGGCATCCAAGCGGTGCCTCGAGGCAAGCTCTTCGGATTGCTCGATCTGAACAACGTCTGGGTGCTCTACTACGTCGTACTGGCGATCTTCACCGCCGCGTTCCTCTTGATCTACCGCATCGTCCATTCACCTTTCGGCCAGGTGCTCAAGGCGATACGAGAAAACGAGCCAAGGGCGATATCGCTGGGCTACGACGCCGATCGCTACAAGCTGCTCGCCTTCGTGCTTTCAGCAGGGCTGGCCGGTCTCGCCGGCGCGACCAAGGCGATCGTGTTCCAGCTTGCATCGCTGACTGATGTGCACTGGTCGATGTCCGGCGAAGTCGTGCTGATGACCCTCCTCGGCGGAATGGGCACCATATTCGGCCCGGTCGTCGGTGCCCTGGTCATCGTAGGTTTGCAAAACTACCTCGCGCCGCTCGGTCAATGGGTGACAGTGATAACCGGCGG